>WBZM01003447.1_pt1 | contig 12353 bp, 9 predicted proteins | sample 5204271 | NCBI WGS metagenome assembly WBZM01 (sample SAMN12344346, study PRJNA552823) | activated sludge metagenome | biome: Activated sludge suspended growth; feature: Nitrification reactor; material: Wastewater; isolation source: activated sludge from nitrification reactor of wastewater treatment...
GTTTTTCCTCCAACCTTCGACAGGGTGGAGGAAATCGTTCGCAAGTGACGGGCAGGCTGGAGTGTGTCAGGATCGGCGCCTGTGCAAAGGAGCGCCGCATGGCCCGATACGACCCCGAATGGCTTGACCGCATGTACAACAATCGCGCGCTCGTGCCCGATCACGCCCGGCACTTCGCGCGCTGGAGCACCGAGTCGGCTGCGGCAAGATCCCGGCAAGGGTGCGTGCTGAACCTGGCCTACGGGCCGACTGAGGGTGAACGTCTCGATGTCTTTCCGGGCGCCGCATCGAATGCACCGGTGCTCGTGTTCATTCACGGCGGCTACTGGCGCAGTCTGGACAAGGCCGACCACTCGTTCATCGCGCCGGCGTTCAATGCCCGGGGCGCGTGTGTGGTGGTTCCGAACTACACCTTGTGTCCGGCGATCACGATCCCAGGGATCACGATGCAAATGGTGCGGGCGCTGGCGTGGACCTGGCGGAACATCGCGGCCTATGGTGGAGATCCCTCGCGCATCACGGTTGCCGGTCACTCGGCGGGCGGGCATCTGGCGGCGATGCTGCTGACCTGCATCTGGAAAGACCACGCGTCCGACCTGCCTGCCAGCCTGGTGAAAAACGCGCTGGGCATGAGTGGCGTGTACGACCTGGCACCGTTGCGCACGACGCCGTTCCTGAAGGATTCGCTGCGACTGACACCCGCCCAAGTGCGAAAGGCAAGCCCGGCGTTGCTGCCGCGTCCGAAGCGCATGGCCGGCCGAGGGACTTTGTTCACGGTGGCCGGCGGCGATGAGAGCGCCGAGTTCCTGCGGCAGAACCGCCTGATTCGCGACGCCTGGGGGCCTGCCGCGGTGCCCGTGTGCGAAGCCCTGCCGGGGCTCAACCATTTCAGTGTGCTGGAGGCTCTGGTGGAGCCGGGACACCGGCTGTACCAGCTTGCCGGCGACTTGCTACACAAGCGTTAGCGACCCGACAGGCCCGTGCGCCGGTGGCGCGCCATCTTCGCCGGAATGACCGCTGTACTCACATCAACAGGTGTTCGCCCGCGTTGTCGCCGCCCAGAATGACGTAGTTGACCTTGCGGATGTCCATGAGCTTGCGTCCGCCGGCGTAGCTGATGGAGCTTTGCACGTCCTGCTCCATTTCGATCAGGGTCTCGGCCAAGTGCCCTTTGATCGGCTCCAGGATGCGTTTGCCCTCCACGTGTCGGTACTCGCCCTTGTTGAAGTCACTGGCCGAGCCGTAGTATTCCTTGAACAGTTCACCATCCACTTCCACCGTCTTGCCGGGTGATTCCACATGGCCGGCGAACAGCGAGCCGATCATCACCATGGACGCGCCGAAGCGGATGCTCTTGGCGATGTCGCCATGGCTGCGGATGCCGCCGTCGGCGATGATGGGCTTGGTGGCCACACGGGCGCACCACTTGAGCGCGGACAGCTGCCAGCCGCCGGTGCCGAAGCCGGTCTTGAGCTTGGTGATGCAGACCTTGCCCGGCCCGACGCCGACCTTGGTGGCATCGGCGCCCCAGTTTTCCAGGTCGATCACCGCCTCCGGCGTGGCCACGTTGCCGGCGATGACGAAGGCCGACGGCATCTTTTCCTTCAGGTGGCGGATCATCTTCTTCACGCCGTCGGCATGGCCGTGCGCGATGTCGATGGTGATGTACTCGGGCACGAGGCCCTCGGCCACCATCTGGTCCACCGCTGCGTAGTCGGGCGCCTTCACGCCTAGCGAGATCGAGGCGTAGACGCCGCGCGCCCGGATGTCGCGCACGAACTGGACGTTGTCCAGGTCGAAGCGGTGCATCACGTAGAAATAGCCGTTTTCGGCCAGCCAGATGCAGATCTTTTCGTCGACGACGGTTTTCATGTTGGCCGGCACGACCGGGATCCGGAAGCGGCGCCCGCCGAGCTCCACGCCGGCGTCGCATTCGGAACGGCTCTCCACCTGGCACTTGCGGGGGAGAAGAAGGATGTTGTCGTAGTCGAAGATTTCCATGTGATTGCAGGCGCCTCGGGGCTGTGGGTTGAACCGGTGAGCGCTTGGTCCGGGTCCGGTTTCGGATGCCCGTGCGGATGAAACGGGCAAAAAAAACCGGGCGCAAGAAGCTTGGGCCCGGTGCTTGATTCTACCCGCGTTGGCCGATTGGCGCGCAACGGGTCTGCGCAAGGCCCAGCACGCGGCCTTGCGCGTCCTCCACCCAGCCGATCACGCGCAGGCGTTCGGGTCGCGCGCCGTCGGGGATGTTCATCGGGCGGGATTCATGAAAGGTTGCAAGCTTCGCTTTTGATAGCGATTCGTGGCCATCCCACGCTGGGATCAGCACGTTTCGAACCAGATTTCGGGCCACGGGGGAGCCCTCGGTGCCTTCGGGCAGCGTTTCGACCAATGCCAGCCAGGCCGTTACCGGTCCCGTGGCGCGGCGAGCCGGCTTCCACTCGATGGACGCGCCGATGTACCCGCCCAGCGCCAGACCGTGGGCCACCCGCAGACGCCCCTGCGCGGGCGTCATGGTGGCCGACGTTCGCGTCGCGGTCCGGGCCGGAGCGGGTCGGTCCAGACGGTGCAGGCGCTCGGAGGCATCCCGTGACGCCGCCACGCCCAGCGGCGCGTCGTCGCCCAAGGTGCCAGGCACGATCCAGTCCAGCGCCACCGCGCCATCGGTGGGGCGGGGCGTGGCCGGTTCCGTCCAGCAATCGCCGCAGTCGGCGCTGATGAAGCGCTCCAGCACCAGGGTGGGCGGGCGGACGCCGTCACTGGAGCACGATGGCGGCAGGTCGGGCGAAGCCCACCCGGCGCCAGCGGCCACGACCCATGCCAGTCCCACGGCTGCCGCCTGAGGGCGCGGCCCTGTGCGACGGCGATCGTGGCGGGTTGGTGAAGACGGGTTCATCGCGTGCGCTCCTGGCGCCCGGCGCCGACCGGGCTTTCTACAATCGTCGCATGTTTCCAGAAGCCGTCGCCGATTCTCCGCTGTTGCACCACCTCAACCCGGAGCAGCGCAGCGCGGTCACGCTGCCAGCCGAGCCGGCGCTGATTCTGGCCGGCGCGGGTTCGGGCAAGACCCGCGTACTGACCACCCGCATCGCCTGGTTGCTGCAGACCGGCCAGGCTTCGCCGGGCGGCATCCTGGCCGTCACGTTCACCAACAAGGCGGCAAAGGAGATGATGACGCGGCTGTCCGCCATGCTGCCGCTGAACGTGCGCGGCATGTGGATCGGCACCTTTCATGGCCTGTGCAACCGCTTTCTTCGCGCGCACCACAAGCTCGCCAACCTGCCGCAGGCGTTCCAGATCCTGGACACGCAGGACCAGCTCTCGGCCATCAAGCGCCTGATGAAGCAGCACAACATCGATGACGAGCGCTTCCCGCCCAAGCAGATCCAGTATTTCATTTCGGGCTGCAAAGAAGAGGGCCATCGCGCCGCGATGGTCGAAGCCCGCGATGCCGAGACACGAAAGAAGGTCGAGATCTACCAGCTGTATGAAGACCAGTGCCAGCGCGAAGGCGTGGTCGACTTCGGCGAGCTGATGCTGCGTTCCTACGAGCTGCTGCGCGACAACGACCCGATCCGCGAGCATTACCAGCGCCGATTCCGCCACATCCTGATCGATGAGTTTCAGGACACCAACCGGCTCCAGTACGCCTGGATCAAGCTGATCGCCGGTCAGGGTGAGGCGGCCACCGGCCACGCGCCCGCCGCGGTGCTTGCGGTGGGCGACGATGACCAGAGCATCTACGCGTTCCGGGGCGCGCGGGTGGGCAACATGGCCGATTTTGTGCGCGAGTTCGAGGTGAAACACCAGATCAAGCTGGAGCAGAACTACCGCAGCTTCAGCAACATCCTGGATTCGGCCAACGCGCTGATCAGCCACAACCGCAAGCGCCTGGGCAAGAACCTGCGAACCGACCAGGGCCCGGGCGAGCCGGTGCGCGTCTATGAGGCCACCAGCGACTTCGCCGAATCGCAATGGATGGTGGAGGAGATGCGGCAACTGGTCCGTCAGGACGGCGTTGCGCAGCAGGAAATCGCGGTGCTGTACCGCAGCAATGCCCAAAGCCGGGTGATTGAAACCGCGCTCTTCAACGCGGGCATGCCATACCGGGTGTACGGCGGCCTGCGTTTCTTCGAACGCGCCGAGATCAAGCACGCGCTGGCCTACCTGCGTCTGCTGGAGAACGCCAACGACGACACCAGCTTTCTGCGGGTGGTCAATTTCCCGCCGCGCGGCATTGGTGCGCGCAGCCTGGAGCAACTGCAGGACGTGGCGCGGGACACCGGCTGCTCGCTGCACGACGCGGTGAGCGCGGTGCCGGGCAAGGTCGGTGCCAACCTGAGCGCGTTCGTGGCGATGATCGACGTGTTGCGCGAGCAGACCGCCGGACTGACGTTGCGCGAGATCATCGAACAGGTGCTGGAACACAGCGGTCTGGTCGAACATTACCGGCTCGACCGCGAAGGTGCCGACCGCATCGAAAACCTCGAAGAACTGGTCAACGCGGCCGAGAGCTTCGTCACCCAGGAAGGCTTCGGCCGTGATGCGGTGGCGTTGCCGGTGGACGAACTGGGCGCGCCGCTGACCCAGAGCCCGGTGAGCCAGGGCCTCGATCCGGCCCGTCCCGTGGAGGTGCCGGCCGCGGCATTGGCGCCCGACGCCGAGACCGGCGAAACCCTGAGCCCGCTGGCCGCCTTCCTGACGCATGCGGCGCTGGAGTCGGGCGACAACCAGGCCCAGGCCGGCCAGGACGCGATTCAGCTCATGACGGTGCATTCGGCCAAGGGCCTCGAATTCGACGTGGTGTTCATCACCGGCATGGAAGAAGGCCTGTTCCCGCACGAAAACGCGATGAGCGATCACGAGGGCCTGGAGGAAGAGCGCCGCCTGATGTACGTGGCCATCACCCGCGCGCGCAAACGGCTGTACCTCAGCCATTCGCAGACGCGCATGCTGCACGGGCAGACGCGCTACAACCTGAAAAGCCGTTTCTTCGACGAGCTGCCCGAGGCGGCACTCAAGTGGATCACGCCCCGCAATGCCGGTTTCGGCACGGGGCTGGGCGCTGGGTCCGGCGCCAGGGTGGGCGTGGCACAACCCGCCTGGGGCCGCAGCGGCATCGGCGTCAATGCCGACCGCTTCAGCAGTCCGCCCGTGCCGGTGCAAAAAGCCGAGCCCTCACACGGCCTGAAGGTGGGCCACAAGGCGTTTCACAACAAGTTCGGCGAAGGCAAGGTGCTGGCCATCGAAGGCAGCGGCGACGATGCGCGGGCGCAGATCGACTTTCCGCGCCACGGTGTGAAGTGGCTCGCGCTGAGTGTGGCCAAGCTCACACCGATCCCATGAGCGCGCTGCTGATCCGCCTGCGCCGGCTCTGGCGGCCGGACCTGCCGGCATTCTGGATGGCGCTGGTCTTCAACGGCCTGTCGTCGCTGGTGACGGCGCTGGCCCACGGCATGGAACCCCTGTCGACCTTGCGGCTGGTGCTGACGCTGCTGGCGCTGGTCAATGTGGGCGCCGGCGCGTTTTGGTTGCACCGGCTGTGGGTGCAGACAAGGCCTTGAAATGCAGGCCGGCGACTGGCCGGTTTGCCGACCCGCTCGGACATCAGGTCGTTGTCACTGCCGGGGTGTGGCCCGGTTGTACTGGATGTGGCGGCGCACGTAGAGGTTGATCGTCGGCGACTCGATCAGAACCTTGCCGGTGGCGTCGACCACGACCGCCTGGACGGACTGCTGGATGCTTTCATCATCGTTGCGGTTGAGGTTGAAGTCACCTTGCGCGACGTTGATGGTGTTCGAGGTGAAGCTGCGCGGCAGCAACTGGCCGTTGACCCGTACGCGCAGGGTATCGCCCACGGTCGAGTTCAACGACGGGTTCAGGTAGACCTGAACCTGAAGGTTTCCGGAATTCAACCAGAACGTGTCGCCGTTGGCCGGCGACGAGATCGACAGTTGACCGTAGGCCGGGCCCGCGGCGGCAGGCTGCGGGGATGACTGTGACGGGGCGACCTTCGGCGTCTGGATCACGTTGATGGGCGACAGGTCAACCGGGGTGGAGCCCGGCGTCTGGGTGTCGGAGAAGACCGGGCCCGCCTTGTCGCGTGACTCGTAAATGGGCGTCTGGGCCGTCGCCGGCAGCGGTGAAAGGGCCAGCGCGATCGCAAGGGTGAGGGATGTCTTCATGGTGGTGACCTCGATCTGCGGAAACCCCATTCTGCATCAGGTTGGGGCCCGGTGCCACCTTGCGATTGGAGGGGACACCTCAACGACGGTACCGGCTCCGCAGCCTCTACACTGCGGGAATGTATTACACCTTGTTGAGCGTGCTGCACGTGGCCGTCCTGGTGGCGGTCGCGCTGCGGCTGTTTTCACGTCGCAACACCAATGGCAGCGCGATGGCCTGGCTGATGCTGGTCATCCTGGTGCCGCTGGTGGGCGTGCTGATGTACCTGCTGATCGGCGAGCGCCGCCTGGGCCGCACCTGGATGCGCCGCGCCATCGCGATCCAGCCCCAGGTGCTCGAATGGGCGCGGGGCATCCCGGCGGCCAGCCTGGCCTCGCCGCAGAACCTGGCCGCCGGCTTGCAAGGCATCTGCCGGCTCGCGGTGGGGGCGGTGGGCATGCCGCTGATGCAAGGCCACCGGCTGCGGCTGCTGGCCGACAGCGAATCGGCGATGAAGTCGCTGATTGCCGACATCGACGCGGCGGCGGTGTCGGTCCATACCGAGTTCTACATCTGGAGCGCCGGCGGCTTTGTCGACGATTTCGTCGCGGCACTGGTGCGCGCGGCCCGGCGGGGCGTGACCTGCAGCGCGTTGATGGACTCGCTCGGCAGCCGCCCGTTCTTCAAGACCGAATCGGTCGCGCAGCTGCGCGCGGCCGGCGTGCAGGTGGTGGAGATCCTGCCGGTGAATCCGCTGCGCGCGCTGTTCGTGCGCCTGGACCTGCGCGACCACCGCAAGATCGCCGTGATCGACCGGCGCATCGCCTACACCGGCAGCATGAACATCGCCGATCCGCGCTTTTTCAAGCAGAACGCGGGGGTGGGGGAGTGGGTGGACGCGATGGTGCGCATCGAAGGCCCGGCGGCCTGGGCGCTCGAAGCGGTATCGCTGTCGCTCACGGCCCTGCAGACCGGCGCCGACTTCGCACCGCCGCCCCCGCCCGACCTCCCGCCAGCGGGCCCCAGCCTGTTGCAGATCTTTCCATCGGGCCCCCAGTCATCGAGCCGGCACATCGAGCAATTGCTGCTGGAGGCCATCTACTGCGCGCAGCGCGAGATCGTGCTCACCACGCCGTATTTCATCCCCAGCGAGGCCTTGTTGACCGCCCTGCGCTCGGCGGCGATGCGCGGTGTGCACGTGGTGCTGATCGTGCCGGCGCGCGTGGACTCGCTGCTGGTGCGTTTTGCCAGCAACGCCTACTTCAACGACCTGTTGCCCTATGGCGTGGAAGTGCTGCGCTTCAATGAAGGGCTGCTGCACACCAAGAGCATGGTGATCGACAACGAGGTCACCATCTTCGGCACGGTCAACCTCGATTTGCGCAGCTTCGAACTCAACTTCGAGGTCTCGGTGATCGCCTACGACCAGCCGTTTTCCGCCGCCACGCGGGCGCTGCAGGCGCGTTATGCCGCACAGTCGCAGCCGATCGACCCGGCCCAGTGGCTGGCGCGGCCCTGGTGGCGGCGCACGGCGGAAAACGCGGTGCAGATGATGAGCCCGCTGCTGTAAGGCGCGGCAACGGGTCGCCCGCCGCTCAGGGTGAGGCGGGGTCTTCAGCGATGAAGCAGTCGTGCACGGTGAAATACATCGATGTGAAGAACATCGAGGCCATCAGCAGCATCAGCGGCACCAGCGCCGCCGCCGCCACGTCGGCGCTGCCGATCAGGCCGGCCACCAGCATCACCACCAGTGCCCCGGCGATGAACAGGCCCAGCCAGCAAAGCCCGTACACGGTGAAGGCGCCGACATTGCGCAGGCAGGCCACGAGGCTGAAAAACAGGCTCTTCACCGGGGACACGCCGTGCCAGTGAACGAGCGCGGGCGCGTGCCAGAAAAGCATCGACAAGGGCACATACAGGGCGGTGGACACCCACATGGCGCTCTGGAAATCGGGCGCGGAGACCAGTTCCTGCGAAATCTTCCCGCCCAACAGGTACAGCCGGGCGAACTTGCCGCCGTCCAGCAAGGTGGAGATGCCCATGATGGCCAGGAAGCCCGCGGCGTACATCCCGCCCAGCGTCAACATGGCGCCGGCCTGCTGGCGCCCGGCCCGGAAGGCGCTGATCAGGATCGTGGGCATCGGAAATTTGCCCCGGCTCGCCTCCAGCGTGGCCGCCATCAGCCCCAGAGTGGCCGCTGGCAGCAGCGCCAGCGCCAACGCGCTGCCGATGAACGGCACGATCGTCGCGACCGAAATGACCGCCATGTAGATGAAAAACAGGCCCGCAAAGGCCAGCGGCTGGCGAAAGAAGGTGGCGATGCCGAGCTTGACCCAGACCAGGCCGGTGCGGGCGGGAACGATGTTGAGTTTCATGTCAGCCTCCGCCGAGCCGCCTCAAGGAGGCTGAGGCCCCCTCGGGGGGCAGCGAATACACGAAGTGATGAGCGTGGGGGCATGTCAGCCTCCGCCGAGCCGCCTCAAGGAGGCTGAGGCCCCCTCGGGGGGCAGCGAATACACGAAGTGATGAGCGTGGGGGCATGTCAGTCACGCCACCACCGGATGCGCCGCGCGCTGGCGCAGCACCCGTTCGAAGTGGGCGGGGTCGTGGGGCTTGAGCATCGAGGCCTCGCGCGGCAGGTGGAAATCCCACAGGCGTGACACCCAGAAGCGCAGGGCGCCGGCACGCAGCATGGCCGGCAGCAACTGTCGCTCGGCGGCGGTGAACGGACGCACGGACTCGTAGGCATCCACGAAAGCGTCGGTGCGGTCGTCGTCCGCCTCGCCGGAGACCAGGTCGATGCACCAGTCGTTCAGGCAGACGGCCACGTCGAACAGCCAGGTGTCGACCCCGGCGAAATAGAAGTCGAAGAAGCCCGTGAGCGTCTCGCCATCGAACATCACGTTGTCGCGGAACAGGTCGGCATGCACCGGCCCGCGCGGCAGGGCGGCATAGGCGCTCCCGGCGGCGACATGGTTCTGGTACGCCAGCTCGCCGCGGATCAGGGCCGCTTGCGAGGCGTCCAGGAAGGGGAGCACCACCGGCACGGTTTCGTTCCACCAGGGCAGGCCGCGCAGATTGGGCTGGCTGCGCTCGAAATCGCGCCCCGCCAGGTGCATGCGCGCCAGCATGGCGCCCACGGCCGCGCAATGGCTGGCATCTGGGGCGAGCTGGCTCTTGCCACGCAGACGGCTCACCACCGCGGCGGGTTTGCCGCACACGGTGTGCAGGATCTCACCCCGTTCGTTGGCGGCCGGGTCCGGCACCGGGATGCCGTGCTGCGCCAGGTGCTTCATCAGGTACAGGTAGAACGGCAGCTGCTCGAACGACAGGCGTTCGAACAGGGTCAGCACGTAGCGGCCAGCGGACGTGGTCGCGAAGTAATTGGTGTTTTCGATGCCGCCCTCGATGCCGCGCAGTTCGGTGAGCGGGCCCAGGTTCAGCTCGTCCAGGAGCCGCTGGGCCTCTTCCGGGGTGACTTCGGTAAAGACGGCCATCGTTCAAAAGTGGTTGGGGCACTTCGAGGCTTCAACGGCCAAGGCCGTGAGCGGATCGCGAGTGCTCATGAAAACATAGCTGTTGGTGACCATTCGACGCTGGGATCAGGCCATTTTGAACCTGAAAAACCGGGATCGGGGGGTGTGGCGGGCCTGAAACCGCGCCGCGGCACCACCCGCGCGCCAGGGTGGATTGTAGGGGGCCGCGCCGGCGGCCACGCCCATGCACAATGCGCCCATGACCGACAAGAAGACCCTGCTGCTGGTGGACGGCTCCAGCTACCTTTACCGCGCTTTCCACGCCATGCCCGACCTGCGGGCCGTGCCCGGCGACCCGGCCAGCCCGGCCACCGGCGCCATCCGCGGCATGATCAACATGATGCAATCGCTGCGCAAGGACGTGCGGGCCGACTACGCCGCCTGCGTGTTCGACGCCTCCGGCCCCACCTTCCGCGACGCGATCTACCCTGAATACAAGGCACACCGCAGCCCCATGCCCGACGACCTGCGGGCGCAGATCGCACCGATTCACGAGGTGGTGCGCCTGCTGGGCTGGACGGTGCTGGACGTGCCCGGCGTGGAGGCCGACGACGTGATCGGTACCCTGGCCGTGACGGCAGCGGGGCAGGGCGTCGAGGTGGTGATCTCCAGCGGTGACAAGGATCTGGCCCAGCTGGTCAACGAGCACATCACCATCATCGACACCATGAACGGCAAGCGTCGCGACCTGGCGGGCGTGGAGGCCGAATTCGGCGTGCCCGCGCGGCTGATGGTGGACTTCCAGACCCTGGTGGGTGACGCGGTGGACAACGTGCCCGGCGTGGAAAAGGTGGGTCCCAAGACCGCCGCCAAGTGGCTGCAGGAACACGGCTCGCTCGACGCGCTGGTGGCCCAGGCCGACACCATCAAGGGCGTGGCGGGGGAAAACCTGCGCAAGGCGCTGCCCTGGTTGCCCACCGGCCGCCAGCTGCTGACCATCAAGACCGACTGCGACCTGTCGGGCTGGGTGGCCGGTTTGCCTGCTCTTGATTCAATAGCATTCAGTGACCAGAAGACGCTGGATTTGAAGGCTTTTTACGAGAAATTTGGCTTCAAGGGCTTGGCGAAGGCACTCGGCGGCACCGCGAGCGGCGATCCGGCCGCCAGCGTGACCCCGGCCGCGACCGGTGTCACCGCCAGCCTGTTCGACGACGCGCCCGCGCCGTCCGGCGCCCGCGACACCCGCTACGACACCATCCTCACCTGGCCCGATTTCGAGCGCTGGCTGACCACCATCGAGGCCGCCGAGCTGGTGGCGCTGGACACCGAAACCACCTCGCTCGACGAAATGAAGGCTGAGATCGTTGGCATCAGCCTCAGTGTCACCCCCGGCGAGGCGGCCTACATCCCGCTGCGCCATGCCGGGCCCGATGCCCCGGCGCAACTGCCCCTCGATGAGGTGCTGGCGCGCCTCAAATCCTGGCTGGAAGACGCGACGCGCGCCAAGCTGGGCCAGCACGTCAAGTACGACCGGCATGTCTTTGCCAACCACGGCATCGAGGTGCAGGGCTACGCGCACGACACGATGCTGCAAAGCTATGTGCTCGAAGTGCACAAGCCCCACAACCTGGCCAGCCTGGCCGAGCGCCACCTGGGCCGCAGCGGCATCAGCTACGAAGACCTGTGCGGAAAAGGCGCGCACCAGATTCCGTTCGCGCAGGTGCCGGTGGAGCAGGCGGCGCGGTATTCCTGCGAAGACGCCGACCAGACCCTGGACGTGCACCTGACCCTGTGGCCGCGTCTGCAAGCCGAGCCGCGCCTGTGCGCCATCTACGAGCTGGAGATCGCCAGCAGCGAGGTGCTCTACCGCATCGAGCGCAACGGTGTGCTGATCGACGCGCCCACGCTGGCCCGCCAGAGCCAGGAACTCGGCCAGCGCATCCTGGCCCTCGAAGAAGAGGCCTACGCCATCGCCGGCCAGCCCTTCAACCTCAGCAGCCCCAAGCAGCTGGGCGAAATCTTCTTCGACAAGCTCGGCCTGCCGGTCATCAAGAAAACCGCCACCGGCGCGCGCAGCACCGACGAAGAGGTGCTGGAAAAGCTGGCCGAAGACTACCCGCTGCCCGCGAAGATCCTGGAGCACCGCTCGCTGTCCAAGCTCAAGGGCACCTACACCGACAAGCTGGCCCAGATGGCGCTGCCGCGCACCGGCCGGGTGCACACCCACTACGCGCAGGCCGTAGCCGTCACCGGGCGCCTGTCCAGCAACGACCCCAACCTGCAGAACATCCCCATCCGCACCGCCGAGGGCCGGCGCGTGCGCGAAGCCTTTGTGGCGCCGGCGGGCTGCGTGATCGCCAGCGCGGACTACAGCCAGATCGAGCTGCGCATCATGGCGCACCTCTCGGGCGACGAAGCCCTGCTGGCCGCGTTCCGCCAGGGGCAGGACGTGCACCGCGCCACCGCGTCCGAGGTGTTCGGCGTGGCGCCGGACCAGGTCAGCAGCGAGCAGCGGCGGTATGCCAAGGTCATCAACTTCGGCCTGATCTACGGCATGAGCAGCTTCGGCCTGGCCAAAAACCTGGGCATCGAGACCAAGGCCGCCGCGGCGTGGATCGACCGTTACTTCCAGCGCTACCCCGGCGTGAAACGCTACATGGACGAGACCCGCGCCCAGGCCAAGGCCCAGGGCTATGTCGAAACCGTGTTCGG
>WBZM01003449.1_pt1 | contig 12350 bp, 7 predicted proteins | sample 5204271 | NCBI WGS metagenome assembly WBZM01 (sample SAMN12344346, study PRJNA552823) | activated sludge metagenome | biome: Activated sludge suspended growth; feature: Nitrification reactor; material: Wastewater; isolation source: activated sludge from nitrification reactor of wastewater treatment...
TGGCCATCCGCATCCCCGGCGCGATTTCGCGCGAGAAACTGGACATCCTGCGCAAGGCGGACGCCATCTATCTCGACGAAATCCGCAAGGCCGGCCTCTACGACCAGATCTGGCAGGCCTTCGCCGTGCTGCTGCCCGTCCGCACCGTCGGCGTCATGGGCGACGGCCGCACCTACGACCACGTCTGCGCGCTGCGCGCCGTGACGTCGGTGGACGGCATGACGGCCGACTTCTTCCCCTACGACATGAACTTCCTCGGCCGTGCCGCGACGCGCATCATCAACGAGGTGAAGGGCGTGAACCGGGTGGTGTATGACGTGACGAGCAAGCCGCCGGGGACGATCGAGTGGGAATGATTTTTGCCCATCCGGGCGTATCCAAAAATACGCCTCGATGCGATATAAACGACTGAAATATATAAATAAATATCTCGGAATCTTTCGGCATCTATCGCTGGGTTAGTCTCCGGAATGACGGTATGGCTGACGGTATGGCGCATCTTGCCTCAGTCGAAAATCGCATATACCGTCAGGGCTAAGAGAGCTTCTGACGGTATATTTTTTGGCATAAAGCTATGTAAAAGCAGGGAAAATACCAATCAGAAGGGCCGTTTTTGGCCTGACGGTATAATTGGGCGCTCTCCGGCATATTTTGACCAATCTGGAGGGTGTAGATGTTGACCGACGCCGCCATTAAAGCTCTGAAACCGAAAGATAAATTGTACAAGATCGTGGACCGTGACGGTATGTATGTCGTGGTCCAGCCTTCGGGCGCGATCGTGTTCCGCCTGGACTATCGGCTGAACGGTCGCCGGGAGACGTTGACGCTGGGGCGCTACGGCCCTGCTGGGCTTTCCCTTGCTCGGGCGCGTGAGAAGGTTGTCGATGCCCGCCGCGCTATTTCGGAGGGGCGCTCGCCCGCGCAGGAAAAGCAGCGCGAGAAGCGTCGCCTCCAGGAGGCGAAGAGCTTCGGCCAGTTCGGTGAGCGCTGGCTTCAGGAGGCCCGAATGGCGGACAGCACGCGCGCCATGCGCCGTTCGATCTTCGAGCGAGACATCCTGCCGGCGTTCCGCAACAGGCTACTGTCGGAAATTCTGCCGGAGGATTTGCGCGCACTTTGCGCAAAGGTGAAGGAGCGCGGGGCGCCGGCAACGGCGGTTCATGTCCGGGACATCGTGAAGCAGGTCTTCGCCTTCGCGATCCTGCATGGCGAGAAGGTCGCCAACCCGGCAGACGAAGTTGGCCCGGCGTCGATCGCGACATTCGTGCCAAAGGACCGATCCCTGTCCCCGGCGGAAATCCGCATCATGCTCAGTCAGATTGAGCATGTAGCGACGCTGCCGACGATCCGGCTCGGGATAAAGCTTATCCTGCTGTCGATGGTGCGAAAGAGCGAATTGCAGGACGCGGTTTGGGATGAGGTCGATTTCGAGAACGCCGTCTGGTCGATCCCCAAAGAGCGGATGAAGCGCTCGAAGGCGCACAACGTCTATCTGTCTCAGCAGATGCTCGACATCTTCATCGCCCTAAAGACCTGCGCCGGCAATTCCAAATACGTCCTGCCGTCACGCTACGACGCCGACGCGCCCATGTCGCGTGCGACGTTCAACCGGATCACGAAGGCGGTGGTGGAGCGAGCCAAGAAGGAAGGACTGCCGCTGGAGTCCTTTACGGTTCACGATCTCCGGCGCACCGGCTCGACCCTACTGAACGAGTTGGGCTTCAACAGCGACTGGATCGAGAAGTGTCTGGCGCATGAGGACGGGCGATCGTCACGGGGTATCTACAACAAGGCGGAATACGAGCATCAGCGCCGGCATATGATGCAGGAATGGTCCAACTTGGTGGACGCCTGGGTTGCGGGTCAGAAATATACCCCGACGCTTTATCCGCCGACGATGGACTTGCTCACGCCCGAACCGAATGTTTGATTGGGCGGGTCTTGCGAAGCTGGACGTCCGGGATCGGCGCACGCTTCACCGCCTTGGCGCGTGACGCTCGACGCCGTTCTTCCAACCAGGCTTCGACCTCGGCTAGATCCCAGACCACGCAGCGGGACGTGAGATAGAAGCGCTGGGGAAATTCGCCTCGCTGTTCCATGTCATAGATCGTGGTGTCGGCGAGAGGGACCATTTCCCGGAGTTGATGCCGCCGGATGGTGCGCTTCGTGATGGGCTCGACTTGCTGCCTCATGCCAAATTCCTTCGATCGCCTCTCTAAGCGGATAGAAGGCGATAGATGATGCTGAATGGAAGCTCGAATATTCGGGCGTAGCAGCGCGTCGTGCTGTGGCGTGTAAATCGGACAAGCCCGAGGAGCACGGCGACAGCATCTCTTCCTGGCAGTCGTCCAGCAACTGTCCCTGAATGGCGGCGAACCCGCATGAAGCCCCCTAGGCCGGTCGTCATATGATTCGGCCGCGTCAGGGGCTGCTTGCTCCGCATGAACAAGACGGGCGTGCCGGAAGCGCCGGCCGGCACGCCCGCTATTCATCGAGGCGCTTCTCTCTTGAGAATGCGGACAGATCGAGGGTCAGCGCCTGCAGCGACCGCGTCGTTTCCGCATCGTGATGCGTCAACAGCTCGACCAGGTCCTCCTGGTCCGGTTGTCCCAAAACAAGGCGATAGAGAAGCCTTTGCGTCCGCAACTTCGCGAACCGATCAATGTCCCGACTTTGGGGAAGCGCGAACAAATGCCGCTTTAGTTCTGCGCCTTCCATCGTCCACCACGGGCTGAGGCCGGTTTTGTCATCCGCGAACGCCTTGTCAGCGTGGCGTGCGATGATGTCCCATGGTGACGATGCTTGGCCTCGTGCCTGCGCCAAGGCTTGTTCGCCTAGCTTTCGTGCGAGTGGTTGCCGCACAGTCAGCCCACCGAAGCGCTGAACGCGGCCTTCACGTTGCTCCAGGTCAACGGGGCTGGAACAAAGATCCCAGTGGCCGAGCCTGTCGCACCAGCTATGAAAGTCGAGACCTTCCTGTCCGACCGAGGTCGTCGCCAGGACATGAGGCCAGAATGGTGTATTAAACGCGCTGCGGATTTCCTCAGAGCGCGCTGGCGGCGGTTCATCGACATCATGGTCCTGTCGATGCGTCTCCGTCTCGGTGCCGCCGAACGGCACCGCGGCGTGACAGCGGATACGGATCTTGTCCTTTTTCTTCGCGCCCTTGAACCCGAAGGTGCCGACGTTTGCTGCGAGCGCGGCCGACAAGTCCTCGATCAGCCCATCGGGGTTGACCTTGGATTTGCGTAGCCAGAAATGTTCATCCAGGACGGCTTCCAAGCAGCCATCAACGCACGCATTCTGATATTTCTGCGTCGCGTCTTCGCCGGGCAAAACAGACCAGAAAACAGGGCGGTCCAGATAGGTGCGCAGCCGCGTCCAGCAGAAGTTCACAAGCCGCGCGAAATGCTGCTCCTGGAAATCGAAAAGCTCTGGAAGGTGGCGATAGAGTGCACGGCCCGTCACCACCCCGGGAGCGCCGAGAGCCAAATCGACCAGGGCGTCGAGTTCCCATCGGCTCAACCAGGTAATCGGGTCGGCCTCTTGGCGCTGTTTGAGCAAGGTTTGAAGCGTTGCGTCCTTCGGCGCGACCCGACCCCAGCTCCTCTGGACCGCTGCGAACTCCCGCGCCAGCGGCGCCTTCTGCGCGCGTTCTATGGCCGCGAGGATTGCCCAGGCCGGTTTGCGCCGCCGGTTGCTGCGCGCATTCGGCGCCTCGGGCGCAATTGACGCGGGCAGCGCCCTAATAATCTGCTGCCGCGTCCTGCCTCTGATCTGCTTCACGGTCGCTTTCCCCTTCACATCGAGGGGATCGACAGCTCGGATTAGGAAGGGACTCGGGTGAAACAGGGCGAGCGTCGGGCCTTGGTTAGGCTTCGGGTTAAGGTGCCGCTTCTTCCACGCGGCGGTGTAGGGAAGATTGCTCTTTCCAACGCATTTGCGCTCGACCTCGAGGCTGACGAGGGCTGCCAGACTTTGTGGTGTTGCCCTGAACCTACTGAAGATCAGCATCTTGGGCGATTGCGTCATCTTCGCCCATGGGCCTGAAGGCGTCCACCAGGTCAGCGATGGCAACACCCAAGGGAGCGCAAGCACCTCTGTCGGTACAAGGCTATTGAGGGCTCGCAGCTTGGCGCTCCCCCAGCCATCTTTTGGCGGCTTGAAGCAATTGGTGACCCCGAGGCGGGGAACGCTGCGTGTGGCGGGAAAGTCTATATCGCGAGAAATCTGATAACGGTCCCCCAGCGCCTGCGCAGGGAGCGGGACTGAAAGCCAATAGCTGACTGCGCTGCCGGCAAGCTTGGGCGATACGTGGTCGGTAAAATGGCGATAGACGTCGAGATCGTGGGGCTCGATCCTTACGGAGGGCGGCGCAGGCTCTCCGGCATGGTCGGAAACCGGGCGCTCGGTCCGCGACATGAGCGGTGTGAGGAGCCTCTCCAGATGATGCTTGAGGGCTTGGGCCTCTTCGATCGCCGCCTGCCGACTGTCGGCCGGCAGATGACCGATCAAATGCAAGAGATCACCAAACCGACGAAATTGGGTTTCGGCCTCTGCGCGTGCAGCCGACCCGCCCAGAAACTCGATAATCTTGAAAAATTCGACATGGGGAGCGGCTCCGACGCCATTTTCCCAGCGCTCCGCATAGAAGCGGTAGGGCGTGGCTGACAGGAGGAGGATCGGCGGCGGCGTTCCATTGTTACCCGCCAGCAGTTGGCGCGCTAAAGGGTTATCCGTGCCTGCGTCGAGCAACTCGCGATAGCATTGGAACTCGTCGAAAATCACGAGGTCGGGCGGGGCGGAATCCAAAGCGGCTTGAGCGAGCGCCTTTCGCATCCGGCCTAGGCTCTGACCATATTTGCTCGTCTCGATCGCACGCAGAATGTTCTCGCGGGCCGGCTTGCCAAATTCCGTACGTAGCGCTCGGCCATAGGCCGTCTTGAAGAGGGCGGAGACGTTGTCGAATTTGCCCTGAGCCTCCTCGCACGCCCATGGCCAGCCGGAGGTCGCGCCATATTCGATATAGCCTTCAGGAAAGGCATCGGTCAGGCCGGGGTACAGCTCATCCAACAGCAGCTTGATGAACGCACGCTCGACAGCCTTTCCGCCGTAGAGGCGCTGCGAACTGGAAAATGATGTGGTGGGCGTAAAGGCGTAGAGCCGTATCTTTTCCTTGCGCCGTTCCTCAAACGGAATGAGGCCGACGCGGTCGATGGTGGAGAGTGCGTCCTTGGCTTCGTTCTTGTCGAGGAAGCGGAGCAGCTCGACCTTGTTCTGGTCCGCGACCTTGAGCCCGCTCGTAATATAATAGACCGTGAACTTGCGCGCTTTGCTTGCCAGGGCTGCCAGCGTGTCACGGGCAACGACGGTTTTGCCGAGGCCGACCTCGTCCGCGACCAGGAACCGGCGTAGCGGGTTGCCTCCTGACAGCGCAGCGGTTGCAGCCCTGACCGTTGCGGACTGGAAGGGTTTCGATCTGGCGCTCATGAGGCAAGCCGCGTCCGCGCGATGGCCCAGATCTGCGCAAGTTCGTTCAAGTCAGCTTTTTCCCTTTCGCTCAGATTCTCACCGTGGGCGAGAAGGGCGTCGACATAGGGCGCAAAATGACGATCGGCCCGACCGAACGCCTTGCGGTCGCGTGCCCAAGCCGTGAGGATATCCTCGAGCGTGAGGCGGTCGTATCCCAGGCTCTGGGGGCGGTTGCTCTGCACCCCGGCGTCTTCATCCCATGCGCCACCGCCGACGGGCAGTGTGTCGCCGCTGAGAATCGCGCGCATCCAGTCATGAAATGCACGAAGCCCCATGTGGCTGGCCAGCGCGGCCAGATCACGCTGTTCTTCGAGCGGCGGATCGACGGTGACACGCTGCATCCATCGCAAAGCGCCGTCCGGTCCGCTGATCCGAGCCTGAATGAAGGCGGACTGGAGTGACAAGGGGATCGTGCCAAGATCGAGGCGGACGGCGTCGGTCTGCCAAGCCAGTAGGTCGCCATTTGCAGGTCCGGCGTGCAGCACGTGCTCGGGATAGGCAAGCAAGGGAACTGCCCCCGCATCGATCGAGAAGCGTTCCCCGTCTCGACGCAGAACTGGGTTCCAGGATGCCATCAGCACTTTGCGCGACTCTTCCAGGGCATCGGCCGCGCTCGTGCTGGGCGGATCGGCGACGGCGAGTTCCTCGATGGTGACCGGCGTCGCTTTACCGATCAGGAATGCCAGGCCGGAGCCGAACGCTTCGCCGGCCTCGAGTTCGACCATGATTTCCGCGTTGCGCCCCGACCAGGCCCTCTCGGTCGCATTGGCGCTCCCCACTCTCAAGATGGTCTTCTCGCCCGAGTGGAAGCAAAAAATCTTGGCATGCAGAGCAAGGGGGGCCGGCTCCGCATCATCCTCGGACGCGGGCTCGACGCCTGGCAGCGCGAGCGGAGCTTCGTCAACGAGCACGTCTGGCGCAGTATAGGCGAGGATTTTGGAGAATCCGTCCAGCGGCTTGCCGGGCCGCCTCGCCATGTCCGTGAGGGCCGGTATCGACGAAATCAGCGTTCTGGATCCAGCCTTGCCCCAGCCACCTGCCTTCTTCACAAAATCGGGCGACAAGAACGGACTGATGATGGTTATGCCATCGACCGCGCCGGCTGGTGGTTCCGATGGCAGGGCAACGCCTTCATCCAGTCCATTGAGCAGGCTGCGCAACTGAAACCCGTCTGGGGCGTCCCACCAGACCGCCTCCAGTTGCTCCGCGATGCCATCGGCATCCTCGCGCGACGCGGAGCGCGCGAGGATGGCCCCGAGTGCTCCGATGCTTGGGAGCCGAACTCGTCCTTTCGCGCGCTTTTCGCTGCCGTCCAGCAAAACGCCCGCGTCGAGATCCTGCGATCGGGTGAGGTTCCGGCTGCCAATCCAGAGCTTCCAGCGGGTTTCCCCTTTGGGACCGGTGTAGGCGACCAAAGCAATCTTTGGATGCCAGCTGCGCTCTCGTTCATCGTAAGGCTGCTCGACGATGAACTGATCGAGGATGCCCGCGATACGGGGAAGCGCTATTGGCCGCGCTATCCGACCGCGCTGGATTATGATCTTGACGCGATCGCGCAGCTTGTCGATCGCGTCGGCAAAATCGACCGCCGTGCCGCTGCCCTTGTCATTGTTGCGACCAATCAGTGCGAGCAACACCGCTGCGACCGCCGACAGATCGACTGAGTAGGTCGCAAACAATGCGAGCTTGACCGTCTCCAGTCGCCCTGGCCGCATCTCGTCGAGATAGGGTTGCCCGGACCATGCCTGAGGATCGCTCATGCGACGTCCTCCAGATCGCGCAGGAGCCGCTTCACATTCCCCCAGCGATAGTGGAGTGGCTCTGCGCGGCCATGGTGCTCGCCTTGCCATTCCATACGCCGGTCGACGCCGAACTGATTGCTGGCAAGACGCGCGCGATTGTCTTTCCTGCTGACTTCCGCCCGTGCGTACACTTCGAGAAGCTGCATGGGGTCCTTGCCATTCGCCCTGATCCAGGTCGAAGTTTCTTTCAACACACCCTCCACCGCAGGCGGGAGGTGGCCGATTTCGGCGAGAAACAGGTCCATATCCAGCCGAGCGGCCTGTTTGCCCCATTGCTCGATCGCGTCGTTCAGTGCGGCGCGGTGCAAACTGGGTTGTGGTCGCTTGTCGCGGGTTTCCTTGAGCGTCTCGACCTGAGCCGCATAGATCGCCCTGCCTATGGCCGAAAGCGCGGCGGCCTGGCCGGCCCGCTTCAGCATGGCCGCTTCCCTGCCGGCGAGGGCTAGGATTTCGTTGTCCCAGCAGTGATCTGCCTCGCCTAGTGATTTTCCAACCAATTTCGACAAGAGCGACGGCTCACTTGGATCGGTCGGCGAGCGAACGGCGCGGAGTTTGGTCGCGAGGTAGATCTGCTCTTGGGGTAAAAGGTCGAGCGCTAGTTTTCCTTGGTCATCCTTCGAATACCGGTCATTCCAGTCACCCCAAGTATCCCAGCCTTTAGGTGCATCGATCAGCCCCGCGATGGGCCAGGTGACTGTTTCTAGGGGCTTTCCGTCATCGTCATGGTGCGCGCGCTTGCTTGACGCTGCCAGGAGCTTCGCCATGTCCGAGCGGCTCCACGGCCGGCCATCCGGGCGGGCGCCGATCAGTCCCCATTTGGTGAGCGCCGTCCAATAGACATAGGCCGGCGGCTGACTGATCGTGCGGGGGAAGACCTCTCCTCCGATCACGCCATCCTTCTCGCCGCCAACACCCTCGACATATTTGAGCCGGCCGGTCAGCTCATGTTCGAGATCAGAAAAGGCTTGGCCAAAGTCCTTGGGAACAGGGCGTTTCGTCCGCAGGCTTTGATAAAGCCAGGGGATGAGAAGCGCGTAGCGCAGGCGTGTGTGCAGAACCGATGTGCCGGGGAAGAAGTGATCTGCGTAACGCTGGTGGACGATGAGGAAACCAACCTCATCGCGCACGCCCGCCGCGCCGCCGAACATCATCTGTTCGGCCTGGCCCAGCGCTTTGCGCGATAAGAAAGTAAACCCAAAAGTTGACACGAAGCCTGCTCCCACGGCGTGGTAAAATTTCTGTCTCAGGAAGGTTTCCGATGCCTGACGGCATCATTCACTACCAATAATTTTCAACCTCATGGCGCGGGTTTCGAGCAAATAGGTCTCGACGCCGGCAAGCAGATGCAAGCCTTCTTCACTGATGGCTTGTCGCGATAGCCCCGGCTGCACAATTCGGACGTCGAACTCGAAGCGGTGATCTTGCCACCCGACCTTGAGCTTCTTGATCGCGGCGGCTGAGCCCTGCTCGATTCGCGAGCTGAGACTTCGGTCGCGGCGCATCTTTTCGCGTCGCAGCATGTGTTGAAGCATGCGGTTTGGCCGGTCGCGCCACCGAGCGGATTTCTGAGCCTGTCCGCAAACCTCATAAAGGTCTCCGAGGCGCGCACCTGGCGTATCCGCCCCTGAATATTTGCAGTGGTACAGGGTCACGGAAACGACGCTGTCAGTTATGCGCAGCGCCACGACATCGGCGATTTCGCCTTTGCCATCATCGTCGAAGATCACGTCATAGGGATCTGGGTCGGCCAACAGGGTGTCGATGACCAGACGCTGGACAGAGTCAGCGCGCTTGTCCGTGCCCTGGGATTCGACGCGAATATTGGCCTTTGACCAATCCCATGCCTCGATCTTGTCTGACGGGTACGGCTCGATCGTTTCGCCCTCGGGCAGGGTGTAGAGATGGCTGTAGATGAGAAGCGAGCCATCACCGAAGTCGATCTGAGGTGAGTCCTCGCCGAAGGATTCCGAGAGCTTCTGGACCTTGCCGCCGATCTTGATCGTCGCCTTGGGGCCGGCGCGTTGGGGGTAACGGGCGTGGCCGTCGCTGAAGACGATCTCGAACTCGGCCGCGTGGTCGTCGCTTCGCACGGCGAAGCGCAGCGGCCCGGTGCGCGCGTTATCGAGCAACTCGATATCGCATTCGGCGAAGGTTACCGGCACATCGCCAAACGAGATCTCAATCCGCTCCTCGAACTGCGTGATCAGAGATTCAGGCCAATGGATCGCCACGGGCGGAACAGCCGGTCGTTGGCTGATCTGGTGGGGGCGCATCGCGCTCTTGAAGACGCCGTCGGTCGTGATGCTGGGATCGTTCACGGTGCGGCCGACATCCTGGCACCAGTCCACCCAGTCGGTCAGGTCATGGACTTTGGCGCTGGACCAGAACTTGCCCTTGGCCGAGCATCCCCGTGAAGCAGGAAGGCCTTCGAGGAAGCCGGTGGCGAAGATATTGTTCTTTATCCTCGACTGGGACTTCGCGCTGTCGAGGCCATCGGCGACATCCACGCCCATATACATCGAATAGCGGACGCCTCGTCCCTGATGGTGGGTGAGGCCGAGATTGCGCAGAATGAGCCGCTTGAACCCGTGGAGGCTGCGGAACACTTCCTCGCCTTCCACGCGGCGCGTCGTATCGCCACAAACCGCCTTTGCGAGCCGGTCAAACGGCCCCTTGGCAGAACTGCTGATATAGAGCACGCCGCTTGCCTGATCCCAGTGAAGCATGTGCAGGTCCCAGGTGACGTTCACCGCCTGCTGCGCGGAGGTCCAGCGTGCCTGCTCCTCCGCCCGCGTCACGAAGATCGCGACCCGTTGATGCGGGTTGAGCTTCATGCCGAGATAGACGCCGGGGTCGTAGAGTTCTTCTGCGCGAAAGGGATCCCAAGCGTCGCAAGAGGTCCGGTACAGGACCGCGTTCATTTTCGGTTCCAGGGTCTGGAGCGGAATGTCGCTCAGATCTCCCGAAAAGCCCTTGAACATTTCCGCGCGGCGAACCTGGCGTTCGATCTTTGCGGAACTGAGCGCCTCCACCAACGCATTCCAGTCGGCGTCTTCGGCGTAGAGCTTGGCCAGCGCGCGATCGACATCGTCGATGCCGGTATTGGCGATCACCGTGGCATCACCCAGCCTCGGGTCCTGGCGGGTGAAGCGGCCGACGAACTGGATCGTCACCGCAACGCTCTTGTGATGATCGTGCAATGCAGCGATCTTCAGCTCGGGCAGGTCGAAGCCCTCGCCGAGCATATCGACGCAAACGATGATCCGGCTCTCAAAACGGCGTAGCGCGGCAAGATTTTCGCGCCGTTCCTTCAGTGATTGCTGGCTGTGGACTATGACTGGCCGAAAGTCTGGATAGATCGCCGCATAGAGCCTGTGCAGGTGCTTGGCGCGTTCGATCGTGTTGCAGCGGGCCATCGCAAGATGATTGAGGCCAGCATCCAGGTCGGTGGCGAGCACTTCGCCGAGCTTGTCGATGATGGCCTGGTCCGCGTCAGGCTGGTCCAGACCGAAGACTGCTTCGAAGCGGATCGGCTTGAAATAGCCCTCCTGCTGCGCCTTTTTTAGCGGGTAGGTGTAAATGAACTCGCCATCGACGCGGCCTCCGTCCTCGCGAAACGGCGTAGCGGTGAACTGGATCACTGGGATTGGTGGCTCGTGCTCGACGAAGAGCCCGCGGAAGGACTTCCACGTCCGTGCCCCGATATGATGCGCCTCGTCGATAAAGAGCGCTGAGGCGCGGGCCGCCATCCGCTCCTGCACCGGTGCCTCGGCGCGGCCAGCGATCTGCATCGTGGTGACAATGACATTGGCGCTGTCGAAGATTTCGTCGACTTCGGCCTGGCTGGTCGGAATATGCGAGAGCCGCATGACCAAAGGGAAGGCTGCGGTCTCATCGAGGCATTTCTGCTGCTTCAGGACGCCGAAGGTCTCGAATTTGCTCGCGATCTGCTCGCGTAGCGCGTCGGTCGGCACCACCACCAGCAGGCGTTCGAACCGCTGGTTGGCATTGAGCGCCAGCATTGTCTCGGTCTTGCCCGTGCCCGTCGGCATGACGATGGTGGCCGGATCGGTCGATCGCGTCGCGTGGGCAAGCGCGGCATGAAGCGCGCCGACCTGTGGACGCCGCAAGCCAGGCTGCGCCGGCTGGCCGTCCGCCGCGGCTCGCCCCTCGCGCAGATGAATCGCGTCGATCCAGGAAGCGGAGACAGCCTTCAAGCGCTCGCTGCGCGCGGAACAATCCAGCGTGTCGATGCTGGTGGGCGGTACATTCATCCACCGGCCTTCACCCAGTTCGAGCGCCGCAGCGATCCGTTCCGGCTCCGTTGCGCCGGGCACAAGGAGAATGAGATCGGCTTCCAATGGCGTGGTCGTCTTCGCGCTGATGATCTTCAGAATCTCGCCGGATTCCAGGGTCGTCTCGTGACCATTGACGCGGCGGATGGCGAAGGGGCGCAGTCGGCACCGCACACGCTTCGCCGGAACAGCCAACTGACGCACAGGGCTTCCCAGCACCTTGCCGTCAACGGCAAGCCGAGCCGGCAGCAGGAGTTCGATCTCGGGGTTGAAGAGATCGTCCTGGTTGGAGCCGGTGGGGCGCTTGCGGGAGGCCATCGTTTCTCCCTCCGTCAGGCTGCCACGGTCTGTGGCGAGGGCGAGACGACGATGACCGTTCCCTTCGTCATCAGGACGATGAGCCCGCGCTCGGCGCTGGTCATGTCGAGATAGGCCCGTACCTGAGCCCGATAGTGTTCGAGCGCCTTGTCGTCAGGGTTCACATCGCTTTTCCAGTCCACCACCACGACCGGCCGGCCGTCGACGTCGACGGTCAGGGCGTCGGCGATCCCGGCCGTCACGGTCTCCACGCCGTCGGCCTCTTCTGCGGCATAGACAGGAAGCTCGGCCAGAAGATCGGGCCGTAGAGCTGCGATCTCGGGCAGCGCCAGGGTCCGGGCCACACAGGTCGCCAGCTCCTGCGCCGACAGTCCCGTTGCCGGATCGGCGACCGGGGATTGGC
>WBZM01003451.1_pt1 | contig 12344 bp, 8 predicted proteins | sample 5204271 | NCBI WGS metagenome assembly WBZM01 (sample SAMN12344346, study PRJNA552823) | activated sludge metagenome | biome: Activated sludge suspended growth; feature: Nitrification reactor; material: Wastewater; isolation source: activated sludge from nitrification reactor of wastewater treatment...
GGTGCCGGTCGGCCGCCGGGCGCACGTCGGGTGAAGGTCGGCCGCTGGACGTCCGTCGGTGAAGGTCAGCCGGTGAAGGTCAGGTCGACCGCCTCGCCGACCAGCTCGAAGCCCAGCCGCCGGTAGTAGCCCGGGTCGCCCTCCAGGAAGATCGCGCGGGCGGCGCGCCCACTCCGCACGGCCCGTGCCGCGCGGCGCGCGACGAGGAACCGACGGAGGCGCCGAAGCTTGCGGCGGCCGCGCGCGCCCCACTGTGGCGGCGCGCCACGCGCCCGCGCGTCGTGGCCGCGGATTCCAGGGGTGGCACGGGCCTCGCTCCCAGCCGCCGACGCGCGGACCGGACGCGCGTCAGGAGCGATTGCCATGAAGCACGAGACCCACGGCCCGACGAAGATCAACGGCGCGGCCGCCCCGCGGGGCCTTGACGGCGCGCAGCGGCGGAGCGGCTGGAGCGAAGAAGACGAGCGGCGCGCGACCGACCCGTACGTCGCCCCGCAGGGCGGCCGCACGGAGGCCCGGCAGGGCTGGCCGGCGCACGAGCAGAAGGCGCCCGCGCAGAGCGACCGTCGGATGAACGAGACCTACGACGCGCGCCAGCGCCGCGACGGCGACCCGGCGCGCACGACCGGCGGCTGCGAGTCGGCGCCCTTCCGCCGCGACGAGGACCGCTCGCCCGACGCCACGCAGCGCCAGAAGCCCTACATCGTCGAGGCGATGGCGCCGCCGTCCGTCCCGCCGATGGTGCCTGACCGCTCGGGCATCCCCGACGACGCGCGCACCGACCTCGCGACCAGCGACGACGTCCCGCGCCCGCAGGACCCCAACGAGTTCGGCGCCCACGGCGACATGCCGCCCGACGCCGGTCGCTGAAGCCCGCGCGCCCTCCTGCGACGCCCCGGCCGCCCACACAGGGCCGCCGGGGCGTCGCCATTTCCGCGCAGTCCAGGCCCCACGCGTCGCCCGCACGTCGCGGCGCGCCACACGCGGGGCGTCGTCGCACGCCGCCGCGCCCGCGTCGCGCGCGTCGGCCCGCGCGGCACCGGCATTGCTCACGGGAGGTGCCCGCACGGCACCACCGTTCACCAAGGAGTCGACCATGAACAACCTCCGCCACCTCACCCTCGCCGCCGCCCTCGCCGCTGGCTCCCTCCTCGGCGCCTGCAAGCGCACCGACACCGCCGTCGAGCCCGCGCAGCGCAACACCGGCGAGCTCGTCCGCCGCGACCTCGACCACGCCGGCGACCGCGCCGCCCGCGACCTCGACCGCGCCGGCGACCGCGTCGCGCAGGGCGTCGACAACGCCCGCGACCGGGTCGCCCAGGGCGCGCAGCAGGCCGCCCGCGAGATGCAGCCGGGCCCGACGCGGATGGACTTCCGCGCCGCGCTCGGCGAGATCGCCCAGGCGCGCTGCTCGCGCGAGGCCCGCTGCAACAACGTCGGCGAGGGCCGGCGCTACATGAGCGAGCAGGCCTGCCGCACGGTGGTCGTCAACGACTTCGCGCGCGACCTCAACGCCTCCGAGTGCAACGCCGGCATCGACCGCGGCGAGCTCACCGAGTGCATGAACGACATCCGCACCGAGGACTGCAACAACCCGCTCGACACCCTGAGCCGCGTCGCCGCCTGCCGCACCACCGACCTCTGCCGCAGCACCACCGTCAGCGCGCTCTGACCGCGGCCGCTCCCCACCCGCCACATGCCCGTTGTCGGGCGCGCGCCCGCGGCGGTAGCTTCCTCCAGGAATGGCCCACCGCCGCCTCGCCGCCGCCGGCGTCACCGCCCTCGCCCTCGCCCACGCCCCGGTCGCCGCGGCGCAGACCGCGACGGGCTGGGCCCTCGACCGCCACGAGCCCGCCCCCGCCGGCGACCCCTTCTTCGCCGCCGAGCACCCGCGCTACGCGGAGGGCTTCGACCTAGCCGCCGCGCTGACGCTCTCCCACGCGGGCTCACCGCTCGTCTTCCGCGAGGCGCTCGCCGACGGCTCCACCGCCGACACGCGTGTGGTCGCCGCGATGACGGCGGGCCACGTCGGCGTCGCGGCGTCCTTCCTCGAGCGGGCGGGCGTGTCGCTGTCGTTCCCGCTGTCGCTGGCCCAGTCGGGGACGGCGTGGACGGACGGCGCGCAGACGGCCGGTCCCGCGGGCTCCGTCGCGCCCGGCGACCTCCGCGCAGGCCTGCGCTTCAGGGTCTTCGGCCGCGCCGAGCGCGACCCCGTCTCGCTGCATGTGAGCGCGCAGATGTGGTTCCCCTCGGGCGACCCCGCGCGCAACACCGGCGACGGCGCGGTGCGCGTCGAGCCCCGCCTCGTGCTCGCCGGCCGCGCGGGCCCGCTCGCGTGGTCGGCGATGCTCGGCTTCGCCTTCCGCCCCACCGCCACGCTCGGCAACGTCGCCGTCGGCCGGGAGCTCCGGCTCACCGTCGGCCTCGGCGCCTCGCTCCTCCACGACCGCCTGTTCGTCGGGCCCGAGGCCTGGGTGGTCACCCACGTCGGCGACGCGCCCGCGGGCAACGGCGGCCTCTTCGCCGACGCGCTCTGGGGCGGCGAGGCGCTGCTGGGCGCGCGCGTCCGCGTCGTCGACGCGCTGGTGGTCGGCGCGGGCGGCGGCGTCGGCCTCGAGCGCGGCTTCGGCATCCCCGCGGCCCGCGCGCTCTTCACCGTCGCGTGGTCGCCCGCCGACCGCCCCGCGCCCACCCCTGTCACCCGCGCGCTCGACAGCGACGCCGACGGCGTGCCCGACCCGGACGACGGCTGCGACACCACCCCGGCCGGCGCCGACCCCGACCCCGCGCACCCCGGCTGCCCCCTCGCCGACTCCGACGGCGACGGCCTCCTCGACGGCGCCGACCGCTGCCCGAGCGAACCCCGGAGCGCCCGGCCCGACCCCGCGCAGCCCGGCTGCCCCCTGCGCGACCGCGACAGCGACGGCGTGTTCGACCCCGACGACCTCTGCCCGACGCAATCGCCCACGCCGGCGCCCGACCCCACGCGCCGCGGCTGCCCCGCCCGCGACCGCGACGCCGACGGCGTGCTCGACCCCGACGACCAGTGCCCCGAGGCCCCGCGCGGGGCCTTCCCCGACGCCGCGCGCGCGGGCTGCCCGACGCCCGACGCCGACGGGGACTTCGTCGCCGACGCGAGCGACGCCTGCCGTGCCGAGCGCGGCGTCCCCTCGACCGACCCCGCGCGCAACGGATGCCCCAACGCCCTCGTGCAGATCCGCGACGGCGCCGTCCGCATCGCGCAGCAGGTCCAGTTCAACACCAACCGCGACCGCATCAAGCGCCCGAGCTTCCCGATCCTCCAGGCCGTCGCCGACACGCTGCGCGCGGCGCCCTTCCTCCGCCGCGTGTCGGTCGAGGGCCACACCGACGACCGCTCGACCCCCGCCCGCAACCTCGACCTCTCGCGCCGACGCGCCGACGCGGTGATGCGCTGGCTCATCCAGCACGGCGTCGCCGCCGAGCGCCTCGAGGCCCACGGGTTCGGGCAGGAGCGCCCCATCGCCTCCAACGACACGCCCGAAGGCCGCGAGCGCAACCGGCGGGTGGAGTTCCGCATCGTCGACCCGGCGCCTTCGGGCGCTGGGCCCGCGTCGCCAGAGACCCCCGCGCCCGCGGCCGTGACGTCGCCCGCGGAGCCCGCCGCGCCGCGCGGCCGTCACGGTCGACGCGGGCGCCGTCACCGCCGCCACTGAGCCGCGCGTTCGGTGTATGGTCGGGGCCATGCGCCTCGCCCTCGCCGCCGCCCTCGCCGCGCTCGCCCTGGGTTGCCCCGAGGCGCCTGTCCCCTCGTCGCAGGCGCCGCGCGACGCCACGCTTCCGGACGTCGTCGACGACGCCGACGCGTTCGTCCCCCCCGACGCGCTCGAGGCGCGCGCGCCCGACGCGGTGTGCGGCGGGCTCACCGTGGCCCTGACGCGCCGCAACGCCACGGTGGTCCTCGTCATCGACCGCTCGGGCAGCATGGGCGACCCCACCACCGACGGGCGCGTGAAGTGGGAGGCGCTCCGCGAGGCGCTCCGCGCGGTGCTCCCTCGCTTCGGCAACGACGTGTCGCTCGGGCTCACGCTCTTCCCCGCCGTGCTCGACCCGCCCGACGGCGGCTTCCAGACGCCCGCGCAGGTGTGCTCGGTGCCGACCGCCCTCGCCGTCGAGCCCGCGCCGCGGCAGCTCGAGCGGGTGCTCCAGCGCCTCGACCTGTCGACCCCGAGCGGCCCGACGCCCACCGCCGCCTCCCTCGCGCTCGTCCGCGAGTGGTACGCCGCGCACCCCGACCTCACCGGCGAGCGCTACGTCATCCTCGCCACCGACGGCGGGCCCAACTGCAACCTCCTCGCCGACAACCGCACCTGCCGCTGCACCGGCGGCCCGATGCTCTGCGCCGACACCAACTCGTTCGCGCGCATCAACTGCCTCGACGAGGGGCCCGCGCTCGCCGAGGTGCGCGCGCTCTACGCCGCCGGCGTCCGCACCTTCGTCATCGGGCTCAACGGCACGCAGGATTTCGCCGACGTGCTCAACCGCATGGCCGACGGCGGCGGCCGCGCCCGCGTCGGCGACGTGCGCTACTACCCCGCCGCGTCGGCCACCGAGATCGAATCGGAGTTCGCCCGCGTCACGCGCGCGCTCGCCGACTGCACGCTGCGGCTCGAGATGCCGCCCGTCGACCCCGAGCTGGTCGACATCCGCCTCGACGGCCGCAGCCTCTACCGCGACCCGCGTCGGATGAACGGCTGGGACTGGGGCGACGAGCGCCACCTGGAGATCGTGTTCCACGGCGGCGTGTGTGACGACGTGCAGCGGGCGAGCGGCGGGTCGCGGCTGGTGGCGACCTTCGGGTGCCCGGCCCCCGCGCCGCCCTGAGCCCTCAGCGCATCAGCACGGGGACGAACCGCTGCTCGTTGCGCCGCCGCACCAGCAGCGCCGCGCGCCCGTCGGCCACCGCCTGCGCGAGGTCGCCGGAGCCCGACACCTCGCGGCCGTCGGCCTGGAGCACCACGTCGCCACGGCGCAGGCCCGCGCGGTCGGCGGCGGCGCCGGGCTCCACCGCGGTCACCACCACCGCGCGCGACACGCCGAACTGGCGCGCGCGCATCGGGTCGAGCGGGAGCACCTCGACGCCCAGCGTGGCGGGCTGCGCCTCGCGCCGGACCTGCTGCGGGCGGGGCGCGCCCTCGCGGCCGTTCTGCTCGTCGGGGCGGCGGGCGGCGGTGACGGAGACGCGCCGCGACTGGCCCTCGCGGAGCACCGTGAGCTCGAGCCGCTCGCCCGGGCGCCGCGCGGTGATCTCGCGCACCACGTCGTGCCCCTGCGGCGTCGGGTGGCCGTCGAGGTGGGTGATCACGTCGCCCGCCGCGAGCCCCGCGCGGGCCGCGGGCGTGCCCGGCTCGACGCGCGACACCATCGCCCCCTGGTTGGGCGCCAGGCGCAGGGCCTCCGCGAGCGGGCCGTCGAGGTCTTGCAGCCCGAGGCCGACCCAGCCGCGCGCCACCTCGCCGCGCGTCACGATCTGCTCGGCCACCAGCCGCGCGATGCGCGAGGGGACGGCGAAGCCGACGCCGGTGCCGCGGCCGACGATCATGGTGTTGATGCCCAGCACCTCGCCGCGGAGGTTGATCAGCGGCCCGCCGGAGTTGCCCGGGTTGATGCTCGCGTCGGTCTGGAGGTAGTCCTCGATCGCGTTGGCGCCGATGTTGGCGCGGCCCTTGGCGCTGAGCACGCCGTGGGTGACGGTGGCCTCCAGGCCGAAGGGCGCGCCGATGGCGAGGACCCACTCGCCGACGCGGGCGGCGTCGCTGTCGGCCCAGCGCGCGGTGGCGAGGCCCGTCGCGTCGACCTTGATCACCGCGAGGTCGGTGGAGGGGTCGGTGCCGAGCACGCGCCCGCGCAGCACGCGGCCGTCGCGGAAGTGGACGTCGATCACCTCGGCGCGGTCGACCACGTGGTTGTTGGTGACGATGACCCCGTCCTCGCGGACGACGATGCCCGACCCCGTCCCGCGCACCACCTCCCCCTCCCCGCCGCCCCCGCCGAACGGGAACGGGAACATCATCGGCGGCGCCTCCCGCATCGACTCGACGCGGATGCTGACCACCGCCGGGAGCGTCGCCGCCGACACCTGCGCGAAGGCGTCGGAGAGGCGCTGCATCTCGTTGACCACCGCGGGCGCGGGCGGCGGCGTGGGCGGAGCGGGCGGCACCTGCGAGCGCGCGAGCGGCGCCGCGGCCAGGCCGAGGGCGAGGGCGGCCCCCGCGAGGGGGGGCGCGAGCGACTTGAGCTGCATGGCGGGTGACTCCTCCGACGAGTTGGTTGCTATGACGGGCGATCCTGTCGCGCGGTGCAACCCGCCAGGGCGCCGCCGCTATTCCGCCCCGCGGACCTCGTCGAGCAGCCGCCGCGCCGCCGCCGCCGGGTCGGGCGCGTCGCGCAGGGGCCGCCCGATCACCACCCGCGTCGCCCCCGCGCGCAGGGCCTCCGCGGCCGTCGCCACGCGCCGCTGGTCGTCGCCCGCCACCGTCGCCCAGGCGGGCCGGACGCCCGGCGTGACGATCTCCAGCGCGTCGCCCACCGCGGCCCGCACCGCGGCGGCCTCGGTGGGGGCGCACACCACCCCGGCGGCCCCCTCGCGCGCCGCCATCCGCGCGCGCTCGACCACGTGCGCGGTGAGGGCCTCGGCGCCGCCGAGGGTCGCGGGGTCGACGCTGGTGAGCACCGTCACGAGCAGCACGCCCGCCCGGCCCTCCACTGCGTCGACGGCCTCGCGCACGGCGTTGTGCACGGTGAGGTAGCGCACCGGGAAGCCGCCCCGCACCGCCTGGCGCGCCGCGCGGGCCACCGTGGCGGGCACGTCGTGGAGCTTCGCGTCGAGGAACATCGGCGCCCCGTCGGACAGCCGCGCGGCGAGCTCGACGCCTCCGCGGAGGAGCAGCTCGAGGCCGACCTTGAAGGTGCCCACCGACGGGCGGAGCGCGGCGACGAGGGCGCGGGCGCGGGCCTCGTCCTCCACGTCGAGGGCGAAGATCACGCGGTCGCGCGGGTCGGCGGGGGGCATGTCCGGGAGCTTCGCACGCGACGCCCGCCGCCACGGAATTTCCCGCGCACGCGACGGGCCTCTCGGGCAGTACACTCGCGGCCCCCTTCGATGGACGTCACCCTCACCCGATCGGGCGCACCCTGGGCGGTGCGCGACCCCGCGGAGAAGCTCGCCGTGCGGGGGATGCTCCCGGGCGCGTACGGCTTCGACCTCGCGGCCCACGGCGCGCGCGTGGCGCAGGCGCGCGGCGCGGACTTCGCCGACCTCCTCGCCCTCGCGATGCCCTCGAGCTGGATGGTGAACAACGGGGCGCCGTCGCCGGTGTTCCGCTGGTGGCTGTCGGAGCGGCGGGGGGCGTGGGTCGAGCTCTGCGCGCGGCTCGAGGGGGGCACCGAGGCCTGGCTCGCCGCGCCCGCGGAGGCGCGCGACGCGGTGGCGGGGCTCTGCCGCTCGCTCGCGGTGAAGGGCCACGGCGCGTGCGCGATCAGCAAGGTGCTCGCGGTGCTCTGCCCGCAGACCGTCCCGCTGATGGACGACGCGGCGATCGCCTTCGCGCTCGGCGCGGTGCCCGTGCCCGAGACGGCCGACAAGCCCACGGCCGACGCGTCGCTGGTGCCCCCGATGCTCGACTGGTTCGCCCGCGCGGTGCGCGACGCGGAGGCGCCGCTGGTGGAGCTCGCGCGCGGCTACGAGTTCGCCCCCCTCGACGCGCCGCAGGTGCTCGACCGGCTGCTCTGGATGGAGTCGTGGGGCTGGAACCACCTGGGGCCCCTCGACACGCCCGCGCCGCGCTTCTGGTGGCTCGCCGACGGGCCGCGCGAGGGCATCGTGATGCTCGAACCACCGCACCCGCCCTTCCCCACCGGCGCCCGCGTCGACCTCGCGGCCGTCACCGACGACGCGTGGCGCGCCCGCGCCGCCGACGCCCTCGCCGACCCGTAGCCGAGACCCGCACAGCCCCCAATGTCCGACGAGCCCAACTACATCACGCCCGCGGGATACAAGAAGCTCACCGACGAGGTGGAGTTCCTCCTGAAGAAGGAGCGGCCGCGGGTCGTGCAGGAGGTCGCCGACGCCGCCGCACAGGGCGACCGCTCGGAGAACGCCGAGTACATCTACGGCAAGAAGCGCCTGCGCGAGATCGACCGGCGCCTCAACTTCCTCTCGTCGCGCCTCAAGAACGTGCAGGTCGTCGACCCGGCCACCCCCCGCGGCGACAGCGTCTACTTCGGCGCCACCGTCGACCTCGAAGACGAGGAGGGCCGCAAGGTCACCTGGCAGATCGTCGGCGTCGACGAGACCGACCCGTCCAACGGTCGGATCTCGTGGCGTTCGCCCCTCGGACGCGCGCTCCTCAAGAAGCGGGCGGACGACGTCGTCACCTTCCAGAAGCCCGGGGGCGACGCGATGGAGTACACCGTGCTCGCCGTCCGATACGTCTGAGGAGATTCTCCCCATCGGCGTTCAAGCTCCGCCGTTCTGCGTCCGTTGATTTCCGCGTCGCCGCCGCACTCTCCCGCGCGGCGCACCAACGGGAACCCACGCCATGCAGCCGAGCACCGCCCGCACCGCCCGCCCCCCCATCGCCATCGTCGGGATGGCCTGCCGCTTCCCCGGCGCGCCCTCCCTCGCGGCCCTCTGGCGCGTGCTCACGGAGGGCAGGTGCACGCTCCGCGAAGTCCCGCGCGACCGCTACGACGTCGACCTCCTCCACGGCCCCACGCCCGGCGCGCCCGGCCGCATCGCGTCGCGCGAGGGCGGCTTCCTCGACGACCTGCGAGGCTTCGACGCGGGCCTCTTCCAGATCTCGCACCGCGAGGCGATGGCCATGGACCCGCAGCACCGCCAGCTCCTGGAGGTGTCCTGGGACGCCTTCGAAGACGCCGGCCTCCCCCTCGAGCGCGTCTCCGGCGCGGCCGCCGCGGTGTACGTCGGGCTCTTCACCAGCGACTACCGCGAGCGGATGCTCCGCACCGCCTCCGACGACCTCGACGTGTACAGCGAGATCGGCACCACCCGCAGCTCCGCCGCCGGCCGCATCTCCCACGCCTTCAACCTCACCGGCCCCGCCGCGGCGGTCGACGGCGCCTGCGCCTCGTCGCTCGTCGCCGTCCACCTCGCCTGCCAGAGCCTCTGGGCCGGCGACTCGCCCTTCGCGCTCGCCGCGGGCGTCAACGCCGTGCTCGAGGCCGACACCACCGTCGCCTTCTCCCGCTCGCGCATGCTCTCGCCCGGCGGGCGCTGCCGCTTCGGCGACGCCGCGGCCGACGGCTTCGTCCGCAGCGACGGCGTCGGCGTCATCGTGCTCGAGCGCCTCGACGAGGCCCTGAGGCTCGGCCACCGCGTCTACGCCCTCGTCCGCGAGACCGAGGTCAGCAACGACGCCCGCCTCGGCAAGGGCCTCTTCATGACCCCGAGCGTCGAAGGCCAGGAGGCCCTCCTCCACCGCGCCTGGATCGACAACGGCTTCGACCTCGACCGACTCGCCTTCATCGAAGCGCACGGCACCGGCACCAGGGCCGGCGACCCCACCGAGTGCGCCGCCGTCGCCCGCGTGCTCGGCGCGCGCCGGCGCAACCCCGCGCCCCTCTACCTCGGCTCGGTCAAGACCAACATCGGGCACGCCGAGGGCGCCGCCGGCGTCGCGGGGCTCATCAAGGCCGCCCTCGCGCTCCACCACCGCACGCTCCCCGCGTCGCTCCACTTCCGAACGCCCAACCCCGACATCCCCTGGGCCGAGGGCCGCCTCGCCATCGCCACCGAGAGCGTCCCTCTCCCCGCCGACGCCCCCTTCGCCGGCGTCAGCTCCTTCGGCCTCAGCGGGACCAACGCCCACATCGTCCTCGAGGGCGTCGCCGCGCCCGCCGTCGAAGCCCGCCCCGCCCCCGCCGCGCTGCTGCTCCCGGTGTCGGCGCACACCCCCGAGGCCCTGCGCGAGCGCGTCGCCGCCCTCGCCGACACGCTCGATGCGCCCGACCCGCCCCCCGCCGCCGACCTCTGCCGAACGGCCGGCGCCCGTCGCACGCACCTCGCGTGGCGCGCCGCCTTCGCCGCGTCCTCGCGCGAGGAGCTCGCGACGCAGCTCCGCGCCTTCGCCCCGCCCGCCGCGGCCGCGCAGCCCGCCGGGGCGCCGCTCGCGATGGTGTTCCCGGGGCAGGGCGGGCAGTGGGTGGGGATGGGCCGCGGGCTGTTGAACGAGAGCGCCGCCTTCCGCGACGCGCTCGCCGAGATCGACGACGCCGTCCGCGCGCTCGGCCGCCCGTCCGTCCTCGCCGACCTCCGCGGCGACGACGACGCCTGGGCCCGCGACCCCGCGCGCCTCCAGCCCGCCCTCTTCGCCGTCGAGGTCGCGCTCGCCGCGTGGTGGCGGAGCGCCGGCGTCACGCCCGCCGCCGTCGTCGGCCACAGCATGGGCGAGGTGGCCGCGGCCTGCGTCGCCGGCGCCCTCACCGTCGCCGACGCCGCCCGCGTGATGGTCGTGCGGAGCGGCTTCCTCGCGCGCCTCCGCGGCTGCGGTCGCATGGCGGCCCTCGGGCTCGACGCCGACGCCGCCCGCGCGCTCCTCGGCGACTTCGAAGGCCGCGTCTCGATCGCGGTCAACAACGCGCGCGCCACCGTGGTGGTGTCGGGCGAGGCCGACGCGGTCGCCGAGGTCACCCGCCGCGCCGCCGCCCGCGGGGCCTTCGCGCAGCTCGTCGACGTCGACGCGGCGTCCCACTCCGCGCTCGTCGACCCGTACCTCGCCCCGATGCGCGAGGCCCTCGCCGACGTCCGCCCGCGCGCGGCGTCCGTGCCGTTCTTCTCCACCGTCGACGCCGCGTGGCGTGACGGCGAGTCGCTCGACGCGGACTACTGGTGCGCCAACCTCCGCCGCGCGGTGCGCTTCTGGGAGTCGTCCACCGCGCTGCTCGACGCGGGCTTCCGCCGCTTCGTCGAGGCCGGGCCCCACCCGGTGCTCGTCACGCCGCTCCTCCAGACCATCCGCGAGCGCGGCGACGTCGCCCTCGCCGTCGGCTCCACCCGCCGCAACGAGCCCGAGGCCCGCGCCGCCCTCGCCTCCCTCGGCGCGCTCTACGCGCACGGCGCCGACCCCGACTGGGAGGCCGTCCACGGCCGCGGCCCCGCCGCGCCGATGCCCCAGTTCCCCTTCCAGCACGACACGTTCTGGTTCCGCGAGGGCGCCGACCGGCGCGCCGCCGCAGCGACACCGGCGGCCGAGGCGCGCGCGGGCGTCCACCCCCTCCTCGGCGAGCCCGTCCTCCTCGCCGGCAGCGCGATCGACCGCGTCTGGACGGTGCCCCTCTCCACCGCGCGCTTCCCCTACCTCGAAGACCACCTCGTGCGCGGCAGCGCGATCCTCCCGGGCGCGGCCTACGTCGAGCTCGCCCTCGCGGCCGCGCAGAGCACCTTCCCCGACCGCCCCTTCGCGCTCGCCGACACCGCCTTCCGCGAGTACCTCGCGGTCCCCTCGCTCACCACGGCGTCGCTCCAGGTGCAGCTCCGCGCCGTCGACGCCGCCACCTGCGCGGTCCGCTTCTACACCTTCGACGACGCGCCCGGCCGCCCCGCACGGCTCCACGCCGAGACCACCGTCCGCCTCGCGGGCGACGACGCGCGCCGCGCCGACCCCTTCCGCAGCCCCCGCGCCCTCTTCGCCGAGGCCCTCCGCGTCGAGATGGCCCGCGCCGAGAGCAACCCCGCGCACCGCTTCGCCGTGCTCAGCGCCGCGCGCGACGGCGACCCCGCGCCCGAGGCCGTCGACGCCGTCACCCGCGCGCTCCGCGAGATCGTCCGCCGCGAGGACGACGTCTTCGCCCTCGCCGAGAACCGCTGGGCCCTCCTCCTCCGCGGCCTCTCGGCCAGCGTGTCGCGCGCGCAGGTGGCCGCCCGGCTCCGCGCCCTCGCCCGCGAGCGCCTCGCCCACCTGGCCCCCCACGGCGAGGTCCGGCTTCAGCTCGTCGAGGCCGGCGCCGACGCCCACCGCCTCGCGGACGACCTCACCGCGGGGCGCGTCGGCGGATCGCGGCCGGGCGCCACCAGCCTCCCGCCCCCCGCCGCCAGCGTGTCGCTGACGCCCGACGCGTTCTACACGTCGATGGCCCGGCGCGGCGTCTCCTACGGGCCGACCTTCCGCCCCGTCGTCGCCGCCGAGCAGAGCGCGGGGACGGCGGTGTCGCGCCTCGAGGTGCCCGCCGCGCTCCGCGAGGAGATCGCGCGCTACTCGCTCCACCCCGCCGTGCTCGACGGGTGCTTCCAGGCCGCCGCGGTCCCCTTCCTCGCGGCGCGCGGCGAGGAGGGCGGCGAGGCGACC
>WBZM01003452.1_pt1 | contig 12342 bp, 8 predicted proteins | sample 5204271 | NCBI WGS metagenome assembly WBZM01 (sample SAMN12344346, study PRJNA552823) | activated sludge metagenome | biome: Activated sludge suspended growth; feature: Nitrification reactor; material: Wastewater; isolation source: activated sludge from nitrification reactor of wastewater treatment...
GTGCTGACCGAGTTCGTGCAGGCCGGCGCGCCGGAGGAGATCCTCTACGTCAGCAAGCCGCACATCGGCACCTTCCGGCTCGTCTCGATGATCGAGAAGATGCGCGCCGAGATCGAGTCGCTCGGCGGCGATATCCGCTTCCAGTCGCACGTGACCGACCTGCACCTCGAGGCCGGCCGGGTGCGCGGCGTGGTGCTCGACGACGGCACGCAGATCGACGCCGCGCACGTGATCCTCGCGCTCGGCCACAGTGCACGCGACACCTTCGCGATGCTGCACGCGCGCGGCGTGCACATGGAGGCCAAGCCGTTCTCGGTGGGCTTTCGCGTCGAGCATCCGCAGTCGCTGATCGATCGCGCGCGTTTCGGCCCGAACGCCGGCCACCCGCTGCTGGGCGCAGCCGACTACAAGCTGGTGCACCACGCGAAGAACGGCCGTTCGGTTTACAGCTTCTGCATGTGCCCGGGCGGCACTGTGGTGGCCGCCACCTCGGAGCCGGGCCGCGTGGTCACCAACGGCATGAGCCAGTACTCGCGCAACGAGCGCAACGCGAACGCCGGCATCGTGGTGGGCATCGCGCCGCAGGATTACCGGCAGTCGCCCGGCGACGGGCCGGTGTCGCCGCTGGACGGCATCGCGTTCCAGCGTGCGCTCGAATCGCGCGCCTTCGCGCTCGGCGGCGAGAACTACGATGCGCCGGGCCAGCGCGTCGGCGACTTCCTCGCCGGCCGGTCGTCGACCGGCTTCGACAGCGTGCAGCCCTCCTACAAGCCCGGCGTTCGCCCGACCGATCTCGGTGCGCGTGGCAACGAGAGCCTGCCGGCCTACGCGATCGCGGCGATTCGCGAGGCGCTGCCGGCCTTCGAGCGGCAGATCAAGGGCTTCTCGATGCCCGATGCGGTGCTCACCGGCGTGGAGACTCGCACCTCGTCGCCGCTGCGCATCACGCGCGGGCGCGACTTCCAGAGCCTGAACGTGAAGGGGCTGTACCCTGCCGGCGAAGGTGCGGGCTATGCCGGCGGCATCATGTCCGCGGGCGTGGACGGCATCGAGGTCGCGGAGGCCTTGGCCCGCAGCCTGCTCGGCCTCACTGAGGCTTGACCAGCAGGTCCTGGATCGCCACCGACTTCACCGGCGGCGCACCAGACGCGTCGGCATCGAGGTATTCGTTGAGGCGCTCGCGCATATCCTGCGCGAGGTGCGGAATGCCCTGGGCCGAGCCGATCTGCGCGCGCGACTGCTGCGCGATGCTGACTTCGAGCAGCAGGCCGACCTGCTGCACGTTGCGCTGGATCGCCGAACGCGCCGCGCTGTTCGAGACGTCGAGCGCCACACGCGCCTTGACCACCGTGCCGTCGGACGTGGTCGCGCGCACCGTCGGCAACGCGAGCCAGTCGGGTGCCGCCTGCACTTTGGACGATTCCGACCACGGCAGGTCGACCCAGTTCATGCCCAGCGACACGCCCACCGGCACCGCCACCAGCGCGGTGAGGATGGCGACGATGAAGAGCGAGCGGCGGGTGTCGGACGCGGGCTCGGGCGCGGCGCTGGCGGTGGCGAGGGTCGGCGGGGTGGCCATCGGTCGGGGTTCGCAAGGGCGGAACCCCGATTAGAAGATGCCGCGCCCCGGCGTGAACGCCCGATCAGCGCGCCTCGCGAAGCGCGCCCGTGGCGCGTTTCACGACTGCGCCGATCACGGGCAGGCGGCCATCACTTGTGCGACCGCCGCCGTCAACTTCTTGCCGTACGGCACGTGCAGGAACTCGTTCGGGCCGTGCGCGTTGCTCTTCGGCCCGAGCACGCCGCAGACCATCATCTGCGCCTGCGGGAAGCCTTGTTGCAGCATGCCCATCAGCGGGATCGTGCCGCCCTGTCCGATGAAGCCGCAGGGCGCGCCGAAGTGGGTGTTCGACGCGGCATGCAGCGCGTTCTCGATCCACGGCGCGAGCGTGGGCGCGTTCCAGCCCGAGGCCCCCTGCGCGCCGACGCGGCCGTCGGCATGGAAGGTGACCTTCGCGTTGTACGGCGCGTTGTCCTCGAGCAGCGCCTTCAGCTCGGCCGCGGCGCGGTTGCCGTCGACCAGCGGGGGCAGCCGAAGCGACAGCTTGAACGCGGTGTAGGGTCGCAGCACGTTGCCGGCGTTCTTCAGCTCGGGGAAGCCCTCCGCGCCGGTGACCGACAGCGTCGGCTTCCAGGTGCGGTTGAGCAGCGCCTGCGTCGGGTCGGTGGTGGTGGGCAGCGCCGGCGTGCCGTCGGCGCCGCAGGCCCAGGGGAAGCGCTTCCACACTTCGTCGCCGAGAATGGCGGCGGTGGCGCGCGCCTGCTCGAGCCGGTCGGGCGGCACCGCGCAGTGGAAGCTCTGCGGCAGCAGCTCACCACTCTTCGAATCCTCCAGGCGGTCGAGCACCTGGCGCAGGATGCGGAAGCTCGAGGGCACGAGGCCGCTCGAGTCGCCCGAGTGGATGCCCTCGGTGAGGATCTCCACCTTCAGCGTGCCGGTCACGTTGCCGCGCAGGCTGGTGGTCAGCCAGAGCTGGTCGTAGTTGCCGGCACCGCTGTCCAGGCACACCACCAGCGCCACGTTGCCCAGCCGCGGGCGCAGCACGTCGAGGTAGGCCGGCAGGTCGAACGAGCCGCTCTCCTCGCAGGTCTCGATCAGGCCGACGCAGCGCGGCCGCGGGATGCCCTGCCGGTCGAGCGCCTCGATCGCGGTGATGCTGGCATAGATCGCGTAGCCGTCGTCGGCGCCGCCGCGGCCGTAGAGCAGGCCGTTCTCGTACTTCGGCGTCCACGGCCCGAGGTCGTTGCGCCAGCCGTTGAACTCGGGCTGCTTGTCGAGGTGGCCGTACAGGCAGATGGTGTCGGTGCTGCCCGCCTTGGTGGCGGGCACCTCGAAGAAGATCACCGGCGTGCGGCCCTCGAGGCGGATCACCTCGAGCGTGAGCCCGGCGATGCGGCGGCCCTCCACCCACTGCGCCGCGTCGCGCACCACACGCTCGATGTGGCCGTGCTGCGCCCAGTCGGCATCGAACATCGGGCTCTTGGCCGGGATCGCGATGTAGTCGGTCAGCGCAGGAACGATCTGCTCGTCCCAGGTGCGCTCGACGAAACGAGACACGCCATCGAGCTCATCCGGCAACAAGGGTTGCATGGGGTCACGAACATTCATGGAAACCTCGGCGGGGCAGCGTCGTAGACCGACAGGGAATGTCGAGCGTAGGAGCCGACGCCGACGATCTTGGCACAAACCGGATCGGCCAGCAGGGGGAGCAAGACATGAAGGTTGCCGGAAGGTGGGCGCGCACGCTCGCGCTCGGGCTGGCCGCGCTGGCGGCCGTGGCGGCGCAGGCCGAGCCCGGCGTGGGCCCGGGCGAGATCGTGATCGGCCAGAACATCACGCTGCAAGGCGGCAAGAACAGCTACGGGGTCGAGGTCGAGGCGGGCGTGCAGGTCTTCCTCGACACGGTGAACCGCAGCGGCGGGGTGAACGGCCGGCGCATCAAGCTGCGCGTGCTCGACGACGACAACCTGTCCGCCAAGGCGGAGGAGAACGCCCGTCAGCTGGTGCGCGAAGGCGCCTTCCTGCTGTTCGGCTCGCTCGAGGGCGGCCCGTCCACTGCGGTGATGAAGGTGGCCGTCGACACCAAGGTGCCGTTCTTCGGGCCGATGGCCGGCTCGCCGACGCTGCGGCGCCCGCACCAGCCACTGGTGTTTCCGGTGCGGGCCGAGCATCGCGAGGAGTTCCGCGCCCTGGTCGGCTGGGGCGCCCGCACCGGCCTGAAGCGGGTCGGTTTCCTGCATGCCGATTCCGACGTCGGCCGCATGCACCTCGAGAACGTGAAGCTCGCGGCGCAGGAAGCCGGGGTCGCGCTCGGCACCGGCGTGCCGTTCAAGTCGGACATCAGCGACGCGCAGCTCGCCGAGGTGCTGCGCAGCCTCGAAGCCGCCAGGGTCGACATGGTGCTCAACCACGGCTCGGCGGGGATCTACACGCGGCTGATCCGGATGGCGCGCGAGTCGGGCTCGCGCATCACCTTCATGGCGGTGAACTCCGGTTCGTCGCAGATCGCCGGCGCGCTGGGCGAACTGTCGCGGGGCATGGTGTTCAGCCAGGTGCTGCCCAGCCCCTGGGCGCGCAAGACCGCGATCACGCGCGAGTACCAGGAAGCCTTCGCCGCGTCGCAGCCCGGGCGCGAGTTCTCCTACGGCAGCCTGGAGGGCTACCTCACCGCCAAGGCCCTGGTGATGGCGCTGAAGCTGGCCGGCCCTCAGCCCACGCGCGAGAGCTTCGTGAAGGGTCTGGCCGGCGCCAGCTTCGACCTCGGCGGCGTCAATGCCAGCTATGCCCCCGGACGGAACAACGGCTCGACCTTCGTCGACCTCGCGCTGGTCACGCGCGAAGGCAAGTTCCTGCAGTGAAGCCGCTCAGCCCACGCGGGTCAGCCAGGCCTGCAGCCGTGCCATCACCGCATCGCGCTCGGGCTCGTGGAAGATTTCGTGGGCGAGCGCCGGATAGTCCTGCGCCTCGACGATGCCCGACGGCGCTGCCCGCGCGAATTCAGCGCTGCCGCGCGGCGCGACACAGCGGTCGGCCCCGGCCCACAGCAGCAGCGTGGGCACACGCCACAGCGGCGCGAGCCGCCGCACGAGCGCGCCGCCGTCGAGGATGAAGCGCGCCAGCCGCGGCGTGATGCGGTCGTGCACCAGCGGGTCGGCGACGTAGGCCGCCACCACGGCCGGGTCGCGCGAGATCCACTCGGGCTTCAGGCCGTTGGCCACCGCCAGGTCGGGTGCAAGGCGGCCGAGCGTGGCCAGCAGAAGCTTCTGCACCGCGTTGGTGTCGGCATCCAGCGCCGGCGACGACAGCACCAGCGCGTCCACCGGCCGGCTCCAGGCGGCCGGCGGCGTTCGCAGCGCCTCGACCACGAAGCGCGCCGCGATCAGCCCGCCCATGCTGTGGCCAAGCAGCACCAGCGGACCGCGGCGCTCGCCGCACAGCGTGTCGATCACGGCGGCGAGGTCGCGCAGCAGCGCCTCGTCGTCGGGCATCGCGCCACGCGCACCGGGGCTGCGGCCATGGCCGCGCTGGTCGTAGCCCGCCACGTGCCAGCCTTGCGCGGCCAGCACGGCGGCCAGTGCCGCGTGGCGGCCCGCATGTTCGCCCAGCCCGTGCACGATCAGCACCGTGCCGCGCGCAACAGCGGTGGCAGCGGCGGTGGCCGGCCAGTCGCATCGCGCCAGCGCCAGGCCGTCGGGGGTGAGGATGCGATCGCCCATCGCGGCAGTGTAGGCGGGTGTCGCCGCGGCGCTTGACAGGGCGATCCGTCGCGCTAGCCTGACGGGCTAGCCTGGAATTCCCCCCCGCATGAACGACTTCTTCACCCTGCAGCGCGAGGGCGCCGTGGCGCACCTGCAGCTGAACCGGCCCGAGCGCATGAACACGATGTCGCCGGCATTCTTCCCTGCGCTGCGCGACGCGGTGCGCGGCCTGCAGGACGATGCCGCGACGCGCGTGCTGGTGATCTCTTCGACCGGCAAGCACTTCAGCGCCGGCATGGCGCTCGACGTGTTCGCGGGCAACGACGGGCAGGAGCCCGCACCGTCGCGCGAGCGCCGCGACCCGAGCGCCGATGCGCAGCGCCAGGCCGTGGGCGCGCTGATGCAGATGCTCGACACCCGCACGCCGCGCGCGCGGCTCAGCTTCCAGGAATCGCTGCGCCGGCTGATCGACTGCTTCAGCGCGCTCGACGAGGCGCGTTTCCCGGTGATCTGCGCGGTGCAGGGCGGCTGCATCGGCGGCGCGCTGGACCTCGCCACGGCTTGCGACATCCGCGTGTGCAGCGCCGACGCCTTCTTCACCGTGCAGGAGATCCACATCGGCATGATGGCCGACCTGGGCGTGCTGCAACGCCTCGCGCGCATCGTGCCGCCCGGCGTGGCGCGCCAGATGGCCTACACCGGCGAACGCGTCGATGCGAAGCGCGCACTCGAAGCCGGCCTCGTGAATGCGGTGCTCGCCGATGCGACGGCGACGCTGGAGCACGCCATGGGCCTGGCGCGGCAGATCGCGGCCAAGTCGCCGCTGGCAGTGGCGGGCAGCAAGCTCGCACTGAACCACGCGCGCGACCATGGCACCGCCGCCTCGCTGCAGCAGCTGACCCTGCTGCAGAGCGCGATCTTCGACACCGGCGAGATGGCGGAGGCCATCGCGGCCTGGAAGGACAAGCGTGACGGCGACTTCGCGCCCTTGACGCCGATCGCGCGCTTCTGAGCGGTCGCCGCTCGGCGAGTGCAGCGAGCCGGCAGCTCGCCTGCAGACGCTCGCGTAATTGATTAGCATTGGTCAAGAAGTCCCCCGCACGCCGGGCCCACCGGCCCGCTTTCTCCCGCGTGCACTCCCACTGACCCCGACCGCGGCCCAAGAGGCCGCCGGTTCGTTTCGAGGACTAGCCATGACCTCTGGCGTTCGCCCGCTGGTGCTTTCCTTTTCCCTGCTGACCCTGGCCACGCTTGCCGGCTGCGGCCGCAGCGAGGCGCAGGGTGGGCCGCCGATGGCTCCGCCGGTGTCGGCCGCGCCGGCGGTGAGCCGCGACGTGCCGCTCTACGACGAGTTCAGCGGCCGGCTCGAGGCCGTGGAGACCGTCGAAGTCCGCTCGCGCGTGGCGGGCACGCTGCAGACGGTGCACTTCCGCGACGGCCAGGAGCTGCGGCGCGGCGCGCCGATGTTCACGATCGACCCGCGTCCCTTCGCCGCCGAGCTCGCGCGGCTGGATGCGCAGCTGGGCTCGGCGCGCAATGCCGCATCGCTGGCCGACACCGAGCTCGCGCGCACGCGCAAGCTGCTCGAGCAGAAGGCGGTGTCGCAGCAGGAAGCCGATCAGGCCGAGGCCGCAGCGCGCAACGCCGCCGCCGCAGTGAAGGCGGCCGAGGCGGCAGTGGCCGCCGCGCGCCTGAACGTCGAGTACACGCAGATCCGCGCGCCGATCGCCGGCCGTGCCTCGCGCGCCAACGTCACCGCGGGCAACCTCGTCGGCGTCGGCGATCCGGTGCTGACCACGCTGGTGGCGCAGGACAAGGTGCACGCCTGGTTCGACGTCAGCGAGCAGGCCTGGCTGCGCGTGCGCGGCCAGTTCAAGGGGAACGCCGGGCCGAAGGTGGAGATGGCGCTGGCCGACGAGAGCGGCTTCCCGCACGCGGGCAATGTCGACTTCGTCGACAACCGCCTCAACCCGGCCACCGGCGCGATCCGCGTGCGCGCGGTCTTCGACAACAAGGAGCGCCGCTTCGTGCCGGGCCTGTACGCGAAGCTGCGGCTTTCCGGCGGCGTGGCCAGCAAGGCCGTGCTGACGCCGGACCGCGCGATCGGCACCGACCAGACCAAGCGCTACGTGTTCGTCGTCGGCCCCGACAAGACCGCGCAGTTCCGCGAGGTGCAGCTCGGCACGCTGGTGGGCGGCATGCGCGTGGTCACCGGCGGGCTGAAAGCCGGCGAGCTGGTGGTGGTCAACGGCCTGCAGCGCGTGCGCCCCGGCGCGCCGCTGAACGCGCAGGTGCTCGAGGTCGACGCGCAGGGCCAGCCGATCGAGCCGCCGCCGCCCGGCGCGGCACCGGCCGCCTCGGCGCCGAAGAAGAGCTGAGGCGCGCGCCATGAACATCTCGCGCTTCTTCATCGACCGGCCGCGCTTCGCGGCGGTGCTGTCGATCCTGATCTTCCTCGTCGGCCTGATCGCGCTGCAGCGGCTGCCGATCTCCGAGTACCCCGAAGTGACGCCGCCGCAGGTGGTGGTGCGCGCGCAGTTCCCCGGCGCCAACCCGCGCGTGATCGCCGAGACGGTGGCCACGCCGCTGGAGGAGCAGATCAACGGCGTCGAGAACATGCTGTACATGAACAGCCAGGCCTCGGCGGACGGGGCGATGACGCTGACGGTCAGCTTCAAGATCGGCACCGACCCGGAAGTCGCGGCCACCGAGGTGCAGAACCGCGTCAACCGCGCGCTGCCGCGCCTGCCCGACGTGGTGCGCCAGATCGGCGTGACCACCGAGAAGAGCTCGCCGAACTTCATCATGGTGGTGCACATGGTGTCGCCGGACGAGCGCTACGACGCACTCTACCTGCGCAACTACGCCGCGCTGAACGTGCGCGACCGGCTGCTGCGCATCCCCGGCATCGGCACCGTGATCGCCTTCGGCTCGGGCGACTACGCGATGCGCATCTGGCTCGACCCGAACAAGCTCGCCGCGCGCAACCTGACCTCGGCCGACGTGGTGAAGGCGCTGCGCGAGCAGAACGCGCAGGTGGCCGCCGGCGTGGTGGGCGCGCCGCCGCTGCCCGGCCGCACCGACTTCCAGCTCGCCGTCAACACGCAGGGCCGGCTGACCAGCGAGGCCGAGTTCGCCGACGTGATCGTCAGCGCCGACACGACCGACGGCTCGCTGGTGCGCGTGAAGGACATCGGCCGCGTCGAGCTCGGCCCCAACACCTACGCGCTGGGCTCGCTGCTCAACAACAAGGAGGCGGCGGCGGTCGGCATCTTCCAGGGGCCCAACTCGAACGCGCTGGCGCTGTCGAATGCGGTGCGCGAGACGATGGAAGACTTGAAGAAGGACTTTCCGCCGGGCGTCGACTACCAGATCGTGTACGACCCGACGCGCTTCGTGCGCACCTCGATCGAGAAGGTGGTGTCCACGCTGTTCGAGGCCATCCTGCTGGTGGTGCTGGTGGTGGTGGTGTTCCTGCAGACCTGGCGCGCCTCGGTGATCCCGCTGCTGGCGGTGCCGGTGTCGGTGGTCGGCACCTTCGCGGTGCTGCTCGCGCTGGGCTTCTCGATCAACACGCTGACGCTGTTCGGGCTGGTGCTGTCGATCGGCATCGTGGTCGACGACGCGATCGTGGTGGTCGAGAACGTCGAGCGCAACATCGAGGCCGGCCTGAACCCGCGCGACGCCGCGGTGCACGCGATGCAGGAGGTGTCGGGCCCGATCATCGCGATCGGCCTGGTGCTGTGCGCGGTGTTCGTGCCGCTGGCCTTCGTGGCCGGGCTGGAAGGCCAGTTCTACCGCCAGTTCGCGGTGACGATCGCGATCTCCACCGTGATCTCGGCCTTCAACTCGCTGACGCTCTCGCCGGCGATGGCCGCCATCCTGCTGCGCCCGCACGATGCGCCGAAGGACCGGCTGACGCGCGCGATGGACGCCGTGTTCGGCGGCTTCTTCCGCGGGTTCAACCGCGTCTTCAAGCGCAGCTCGGAGAACTACTCGGGCAGCGTGACCTCCATCGTCGCCAAGCGCAAGACCGTCTCGCTGGCGATCTACGCCGTGCTGCTCGGGGTGGCCGCGCTGCTGTTCCTGCGCGTGCCACCGGGCTTCGTGCCGCAGCAGGATAAGCAGTACCTGATCGGCATCGCGCAGCTGCCCGAAGGCGCGAGCCTCGCGCGCACTACCGAGGTGATCGAGCGCCTGTCGAGCATCGCCAAGGGCGTGCCTGGCGTGAAGGATTCGGTGGCCTTCCCCGGCCTGTCGATCAACGGCTTCACGGCGGCGCCGAACGCCGGCATCGTGTTCTTCGGTCTCGACGAGTTCGAGAAGCGCAAGACGCCCGACCTGAGCGCCGACGCCATCGTCGGCCAGATCAACATGCGCATCGGCGCGATCCAGGACGCCTTCCTGTTCGTGCTCTCGCCGCCGCCGGTCAACGGGCTGGGCAACGCGAGCGGCTTCAAGCTGCAGATCCAGGATCGCGCCGGCCTCGGCGAGGGCGCGATGCAGGGCGTGGTGCAGCAGCTGATGGGGCGCGTCTACGGCAACCCGAACGGCGGCATCACGCAGTTCTTCAGCAACTACCAGATCAATGTGCCGCAGCTGTACGCGGACATCGACCGCACCAAGGCCAAGCAGATGGGCGTGAGCCTGTCGGACGTCTACGACACGATGCAGACCTACCTCGGGTCGCTCTACGTGAACGACTTCAACCGATTCGGCCGCACCTTCCAGGTGATCGTGCAGGCCGACGCGCCGTTCCGCGGCCGGCCCGAGGACATCGGCAACCTGAAGGTGCGCAACAACCGCGGCCAGATGGTGCCGCTCTCGGCGCTGATGTCGGTGCAGCCCACTTTCGGCCCCGGCTCGGTGACGCGCTACAACGGCTTCTTCTCGGCCGACGTCAACGGCGCGCCAAAGCCCGGCGTGAGTTCGGGCCAGGCGCAGGCGGAGATGGAGCAGATCCTCGCGCAGACGCTGCCGCGCGGCATGGGCTACGAGTGGACCGAGCTCGTGTACCAGGAGAAGATCGCCGGCAACACGATGGTCTACATCTTCCCGCTGTGCGTGCTGCTGGTGTTCCTCGTGCTGGCGGCCACCTACGAGAGCTGGACGCTGCCGCTGGCGATCATCCTGATCGTGCCGATGTGCATCCTCTCGGCGATGACCGGCGTGTGGATCAGCGGCCTGCTCGGCGCGCCGGGCGACAACAACATCTTCACCAAGGTGGCGCTGGTCGTGCTGGTGGGCCTCGCGTGCAAGAACGCGATCCTGATCGTCGAGTTCGCGAAGGACCTGGAAGAGAAGGGCGAGAAGCTGATGCACGCCATCGTGCACGCCACGCGCATGCGGCTGCGGCCCATCCTGATGACCTCGATCGCCTTCATCGCCGGCGTGGTGCCGCTGGTGTTCTCCACCGGCGCCGGCGCGGAGATGCGCCGCGCCATGGGCATCGCGGTGTTCTCCGGCATGCTGGGCGTGACCTTCTTCGGCCTGTTCCTGACGCCGGTGTTCTACGTGGTGCTGCGCCGGCTCACCGAGAAGCGCCGCGCCGCCGCGGCGCACGAACACGCCGAAGTGCTGGCCCGTGGAGGCGACCATGCGTGAACGCACCCTGATCTCCCTGGCCGCCCTCGCGCTGCTCTCGGCCTGCGCGGCCGGCCCCGACTACCAGGCGCCGCAGGCGAAGGCCGAGCCGGCCTTCGTGATGCCCGCCGCCGCGGGCGAGCCGGCCGCCGCCTTCTGGCGCGGATTCGCCGACCCGGTGCTCGACGCGCTGATCGCCGACGCGGTGAGCGCGAACGCCGACGTGCGCCTCGCGCAGGCGCGCCTGCGCGAGGTGCGCGCGCTGGCCGGCGAAGCCGACGCGAACCGCCTGCCCAGCCTCACGCTGGGCGCGGGTGCCGGGCGCGGCAACGAGATCGGGTTCCCGATCGACAACTACCTCAGCCTCTCGGGCGCCTTCAACTGGGAGCTCGACTTCTTCGGCCGCACACGCCGCGCCAGCGAATCGGCGGCGGCGCAGGTGCAGGCGGGCGAGGCGGGCGTGCTCGCGGCGCAGCGCCTGGTCGGCGCCGAGGTGGCGACGCAGTACGTCGCGCTGCGCGCGCTGCAGCAGCGCTACACGGTGGCGCAGGAGTCGCTCGCCAACCAGCGCGAGACGCAGCGCATCGTCAAGGCGCGCGCCGACCTCGGCCGCGGCACGCCGCTGGACGTGGCACGCGCCAACGCGCTGGTCGAGACCACCGAGGCCTCGCTGCCGGCGCTGCAGGGCGCCATCGAACGCAGCGCACTGCGCATCGCCACCCTCACCGGCCGCACTCCGCGCGCCACGCTCGCGCTGCTGGCCGAGGCGAAGCCCCTGCCCAGCCTGCCGGCGACGAACGCCGAGTCGCTCGCGGCCGGCACACCGCAGGCGCTGCTCGAGCGCCGGCCCGACATCCGCGTGGCCGAGCGCCAGCTCGCCGCGGCCACCGCCGCGATCGGCGTGGCGCGCGCCGACCTCTACCCGCGCATCAGCCTGGTCGGCCTGCTCGGCTTCACCAGCACGCGCGCGGCCGACCTGTTCGACGCCGCCGGCCGCAACACCAACCTCGGCGCGAGCCTGAGCTGGGGCGCGCTCGATTTCGGCCGCGTGCGCAACCGCATCGGCGCGAGCGAGGCGCGCGCCCAGCAGGCGCTGGTGCAGTGGGAGCAGACGGTGCAGCTCGCGCTGGAGGAGACCGAAGGCGCGCTGTCGGCCTACACGCGCAGCGTGCAGCAATCGGCGCGGCTGGAAAATGCCGCGCGCGAATCGGCCGAGGCGGCGCGCCTGGCGCGCGTGCGCTACGAGGCCGGCGCGGCCGACCTGCTGACGGTGCTCGATGCCGAGCGCACCGCGCTCGCGGCACGCGATGCGCTGGTGCAGTCGCAGCAGGGCAGCCTCGCCGCCCTCGTGGCGGTGTACCGCGCCCTCGGCGGCGGCTGGGCGCTGCCGGCGTGACGCGGCAGGCTCACTTCATCAGCACCAGCTTGCTGCCGGTGTTGACGAGGTAGCCGTTCACCGAGGTCTCCAGCGGCAGGCCGAGCCGCCACTTCGCGAGCGCC
>WBZM01003453.1_pt1 | contig 12338 bp, 7 predicted proteins | sample 5204271 | NCBI WGS metagenome assembly WBZM01 (sample SAMN12344346, study PRJNA552823) | activated sludge metagenome | biome: Activated sludge suspended growth; feature: Nitrification reactor; material: Wastewater; isolation source: activated sludge from nitrification reactor of wastewater treatment...
GCGGGTATCGATCTGGCCATGATCGGCGGTGACCAGGACCAGGGTATCAGTGCCGGCGATGGCGACCAGAAAGTCGGTCAGGGCCTGTTCGATGGCGGCTAGGTGGCGGGCGGCGGCCGGGCTGGTCATGCCCGCCTCGTGGCCCAGGCTGTCGAGGCCTGGCCAGTAGAGATACAGGTACTTTGGAGCCCGGTCCTCCCGCAGGGCGCGGGCGGCCTGGCGGAGGCCATCGGTCAGGCCCCGGTAGGGGCGGCACTCGGCAGGACCCAGGTGGGCCCGGTTGAAGTCCGAATTGGCGATGTGGTCGGGGGTGAGGATGAGGGTGCGGGTGGCCAAGCGGCTGGCGATGGGGCGGTGGTTGAGGAGGGCGCCCAGGTCGACGCCGGCCTGGCCGTAACCGACGCCGCCGTAGCGGGGGTTGCCGGGGAGGATGCTCATGACGCAACCGAGCTCCCGCAGATAGGTGAACCAGCCGGTGAGGGCATGCTGCTGGGGGGCGTCGCCGGTGAGAAAGGTGGTGATGGCGGTGGCGGTGGTTGGCGGGAAGACCGAGGTGATGGCGCCCAGGCAGTGGCGGTGGAGGATGCCCCCCGGGGAGCGCGCCGCCAGCCAGTCGGCCCCCAGGCCGTCGATCACCAGCAGCAGGAGGTTGGTGTGGCCGGCGATGGTGGCGGGGGGCAGCAGGTCGAGGCTCGGATAGTCGGCCTCTCCGCCCCGGGCGCGGATGATGGAGGCCATGAGATTGACGATGCCGCCGCCGGCATAATCCGGGCGGGGCAGGTCGGTGCCGGGCAGGCAGGAGAGGGTGGGGGTCGCGGTCATGGTGTGCTTTGAGTCATCGCCCAGCAATTTTCGGTTTTCCGACCCTCCCTTACACAATGCCCAAAACTGCTACGCGGGGCGGACCATATAGGGGCGGACAAAATATGAAATGCGATCTGTATGGTTCTCGATATGCTCGGCTCGGACCACCCACCGTCCCGGTCGCTAAGGAGCTACTCCCCTTCTCCTCCCCGCGGGTGGCGGCGGAAAAAGTCCCAGATGATGTCGGGATGGCTGGGGCCTTGGCGCACCGCATAGGGGCCTTCCTCGCCCTGTTCGCCGCCGATCCAGTAGTGGCCCAGGTCCTTGTCCCCGCGGAAGTCGGTCGCAAGGGGGCCGTCATAGATGACGGTCTCGACCAGGGTGGGGCTGCCGGACTGGCCGTCGCGGCTATGGCGGGTCTGGCGGCAGCCGTAATCCTCGCGGTAGACCTGCTGGCAGGGGCGGGCCTCGCCGACGGCGGTCGTCGCCGCGGTCTGGTGGCCGGGCGTGCCATGGAGGGCGAGTTGGGCGTCGCGTAGCAGAGCCCCCGCGGTTGGCTTGACCGTGCAGTCCCGTTCATTCTGCACCACCAGCAGGGGCAGGGGGTAGGGGTGGGGGCCCAGTTGGGCGCGCATGGCGGCGACCGTCCAGGGCAAGGGGTGGAACAGGGCCCAGCCCGGGCAGACCCCGAGGACGGAGACGGCGGTGGCATCCTCGCCGTAGGGCAGGCCGGCGACGGTGGCTACCGCGGCCCAGTAGTCGTTGTGGGTCACGGCCAGGATGGCGGTCATGGCCCCGCCGGAGGAGAGCCCGGTCACATAGCGACGTTGGGGGTCGATCGGGTGGCGTTGCTCGACCTCCCGGGCGATCTGGTACAGGTCCTCGGGCTCGCCTTGCCCGCGCTGGCGGTGCTGGGGCAACCAGAAGCCCCAGCAATTCGGTCCGCGCAGGCCATCCCAGCGGGTGATGGAGGGGGTGACCAGGATGAAGCGGTAGCGGTCCGCGGCCGCCTGCATGCCCCAATCGCGCCGGACATCCGTGCTGGTCTGACTACAGCCATGGAGCACCATCACCAGGGGGGCGGGGCTCGCCTGGTGCTCGGCTGCCTGGCCCTCCGGCCCCAGCCCCGGTCCCATTTCCAGTCCGTCCGGCACGTAGACCTGATAGGCGCGGTCCTGAGAGCCTGGGTAGCCCCGGGCCTGGAAGCGGTGTTCCGTCAAGGTCCCGGCCTGGGCCAGGGTCAGGGAGAACAGACCCGGCAGGAGGAGCGCAAAGAGCCAAAGATGCATGAGTAGGCCTCGGAGAGCGCGAAAGTTAGACCCTTGGGAGAGCGGCTGGCTGCCATCAGCAGCTGGTGGCGGGAACCCTCATGGCGGTCAGGGCGAAAGTCACGGTAAAGTCTTTATTTTTCAGTGGCATTATGCGCTACTACATGGCTGTTGGTGTGGAATACACCCGCGGTGTCTTCAGTCTTCAGGGGTATGGCGGCCCCCCATGGTCGTTAGCGTATCCGTTAACTGGGCCCCGGGACCGGCGCGTAGTCGGGACACAGGGCCTGGATCCGGCGGACCATGGCATGCCAGTGACTGCCCTGCCAGTAGAGCCGCCCGCAGCCCCGGCACCGCCAGAAGACTTCCTGGCTGGCCTGGACCCGGGGCGGCACTTGGGACTGGACCTGCGCCGGGAGCCGTTCCTCCAGCAGGCCGTTGCATAGGGTACACCGGTTGAAGGGGGCGATCTCGGGGCAGAGTTGCAGGTGCTCCAGCAGGTAGGCAAGTTGTTCCTGGGGGGCGACCGGGTGGATATAGCAACCGTGAGTTACCTCGCGCCGCATGAGCAAACGGCGGTCACGGGTCAAGAGGATGCGCCCCTCCCGCCGGGCCAGGATCGCCAGGTTGGCGTCTCCTAGGTCATTCAGCCAGAGGGTGTCGAAGCCAAGCAGCCGCAGTCCTCGGGCCAGAGCGCCGAGATGTGCGTCGGCCAGAAAGCGTGGCGTCCTCAGCGGGTGGGGGCGCAGGCGCAGGAGGGGCCGGGTGTCGAAGGCCTCGAAGACGGGATAGACGGCCAGACGCTGGCCGTCGCCGACGGGAGTCCCCAGGTCCACCGACTCCCCCTCCAGCAGGATGACCTCGACCTCGGTATGCGGGACCCCTGCGAGTTCAATGAGATGGCGCACGGGTGCCGGGGCCGCGAAGGGCAGCGTCAGATTACGCTGCCGCTGCTCGGGCGGTAGGAAGTCGTTCAGCTCCGCATAGAACCGGAGGGTTGCCGTGGCCATGCTCACCCGCCAAGGCTGCCTTTCGTGGCTATAGTTATACCCATCTTATGCCGCCTGGAGGACGGGCTATGGTCAGGGGGACTCATGGGAGAAATTATCGGTCGCTAATGGCCGGGGCACTACTGTTGGCGGGCGCCCTTCCATGCCCGGCCAGCATGGTAAACACCACCAACCTGGCGATTGAAGAGGCGAGCGACGTGGGCGACAAGGTGAGTTCAAGCGACTGGGTGATAAAGAACCCGGTGGCGCCCGCGGACATGTCGGACCCGATGGATGCGGCAAAGACGAGGGACAGGCTGGATCCACGGGAAATGCGGGATATTCAGGAAACGAGGGAAACACGGGTTCCGAGAGACCCGCCAGTGTTGGCTCAGGCGGCCATCGACCCGGGTCCGCGTCCCCCGCGCCTGGTCCAGGACCTGGACGATAGCCCCCTCAAGCGCCGGCTGCTGAGCTGCGCCCAGGGGCCCTTCCGGCGCACGGCCTTCGCCATCGGTCACCGCGGCGCCTGTCTGGCCTACCCGGAGCATACCCGGGAGTCCTACCTGGCCGCGGCGCGCCAGGGCGCTGGGGTCATCGAGTGCGACGTGACCTTCACCAGGGACCTGGAGCTGGTCTGCCGCCATGCCCAGAACGATCTGCACACCAGCACCGACATCCTGTCGCACCCCGACCTGGCGGCCGAGTGCCGGCGGCCCTTCACCCCCGCCACCTTCGCCGCCGACGGCCGGCTCCTGACCCCCGCCAGCGCCGAATGCTGGACCAGCGACCTGACCCTGGCGGAGTTCCGCCGCTTGCGCGGACGGCGTGATGGCTTCAACCCCCGCGCGCGGACGGCCGCGGAGTATCAGCAACCCCCGGACATCGCCTGGTCGGGCCTGGCGGTGGGCGCTGAGTACGGGACCCTGCTGACCCACCGGGAAAGCATCGCCCTCTTCCAGGAACTGGGGGTGATGATGATCCCGGAGCTGAAGGAGTCCCTCGACCCCCTGCCCTTCTCTGGCCTCACCCGCGCCGCCCTCGCCCAACGCCTGATCGACGACTACCGGGCGGCCGGGGTCGACCCCCGCCGCGTCTCGCCCCAGTCCTTCCTGCGCGAGGATATCGACTATTGGCTGGCGCATGCCCCGGACTTCGGTCGTCAGGCGGTCTTCCTGGAGTCCGCCGAGCGGGTCACCGACCTGCCCTCCCTGGCCGAACTGCGCCGGTACCGGGAGGCGGGCATCCGCATCGTCGCCCCGCCCCTCTTCGCCCTGCTCGAAGGGGACGCCAGCGGGGCCATCCGCCCCTCGTCCTATGCCCGGGACGTCCAGGCCGCGGGCCTGGCGATCATCCCCTGGAGCCTGGAGCGCTCCGGCAGCCTCGCCGCGCCCGGCAAGGGTATCGGCACCGGCACCGGCACCGACACCGACAAAGGCTTCTACTATCAAACCCTGAATGCCGCGATCCGTCGGGAGGGGGATGTGCTGCGGGTGCTGGACGTCCTCGCCCAGGAGGTGGGTATCCAGGCCATCTTTAGCGATTGGCCGGCGACCGTGGTCTATTACGCCAACTGCCTGGGGCTGGGCTTGGCCCCCGCCGATTACCAGGCGCCGTCGGGACGGTAAGGGAAGAAAACCTGCTGGTGCGCGGATGTCCGCCGAGCCCTCCCCGTCCCCTCATGCGCCTGGCCTCCCGCCCCCCTTTGCTATCATGGTCGACGAAGTGGCGAGGTCCGGTGGATCGCGGTCGCCACCGCTCAGTCCCCTGTTTCCCTGACGCAATCTCCTGGTGTCCGGCACGCCCATGAACCCCAACCCCAATCCGCTCCCCAAGGCCCCGACCGGTATCCTGGGCCTGGACGACATCACCGGCGGCGGCCTGCCCCGGGGCCGCCCGACCCTGGTGTGTGGCGGCCCCGGCTGCGGCAAGACCCTCCTGGCCATGGAATTCCTGGTGCGCGGCGCCACCTGCCACGACGAGCCGGGGGTCTTCATGGCCTTCGAGGAGGGCGAGCCGGAGCTGTCACAGAACCTCGCCTCGCTAGGTTTTGACCTGGAGCAACTGGTCCAGGACCGGCGGCTCCTGGTGGACCAGGTGGAGATCGACCGCACCGAGGTGGAGGCCTGCGGTGAGTTCGATCTCGAGGCCCTGTTCATCCGCATCGGGCATGCCCTGGACCGCATCGGCGCCAAGCGCCTGGTGTTGGACACCATCGAGATCCTTTTCGCCGGCCTGCCCAACCCCAGCCTGGTCCGCGCCGAGTTGCACCGGCTCCTCCGCTGGCTGAAGGACCGGGGCGTGACCGCCATCGTCACCGGCGAACGCGGCGATGGCGGCCTGACCCGCCAGGGCATCGAGGAGTACGTCTCCGATTGCGTCATCGCCCTGGACCACCGGGTCAGCAATCTGGTCGCCACCCGCCGCTTGCGGGTGGTCAAGTACCGGGGCTCGACCCACGGCACCAACGAATACCCCTTCATCATCGACGAGGACGGCATCGCCGTCCTGCCCATCACCGCCCTGGGCCTGGCCCACGAGGCCGCCACGGAGCGGGTGTCCTCCGGTATCCCCCGCCTGGACGCCATGCTGGCGGGCGATGGCTTCTATCGCGGCAGCAGCGTCCTGGTCTCGGGCACCGCCGGCACCGGCAAGACCACTTTGGCCGCGCACTTCGCCGATGCCGCCTGCCGCCGGGGCGAGCGGGTTCTCTTCTTTGCCTTCGAGGAGTCCCCCCAGCAGATCCAGCGCAATCTGCGCGCCGCCGGTATCGATCTGGCGCCCTGGGTCCAGCAGGGGCTGCTCCAGTTCCAGGCCCGGCGTCCCACTTTCCAGGGCCTCGAGATGCACCTGGCCGCCATGCACAAGGCCATTGTGCGTTTCCAGCCCCATAGCGTGGTGGTGGACCCCCTCAACAGTTTCATCACCCCCGGCAACGAGGCCGAGGTCAAGGCCATGCTCATGCGCCTGGTGGACCACCTCAAGGTGCTCCAGGTGACCGCCTTTTTCACCAGCCTGACCACCGGCGGTGGCCCCGTGGACCTGACCGACACCGCCATCTCCTCCCTGATCGACACCTGGCTGTTGCTGCTGGCGGTGGAGGCCGGTGGTGAGCGTAACCGCACCCTCGGCATCCTCAAATCCCGGGGCATGGCCCATTCCAACCAGACGCGGGAGTTTCTGATCACCGACCAGGGGGTGGTCCTGCGCGATGTCTACGTGGGGCCGGGGGGCGTCCTCACCGGTTCGGCGCGCCTGACCCGGGAGGCCGAGGAGGAGGCGGCGCGGCTGGCCCGCCAACAGGAGATCGAACGTCACCAGCGGGACCTGGAGCGCCAGCGCGCGCGGCTGGAGGCCAAGATCACCGAACTGCGCGATGAATTCGCCGCCCGGGAGGCCGATACCCTGGCCTTGATCGTCCGGGAGCAGGCCCGTGAAAAGGTTCTGCGTCAGGGCCGTGACGCCATGGCCCGCAGCCGCAAGGCCGATAATCAGGCGGCTGCCAACGCGACAGGAGGCACCCATGACCCCGCGCCTTGACGACTCCCCGTCACCAACCCCCACCCTCGCTTCGAGCCCGAGCCCGAGCCCGAGCCCGAGCCCGAGCCCGAGCCCGAGCCCGGCATCGGCCCCGACGTCTACACCGAGATCCCCATCGGAGCAGGCATCGGCATCGGGTACGCCTTCGGCTTCGGCGCCGGTCCCAGCCATGTCCCGGGCGGAACAATGGCGGCTCCGTCTCTACGTCGCCGGCCAGACACCGCGCTCCCTCCTCGCCTTCGCCAATCTGCGCCGGATCTGCGAGGAACATCTCGCCGGCCGCTATCAGATCGAGATCATCGATCTCCAGGCGCAGCCGGAACTGGCGCGGGAGGAACAGATCCTGGCCATTCCGACCCTGGAGCGCGCCCTGCCCGAGCCGGTGCGGCGGATCATCGGCGACCTGTCACACACCGAGCGAGTCCTGGTGGGACTGGACCTGGTGGCCCGGACCTGATCGGGGACCTTGCCTGGGATCTGTCTGGGCGGCCAGCCAACCGGTCAGCTCCGCCGCCGGCAGGGGTTTGGCGTAAAGGTAACCCTGCAACTGATCGCAGCCCATGACCTTGAGCTGTTCCGCCTGAGCGGCCTCCTCCACGCCCTCGGCGAGGGTCTTGAGGTTGAGGCTGCGGGCGATCTGGATCATGGCCTGGACGATGGCCCGGTCCTCGCTGCCGTCGAGGAGATTGACCAGGAAGGAGCGGTCGATCTTGAGTTTGTCCACCTTGAAGCGCTTCAGGTACGCCAGGCTCGAATAACCGGTACCGAAATCGTCGATGGACAGCTGGATCCCCTGGGCCTTCCACTCCAGCAGGGTCGCCAGCACGCTGCCCTCACTCTGCAACAACAGGGATTCGGTCAGTTCCAGCTCCAGCCCGACGGGATCGAGGCCGCTCTCCGCCAGGATCGCCATCACCTCCTGCCCCAGGTTGCGATCCCGGAACTGGACCGCCGACAGGTTGACCGCCATCACCAGCTCCGGCCAGCCCGACGCCCGCCACTGGGCGGCCTGGCGACAGGCCTCTCCCAGCACCCAGCGGCCAAGGGGGGCGATGAGGCCGCTTTCCTCGGCGACGTCGATGAAGACGTGGGGCGTGACCAGACCCACCCCGGGTCTCTGCCAGCGCAGCAGGGCCTCGACGCCGACCACCTGGCCGGTGCGCAGATCGAGCTGCGGCTGGTAGTGCAGGACGAATTCCTCCCGGTCCAGGGCCTCCCGCAGGGCATCGCGGGTGTGGATGAAGCGCGTCAACTCATCGTTCATCCGCGCCTCGAAGAAGCGGTAGGTCTGGCGCCCGGCGCGCTTGGCCTCGTTGAGGGCGGTGTCGGCATTGCGCATCAGGGTCTCGCCATCGCGGCCATCCTGGGGATAGATGGCGACGCCGATGGAGAGTGAGGCGTGGATCGGGCGGCCCTGGAGGTCGAAGGGGACGGCGAGGCTGGCGAGGAGGCGTTCGCAGGTCTCGGCGATGGGCATCACCGCCTGCTCCATCGCCAGCTCCGGCAGGACCAGCATGAACTCATCCGCGGACAGCCGGCATAGGGCGTCCTCGGCCCGCAGGAGTTGGCCCAGCCGCCGCGCCAGCCCCTTCAGCAAGCGATCGCCGGCGGCGTGGCCGTGGGTGTCGTTGACGTATTTGAAGCGGTCCAGGTCCAGGTAAAGCACGGCCAGGCGGGCCTGGTGGCGTTGGGCGACGGAAATCGCTTGCAGGAGCTGGTACTGGCCCAGGACTCGGTTCGGCAGACCGGTGAGCTCATCATGGAAGGCCAGATACTCGATGCGTTCCTGGGCCTTTTTCTGCGCGGAGATGTCGCGGCAGAGGTTGAACATGGCGGGCCGGCCGTCGAGCAGGACCTTGGTGGCGCGGATCTCCACCGGGATGACGCGGCCCTGGGCGTCCCGGTGTTGGGCCTCGAAGCTGGCCTGGCCCTGACTGTCCAGCTGGGCGATGCGCCCCGGGGCATTGACGGCGTCCTCGGGGGTGTCGATGTCGGTGATGTGCAGCCTCAGGAGCTCATCCCGGGCATAACCGTATTGCCGGCAGGCCTGGTCGTTGACATCGATCACCCGGCCCTCCAGGTCGAGGATGAGTATGGCGTCCGCGGTGTGGTTGAACAGCATGCGGTAGCGCGCCTCGCTCTCGCGCATCTGCTGATCCGCCAGCATGCGCGCGGTGATGTCCTTGACCAGGGCGAGGTGGATCTGCCGCCGCTCGTCCTTCATGTCCACCGTCGCCACGATGAGATGGCCCCAGACCAGGGTCCCATCCGGTCGCAGATAGCGCTTTTCCACCTGAAAGCCGGCGATCTCCCCCGCCTTGAGCCGCGTCACCTGCGCCAGTTCCGTCGCCAGGTCCTCCGGATGGGTCAGCGCCGCCCAGCCCAGGTCGGCGATTTCGGCGGCGCCGCGCCCCAGGAAGCGCTCCAGGCTCTGGTTGACCGTGAGAAGTTGATCGGTGCGGCCATCCAGCAAGGCGATCCCCAGCGGGGACTGTTCGAAGATGGTCCGGAACTTGGACTCCGACTGGGCCATGTCCGCCAGGGCCTGGTGGAGATGCGTCTGGGCGGTGACCAGTTCGGCGGTCCGCGCGGCGATCCGTTGCTCCAGGGTGGCGTTGAGTCCCTGGAGTTCCTCCTCCAGGCGCTTGCGCCTGGTGATGTCGAGGGTGATCCCGCCCAGCCGTTCGGGCGTGCCATCCGCCCGACAATAGACCCGCCCCAGGGCGCTGATCCAGTGCGCCGTGCCATCGGGCCACAGGACCCGGTATTCCGCCGCATAGTCCTGGCCGGTGGCCAGGGAGGTCTCGACCAGGCGCATGACCCGGGCGCGATCGTCGGGGTGCAGGGCGGCGATGAAGCCGGCGAAGCTCGGTTGCTCGCCAGGCCGCAGGGCGAGGTGCCGCTTGCAGATATCCGACCAGTCCAGGTGCTCGGGGTCCAGGCGGTGATGCCAGATGCCCAGTTGGGCGCCGTCCAGGGTCAGGCGCAGGCGCTCCTCGCTATAGCGCAGGCGTTCCTCCACCCGCCGCCGTTCGGCGATCTCCGCCCCCAGGGCCGCGGTGCGTTCCGCCACGCGACGCTCCAGGCCGGCATTGAGGGCCAGGATCTCCCGATCCCGGCTGGCGATGGCGCGAAAGAACCGGCTGATCAACAGATAGAGCAGGCTGGTGGTGACCAGGATGAACAGCCAGCCCTTGGCGATGCTCACCCACAGGGTGGTCTCATGGTCCGTGATGAACCTTGCCACCAAGCCGTCGCTGACGAAGATCCAGAACACCGAAAAGAGGATGTAGAGGGTGACGACCTTGGCCAGGTAGCGCTGGCCGAAGCGGCGGTGGGCGGACAGGTCCCTGGCCATGGGGGCGGGGGGCGGCGGATCGGGCTCGGGGCCTACGGCCGGCGGCTGGGGAGGGGGAGCTGCTGGGGGTCGTTTGTCCACGGCAGGCCGCGAGGATGGGTAATGGGGATAGGGGGTTCCGAGGGTTGGCAGCCGGGAACACCGGCCTCCTGTTGGCCGCGGTCCGTGGATCAGGTCAACATTCGTCAGCTTAGCATGGATGACCCACTGCCCTATAAATAAAAGGGGATACCTGGTCCCCTGTCACGGGGGCGCTTTCCCGCTAAACTTCAGGGCCATGAAAGCCGATCCTTGTCCCCCGACTCCGACTCCGACTCCGATCCCGGAATCGCCCTTGCCGGCGCGGGATGCCCTGTGGCAAGGCATGCTCGATCAGGTCCCCGCCAGCATTTTCGTCAAGGACCTCGAGGGCCGATATCTGTTGATCAACCGGGCCTGCGAAGATCTGCTTGGTATCCCCAGCGAGCGGATCCTGGGCAAGACCACCCAGGAGGTACTGCCGCCGGAACTGGCGAATCAATTCCTGGCCAATGATCGCCGGGTCCTCGCCACCCAGGCGCCGCAATGGGTCGAGGAAATCATCCCCCAGGCCGATGGCCTTCACACCCTTGAGTCGATCCAGTTTCCCCTCCGCGACGCCCAGGGGGACTGCTATGCCATTGGTGGGATCTCCATCGACATCACGGCGCGGAAGCGCGCCGATATCAGCGCCGGCAAGGATGTTGAGGAGCAGCTTCGGCAGAGCGAGGAACGGGCCCGCCGCCAGTTGGCCGAAATCCAGGCCTACTACGACACCGCCCCCGTGGGTCTCTTCGCCTTGGATAGCGACTTACGCTACCTGCGGATCAATGAGCGCATGGCGGCGGTCAATGGCATCCCCGCCGCGGCTCACATCGGCCGCACCCTGCGGGAGATGGCGCCCTTTGTCGCCGACAGCGCCGAACCCCGCTTCCGCCAAGTGCTGGCCAGCGGAGAACCCCTGCTCGATGTGGAACATCGCGAGCCCACCCCCGACCGGCCCGGCGTGGCCCGGGTGTGGCGGGAGAGCACCTATCCGGTGCGCAACGCCGCTGGCCAGGTGATCGGTCTCAGTGGCGTGGTGGAGGAGATCACCGATCTGCGCCACGCCGAGGAGCAATGGCGCGCCAGCGAGGCCCTGGCGCGGCAGCGGATGGCTGAAATCCAGGCCTATTACGATACCGCCCCCATCGGCCTGTGCGTTCTGGACCGCGACCTGCAGTTCCTACGCATCAATGAGCGGCTGGCGGCGATCAACGGCTTATCCGTCGCCGCCCATCTGGGCCGGAGGGTCCGCGAGGCCTTGCCCAGCTTGGCGGATACCGTCGAACCCCTGTTCCAGCGCATCCTCGCCACCGGCGAGCCCCTGCTGAACCTGGAGATCGCGGGCGAGACCGCCGCCCAACCGGGCGTAACCCGGGTCTGGCGGGAGAATTTCTACCCCCTCCAGGACGACGCCGGCCAGATCAGCGGGATCAACATCACGGTTGAGGAGATCACCGCCCTAAAGCAGGCGGAACAGCAGCTCCGGGAGAGCGAGCAACGTTATCGGGAGCTCAGCGCCGCGTTGGAGCTTAAGGTCCAGGAACGGACCCTGGAGCTGCGCAACGCCAACGCGGAATTGAACCGCCTGGCCACCACCGATGGCCTCACCGGCGTCTGGAACCGGCGCTACCTGGAGCAGGTGGTCGCCGGGGAGCTGGCCCGCGCCCGGCGTTATGACGAGCCCCTGGCGCTGGTGATATTCGATATCGACCACTTCAAGTCGATCAACGATCGCCATGGCCACCTGGTCGGCGATCAGGTCCTGATCGAGTTGGCCGAGCGGGTGCGCCACCAGTTACGCGCCAGCGACGTGCTGGCGCGTTGGGGTGGCGAGGAATTCGTCGTCCTCATGCCCCACTGCACCGCCCAGGCCGCTGCCAGCCTGGCCGAGAAGCTCCGCCAGTCGCTCACGGCGCAACCCTTCCCCACCGCCGGCACCATCACCACCAGCTTCGGCGTGGCGGAATATCAGCCGTCCGAGACCCCCGATGACTGGTTCACCCGGGCCGATAATGCCCTGTACGCCGCCAAGGAAGCCGGCCGCAATCGGGTCGTCATCGTGGCCTAGGACGCGGGGGCAACCGGAGCGGCAGCCGGAGCCAGTTCAGTCCGAGGACCGAGGTTGCGCCGGGATGCGGTTCTGCGGCGCCCCTCTGGTCAGTGGAACGAAGCGGTACAGACCAGAGCCGATCAGGGTTGAGATGATCCCTGCAACGGCAGGCGCTCGCTCTTGGTCTGGCCTTGCCGTGAGACCTCGACCTCCAGCGACCGCGCATCGTTCACGTCGGGAAAGAAGACGCTGCCGTCCATCTTGCC
>WBZM01003455.1_pt1 | contig 12332 bp, 10 predicted proteins | sample 5204271 | NCBI WGS metagenome assembly WBZM01 (sample SAMN12344346, study PRJNA552823) | activated sludge metagenome | biome: Activated sludge suspended growth; feature: Nitrification reactor; material: Wastewater; isolation source: activated sludge from nitrification reactor of wastewater...
CGAGAGCAGCAACGGGACGTGGCTCGGCGACGAGCGGGTGAAGGGGACCGTCACGCTCGCGTCGGGGGCGCAGTTCCGCGTCGGCGGGACGCGGGTGACCGTGCTGCTGCCCGACCGCTCGGCCGCCGGGCGCTCGGCCGCGCGCGCGCTCGCGGACGACGCCTCGGGGCTCGTCGCGGTCGACCCCGCCACCACGTCGCTGCTCGACCTCGCGCGCCGCCTCGGCCCGAGCGAGCTCTCGGTGATCATCCAGGGCGAGACGGGCGTCGGCAAGGAGCTCCTCGCCCGCGCGATCCACCGCGCCGGGCCCCGCGCGACGAAGCCCTTCCTCGTGGTCAACTGCGCGACGCTCGGCGAGGAGGCGCTCTTCGGGCGCGACGACGGCGACGGCGGCGAGCGCGGCGCGCTCGAGGCGGCCCACGGGGGCACGGTGCTCCTCGACGAGGTCGCCGACCTCACCGCGGCGGGCCAGGCGCGCCTGCTCCGCGTGCTCCAGGAGCGCGCCGTCACGCGCGTCGGCGGGAGCCGCCCCGTCCCGGTCGACGTGCGCGTGGTCGCCACCGCGACGCGCGACGTCGCCCGCGAGGTGGCCGCCGGCCGCTTCCGCGAAGACCTCTACTTCCGGCTGAACGGCGTGACCCTCGAGGTGCCCCCGCTCCGCCAGCGCCCGCGCGACATCCTCCCCATCGCGCAGCGCGCGCTCGACGAGGCGCGCCCCGGGCTCACGCTCGCGCAGGGCGTCGCCGCCGTGCTGAGCGCCCACCGCTGGCCCGGCAACGCGCGCGAGCTGGTCAACGCCATGCGCTCGGCCGCGGCCGTGGCCGACGGCGCCATCGTCCGCGTCGAGCACCTGCCCGCGTCGGTGCGCGGCGAGGCTGGCGGCGCCGCCCCGCAGGTGCCCCTCCGCGAGCGCGTCGACGAGACCGAGCGCAAGGCCATCGTCGCCGCCCTCGAGAGCACCCGATGGAACCAGTCTCGCGCCGCGCGCGTCCTCGGCATCTCCCGCCGCGCCCTGATCTACAAGATGGAGCGCTACGGCCTGAAGCCGCTCCCCAACAGCCAGCGCCATGCGTAGCGCGCTCGCGCTGCTCGCCCTCTGCGGCTGCACCGTCGGCCTCGACTGGACCACGCCCGCCGCCCCAGCGGACGCCTCGGGCTCCGCCGACGCGCTCTCCCCCGACGTCGCCCGACCCCCCGACGCCCCGGGCGGGTGCGCGTCGTCCTGCCGCGGCTCCACGCCCTTCTGCTGCGGCGCCCAGTGCCGCGCTGCTTGCTGCGCCGACGCCCAGTGCGGCGCCGGCCGACGCTGTTGCAATGGCCAGTGCCAGTCACGGTGCGGCTGAGGTATGATGCGCCCCGCCGGCGCAGAGAGCGCCCCCCGCGGAGGCAGTTCGGCCGTGACCACCAGCCCTGAGTTCCCCGAAGGCACCGAGCTCGGTGGGCGCTACCGGCTTATCCGGATGCTGGGGGAGGGGGGCATGGGCACCGTGTACGAGGCCGAGCACGCGATCATCGGCCGTCGCGTCGCGGTGAAGGTGCTGCACCCGAAGTACTGCATGCAGCACGAGGCCGTCGTGCGCTTCACCCGCGAGGCCCGCGCCGCGGCGGCCATCGGCCACGAGAACATCGTCGACGTCACCGACTTCGGCACCCACGAGGGGCAGCCCTTCCTCGTGATGGAGCTCCTGCGCGGGGTCACGCTCGACGAGCTGATGGTCGACCGCGACCAGTTCGAGTGCGCCCGCGCCTGCCAGGTCATCGGGCACATCCTCTCCGCGCTCGCCTCCGCCCACGCCGCCGGCATCGTCCACCGCGACCTCAAGCCCGAGAACATCTTCCTCGCCGAGGTCGGCGCGCGGAAGGTCGTGAAGATCCTCGACTTCGGCATCTCGAAGTTCCAGGTGCAGAGCGACGACCTGCTCACCACGGAGGAGGGCGCGATGCTCGGCACCCCGAGCTACATGTCGCCCGAGCAGTGGCTGAGCGAGCGCGACATCGACCACCGCGCCGACCTCTTCGCCGTCGGGGTCTTCTTCTACGAGATGCTCACCGGGCAGCTCCCCTTCGACGGCGCCACCCGCGGCGAGCTGATGCTCCGCGTGGTCACCGGCGCCGAGCCCGTCGTCCCGCCGAGCGAGCTCGCCGCCGGCCTCCCGCCCGAGCTCGACGCCGTGGTGCTCAAGGCCATCGCGCGCGACCGGGCCGCGCGCTTCCAGACGGCGCAGGAGTTCCTCGACGCGCTGCGTCCCTTCGGGTGCGCGGACATCGAGGTCACCCCGTCGCTGCCCGTCGCCGCGGGGATGGGCCCCGCCGACACCTTCACCGGCCAGCTCCGCATCCCCCCCCTGCTGCGCCCCGACGCCCGCTCCGAGGTGCGCGATCGCCCGACGCTGGACGACGCCGCCCCGCCGCCCGTCGAGGTGTTCGTCCGGCCCTTCCCGTGGCGCGTCGCCGCCGCGGGCGCGGCCGCCCTCGGGGCCCTCGGGGTCGTCGCGGTGGTGAGCCTCCTCGCGCGTGAGCCCGTCGCCTCGCAGCCGCGCCCGGTGGCCGCCGCCCTCGACGCCGCGCCCCGCGACGAGCAACGCGTCCGCGTGGAGCTCCGCGGCACGCCACCCAACGCCACCGTCACCGTCGACGGCGTCCCTTCCCCCTCCGTCGGTCAGGTGACGCTCCCCCGCGACCAGCGCAACCACCTCATCGCCATCGCCCTCGGCGCCGCGCGCCGGGAGCTCTCGGTGCGCGGCGACGCCGACCAGGTGCTCGTCGTCGAGCTCACGCCCCCGCCACCACCGCCTCCCCCGACACCGCCGCCCGCCGCGGTTGAAAGCCCCGAAGAAGCGCACCGCCGGCGCCACCGCAACGACCCCGTCCCCGATCAGCGGACGGGGCGCGGGGGGCGGCGTCAACGCGGCCTCGACATCAACCGCAGATTCTGAGAGGTAGGGGTGCGCCGAGTGCCCCCCACCATGCGTCCCGCCCGAACACACCGCCGGCGCCTTGCCGCGTTCGCCCTTGCTTCGGCGGCCCTCCTGCCCGCAGCCGCCGCGGGTCAGGTGCAGCCGACGCCCGGTCCGCAGGCGCAACCCGCACAGCCCGCGTCCCCGCCGCCCACGGAAGAGCAGCTCGCCGAAGCGCGCGCCCACTTCGACCGCGGCGTGCTTCTGTTCGACGGCGGCGACAACGACGGGGCGCTGGTGGAGTTCCAGCGCGCCTACGAGATCTCGCGGCGGCCCACGGTGCTCTTCAACATCGCCGCCACCTGCCAGGCGCTGCGACGCTACGGCGACGCGATCGAGGCCCTCCGTCGCTTCCTCGCGGAGTCCACCGAAGAGCAGCGCCGCCAGCGCCGCGACGCCGAGCGCACCCTCCACGACCTCGAGCAGCTCATCGCGCACCTCACCGTCGCCGTCGAGCCGGCCGACGCGACGCTCCAGGTCGACGGCCGCGTGCAGACCCCCGGCGCCTCGCTCATCGTGGGCCCCGGCACGCACCGCATCCAGATCACCCGCGACGGCCGCCGCACGCACCTCCAGGAGTTCACCATCGCGTCGGGGGAGAGCCGCGAGCTGCGCGTCGCCCTCGCGCCGCTCGACGGCGCGGCCAACACCGTCACCGTCACCCCCACCGGGCGCGCGTCGCTCACCCTCGTCGGCGCCCCCGCGGAGGCCACGCTCTCCATCGACGGCCACCTCTCGTCCGCCGCCGCGCCGCTCGCGCTCCCGTCGGGGCCGCACGTCGTCGAGGTGCAGGCGCGCGGGCACCGGCCGTGGTCGGGCACCGTGCTCCTGCGGCCCGGGGGCGCGCACCGCCTCCAGGTGGCCCTCGTCCGCGAGGAGGGCCGCCTCGGGCCCACCGCGTTCTGGGCTGTCACCGCGGGCGCCGGCGCGATGCTCCTCGGCACGGTGATCACCGGCGCGGTCGCGCTCGACACCAACGCGCAGTTCCAGTCGCTGCCGGGCTACGACCCGCGGCTGCCCGACCTCGAGTCGCGCGGTCGCTCCTTCGGCCTCGCCGCCGACCTGATGGGCCTCGCCACCATCGGCCTCGCCGCCACCGCGGTGTATCTGTACTTCAAGACCGACTTCCGCTCCTCCTCCGCGCAGCTCGTGGCGGCCCCGTCGTCGTACGGCGCCGTGTGGAGGTTCTGAGGCGGTGGGCCGGCGCCGGGTCTGGTGCGAGACGCTCCCGCTCGACGCGCTCGCCGACCCCGCGCTCCTCGGCGCGCTCGCCGCGCGTGACGTCGGGCTCCTCGCCGCGGTGCGCCCCGACGACCTCGCGCTCGTCCCGCCGCTGCTCGCGCGCGCTTCGGAGGCGGGCGTCCGCGTCGGGCTCTGGCCGATGCTCGACGACGCCGACGGCCGCTGGGCCAGCGCCCACAACGCCGAGCGCTTCTGCGCCTTCGCCGAGGACGCGGTCGCGCGGACCGAGGGGAGCCCCGCGCTCGTCGAGGTGGCCGTCGACCTCGAGCCCCCCTTCGGCCTCGCCTCGCGGCTGGTGTCGAGGCGCCCCCACGGCGGCGGCGCGGCGCTCCCCTTCGCGCCGCTCGCGCCCGCGCGGCGCCACTTCGCGCGCCTCGTCGACCGGCTGCGCGCGCGGGGCCTGGGGGTGACGGCGGCGGTGCTCCCGATGGTCCTCTTCGAACGCGGCGGGCCCGATGGGGGCTGGCAGCGCCTGCTCGCCACGCCCGTCGACGGGGTCGCGTGGTCGCACGTCAGCGTGATGGCCTACACCTCGCTCTTCGAAGGCTGGTCGCTCCGCGCGGTGCCCCGCGCCGCCGCCGTGGCCCTGCTCGGCGAGTGCTGCCGCCGCGCGCAGGAGCGCTTCGGCGACCGGGCCGGCGTGTCGCTCGGCGCCGTCGGCACCGGCGCTTTCGGCGACGAGCCCACCTACCGCGACGTCGCGGAGCTCCGGGAGGACGTCGCCGTCGCGCGCGCCGCGGGCCTCGCGGACGTCACCCTCTTCGACCTCGCCGGCGCGCTGCGCCGCCCGCCCGCGTGGCCCTGGGTCGACGCGCTCGACGCGCCCGCGTCGGCCCCGCCCCCGCCCTCCCGCCGCGCGCGGGCCCTCGGCGCCTTCGCCGACGCGGTAGGGCGGGTCGGGGCTCCGCGCGGTTGAGGGGCTTTACCGCCCGTCGCGGAGGGTGTTACGCTTCGAAGCGCCTTGGATCCGTTCCGTGCCGCCTCGAGGTTCACGCTTCTGTGACGGAGGGAGAGCGGGTTCGACCGTGACGGCGGCCGCTCGGGCGGCCAACGTCCGGTGGGGTGGCTGTCACCCCGGTCGCGTGTCCCGTTCGTCCTCCGCCGCTTCCGTCGCGCGGCGCGGGCCGTCGCCAGAGCCCTCGCGGGCCGCGGCGGCGGGCGTACGACCGGGCCCGCGGTCCCCAACACAGGACGGAGTCGCCGGCGCCGCGCCGGTGCCCGAAAGCCGCGGCAGAGGTCACGAGTCATGGGTGCAAGGATCTACGTGGGCAACCTCCCCTTCAGCGCGGGCGAGGCCGAGGTGAAGGCGCTCTTCGAACAGAACGGCCGCAGCGTGAAGGAGGTCCGCATCGTCGAGGACCGCGACACGGGCCGCCCGCGCGGCTTCGCGTTCGTCGAGATGTCGACCGACGACGACGCGCGCGCCGCGATCGCGGAGCTCAACGGCTACAGCTTCGCGGGCCGCTCGCTCACCGTCAACGAGGCCCGCGAGCGTGAGCCGCGCGGCGGCGGTGGCGGCGGCGGGTTCCGCGGCGGTGGCGGCGGCGGCGGTGGCGGTGGTGGCGGCTTCCGCGGCGGCGGCGGCGGCGGTCGTGGCGGCGGCGGCGGCCGTGGCGGTGGCGGCGGCCGTTACTGAAGCGACCCCCCTCCCTCCTCCCTCCGCGCGCCTCCCCGTAACCTGCGCCGTACGCGCCGTACTGTACGGCGCGGTCGCCACCCCCCGGCGGCCCCGACACGCGAGGAGACGACTCATGGCCTTCCTGGGACGCGCGCTCTACTTCCTGCTCATCGGCTGGTGGCTCGCGGCGCTGTGGGGCCTGCTCGCGTGGCTCTGCTGCGTGTCGATCGTGCTCCTGCCGCTCGGCACGGTGATGTTCAACCAGCTCCCGAAGGTGCTCACGCTCAAGCCCGTCGACGAAGACCCGTCGACCGGTCGCCCCGCGACGGAGCTGCCGTGGATCCTGCGCGCGGCGTGGTTCGTCTTCGTCGGCTGGTGGCTGGGGCTGAAGGTCTTCGCCGTCGGCTACCTGCTCTGCCTGAGCATCGTTGGCATGCCGCTCGGCGTCTGGTGCCTGCACCGCGTCCCGCTCGCGATGACGCTCAAGCAGGCGGCCTGAACGACTACCCGTCGAGCCCCAGATCGCCCAGGTGGTGCTGGACCACCACCAGCCCCGCCGCCACCGCCGTCTCCGCCCGCAGCACCCGCCCTCCCAGCCGCAAGGGCTTCGCGCCCGCCGCCACCAGCTTCGCGCGCTCGACGTGGGCGAAGCCGCCCTCGGGGCCCACCACCAGCATCACGTCGGGGTCGGGGTGCGGCGCGAGCACGTCGGCGCCTCGCTCCTCCGCGCGGTCGTCGAGGAAGACGCGAACGGTCGCCGCGCGCCACGCGTCGCTGGCCAGCACCGCGTCGAGCGCCGCCGTCGGGAGCACCTCGGGCACGCTCGCGCGCCGGCACTGCCGCGCCCCCTTGAGCGCCTGGCCCGGCCACGCGTGCGCCTTCTCGTGCGCCAGCCCGTCGGCCTGAACCGACTTCAGCGTGAACACCGGCCGCACCCGCGCCGCGCCGAGCTCCGCGGCCTTCTGCGCCACCCAGAGCATCCGCTGGCGCTGGAGCACCGCGCACACCAGCGTGACGAACGCAGGCGACTCGGGCGCCGCGGGCATCTCTTCGTACACGAGCGCCGTGGCGGAGGTCGGCGACAGCGCCTCGAGCGACGCGCGGAAGTAGCGGCCCGCGCCGTCGACGACGGTGAAGGCCTCCTTGACGTTCACCTTGCGGAACTGGAGGCCCGCGGCGGCCTCGGCGTCGAGGGTGACGCGCGCCTGGAGCGCGAGCGGCGCCGCGTGCCGGAGCGCGGCGAAGGGCGGCGCGAGGCGCGGGCTCACCGCACGCCGAGGAGCGTGCCGACCGCGAGCGCGGCGGAGGCCGAGGCGAGGGGGATGGTGAAGTTGTCGTCGAGGCGCTCGGTGTAGAGCTCGGCGACCGCGCCCGTCACGGCCGCGGCGAGGGCGGTGAGCGCGAAGGCGCCGGCGCCGCCCTGGTGGCGGAGCGCGAGGACGGCGAGCGCGGCGACGAAGCCCACCGCGGCGAAGGCGAGCGTGCCCTGGAGCGAGCGGCCCGCGCGGAGCTTGGTGCGCCCGAAGCGCCGGCCGACGAGCGCGGCGGCCGGGTCGGCGAGGCCGAGCACCGCGACGCCCACGGCCGTGGCGTAGCGGGGGAAGGCGGCCCCGAGGATCAGCAGCGCGGTGACGAACCACGTCGACGAGTTGACCCGGTGCCGCTCGTGGGCGTGCGCGACGTTGCCGAAGAGCTTCATCAGCCGGTCGTTGACGGAGGGCCAGACGCGCCGCGACACCTCCGCCGACCACGCCCACAGCCCCACCGCCAGCGGCAGCCCGACGAGCCACGCGCGCGACGGGAGGAACTCCGTCAGCGCCACCACCGAGAGCCCGCAGCTCACGTGGAAGACGTTGCGCGTGTAGTTGGTCGGCCGCAGCGGCCGCGGGCCCGTCAGCGTCATCGTGCGCAGGCTCGCCGCGAGCGCCTCGTACGCGGGCTGGACCTCGCGCTGGAAGGCCGCCCACTGCGCGCGCCGCTCGGCCACCGAGGAGGCCAGCGACTCGCGCGAGGGCATCGCCTCGAAGGCCCGGTCGATCGCCGCCCCGAGCTGGCCCAGGCGCTCGCGGAGCTGCGCCGCCGCCGCGTCGCCCGGGGCCGCGTCGCCGAGCGCCTCCCGCAGCCGCGCCGCGATCGCGTCGGCCCGCTGCCGCGCCGCCGCCTCCACCTCCTCGCGCCAGCGCGCCGGGTCGACCTCCTCCAGCAACGCACGGACTTCGTCGGCGACGGACTGGGAGGCGTGGTGGAGCGCGCTGTCCATGGGCGTCGGTGGGCGTAACGTCGAACGCCTCGACTGTCAACGTACGCGCGCGTCGACGCGGCGCGCCGTCCGCGCGTGTCAAAGGGTCGCACGGCGCGCGCGGCCCCGGGGGCGTGATAGCGTCCGCCCCCGACATGCTCCGACGGTTCACGTGCGTCGCGCTCCTCGCGGCGGGTTGCAGCCAGACGATCACGCCGGCGGCCACGCCCGACGCGGCGCCCGACGTCGCCCCCGACGCGGCGCCCGACGACGCTTCGAAGCCCGCCGACGTCGCCCCCGCCGACGCTTCGAAGCCCGCCGACGTCGGGCCCGAGGTCGACCCCTGCGGCGAGGGCCTCACGCGCTGCGGCGATTCCTGCGTCGACACCGCCACCGACGGCGCCCACTGCGGCGCGTGCGGGGCCCCCTGCGCGGAGGGCGAGCGCTGCGAGGCGGGCGTCTGCGCGTCGGTGTGCCCCTCGGGCCAGACCGACTGCGGCGGCCTCTGCCGCAACCTCTCCGCCGACCGGGTGAGCTGCGGCGCGTGCGGCAACCTCTGCCCGTCGGGTCAGTCGTGCGTCGACGGCACCTGCGTGCTCGTCTGCGCCGCGGCCCGCACCAACTGCGGCGGGCGCTGCGTCGACCTCCAGTCGGCCGACGACAACTGCGGCGCGTGCGAGCGGCGCTGCGCCGCGGGGACGCGCTGCACGGCGGGCGCGTGCCGCGGCGACCCCTGCGGCCCCGCCGACACGGCGGCCGGGCGCTGCGACGGCAACGCGGTGGTTCGGTGCGTCGACGGGGCGATCGCGCGGGAGGCGTGCGGCTTCGGCGAGGTGTGCGGGGGCGCGCCGGCGTCCTGCGCGCCGCCGACCGGGCCGCGGCGGGTGGGCGGGCGCGTCACCTACCAGCTCCGGCCGGCGGGGCCCTCGGGCGTCGGGAGCCTGCGCTACGAGCCGCTCGCGGGCGCGCCGGTGGAGCTCATCGACGCGACCGGCCGCGTGGTGGTGCAGGGGCTCACCGGCGACGACGGCGCGTACGGCCTCGGGCACGCCGAGCCGGAGGGCTCCATGCTGCGCGTGCGGGTGACGCTCTCGCGCGGCGACGGGCACTACAACTTCGTCGTGCGCGACTACGCGAGCGCGACCTTCGCGTTCACCACCATGCCCTTCGCGGCAGGGGCGGCGGACGCGCGCGACGTGGCGATCCCGGTGGAGGGCAACGCGGGCGCGGCGGCGATCTTCGCGTCGGTGCGGCGCGGGTTCGACTTCCTGCGTCCCTACGTCGCGGGGCGCCCGGCGGCGCTCTACGTCACCTGGCAGCGCGGGCGCGCGACCGGCACCAACCAGTCGAGCTATTTCGCGGGCACGTCGAGCACGATGTTCATCAACGGGTCGGACACCGACCCCGACGAGTTCGACCCGCCGGTGATCGCGCACGAGTTCGGGCACTACATCCAGCGGTGGTACTCGCGCTCGAGCAACCCGGGCGGCCCGCACGACGGGCGGCCGGCCGACCCCAACCTCGCGTTCGGCGAGGGGGGCGCGTCCTTCCTCGGCTCGCTGATCACCGGGTCGCGGTACTACATCGACGCGGGCGTCTCGCGGCTGCGGCTCCTGCAAGACCTCCAGGCCGTGCCCTACTACCGCACCTACGTCGCCGACGCCTCGCTGCCGATGACGCAGCCGATCAGCGAGTGGCTGGTGGCGGGCGCGCAGTACGCGATGTTCCGCGCGAGCACGAACGTCGAGCAGCAGGCCGGGCGCGCGATGCGGGTGCTCACGGGCTACCTCCGGCGCAGCCCGTACCCCGATCGGGGTGAGCCCGGCGTCGACCTCGTCGAGTACCTCGACGGCTACCTCTGCGTGAACGACGGCGCCGAGCGGGCCACCATCATGAGCTACGTCGTCTCCCAGCGTCGCTTCCCCTACGACTTCGGCTACACGGCGGTGTGTCGATGAGGCTCCCCCTCGCGCTCTCCCTCGCGCTCCTCGCGTGCCGCGCCCCGGCCGACCCGCGGCCGCCTTCATCCCCCGCGATCCCAGCGTCGCACGGCCCCGGCCACGCCGACCCCGAGGCGCCCTTCGCGCTCTCCGTCGAGGCCGCCCCGCAGCCCGACGGGAGCGCCCTCGTCACCGTCCGCGCCGTCCCGCGCGCCGCGCTCCCGTCGATCGAGCTCGGCCTCGACCTCCCGCAGGAGGCTTCGCTCGTCGAGGGCGACCTCCGCAAGGTCGCCCGCGCGCCCGCGGCCGGCGCCGCCGTCGTGCTCGTCGCGCGCGTGCGGCGGGCCGTCCCCGGTGCCGCGGGCGTGACCGTGCGCGGCTGGGTCGAGCACCGCGCCGAGGGCCTCGTGCTCGGCGACGAGCGGGCCGTCGTGCTCTTCGGCGCCGCCCCGTCGGCGCAGGCGCCGGTCGAGCGGACGGTCACCGCGCCCGACGGCGGCGCGCTCCACGAAACGGTCATCCCGTAGCGGTCGACCGCGCGAAATCCCTGCGCGCACGCGGGAATCGCTGGCGGCGCCCTTCGCCCGTCGCGTACCTTCGCGCGCCGAGATGAGCGACCCGCTGCCGCGCCTCGACTACGAGGCCTTCGCCCGTGACCTCGACACCATCCGCGCGGAGGCTCTCGCTTCCATCGACGAGGGCGACCTCGCGCACCTCCGCAAGCTCGAGCGCTGGGGCCGCGCGTGCGAGGCCGCCGGGTATGCCACCGCGTGGCTGGTGCCCAACCCCGTCTCGGCGGTGCTGCTCTCGCTCGGCTCCACCGCGCGCTGGACGATCATCACGCACCACGTCGCGCACGGCGGGCTCGACCGCGTGCCCAACGTGCCCGAGCGCTACACCAGCAAGGGCTTCGCGGCGGGGCGGCGGCGCCTGGTCGACTGGTTTGACTGGATGCTCCCCGAGGCGTGGCGCTACGAGCACAACGTCCTCCACCACTACCACACCAACGAGGTCGCCGACCCCGACCTCGTCGAGCAGAACATGGACGCGCTGCACCGCTCGGGCGTCCCGACCGCGCTGCGCTACGTCGCGGTGGGCTTCTACGCGCTGACGTGGAAGTTCACCTACTACGCGCCCAACACCTTCCAGGTGCTGCGCCGTGCGGAGCGCGCGAAGGCCGAGGGGCGCCCGGTGTCGGTCGACGAGATCGCCAACCCCGACCCGCTGCTCGCCGCCTTCGACCCGCGCACCCCCGACGGTCGGCGCTTCTGGCGCGAGTGCCTCCTGCCGTACGGGCTCGGGCGCTTCGTGGCGATCCCCGCGCTCTTCGCGCCGCTCGGGCCGTGGGCGGCCTTCAGCGTGTGGGCCAACTCGGTCGGCGCCGAGGCGCTCACCAACCTCCACTCGTTCGCGATCATCACGCCCAACCACGCCGGCGACGACATGCACCGCTACGACCGCCGCGTGACCGACCGCGCGGAGTTCTACGTGCGCCAGGTGCTCGGCAGCGTGAATTTCTCCACCGGCGGCGACCTCAACGACTTCCTCCACGGCTTCCTCAACTACCAGATCGAGCACCACCTCTGGCCCGACCTGCCGCCGCGCGCGTACCAGCGCGTCCAGCCCAGGGTGAAGGCCGTCTGCGAGAAGCACGGCGTCCCCTACGTGCAGGAGCCCTTGCCCCGGCGCCTCGCCCAGCTCGTCTCGGTCGCCGTCGGCGCGAAGAAGATGCTGCGCAGCGTGACGCGCTCGAAGGCCGAGCGGCGCGCGGCGGGCGCGGTGCCGGGCGACGTCGCCGACGCCGCCGAGTAGTGCCGCAGGAGGGGGTGGCTCCCCCCCCTTCACGGGCACGCGGAGGGTCTTTCCGGCGGCCCGCGAATGCGGTACCGGGGAGAGCATGAAGCCCCGTCGACTGCTCTCGCTCTCGTTCCTTGCGCTCCTCTCCGCGTGCGGCGACTCGACGCCGACGCCCGCCCCCGACGCCACCACCATGGCCGACGCCGCCGCCGACGGCACCACGGGCGGCTCGGGCCGGGCCCGCGTGCGGGTGACCTTCTCGGGCACGCCGCCGGCCGGGACGCAGCTCCAGCTCGCCGCGTCGCGCGAGATGACGCTCATGGGCATCCCGGTGGCGTTCGCCATCGTCAACGACCCGATGTCGCCCGCCACGTCGGAGATCACGTTCTCCGCGCCCGGCACGTACTGGATCTCCGCCAACCTCAACGCGCCGCCGGTCACCTTCGGCGCCCCCGGCCCCGAAGACCGGACGGGCGTCTCCGCGATGCCCATCACCATCCGGGCGGGCGAGGTCACCGATGTGACCGTCGAGATCCTCG
>WBZM01003460.1_pt1 | contig 12327 bp, 11 predicted proteins | sample 5204271 | NCBI WGS metagenome assembly WBZM01 (sample SAMN12344346, study PRJNA552823) | activated sludge metagenome | biome: Activated sludge suspended growth; feature: Nitrification reactor; material: Wastewater; isolation source: activated sludge from nitrification reactor of wastewater...
GAAGAGCCAGATCAGCATCGAGACCAGGAATGTTCGGGTGGCGCTCGGCCGCCCCACCCAGCGGATGGCCTCGCCCTGGAACTCCCGGGTTACGGCATCCCTCATGCGGCGGGGCAGATCTGCAACGAGGGCGCGTGCGAGGTGACCTGCGCGGCGGGCCTCACGACCTGCAGCGGCGCGTGCCGCGACCTGCAGAGCGACCGGGCCCACTGCGGGGCCTGCGGCAACGCCTGCGCGGCGGGCGAGGTGTGCACCGCGGGGCGCTGCGTGGTGTCGTGCGGGGCGGGCCTGACGGCGTGCTCCAACGTCTGCCGCGACCTCCAGACCGACCGCTCGAACTGCGGGATGTGCGGGCGGGCCTGCGCCGCCGGGCAGGTGTGCACGGCGGGGGCGTGCGTGGTGTCGTGCGGCCCCGGCCAGACGGCGTGCTCCAACGTCTGCCGCGACCTCCAGACCGACCGCTCGAACTGCGGGATGTGCGGCCGGGTCTGCGCGACCGGGCAGGTGTGCACGGCGGGCGTGTGCAGCGCGGCGTGCTCGCCGACGCAGACGCTGTGCTCGGGCGTGTGCACGACGCTGGCGACCGACCCGGCCAACTGCGGGATGTGCGGGCGGGTGTGCTCGATGCCGGCCAACGCCTTCGGGGCCTGCGCGGGGGGCATCTGCTCGTTCGTGTGCGCGGCGGGCTTCGCCGACTGCAACCGCAGCGCGTCGGACGGCTGCGAGGTGAACACGCAGTCGTCGGCGTCCAACTGCGGCGCGTGCGGGACGGTGTGCTCGCTGGCCAACGCCACGCCGGTGTGCGCGGCGGGCGTGTGCCGGGTGGGCTCGTGCAACGCGGGCTTCGCCGACTGCGACGGCAACCCGGCCAACGGGTGCGAGGTGAACCTCAGCACCAACGCCTCGCACTGCGGGCGCTGCGGCAACGCCTGCCCGGGCGGCGGGGCGTGCACGGCGGGCGCCTGCGGGCTCCGCTGCAACAGCGGGACGCGGCGGGTGCTGGTGATCGGCGGGAGCCTGGCGCGGGTCACGCCCTACCTCCCCGCGGGGGCGACGGCGACGCAGGTGACCGACGCGCAGTGGCGCTCGATGACGGCGGCGCAGTTCGCGACCTACCACCTGATCCTGCTGCCGGAGGGGGCGAGCGCGGCCAACTACCAGACGACGGTGGACACGCGCGCCACGTGGGCGCCGCAGGTGACGGGGCGCATCGCGTTGACGGGGCTCCACATGATGTCGCACACGCAGGGGGCGACGGTGTTCCGCGCGACGCTGGCGTGGCTGCTGTCGGGGCCGGGGACGGCGCTGTACGTCGACGGGCTCTTCGGCGGCACCTTCCGCGGGTACAGCCAGCTCGTCCCGATCGGGTCGTTCTCGGGGACGGGCGGGCACGCGGACGAGAGCGTGACGATCGTGGTGCCGTCGCACCCGACGATGACGGGCTCGACGAGCGCGTCGCTGTCGCGCTGGGGGCAGTCGGTCCACACGCGGATCACGGGCTACCCGACGGCCACCTTCGCCAACGTCGCCCAGGTGTCGGCGAGCGCGAGCGTGATGGTCGTCCGCTCGAACACCTGCACGCCCTGACCTGACCCCCGGAGGAGCGCCCGCGGCAGCGCGTCGTCGCCGCGGGCGGTCCCTCCCCCCCTTCCGAGAGAGAGAGAGCGCGGAGGTTGACGTGCCTTCGGTGCGGTTCAGCCCGCGCGGGAGGGCGCGGCGCCGTGGGCGGGGGCGTTCGACGCGGCGGCGTCGGCGTGGACGAGGTCGTTCCACGACGGCTGGCGGCGGCCGTGGCGGTTGACGACGGCGGGGGGGCGGACGCGGCCGAGCCCGTACACGATGCTGTTGATCGCGAGCCAGCGGGCGGCGTGCTTCGCCTCGGTGAGGGCCGAGCCGTCGAGCTGCTTGCGGATGGTGGCGTCGGCGTGGCGGCGCGCGGCCTCGAAGGCCATGAAGAAGCGGTCGACGTTGCGCTCGGGGGCGCAGCGCTCGCGGGCGTGGCGGGCGGCCGCGGCGGCGAGCCCGTGGCGCTTGCGGGGGTTGCGCAGGAGGGAGACCACCGCGCGGCCGAAGCGCCAGTCGGCGGCGTCGTGGTCGCGCGTGGGCTCGACGAGCATGCCGGTCACGTCGTGCTCGACCTGCTGGGAGACGCCCATCCCGTCGGCGAAGGCCACCACCGGGAGGCCGCACCAGAGGGCCTCGCTCACCACCTGGCCGTACGTCTCCGACAGCGACGCGTACACGAACACGTCCGCGTGCCGGTAGAACTGCGGCACCTGCGTCACCGGGAACTCCCCGGGGAACCAGCACCGGTCGGCCACGCCGAGCTCCGCGGCCACGCGCTTGAAGAGGTCGTGGTCGGGGCCGTCGCCCACGAGCGTGAGCGTCGCGTCGGGCACCGACGGGGCGACCCAGCGCGCGAAGATGCGAAGGAGGCGCTCGACCTCCTTCTCGCGCGTGTGGCGGCACACCACCACGAGGCGGGCGCCCCGGCGCAGGTGCTTCGGGAAGGGGTCGGCGCCCGTCGGGGCGTCGAAGATCCGCGGCTCGACGTTGCGCGGCACGACGTGGATGGGCGACTTCACCCCGCGGTCGCGCCAGTAGCGCTCGAGGCCCTTGCAGAGCACCACGAGCCCGTCGCTCTGGTTGTACACGTCGACCGAGGTGCCCTCGGCGAGGCGGAGGAAGGTGTTCTGGAAGAGCCGGTGCGCCGTCTCGTTGTGGTGGAGCGCGTCGGGCATCACCACGGGGTACACGCTCGGGAGGTGCACCGTGTTGACGCAGACGAGGGGCGTCCCCTTCGCGCGGCGGAGCCAGAGCCCGAGCTCCATCAGCTCGGTGTTGGTCTGCCCGAGCACCACGTCGAAGTCCCAATCGCGCGCCTGCGTGAGCACGTTGTCGAGCGGGAGCGGGATGTAGAGCCCCGGGTGGTTGTGCATCGGCACGCTGGGCACGGCGATGTAGCGCTCGGGAAGATCTTCCGGGCGCATCGCCGGGTCGTGCGGGCCGATCACCGTCACCTCGCACCCGCGCCGCCGCAGCTCGCGATAGAGGAACTGGCACGCGAAGGTGGCCCCGTTGGCGTACGGCAGCCGGAGGTAGTCGCTCAGGATGGCGACCCTCTTCGGCCAGTCCCCGCGACCCCAGCGGCTGTTCGTCGATCCGTTTCCGTCCATGGTCTGCTATGTCGCTCCGTCGCTACGCCAATGAAGATCGTGGATGTCACCGAGTTCTGGTCGGAGCGAGGCGGCGGCGTGCGCGCCTACCTGACACAACTGCTCCGTGAAGGGAAGGCCCGAGGCCACGCGGTCTCCGTCATCGCGCCCGGCGCCCGCGACGAGGTGCAGGCGCTCGAAGGGGGCCGCGTCGTCCGCCTGCGCGGCCCGCGGATGCCCTACGACCCCACCTACCACGCCCTCTGGAACCCCCGCGAAATTCGCGCAGCCATCCGCCGCGAAGCCCCCGACGTGTTGCAAGCCTCGTCGCCCTACGTGGCGGCTCTGGTGGCCACCACGGTGAGGGACGTCGGGCTGCGTTCGCTGGTGATCCATTCGGACTTCATCGACACCTATGCACGGCCCGTGCTCCATCGGGCGGTGGGCGTGAATGTCGCGAACGCCCTTCTATTCCCGCCCTGGGCGGGCCTCCGTGCCCTGACGGCACGCTTCTCCGTCACGGTGTGCGCGGGGGCGTGGCTGGCGACGAAACTCCGCGCCCACGGCTGCGCGCGCGTGGAGTGCGTGCCCTTCGGCATCCGCCACGCGGAGCTGTCCCCGGGCCTGCGCGACGAGGCGCTGCGCGCGGAAATCCTCGATGGTCTAGGGCTCAACGCAGACGCTTCGCTCGCGGTGGTGGTGGGCCGGCTGGCCATCGAGAAGCGGGTCGCGCGGGTGTTCGAAGCGCTGGCGTCGCTGGGGGCTGAACATCCGCTCGGGGTGCTGGTGCTCGGCGACGGGCCCGAGCGGGTGCGGCTGGAGGCGCTCGCGAAACGCCTGGGGCTGAAGGCCCGCTTCGAGGGCTTCGTCACCGACCGGGCGCGCTACGCGACGCTGCTGGCCAGCGCCGACGCGCTGGTGCACGGGTGCTCCTGCGAGACCTTCGGCTTCTCGGTGGCCGAGGCCCTGGCGTCGGGCGTCCCCGCGGTGGTCCCCGACGCGGGCGGGGCGGCGGAGTTCGTCACCGAGGCCTGCGGCGAGCGCTACCTGGCCGAAGGAACGTCGGTGGACATTGCGGTAGCCACCCGCCGGCTACTGCGACGGCCACGGGGCGTGGTGGCGGAGGCGGCCCTGGCGGCGTCGCGGCGGGTCGGGGGGGCCGACGCCCACTTCGACGCGCTCTTCGCGCTCTACCGTGGGAGGCTCGGGGCGTGATCCACGTGTCGATTCACGACGTGTCGCCGCGGTGGCGCGACGAGGTGGAGACCGCCCTCGGGTGGTGCCGTGACGTCGGGGTGAAGCCGGGCCTGCTCGTGGTGCCGGACTTCCATCACGGGCACGCGCTGCTCGACGACGGGGCCTACTGCGCGAGGCTCCGCGCGCTCGCGGCCGAGGGGCACGAGGTCTTCCTCCACGGGTACTACCACCTGTCGCCCGCGGGGAGCGGCGTGGGGCACTTCCTCGCGCAGCGGGTGGCGTCGGCGGGGGAGGCGGAGTTCGCCGCGTACGACCGGGCCGAGGGCGAGGCGCTGCTCGACAAGGGGCTGGAGGTTCTCCGCGCGGCGTCGCTGCCGGTGAAGGGATTCGTCCCGCCGGCGTGGGCGCGGCGCCCGTGGCTGATGGACGCGCTCGCGTCGCGCGGGCTCGACTACACCGAGGACCAGCTCTTCGCCTACCGGCCCGTCGGGGGGATGCGCGCGCTGCGACCGGCGATCAACTACGCGAGCCGGACGTGGGGGCGGCGCGTGACCAGCGTGGCCTACGCCCGCCTCGCGCGGGGGTGGCACGGGCTCGGGCTCGGGGTGCGGGTGGCGATCCACCCGGCCGACCTCCACCACGCGGGCCTCGTGGCGGAGACGCGCGCGCTGCTGGCGTGGGCGAAGGGCCGCACGACGGACTCGGTCCGCGACCTCTTCGCGTAGTACCGTCGCGGGTCATGAACGAACCCGCCGTCACCGTCGAGGCCCGCGCGCACGTGCTCCGCGTGGGCGTCAACCGCCCCGCCAAGCGCAACGCCTTCAACCTCGCGGTGCTGCGCGAGCTGTCGGCCGCGTACGGGCGCCTGGAGGACGACCCCGACCTGCGCTGCCTGCTCCTCTTCGGGCACGGCGACCACTTCACCGCGGGGCTCGACCTCGCCGAGGTGGGGCCCCACGTCGCCGCGGGCGGGGCGCTCGACGCGGAGGGCGGCGTCGACCCCTTCGGGCTCTTCGGGCGCAAGCGGCGGAAGCCCGTCGTCGCCGCGATGCAGGGCTACTGCTACACGGTGGCGGTGGAGCTCGCGCTCGCGTCGGAGGTGGTGGTGGCCGCGCGCGACGCGCGGTTCACGCAGTTCGAGGTGCGCCGGGGGATCATGCCCTTCGGCGGCGCGACGCTGCGTTTCGCGCGCGTGGCGGGCTACCAGAACGCGATGCGCTACGTGCTCACGGGGGACTTCTTCGACGCCGAGGAGGCGCGGCGGATGGGGCTCGTGCAGGAGGTGACGGAGCCCGGCGCGCAGCTCGCCCGCGCCGAGGCGATCGCGGAGACCATCGCGAAGCAGGCGCCGCTGGCGGTGCAGGCGTCGATGGTCAACGCGCGGACGGCCCTGGAGGAGGGCCACGCGGCGGCGCTGGCGACGATGATGGGGGAGGCCCGCGCGCTGATGGCGTCGGACGACGCGCGCGAGGGGCTGATGTCCTTCGTCGAGCGCCGCGAGGCGAGGTTCACCGGGAAGTAGCGCCCGTCAGGGCTTGCGGCGGTCGTCGAGGTCCTGGGCCTGCGTGAAGCGGGTCGGGTCGGGGTTCTCGTGGCCCTGGCTCGCGACCACGCGGTCGGCGCCGTCGGTCCAGTACGTGGCGAAGCCCGCGGGGGCGCCGCGGTACACCTGCCCCGTGGCGGGGTCCTGGAGGTCGACGGTCTCCCGCACCGCGTTGACGGCGCGCCGCTGCCGCTCGTCGTCGTCGCGCTGCTGCGCCTGCCACGCCTGCATCTGCGTCGCGTTCGTCTCCGCGCTCGCCTGGGCGGCGATGCGGGCGCGCTCGGCGTGGGCCGCGATCGCCTCCATCCCGCTCTGCGCCTGCATCTGGAGGACGCGCGAGCCCGCCGCGATCGTGTCCATCGCCATCTGGTGCTGGGCCTGCTGGAGCTGGTTCTGGAGCTGGCGCCAGGCGGGGTTCTCCTGCCACGAGCGGGCGACGTGGAGGAGGGTGGCGCGGGCGTGGGGCCACGCGTCCGTCGGGCCGGCGAGGGCGGTGACGAAGGGCATCCACACGAGTCCGGTGGGCGTCATCATGCGGACGGTGATGACGTCGACGAGCCCGCTCATCCCGCGGTCGGGGCAGGCGAAGGTGACGCCCGCGAGCTCGGCGCCCTGCTGGAGGAGGAGCTGCGTCCGGGCCCGCGCTTCGGGGCGGGGGTCGTCGTTGAGGACGGCGGCGGCGTCGCGGACGGCGGTGACGGCGAAGCCCGACGCGCCGCGCTCGCGGGCGAACTGGCGCGCGTAGCCCTCGGCGAAATAAGTCGGAGGCTCGTACGGACGCGGCGCGGCGCCCGGCGTCGGGAACATCGCCATCATCGACGCGAAGCGGGGGTCGACGAAGGACGGCGGTAGCCGGGGGTCGCCGCCGCGGAGCTCGGCGCCGCCGCCGGGGCTCACCGCGCGGTACCACGGGCGCGGCGACGCCCCAGGGGGCCGCGAGACGCCGCCCTGCACGGCCCAGCCGGCGGGGAGCGTGAGCGAGAATGCGCCCTCGACGGGCTCGACGAAGCGGGTGAGGGGGGCGGCGTCGGTCATCGCGCGGATCGTAGTGCGGCCGCCGGCGTCGCGCGATGGAGGCTTGACGCTGCGTCGCGAGGGGTGGTTTCGTCACCCTCGCCGGCGCTGGCGGCGCCGCGGACGAAGGGACACGCATGGGACTCTTTGACGGCTACCAGGGCGCGAACATCCAGCTCACCCCGCGCGCGGCGCTCGTCGCCACGATGCTCTACCTCAGCGCCGCCGACGGCCACCTGGAGAACAGCGAGATCGACGACCTGCTCAAGATCGTCCCCGACCGCCAGGCGCTCGACACCGCGCTCCAGTACACGAAGCGCTTCGGGCTCCAGCAGTTTCTCGCGCAGACGGCGGCGATGCTGTCGCCGCAGCAGAAGATGTGCGCGATCCTCAACGCGGCCGACCTCGCGATGGGCGACGGGCACCTCGCCCCGGGCGAGACCGCGATGCTCCAGCAGATCGTCGCGGCCTGGCAGGTGCCCGAGCAGTACCTCAGCCCCTACATCCAGGCCCTCATGATGAAGAACAACCGCTCCGTCATCGGCTGATCGGGCGGAGCGGGGCGGCGGGGGGCGGCGGGAGCGGCGTGCGGGCGATGTCCTCGGGGGTGGGAGAACTCCGCGTCGCGCTCGGGCGCGGCGTCGCCAACCACCCCGGGCTCGTCGAGGCCGTCCGCGCCGCGCCGCTCGGCCGCCCCGTCGCGGTCGCCGCCCACCACACCGCCGCGCCCGCCGAGGCCGCGCCCGACGTCTTCCTCCGCGAGCCGCCGGGCGCCGACGCCGACGCCTACGTGAGCGCCTGCGTCGCGGCGTGCGCGGCGTGGTCGGCGGACGTCTTCTGGCCCGGCCGCGAGCTCGCCCGCGTCGCCGAGCGCGCCGGGGAGTTCGAATCGGGCGGGACGCGCGTGCTGCTTGCCGCCTCGGCCCACGTCGCCGACCTGCTCGACGACAAGGCCCGCTTCGCCGAGGCCGCGCGGGCGCTCGGGGTGCCGGCGCCGCGGTCGATCGCGTTCGACACCGCCGCGGGCTTCGAAGCGGCCCGCGAGGCGCTGCTGGCGGAGGGCGCCGGGCGCGTGTGCTTCAAGCCCGTGCGCGGGGTGTTCGGCCGCGGCTTCCGCGTCGTGCGCGACGACCTCGACCCCTTCGAAGAGCTCTTCGAAGAGCCCGGCCACCGCGTCGACCTCGCCGACGCGCGGCGCCGCTTCGGGTCGCGGCCGCGCTTCCGCCCGATGGTGCTCATGCCCTGGCTCGACGGCCCCGAGTGGAGCGTCGACTGCTTCCGCTCGCGCGACGGCGCCCGCTTCGTCGCCGTGCCGCGCCGCAAGCTCTCCGCGACGTCGCAGCGCCTCGACGACGCCCCCCGCCTTACCGCGTGGTCGCGCGCGATGGCCGAGCGCTTCAACCTCCGCGGGCTCTTCAACTGCCAGTTCAAGGAGCACCAGGGCGAGGCCCACGCGCTGGAGATCAACCCCCGCCCCGCGGGCGCCGTCGGCCTCTCCCGCCACGCCGGCGTCGACCTCGTCGCCCTCGCGCTCCGCGACGCCCTCGGCCTCCCGCTCGACGACGTCGCCCCGCGCCTCGGCGTCACCCTCCGCGCCCGCACCGCCTGGGGCGACGTTGCACAGCCCGCCGCGCCCGCCGTCCACGACGCCGGCGACCCCGCGGCGCCCATCGTCGCCGAGTTCGCTGCCGGGCGCGTCGAGGTCGTCGACGCGGGGGGCGCGTGGCCCGCCCGCGCGCTGCTCGACGTCGCCGCGCGGACCAACGCCGCGCGGGGGTACCTCCTCGTGAGCCGCGTGCTCGGCAAGCACCTCCCGGTCGCCCCGTCGCGCATGGCCCGCGCCCACGACGCGCTCGCCTCGCTCGTCGCGGCGGATCTCCCGGGCCCGGTCGCCTTCGTCGGCATGGCCGAGACCGCCACGGGCCTCGGCTGGGGCGTCTTCGAAGCCTACCGGCGACTCACCCGACGCGACGACCTCGTCTGCCTCCACACCACGCGCCACCCGGTCGGTGGGCACGAGCCGCTCGCGTTCGAAGAGCGCCACAGCCACGGCCCGGCGCAGGTGCTCTGCGCGCCGGGGGACACCCCCGCGGGGAGGCTCTGGCGCGCGGCCCGCTCGCTGGTGGTGGTCGACGACGAGGTCACCACGGGGCTCACCGCCGCCGCCCTCGCCGACCGCGTCGCGCGCGCGGGCGTCCCCCTCCAACGCCGCGTGATGGCCACGCTCGTGACTTCGAACCATCGCGAGCTCGCGCCGCTCGCGGGGTGGTCGGTGGCCTCGCTCGGGCGCGTCCGCGTGCGCTTCACGCCCTCGGGTGAGGCGCCGGCCGTCACCGCGCCGCAGGGGCTCTCGCCGCTCGCGCCGGGCGTCGGCGCGCGGGCGTGGGGGCGCGTCGGGGCCATCACTGCGCCGGCGCTGCCGGAGGACGTGCTCGACCGCGTCGACGCGCGCTGCCGCGGGGCCGCGCGGGTGTACGTGGTGGGTGCGGGCGAGCTCATGCACCCGGCCTTCGTGCTGGCGCGGGCCCTGGAGGCGCGCGGCCACGTCGCGTTCGTGCAGGCGACCACGCGCTCGCCGGTGCGGGCGGGCGGTGCGATCGCGGCCACGCTGGCGTGCGAGGACGGGCTGGGGTCGGGGGCGCCGTTCTTCCTGCACAACCCGCCGCCGCGGGGGGCGGCGGTGGTCGCGCTCCACGAGCCGGGCGCGGCGGCGGGGCAGCGGGCGCTCGCGGCGTTACGGGGGGCGATGCTTCTGGAGGTATGGGATGCGTAGCGTGGTCTTCACCGACATCGACGAGACCCTCACCCGCTCGGCGCGGCGGAGCCCGCCGGAGCCCGGCGCCGAGCTCGTCGCCACCGACAGGGCGGGCGCGCCGACGTCGTACCGCTCGGCGGCGCAGGGGGTGTTCTTCCAGTGGCTCGACCGGGCCGACCGGGTGATCCCGGTGACCGGGCGGAGCCTCGACGCCTTCCGCCGCGTGCGGATCCCCTTCCGCGCGGAGGCGGTGGTCCACCACGGCGCGGTGATCCTCGCCGAGGGCGGCGAGCGCGACGCGACCTACGACGAGCTCGTCGCGCCCGAGCTGCGCGCGGCCGACGAGGTGCTCGCGGACGCCTTCGCGCACGTCACCGACTGGATCCCGCGGGCCCGCGTGCCGCTGCGCGTGTACCGCCAGGTGCTCGACGGGCTCACCGCGGAGGTGTGCGTGAAGCCCGCCGACCCCGAGGGCCGCGAGCTCGGCGACGGCGGCGACGAGCTCGAGACGCGCTGGGGCGGCCTCGCGGGCGTCCGCGTCCACCGCAACGGCAACAACCTCGCGCTCCTGCCCGCGGGCGTGGACAAGGGCCGCGCGGTGGAGTGGCTCCTCGACCGCCTCACCGAGCGCCTCGGCCCGCTGGTGTCCTTCGGCGTCGGCGACAGCGCGACGGACTACGACTTCCTCTCGCGCTGCGACTACTACGTCGTGCCGTCGGGCTCGCAGCTCGACGCCTGCCTCGGGCGCGGGGTCGCGGGATGACGGGCTTCCCGGGCTCGTACGACCCGGCGGACGTCACCTTCCTGCTCCGGCCGGTGGCGATGGAGCCCACCGCGGTGGCCGAGAAGGAGGCGCTCATCCAGTCGGGCGCGCGCCACTACAGCGAGATGATCGGGCCCGAGCACGACGCCTCGCCCGCCTACCTCGCCGCGTACGAGTCCGCGCTGGAGGCCAACGGGGGACGCCTCGCGCGCGACCTCGTCACGCTCGCGGCCATCGTCCACGCGCGCGTGCCGGAGGGGCCCGTGTGGCTCGTCTCCCTGGCGCGTGCGGGGACGCCCGTCGGGGCGCTCGTCGGGCGCGCGCTGCGGGGGCGCTTCGGGCGTGACGCGCAGCACGTCTCGGTCTCCGTCATCGCCGGCCGCGGGGTCGACGTCAACGCGCTCGACCACCTGCGCGGCCCGCTCGGCGCGGCGGACGGCGCGGTGGTGTTCGTCGACGGGTGGACGGGCAAGGGCGTGATCGCGGCCGAGCTCGCGCGCGCCGTGGCGGCCTACAACGCCTCGCGGGGCGCGTCGCTCGACCCGACGCTCCATGTGGTGGCCGACCTCTGCGGCGTCACCGCGGCCGCCGCCACCACGGACGACTACGTCATCCCGTCGTGCCTGCTCGGCGCCACCGTCAGCGGCCTCGTGAGCCGCTCCATCTTGAACGACGCGGTCGTGGGCCCCCGCGATTTTCACGCCTGCCGCTACTACGCCGAGCTCGCGGCGGTCGACCGGTCGCGGTCGTTCCTCGACGCGCTCTCCGCGCGGATGGGTGAGGTGGGGGAGGTGCCCGCGCCGCCCGCGCGCGACCTCGCCGCCGAGCGCGACCGCGCCCGCGGGGCCCTCGAAGCCTTCCGACGCGCCCACGACGTCGCGTCGCCCGCGATGGTGAAGCCCGGCATCGGGGAGGCGACGCGCGTCCTCCTGCGGCGCGTGCCGCGGCGGCTGGTGGTGCGCGACCGGCACGACCCCCAGGTGCGGGCGACGCTCACGCTCGCCGAAGAGAAGCGCGTTCCGGTGGGCGAAGACCCGTCGCTCCCGTGGGCGGCGCTGGCCTTGATCGAGGAGAGGCGATGAAGACGACCGTCCCGCTGCAAGGCGCCTGTCTGTACGTGCCGGCCGTCCACCGGGGCCTCGACCGCGTGCTGCGCGGAGAGGCAGCGCCGGGGCTACGCCAGGCCGTCGTGTGCCTGGAGGACGCCGTCGCCGAGGCCGACGTGCCCGCGGCGCTCGTGCGGCTGCGCGGGGTGGCGCGGTGCCCCTCGGGGCGCGGGCCGCGGGTGTTCGTCCGGCCGCGCGACCCGGCGATGCTGCGGGAGGTGCTCGCGTGGCCCGAGAGCGCCGGCTGGGACGGCTTCGCGCTGCCGAAGGTGACCGTCGCGACGGCGGCGCAGTGGCTCGGGCCGCTGGCAGAGACGCGCTTCGCGGCGATGCCGATCTTCGAGACGGCGGAGGTCTTCGACCCCTACGCGCTGCGCGACCTCTGCGCGGCGGTGGAGGCGCCGGCGTGGCGCGACCGCGTCGAGGTGGTCCGCATCGGTGGGGCCGACCTCTTCGCGGCGCTCGGGGCGCGGCGGCCGGCGGCGCGGACGGTGTACGACAGCGTGCTCGGGCCGACGGTGCGCGCGGTGGCGGCGCTCCTCATGGCGCGCGGGCTCCACGTGACGGCGCCGGTGTGGGAGGGCGTCGCGCCGTCGCGGGCGATGCGCGAGGAGGTGGCGATGGACGTCGAGGCGGGCCTCGTCGGCAAGACGGCGATCCACCCGCGGCAGGTGCCGGTGATCGACGCGGCCTTCAAGGTGAGCCCCGAGGAGCTGGCGGAGGCCGAGCGGGTGCTCGCGGCGGGGGAGGCGGTGTTCCTGTCGCGCGGGGCGATGTGCGAGCGGGCGCCGCAC
>WBZM01000780.1_pt3 | contig 12322 bp, 18 predicted proteins | sample 5204271 | NCBI WGS metagenome assembly WBZM01 (sample SAMN12344346, study PRJNA552823) | activated sludge metagenome | biome: Activated sludge suspended growth; feature: Nitrification reactor; material: Wastewater; isolation source: activated sludge from nitrification reactor of wastewater...
CGACGCACTTGCCAAAGCCGACGCTGCTTGCAAGCAGCGTTACGCGGGCTATTCCCAGGCATATGTGCACTGTGTAGCGGCAGAGCAAGCCAAATATCCCGCATCGGCCAATGCTGTGCAGTTTGTTGCGCCCAACCCTGAACTATATCGTCACGAATTTAACAGTCCTTTATGGAGCCCAGATTTTGCGGGCTGGTCGGTGGTGGTTTTTTTCTTTATAACAGGGGTGATAATCCTTCGTTTAGTTAGTCTTGGCATTCTCAAGCTTTTACTCAAAAAACACTATTCTTCGATTTAACCTGTTGACACCAAGGCTCTGAGGCGCTACGGTAGAAGATGTAAGAACTAATAGGAGGTATTACCAGATGGCTTACAAGCACACAAACTCGAAGGGTGTAACATACTACCTGCACAAGACCGAAGTAACCTTGCGTGGTGGCAAACCACAGACAATCTACTTCTTCGCAAAGGTAGAAAAGAACGAAAAAGGCGCACCTTGCGACCTACCAGCTGACCGCGTAGTAAAAGAAAACCCACGCAACGGCTTTTTGACTGTTTCTAAGAAAAAATAAACTTGAACCATAAGCACTATTGATGTACAGTTAGTAGTACAAACAAACAGGTGCCAAAATTGCCCCAAAGCTTTCAGGAGCTGCGGGGCATTTTTTGTTGTATACTGAAAGTAATGAAATATATGGTAGAAGTGCGTGACCTCACCAAGCGTTATGGTGACAAAACGACGGTGGACGGTGTTTCGTTTGCGGTCAAAAAGGGTGAAATATTTGGAATTTTGGGTCCTAATGGTGCAGGAAAAACTACCACGCTCGAAATGATCGAAACGTTGCGACCAATCGACGGTGGTTGGGCAAAGATCGATGGTGTAGACGTGGCGGAGAACCCTAAAAAGATTAAACAGCTGATAGGTGTACAGCCGCAGTCACCAGCGTTTCAAGACAAGACCAAGCTAAAAGAAGTCGTCGAACTATTTGCGGCCGCCTATGGCGAAAAGGTCGATGTATTGCAGTTTTTGCGCGATGTCGAACTCGAAGACAAAGCCAACGCGTATGTCGAAGACCTCTCGGGTGGGCAACGTCAGCGACTAAGTATTACCACTGCACTGGTGCATGGTCCCAAAGTATTTTTCCTCGACGAACCCACTACAGGGCTCGACCCGCAAGCGCGGCGTAACTTGTGGGATATGATCGAAAAAATCCGCGACCGTGGGGTGAGTGTGATTATGACTACGCACTACATGGACGAAGCCGAAGTATTGTGCGACCGCATTGCAGTAATGGACGCAGGAAAAATCGTAGCACTCGATACACCCAAAAACCTCATCAAATCACTCCTGGGGCGCGGCTTCAAGAAAAAGCAACATGTCGAACAGGCCAACCTCGAAGACGTGTTTATCGACCTAACAGGAAAGGCGCTCCGTGAATAAATCGCTCTACACTATCATTACCTTTGCACGTATCAATACACGGCGGTTCTTTCGCGACAAACTTTCGATATTTTTTGGAATTTTGTTTCCACTCATCTTCCTATTTGTGTTTGGTGGGATATTTGGCAAAAGCGATTCAGCGAGTTTTCGCGTGGCGCTGATCAACCAATCCAATTCAGAATTTTCCAAACAATTTGTGACTGATCTTAAGAAAGAGAAATCACTCAAAATCGACGATACAGAAAAATCGCTGAACGACGCCAGCGAAAAAATGACCCGTTCGCAGCTAGACGCGGCGATTGTTTTACCTGAAAGTTTTGGTGCAATTGACGCAGCGACGCAACTACCTGGTGGGCAGGCCAAAGTGTTTTACACCCAAAATAACGCTTCGGCGGGCCAAACACTCAGTACGATTCTCGATGGCGTGTTCAAAGGTATTAACCAAAAACTCACCCGCAGTGCACAGCCGTTTAGTGTTAAGGGTGAGCAATTGCAGAACAAATCCCTGACACAATTCGACTACACGTATGCAGGCCACTGGTATGGTTGATGATCATCTTGCAGATTGCGAATTCAAACAAGTTTAATTAAATAATTTGCGCGGATGTTCTTGAGCAGGAGTCTACCTTCATCGGATATGCAAAAGATCTTTCTTTTTAGACCTGTTTTTTGCCCAATATCTGTAGTATGGGTAATCAGACCTTGTTTTTCTAATCGCCGCAGCGCCCGATAGAGGCTTTTATCATCCATAACTAATCTGCTTAAGCTGATTTCTTCAAGTTTTTGGCGAATAGGTTTGCTCCACAGAGAGTGGGTCTCCAAGAGATTCAACAACAGGTAGGTGCTGAGGCTTTTTTTATAAACCTCAAACCAATTTAAGCTTAGCTCTTCAATATATTCTTCAAGTTCTGATGACATATTTATTTTTCTTCAAATCCGCGGTTAAGAATACTAACTATAAGATGAGGGAGCAACCCAGTTAATCCCCAAAAAACTGGCATACAAAGGCCATAGCCAAACCAGTTTCCGTTGATTGCTAGTGGTGATCCTGATTCCGACCTTAGGGCTGGGCTATTGACCGCTACTAAAAACAGCATATGGGTTAAAAAGCCTAGATTAATAGTTATGTAACCGACCAGGTGACTAATAAAAGAGCCAAAACGGACTTTTTTTAGGCTATGTTTTTTCTTGTAAAAAATAAAATAGTAATAATAGATGGCTATTAGTACTAGAAAGATTACTGATGTCATATCTATTTTATTGCCCCTAAAAGTTATCAGTAGTTGCAATACTAGTGATAACCCAACCATCTTTAGCAGAAATGGCAATAATATATTTTTTGCATTTAATTCTGATTCCTTCATAGTAACTCCTTAGATTAAGATTAAAATTGTTTGCAATAGGTAGTATACCAAAGGTATATAAAAAATACAAGTTTAATCTGCCCGCTTAACATCTTCGGCCATGGCCCAGAAGGCACCCAAGCATTTGGTTCATCATTAAGCTTAAGCATGCTTGTGGTTAAGCTTTGCGGTAGGTTTCAATTATCTGGGCATCTTCAATAACAATAGTTCGGGCCGATTTAGCGGCTATTGCTTTGGTTATTCGGTTGCTAAAACCTAGGTATATAGGCTTCTTATTTCCTGCCGCTTACCCCTGTGATCGACGGCATTCGTTATATCGTTACCGAAGGCTACCACTTTACGCAGCTCCTGCCACAGCTTGGCCTCATGCTCGCCTGGACGGCAATCATCTACTTTATCGCTTTCCGTGTCTTCCGTTGGGAATAGATTGACTTTTATTACTGTTTATGGTAATATAGAAGTATGACCAATATCGAAAACCTAGGCTATGGACTCTTGAACGAAGATGGAGACGTTATTCCTCTGTGTGATGAAGATGAAGTACCTATGAGCAATAGAGATCGAATTGCACGCATGCATCCCAACTTTGATGCCGCCGCCTTAAAGCGTGACCAAGCTATCATAGATACTCGGTCAGTCGGAGATTTCTCACTACGAAATGAAAAATTAAAAGGGATGGCTGCTGCAACAGGTGCGACAAATCAGTATGAAGGCGCAGCAAGTAAAATGCGTGATGGTGGACGAATGGTACCCTATAGGAATGCTGATCATGCAGAATCACTGGCGCAAGCTTCAAATGATAAGGCTCGTATACTTGGAGCAGAAGCATGCAAGGCATGCCCCCTATTTGATTTTTGTGATATTGAAATCAATGATGTACGCAAACAACTAGATGAACCAAAAGTTCGTACGCGATTCACAAGGCGGGTTACGAAACCTGAGAATAATCATTTCTGTAGAACTAATCTCGACGCAAGTCGTTTAAATAAATTACGAGCGTAAATAAAATAATAAACAAATTTTGGTGGGGGTGGCTGGGATTGAACCAGCGACCAACAGGTTATGAGCCCGCTGCTCTAACCGCTGAGCTACACCCCCGCGGCCTGTTACATTATAGCGTATTTTTCAGAGGTGGGCTATAATAATACCAATAAAACTATGCAAAACCCACGATTACGGCGCCTACTATACAGGCTAAAGAACAATTATGCTACGACCAACAATGCCGTTGTGTTCGTGGCGTTTTTTATTGCAACTAGCTGGGCCTGGGGGTCTGTCAGTGTGATGGAACGCAACTACAAGTTACAGCGCGAGATCGACAACAAAGAGCGGCAGGCAGAGCTTGTACAGCTCGAAAACGATCGCTTGCGCTACGAACGCAAATATTATCAGAGCGATGAATACAAAGAACTGGCTGTGCGGCAGCGGCTTGGACTTGTTATGCCAGGCGAAAACGTCGTGGTGTTACCCGAAAACTCCGTGACCGCCAAGCAGTGGGACAGCGCACAGCAGCCCAAGCAGGCTAAGCAAGCGGTGGATGACAAACCATCGAATTTCCAGCAGTGGATGACATTTTTGCTCGGTGGCAACCGCCACGGCTTGTAATCAGCGCTGTAATCTGGTACTATAGCCTATGTATTATTTTACAACTATATCGCGGCGTAGAGTAGTCTGGTCAGCTCCGTGCCGTACATCAATCGCGAGTAACCATTTGGTTATGAACGAAAAATAGACCAGGTCATGAAAACATACCCATATCGCGGGGTGGAGCAGTCTGGTCAGCTCGTGTGGCTCATAACCACAAGGTCGCAGGTTCAAATCCTGCCCCCGCAACCAAGAAAACATCCTCTAGCTTTTGCTAGGGGATATTTTCTTTGCGTACGCGGGGGCAGGATTTGGTTCTGCGACTCGCCAGACTTGTCTGGCGGAGGTCGTAGGTTCGCGAAGCTGAGAAAGGAAACTCGTGCTTGCACGTGTCCCTTTCGAAGCGGAGGAGGCGGCTTGACCGCCGATAATCCCAGTGAATTAAATAGTCGCTGGTTCGTGTAGCGTAGTGTAGAAAAGAAAGCAGCGTAGCTATTTTCTTTTCAAGCAAGCGGAAGAGCGAGCCTAGCGAGCGATAATCCTATTCTCGTCAAATGTATGAAAAATAACTTCAATAGGTAGGGATGAGACTAGTTAGAATATTGACAAAATAACAAATATCATGTATAATAATAATCGTCAGCTTCCTTCAAATTACGAATAAGGTGATTAACATGGCTGCGGAAGAACAAGAGCGGTGGTACTACACGACTCAGGGTCAGGGCGGCGGAATAGCTGTCATGGACCATTGTGACAATCTGGTGTGGCAAAAGCCACCCGAATGGTTTACCAAAGCTCAAGTCGGAGATGTCGTCCCTGAAGAGTGGGATATCATCGGCCCCTTCGACCGTGAGACGCATGAGCTCAGCGGCGACTGACACACTGCCCCCGCACTGTAATGGTGCGGGGCATATCACGTCATAGGATAAATACATACAGTAGCTACAAAGTGCTTATGCTACAGGACTAGCTGCAATAACTCCGCTACAGCTTCTTTGTCATGAGAGGCATTATCCCAACCGCGCAGCCGCCACTCGCACCGCCTCGCTCCAGCTCAAAAATGCGTGGGGCATTGCAGCGACTTCATGGGCACTCAGCCCATGGCGGATAGCAAGGGCGAGTTCGTGGATCATTTCGCCCGCGTGTGGGGCGACGATGGTGGCACCTATCAACGTGCCTTTTTTGTCGGCAATCAACTTTACAAATCCATCGCGAAAATCGCTGGTGTTGGCACGCGCTACCATAGTGAGTGGTGCCACAGAAGTGCGAATAGTGAGGTCGCGTTTGATACAGTCGTCCTCGCTTAGCCCCACTGAAGCTATACTCGGGTAGGTAAAGGTAATATTTGGCGTGCCCATGTAGTCGGGTGATATTTTTTGTTTATGCAGCAAATTGTGCGCAGCCACGCGGCTTTCGAGCAGGGCAGTGTGAAGGTACTTTTTGCTCCCTAGTACATCGCCTGCGGCAAAAATATTGCGCGCACTGGTTTGCAGGTGGTCGTCTACTTCAATACCTTTTGGTGTGTAGCGCACAGTGGCGTTTTCGAGCCCAACGTCGACATTGGGGGTGCGCCCAATAGTTAGCAAGATTTCGTCTACCTTGATATGTTTTTCGTGGCCACCACGGCTAAAGGTCACTTTGCGCAGCAAGCCTTCTTTTTGGGCGGTCAGCAAACGGGTTTGGGTAAGTACTGTCACGCCCTTTTGCTCGGCGAGTAGCTTGGCCATGAGTTCGCCCACTTCTTGGTCTTCGTCGGGCAGTATGCGGGCGGCTTTTTCGACCAGATATACTTTGGTGCCGAGCGCGGAAAATAGCTGTGCGTATTCGATCGACAGGCTACTGCCGCCAATAATCAAGAGGCTTTTTGGTGGGCGAGCAATATCGAGAATAGTTTGGGGTGTGTGAAACCCAGCGTCGTCGAGCCCTGCAATATTTGGGTGTTGCCAGTTCGAACCCGTGGCGATCAAAAAATTCGCAGCCGAAAGGTGTCGGCGCGCCACGCTAATCTCGTTGGGACTTAAAAAGTGAGCGGTTGAATGAAACGTTGCAATACCTTGTTTTTCGTAGTAACTACGGTTGTTGCCCGCACCTGTGCGCTTGATCGCGACGTCTTTCCAGGCTTTTAGCGACAAAAAGTTGTAGCCAACCGTCGAGCTACGCAGCCCAAATCGCGCCCCACGCTTGGCTTCATCGTATAGCTGAGTAGCATGAAGCATGGCTTTGAGTGGAATATCACCCCAGTTGGGTGATTCACCGCCAAATTTGTTGGCTTCTATTACGGCGACACGTTTGCCCGCATTAGCCGCGATAGTTGCTGCAGGGCTGCCTCCCGCACCGCTGCCGATTACGATAAGGTCATAGTCAAAGGTTGGTTTTCGTGCCATAGAGGTCTACTCCTTATACAACAAGTTGGTGATTTTGATATAAATACGCGGCATCAGGGTGAAAAATTTCTAACGAATCGGCAGCTACACGTCGAATATCGTCTGACGTCACTGCTGAGCGTTCGTGGCACCAGCTTGCGACATTAGCGACAACATGTTCAGCAATTGTTTCGGCTTCGCCTTCGGGGCTTCGTACGCTTAGGCAAGCAGCTTGCACGCTAGCATGGAGTTTGGTGTGGTCAAAGCACTCAGTTTGCCGTTGGCCACTGCACTTTATGACTTCAGTCGTAGTATTTACCATACAATTTTCTCCGCAGCCATAACGGCTACTGTCATTACTTGGTCGACATACAAATAAAAGCCAAGCACCAGCAAGCCACCGCCCGCTGCAAATTGCAAAAAGTGCTTGTTTTGTTCGCGCCATTTTTGCAGCCGACTAATACTATGCCCCCCACTTATCAAAATATGAATAACCGCTAGCGAAGATGTCGCCACTACGCCATACGTGAGTACACCAGCCAGCTGCAACAGAGGAGGAAGCTGTATGAGTATCAACGCTGCAACAGTAATTGGTGCTCCGATAAATAATATTTCGGCAGCGACACTACTAAGGCCTAGCGAAAAGGCTTCGGCCGAATGCTTGGTGGTTTTGGCACGAGTGCTGAGATAGCGCGCCATGCCACGGGGTACCCACAGTACTGTGCCTGTTTGGCGACGATAGTAAAACAAAAACACTGCAAACGCCAGTCCAACCATGGCCCCGCAGACAATCGTCCAGACAACTGCAGAAGGAATAGCACTGGCAAACGCACTTTGCAAAAGTAGCGCAAAAAAACATAGCAGCAAAATAGTCATAGTGCTCGCGCCAAATACAAACGAATGGGTAAGTGCTAGGAGGCGCATGTGCGATTTTTTGCGGCCAATTGTGTGGCTTGAAAGCAAGGTGAGTATACTAATGCTCAGCTGAAAACTCGCATGGATAAGTCCTGCGACGATAATAATTGCAAATGCGGAAAAGATGTTCATATGTTTGTTTATTAGTTTCCTGCACTATCATTTATACCATAAGCAGTGTCGATAGGTAAAGAAAAGTGTGCAAAAGTGCTATAAAATGTGATATAACCATTGACTTTTTTATACGCTTATGCTAAAGTAGCTATATAAGACAATAAAAAATAAAAAGGAACAACAAAATGTCTACAAACACAATGTCGACCCTGTCGGCCAGTCTTACTAATTTTTTCGCCCCAGAAAGCTGGAACAAAAAACGGAGCTCCGAAAAACTCCGCTCATTTGTCGACACACGCCTAGAAAACTGTAGTAGTGACCTAGAATTAGATTTTGAAGTATAGATTTATACGTCAGTACTAGGGCGAGTAAGTGTAAAGAGTTTGGCGATACCAACGGTTAGGATGGCATAAACGATAATTGCTACCACTGTGCTGGTGTCGAACACCGAGTTGCCGTACACAGGCGTACCAAAAATGCCTTGGAATGGTGCGGCGAATAGTCCGCTCAGTGCGTAGACGAAATCTACAAAGGCATTACCCTGGCTTGCACCTAGAAGGAGCAAAATAAGCCGTAGGGCAAGTAGTGAAATGATAAATCCACCGATGTAATACACTACACGTTGTGCAACGGTGCTGCCCGATGCATGCCCTGCTTGGCGTACCACTTCGCGTTGCACGCGTACACCGTCTTGGACTTCGTTTGTTTGCTGTACTTCTGTTACTTGCTTGTCTTGCATACTATTCTCCTTGATTGGTTATGGCCTAATACTATAGCGCGAAGCCTGATGAGGCTGTGATGTATGTCACAGTGTTAGGAAAACGTACTGTAAGAATCACGATTTTTAAGAATTATTCTACTTGCTGTAGATGGATTGTGTATAAGCTCTTTTTTCCCAGATTCCAGAGCTCTCTGCGGATGAGGCGCGAACTACACCACTACGTCCAACTTTCTTGAGCCGTTTCAAGCCTGATTGCTGAATCTTTTTTTGAGCACGTCTTTCAGGGCTCTCTTCTAGGCTTTGTGTCGGAATATTTTTTGGTCCACTCATTCCGCGTCTCCCCAGCTCCTTAGAGCACTGCTCTCGCAGCGTTTCTAGCTCCTGATCGCTCATTTCATTAACAGATAGTATATTAGGCTGTTCTGGTATGGGATCTCTCATAGATAAAATGCGCTCCTTGTCTCTATTTTTGATCATACTTTAGGGCATGTCAACGTTCTTTCTATCTCATCGAGGCCGAAATGATGTAAGACCTAATGGATATCTATATATTGATGGTACAAAAAACGACCATCTGTATGATGATCGTCTTTTCTTGGTAGCACCAGGTGGATCCGAACCACCGACCTCAGGCTTATGAGTCCTGCGCTCTAACCAACTGAGCTATGGTGCCGCAATTATGAGACAAACCTACGGTTTTTCTCATCGCGCGGTGAGTCGAAATAAATTCGCCCAGACCGGCTGCTCTTTTCCCCTATCGCTGCACGATAAGGCTTCGACAATTGTAGCAAAAATACAGGGGAAATTCTAGAGGGTGGTAGACTGGGTGTATGGTAAAAGCAACAGTACAAGCAGAAAATTTGGTAAAAAATGATTCTAGAAAGCCAGTAAAGGGAGTGCAGTGGCGCACGTTGGGATTACTGTTTGCTGCCTTGCTTGTCCCGATGATACTATTTGCGTCGATAGCTGATGAAGTGCACGAAAACGACACGTTGGTGGTAGATACGGCAATATTGCAGTATATCCATACTTTTTCGTCGCCTACGCTCGATAGTGTGGTGAAATTTTTGACCAATCTTGGTGGGGTTATGGGCGTCGGGGGCATCACGCTAGCGGCACTAGGTTTATTTGTGTGGAAAAAGAAATATCGCGCAGCTGTGCAGCTAAGTATTGGGATTGGCGGTGCGGTGCTTTTGAATATCATTACAAAAAGTCTGTTTATGCGCGGCAGGCCTGAGTTGTGGGAGCGAATTGTTACAGAAACCTCGTATTCATTTCCGAGCGGACATTCAATGGCTTCGGTGGCGCTCGCGGCAAGCTTTGTGCTGATTTTTTGGCACACCCGTTACCGTTGGTGGGTGGTTGGCGCAGCGGCAGTGTATACAGTGATGATTGGTTTTACCCGAATGTATTTGGGAGTGCACTACCCTAGTGACGTAGTGGCGGGATGGTGTTTGGGCGTGGCGTGGGTGGTGGCGGTTGCACTAGTACTGCGCAGTATTACGATCAAAACCCCGAAAAAGTAGTATAATTGTAGATACAGTCCCTGCGATACTCACTGCCAATTTGGTAAGCGTCCCTCGCGGGTGAATCATCACGTTGTCTTCGGCGAATTGTTACGAAACGGGCAAAGAGACGGGCAACACATTTCAGAAATCGTTTCTTCAAACTAATTTTTGGAGATATTTTGTAGTGAATGATGAAATCTTGTTGAACGAACGTGTTGATGTAGTAGCAACATTTGGTGTGGGACTGAACCCATGTGTGCCGCGGAAGTTTCGGCGGACAAATGGACGAGAAGTAGACGTGACAGAAATCGGCTTGCGCCACCCAACCAGGCAAGGTAAGCGAACAGTGCATATTTTTGATGTGACTGACGGGTGTTTGGATTATCGGCTGGAGTTTGATAGTGAGCGGTTGGTGTGGTTTTTGAGGAGGATGGGGGATGGAAGGTGATGAGACTATCTATTCTTGTGGCCAAGAACCAACCCCTTCTTTTTGGCTTGGCCCAAAAAGAAGCAAAAAGTCCAAGTCCGACTCGCCCACTCTTGGCAAGCTGTTGTAAAGCCCAACAATCATCTGCGGAACTCGTATTTTCAACAAGCCACAGGCTTGTTTCAAACACTCAGACAGTCCTCGATTTGTTAGATTGTTGGTTTTACAAACATCTTGGCCATGAGGCGCGAGAGGACGCTGTTCGCACTCATATCTATAGCTTGCTTTGCTGGCGGAGGGAAGCCGCCTCAGAGGTTTTGCTTCTTTTGGTTTCAAAAGAAAATAAGGTTTTTAGCAAGCAGCTAACAGATAAGCAGGGGAGTTTGGCATGAAGAACACTCATAACCCTTCCCTGCCCTCTATCATGCATATCGACCTCAATAGCTGCTTTGCCACTGTCGAACAGCAGGCGCGGCCGATGTTGCGCGGACGGCCAGTGGCAGTAGTCAATCGCCGTACCGAACACACGATGATCGTAACGGCAAGCTATGAAGCTAAAAAGCTTGGGGTAGCGCTTGGTATGCGGCTGAAGGACGCTAAAAAGCTTTGTCCTGAACTAATTGGCGTAGAAAGTGATCCGCCAAAATATCGCTACGTGTATCACAAGCTGATGGATATCATGAATGACTATTCGGCACACGTGCGAATGAAAAGCATCGACGAAGGCGTAATAGATTTTGGTGAAACTACCGAAGCTGTGCGGGGGCGCAAACTAGAAGATATCGGCAGGGAAATAAAGCAGCGGCTGAAAAATGAAGTAGGGGGTGCGATGCGCTGTAATGTTGGGATCAGCACCAATCGGTTTTTGGCAAAAACAGCAGCGGGCTTGCACAAACCAGATGGACTAGATGCTCTAACGTCGCACAATATACGTGAAGTATTTTCGAAACTAGAGCTGACTGACCTAACCGGTATTGCTGGGCGTCTGGAAAAACGGCTCAATGCTATAGGGATCTTTACCCCACTCGAATTTTTAGACGCGGACGTCGAATTGCTAGAAAAAGTCGTGTTCAAAAGCATTTGCGGCCGAGAATGGTACCAGCGGTTACGCGGCTGGGAAGTCGACAAGCGGGATTTTCCACTGCGCAGCGCAGGGAGGCAGTACGTACTCGAAGGCTATAAATTACCGAGGCAGGAAATTGTGCGACGCCTACATCATTTGTGCGAACAAGTAGGGTATAAAATGCGTTCCAAAAATTGTCATGCACGGGGCGTAAGCGTGTACGTGCGGACGTACGAACGGGGAAGTTGGCACGCAAAACACATGACTCCCCTGCCCTTTTTTTCCGACCAAGCAATTTTTCGGATTGCCAGCGAGCTGTTTTTGGGCGCACCGAGCGATATAAAAATGATCGCTGTCACGTGTTATGGGCTAGTCTCTGCAGATGTCGATAGCGCGCAGCTAAGTTTGTTTGGCGACGAACTGGCCAAAGAACGAGCAGTGACAAGTGCAGTAGACGAAATAAACGAACGCTACGGCACACGTACGATTACATCGGCACATACGCTCGAAACAAACGCGTTTATGAGCGCCAAAATTCCGTTTGGGAGTACGCGGTATTTGTAGCTATACTAGTTAGTATGAATAAACACATGGTAATGGCGGCAGCGATGATTGGAATGACGCTTGGGGCGTTTGTGCCGATGCTGTGGGGCGACAAAGAAATGCTAGGCCTGGCGAGTATCGGTTGTGGTGTCGTGGGAGGCTTCTTGGGAATTTGGCTGGCAGTTTTTTTGGCAAAACGATTTGGATAACACATGAAGTATATCGTTGCTGTTAGTGGCGGAGTGGACTCGGTGGTGCTGCTCGACATGCTCACCACCC
>WBZM01003462.1_pt1 | contig 12321 bp, 10 predicted proteins | sample 5204271 | NCBI WGS metagenome assembly WBZM01 (sample SAMN12344346, study PRJNA552823) | activated sludge metagenome | biome: Activated sludge suspended growth; feature: Nitrification reactor; material: Wastewater; isolation source: activated sludge from nitrification reactor of wastewater...
GCGATAGCGACCGTCACCGATGGATAGATCGGATCGATCAATACGCCATGCGCGCTGAACGCGCGCCAGCCGAAGCCGAACATCGCCGCGATCGCGACGGCGCCGATCAACGCGCCGACGAAGGGACGCACGACCGACGCCGCAAGGCTCGCGATCAGCGACAACACGAGAGCGGCGGCGAGCTCCGCCGGGCCGGCCCAGTCCGGCCGCACGAGATCGCCGCCCGCCAGCGCATGTTCGATCAGTTGCGCGTGGATTTCGACGCCCGGCGCGACGCTGTCGAGCGGCGTCGCCCGCTGGTCGAGAACCCCGGCGGCCGAGGAGCCGACGAGGATGATGCGGCCTTCGATGTCCTCGCGCGGAATTTCGCCTGCCAGCAGTTTCCAAGAGGGAATGAAGCGCGCGCGCTGCGAGCGGCTGAAATAGATGCGCCGTTCCGCGTGCGGCCCGGTCGCAAGCACGACGTCGCCGGCCTTGACGGCGTTGACGCCGGTCGAGGCGCCGAAGGCCGTCTGACCGCTGGCGTTCGAGGAGCGCACGATGATGGTGGAAGCGCCCTGCGCCGTACGCAGCGCCTCGAGCGCGAGCGAAGGGACCAGCGTGGCTCCCGAGCGCACGATCAGCGGCGCCTCGCGCACGATCTGGTCGCGCCCGGGCAGCCAGTTGAGCACGCCGATCCCGGCGGCGGGCTGCGCGAGTTGCGGCAGGGGCGCGGCGATCGAGGAAAAATCCGCAAGCCATGGCGTCGGATCGTCGCCGGCATAGGCAAAGCCGGCCTTGACCGGGGCGCTCGCGCCCGGCGCGCCGACATTCGTCATGATCGCGCCGAGAACCACCGTGGCTTTCGAAATCTCGCGCGCGAACTGCGCATCGTAGCTTTCGACGCCCTGCATGGCCGTCTCGACGCGGCTGCGCGTGGGCGCATCCAGATCGCGCGTGAAAAATTCCGGGCTGAGCCGGTCGGGCTCGGCGAAAGCCAGGTCGAAGGCGATGGTCGCGGCGCCGAGATCGGACGCCGCCTTCACGATCGCGCCCATGCGCGCGCGCGGCCACGGCCATTGCCCGAGACGCGCCAGCGATTCGTCGTCGATGTCGACGATGCGCACCGGCGTATCGGGCGACCAGACGCGCGGCCGGATGCGCTGGTAGGCGTCGAAGGAAAAGTTGCGCACGCCGTCAAGTTCGTCCGGCGCGGTTACGCCGAGCGCAAGCATGGCGAGAAGCGGCAGGCCGAACGAGGCGACATAGGCCCACCGCAGACGCATTCAGATCACGCCCTGTTCGCGCAACGACGCGATCGTCGCCTCGCCGTAGCCGAGAGCGCCCAGCACCTCCTTCGTGTGCTCGCCGAGCAGCGGCGCGCGATCGTGAATCTCGCCCGGCGTGCGCGACAGTTTGAGCGCGACGCGCGACACGGGCGCGGGGGTTGCGAGACCCGGATAATCCATCGCCTGCAAAAAGCCGCCGGCCTGCACATGCGGATGGTCGAGCGCCTGCTGCGGGCTCAGCACCGGCGCCGCCGGAATTTTCGCGCGCGCCAGCGTGTCGACGGCGTCCTGCGTCGTGCGCTCCGCGCACCAGCGGCCCATGCGCGCGCTGATCGCGGCGCCGTTCTCGCCGCGCTTGAGATCGTCGGCAAAGCGCGAGTCGGTCAGCCAATCGTCCTCGCCCATCAGCTTGGCCCAGCGGTCGAACAGCGGCTGGCCCGTGACCTGGCACAGCACCCATCCATCCTTCGCGCGATAAATGTCGGAGGGCGCCGTCGTCTGGCCGCGATTGCCGGTCGGAACACGGTTCGCCGCAATCACCGCCTGCTCGATCAGCGTGGCGTTGGTGAAGGACAGCGCGGTCGCCAAGAGCGCGCCCTGCACGATTTGCCCCTTGCCGGATTTCTGGCGCTCCATCAGGGCAGCCAGCGTGCCGAAGGCGCAATGCAGCGCCGTGCCGAAATCGACCCAGTTGACCATGGCGCGATAGGGGGGATCGCCCTGCCCGGTCATGTAGACCGCGCCGGACATCGCCTGCGCGACGCCGTCGAAGCCGACGCGGTCGGACCACGGCCCCTCGGCGCCGAAGGCGTTGGCGGTGGTCAGGATGATGTCCGGCTTGATCGCCGACAGCGAGGCATAGTCGAGCTTCATCGCCTGCAATGTCTGCGCCGGCAGGTTGGCGACGACAACATCGGCGGTGGCGACGAGCTTCTTCAGGACCTCCTGCCCCTCCGGCCGCATCGGATCGAGCGTCACGCTCTTCTTGTTGCGGTTGACCTGCAGGAACAGCGCGCCCGCGCCGTCGTCGCCGACCGGCGTGACGAAACGGTCCTCGCTGCCCTCGCGCTTCTCGACGCGGATCACCTCGGCGCCGAATTCAGCGAGCAGCGTCGCGCAATAGGGACCTGCGATATAGCGCCCGAAATCGAGCACGCGTATGCCTTCCAAAATCCCGCCCAATCGTCCCACCCTGATTTGTCTTGTTGTCGCGCCAGTCTATCCTGCGCGCGCCGGGAGGACAGCAGGCCAAGATGAATGACGTCAATGCGGGCTGGCGCGCGCTCTCGCGCCTCTATCACGCCTTTCTCACCGGCGCGCTGCTGCGCGTCGCCTCGCGGCGCGGGTCGGACGCGGCCTCCGAATTGCTGTTCCGCATCTTCCGCCGCCAGCATCTGGCGACCTTTCTGCCGGGGCTCGAGAAGCTCGGCCTGACCGGCCTGCCGCACGCGGTCGCCTGCGCGCAGTACCACTATCTCTCCAACCAGATCGGCGGCGTGCGCGTCGAATACATGCCCGAAGGCGACCGCAAGGCCTGGGTGCGCTACGCGCCGCCGCGCTGGATCTGGGAGGGAACGGCCATCTGCGGCGTCACCGGCGACATGTCGCGCGCCGTGCTGCGCGGCTGGCACGCGCACAACGGCGTCACCCTCGGCAATCCGCGCCTCGGCTTCGTCTGCACCAAGCAGACGCCGGACGGCCAGGACGGGCTCGAGGGCTATTACATCGAATACGACCACGACCTCGCCCCCGAGGACCGCCTGCGATTCGCGCGCGCCGAGGAGGCGCCGCCCTTCGACCCGGCCAAGGCGCCGAAACTGGCCAGCGCCGCATGGCCGCAGGAACGGCTCGACAAGGCCGCCCGCAACTACACGATGGAATACGTGCGCTCGCTCATTTCCGAGGCGATCGACCTGTTCGGCCCGCAGGACGCGCAATGGCTGGTCGGCGGCGCGGCGCGCCTCGTCGGCATGCATTTCTACGACGAATGCCGCGCGCTGCTCGGACAAGCCGGCCCGGGCGCCGACGCCTTCGCCGATTTCTTCACGGCGATGGCCGAAGCCGGCGACGAGGCCTGCGCGCGCGAGGAAGGCCCCGAATCGATCCGCCTTGCGCAGACCGGCTGGCGCCTGATGCGCGGCGTCGCGCCGCTGCATCGCCAGTCCTTCGACATCTGGAACGAGCTCTGGGCCGGGTGCCTGGCCGCGCACGACCGTTTTCTCGCCTGGGAGGCGCGCGCGGCGCCCGGCGGCTTCGCGTTCCGGATCGCGCGACGCAGCTTGTAGACCGCCGGCCATAGGGGCATGTTCGGCGCACGAGGCGCCGTCGTCCTCGGACCCCGGGGACATGCCGCACATATTCCGCTCCGTTTTTCATCCCACCAGCTTTTCGGGCGCGCAGGACGCCTTCGCCCATGCGTTGCGCATCGCGCTCGCGGCGCGCGGCGAGCTGCGGCTGGTCCATGTGCACGCGCCGCACGAGGCGCCGAATTTCGATCCGTTTCCGCGGATGCGCACGACGCTGGCGAGCTGGGGCCTGATCTCCGGCGACGAAAGCGAGCAGGCGGTCGCAAGGCGCCTCGGCCTCAGCATCGACAAGCAGCTCGTGTGGAACGCCAGCCCGCGCGCCGGCATCCTCGCCGCCATCGACGCCGCGCGTCCCGACCTCATGGTGCTGAGCCTCGCCGACCGCGCCGGCGTGCCGGACATTTTCCAGGATTCGATCGCCGAGGACATTGTCCGCACGACCGGCGGCCTCGCGCTCTGCGTCCATCGCGACGGCGGCGGCTTCGTTTCGCCGGATACGGGCAAGGTGCGGCTGAAATCGATCCTCCTGCCGGTGTCGGAGAGGGTGCCCGCCGCGCGCGCGATCGATACGGCGCTGTCGCTCTGCGAATTGTTCGGCGAGGCGACGCCGGAAATCCACCTGCTGCACGCCGGCGGCAGCGCGCCGCAGGGCGTCGGCCGGCCCGAGGGCGCGCCGGGGCGGGCCCTCTATCGCGTCCACCAGGCGGCGGGGCCGGTCGTCGAGGAGATCTTGGCGGCGCAGGCGCGCCTGGCCGTCGATCTCGTCTGTATGCCGGTGATGCGCCGCCACGGCTTCATGGCGGCCGTGCGCGGCTCGATCGCCGAGCGCGTGCTGCGCGCCGCGCGCTGTCCCGTCCTGCTTGCGCCGACGGACTGAACGCCTTGGTCGCCGCGCGGCCTTCGGCTAGAAGGGGCGCATGTCCGAAACTCCAATTCAGCCGCCAATGCCGTTCGATGAACTGGCCAAGGCCGTCCACAAGCGCCGCTCCGTCTATGGCTACCTCAGCGGCCTCAAGCTCGATCGCGCCGAACCCGGCGAAGCCTGGGCCAGCCTGCCCTACCGGCCGGTCTTCGTCGGCGATACGGACACCGGCGTGCTGCACGGCGGCGTCGTCACCGCCATGCTCGACGAGAGCTGCGGCATGGCGGTGCAGCTTGCGCTCGACGGCCGCCGCGCCATCGCCACGCTCGACCTACGCATCGACTATCAGAAGCCCGCGACCCCGGGCCTCGACATCAAGGCCCACGCCGTCTGCTATCGCGTCACGCGCTCCATCGCCTTCGTGCGCGCCACCGCCTATCAGGAATCGGAGGACGAGCCGGTCGCCACCGCGACCGCCTGTTTCATGGCCGGCGCCAACCGCACCAACATGCTGCGCGACAAGCCGCGCGACTATCGCGTCCCGCCGCCGCTCGACGCGCCGGAGGACCCGACGGGCCTTTTCGCCAACAGCCCCTTCGCGCGCTGCCTCGGCATCCGCATCGGCGCCGACGGCGTCCCGGTCATGCCGTTTTCCGAACGCATCATCGGCAATCCCATCCTGCCGGCGATCCACGGCGGCATGACCGGCGCCTTCCTCGAAACGACGGCGATCGTCAGCCTCACGCGCGAGCTCGGCGTCGCGCGGCCGCCCAAGCCCATCGGCCTGACGATCAACTACCTGCGCTCCGGCCGCGCGCTCGACACTTACGCGCGGGCCTCCGTCGTCAAGCAGGGCCGCCGCGTCGTCGCCTTCGAGGCGCAGGCCTGGCAGGATGATCCGGCCAAGCCCATCGCCTCGGCCTTCGGCCATTTCATGCTGCGATCGGCGCCGGGCGCGGACGAGGAATGAGCGGCCATCCGACCACGCCGCTCGCGTTCGAGGCGATTGCGCCCGACGAGAGCCGCGCGCGGCTGGAGGCTTTCGCGAAACGGCTGCGCAAGCGCCGCACCGTGCGCGATTTCGCGCCCGATCCCGTGCCGCGCGACATCATCGAACAGGCGATCCTCGCCGCGGGCTCCGCGCCATCAGGCGCCAACCAGCAGCCCTGGACCTTCGTCGCCATCTCCGATCCCGCGGTGAAGACGCGCATCCGCCAGGCGGCCGAAGAGGAGGAAAAGGCCTTCTACGGCGGGCGCGCAGGCGAGGAATGGCTGGAGGCACTCAGCATCCTCGGCACCGATTGGGAAAAGCCGTTTCTGGAAACGGCGCCCTGGCTGATCGCGGTTTTCATGCAGCGCTGGGGCTGGGGGCCGGACAGCAGGCGCGTGAAGCATTATTACGCGCTGGAATCGGTCGGCATCGCCGTCGGCTTCCTGATCGCCGCCCTGCACGAGGCGGGGCTGGCGACGCTGACGCATACGCCCTCCCCCATGGGCTTCCTCAACGAAATCTGCGGGCGGCCCGACAACGAGAAGCCCATCGTCCTGCTGGTCGTCGGCAAGCCGGCCGAGGGGTGCCGCGTGCCCGACATAACGAAGAAATCGCTCGACGAGATCGCGCGCTTCATCTGATCGCTCATCCGAACGGCCACTTCCGCCGGGCGCGGCGAGAGCCTACAAGGACGGCAGAACGAGCAGGATCATGCCGCCCACCATCCCGGCCCTCGCGCGCCGCCTCGAACGACTCGCCTATCTCTCCTCCGGCGTTCCCGACGCCGAGGCCGCGCGCGAGCGGCTGGTCGCGCTCTACGGCGAAAGCCCGCTCGAAAAGGCCGATGTCGTCATCGCGCTCGGCGGCGACGGGCTGATGATCCAGACGCTGCACAAGCTGATGGGCCGCAACCTGCCGGTGTTCGGCATGAATCGCGGCTCCGTCGGCTTCCTGATGAACGATTTCCGCGAGGACGGCCTGCTGGAGCGGCTGGCCGCCGCGACCAGCTCCGTCGTGCACCCGCTCGTCATGCGGGTGGCGACCAACGACGGCGAAATGCACGAGGCGCGCGCCATCAACGAAGTCTCCATGCTGCGCCAAACCCACCAGGCGGCGAAGCTGCGCATCGCCATCGACGGCCAGACGCGGCTGGAGGAGCTGGTGGCGGACGGCCTGCTGGTGGCGACGCCCGCGGGCTCCACCGCCTACAATCTCTCCGTCAACGGCCCGATCCTGCCGCTCGGCGCGCCGCTGATGGCGCTCACCCCGATCTCAGCCTTCCGCCCGCGCCGCTGGCGCGGCGCGCTGCTGCCCGACCGCGCCAAGGTCGTGATCGACGTGCTGGAATCCGACAAGCGCCCGGTCGCGGCGGTCGCCGACCATTCCGAATTCCGCAAGGTCGCGCGCGTCGAGGTCGCCATGGACCACGCCGTCGGCCTGACGCTGCTGCACGATCCCGGCCACTCCATGGAAGAGCGGATCCTGCGGGAGCAGTTCGGGGCGTAGCAATATTCGAATCTTCATCCTGAGAGCCTGGCCCGTAATTCAAAACTCCTCACCCCGAGGAGCCGCAAAGCGGCGTCTCGAAGGGTGGCCGGGACACGTAGCTCTGGATCATGCTTCGAGACGGCGGCTTCGCCGCCTCCTCAGCATGAGGGCGCGTTGCGGCCGGCGGCCGCCTACCCCGCCGCCAGCGCCCGCGAGATCACCAGCCGCTGCACCTCGCTCGTGCCCTCGTAGATCTGGCACACGCGCACGTCGCGGTAGATGCGTTCGACCGGATAGTCGGCGAGATAGCCGTAGCCGCCGTGGATCTGGATGGCGTCGGAGCAGACCTGCTCCGCCATCTCGCTGGCGAACAGCTTCGCCATCGAGGCTTCCTTCAGGCACGGCCGGCCCGCGTCCTTCAGCACGGCGGCGCGCATCACCATGAGTTCGGCTGCGTCGATCCGCGTCGCCATGTCGGCGAGTTTGAAGCCGACCGCCTGATGCTCGATGATCGGCCGGCCGAACTGTTTTCGTTCGCGCGCGTAATCGCGGGCGGCTTCGTAGGCCGCGCGCGCCATGCCGACCGCCTGCGCCGCGATGCCGATGCGCCCGCCTTCGAGATTGGCGAGCGCGATCTTCAATCCCATGCCTTCCGCGCCGAGACGCTGCGCGACCGGCACGCGCATGTCCTCGAACACGAGCGCGCAGGTGTCGGATGGATGCTGGCCGAGTTTCAGTTCGACACGCTCGACGCGGAAGCCGGGCGTATCCGTCGGCACGATGAAGGCCGAAAGGCCGTTCTTGCCTTTGTCGGGATCGGTTACCGCGAACAGGATGGCGACCTTGGCGTTCTTGCCCGAGGTGATGAACTGCTTCGCGCCGTTGATGACGTAGTGATCGCCCTCGCGTTTCGCGCGCGTGCGGATGGAGGCGGCGTCGGAGCCGGCGTCCGGTTCGGTGAGGCAGAAGCAGCCGATCCATTCGCCGCGCGCCATGGGCTTCAGATATTTCTCGCGCTGGGCGTCGTCGCCGTAATTCAGGATCGGCATGCAGCCGACGCCGTTGTGCACGCTCATGATCGTCGAGACCGCGCCGCAGCCGGCCGCGACCTCGATCACCGCCGCCGCGTAGGACACGTAGTCGAGACCCGCGCCATCCCATTCGACCGGCACGTTCATGCCGAGGAAGCCGAGCGAGGCCATCTCCGCAATCGCCTCGGTCGGGAACCGATGATCGCGGTCCCATTCGGCAGCGAAGGGCGCGAGCTTTTCTCGTGAAAAGTCGCGCGCCATGTCGCGCACCATCTGCTGCTCTTCGGAGAGGATCATGCAGCCTCCAGCGCGACCGCGGTCGCCTCGCCGCCGCCGATGCACAGCGAGGCGACGCCCTTCTTCAAACCATATTTGCGCAGCGCCGAGATCAGCGTGACGACGATGCGCGCGCCCGACGCGCCGATCGGATGGCCGAGCGCGCAGGCGCCGCCATGCACGTTGATCTTGTCGTGAGGAATGCCGAGATCGCGCATCGCGATCATCGCGACGACGGCGAAGGCCTCGTTCACCTCCCAGAGGTCGACGTCCCCGGCGCTCCAGCCGATGCGCTCGAGCAGGCGATTGATCGAGCCGACCGGCGCCGAGGGAAAGAGCCCCGGCGTCGAGGCGTGCGTCGCATGGCCGATGATCGTCGCAATAGGCTTCAAGCCGCGCTTTTCGGCTTCCGAGCGGCGCATCATCGTCACCGCCGCCGCGCCGTCGGAGATCGACGAGGAATTGGCCGCCGTCACCGTGCCGCCGTCGCGGAAGGCGGGCTTGAGCGTCGGGATCTTGTCGATCTGCGCCTTGCCGGGCTGCTCGTCGATGGCGATCGTCGTCTCGCCCTTGCGCGTCTTCACCTTCACGGGCGCGATTTCTTCGGCGAAGGAGCCGTCCTTGCCGGCCTTCACCGCGCGTTCGAGCGAGGCCACCGCATAGGCGTCCTGCTGCTCGCGCGAGAACTGGTAGGACTGCGCCGCGTCTTCCGCGAACGTGCCCATCAGCCGCCCGCGGTCGTAGGCGTCCTCGAGCCCGTCGAGGAACATCGAATCCATCACCCTGTCGTGGCCGAGGCGATAGCCGCCGCGCGCCTTGGGGAGGAGGTACGGCGCATTGGACATGCTCTCCATGCCGCCCGCCGCCATCACATCGAACGAGCCGCCCGCGATCATGTCGTGCGCGAACATGATCGCCTGCATCCCCGAGCCGCACATCTTGTTGACGGTCGTGCAGCCCGTCGACTTCGGCATGCCCGCGCCGAGCGCCGCCTGACGCGCCGGCGCCTGGCCCTGCCCCGCCGGCAGAACGCAGCCCATCACGACATTCTCGATATCTTCAGGCGTCAATCGCGCGCGAGAAACGGCGGCGTCGAGCGCGACGGAGCCGAGCTGCGGCGCCGTCATGGCGGCGAAATCGCCGAGCAACCCGCCCATGGGCGTGCGCGCCGCGCCGACAATGACGATGGGGTCGGATTTCATCTGCGTCTCCTCGTTTCTCCTCATGCCGAGGAGGCCCGCAGGGCCGTCTCGAAGCATGGAGATTGCGGCCATCCTTCGAGACGCGATCCTCCGGATCGCTCCTCAGGATGAGGTGGGTATTTGCGGCGATGATAGCGCCGAACGGACGCCGCGCGCCATCGTGGCGGGCAGCCAATTTCCGCAACCCCGGTCAGCGCGAGCTCTTGAGCACGACACAGGCCCCGCCCGCCTTGTGGATGCGGTCGCACAGCGTCTGCGCCTCGCCCCGGCTCTGCGCCGGCGCGCGCACGCGGTAGAAGGCGCGTGTGCCGCGGCTGCGCAGGCGCGAGCCGATGACCATGGGCTGCACGCCGTCCAACACCGAGGCGAGCCGGGTCTTCGTGCGAGAAAAGGCGGAGAGCGCCAGCGCCTTCGAGAAGTTGCCCGCAAGCTGCACGCCCCAGGGCGCGGTCGGGGCGATGGCCTCGATCAGCGTGCCCCGGCCGCGGCTCTTCAACGCCACCGTGATCTTCTCGCAGTTTTCGGGCGAACTCACATAGGCCGACGCGTCGGATCCTGGTCGCCAGTCCTCGACATCCGCGCCGGTCACGATCAGCACATAGCTGCGCGTTTCGGCCGGCATCCCGCCCTTGCCCGCGAGCCAGTCGGCGACGCGTTGCGGCCCGGCGTTGTAGGCCGCCGCCGCCAGCCCGAGATTGCCGAAACGGGCGCGCAATTCGGCAAGCAGGTTGGCCGCCTTCGGAATCGCCTGTTCGGGATCGAAGGGGTCCGCGAGCCCACGCTCGGCGGCCGTGCCCGGCATGAATTGCGCCATGCCCTGCGCCCCCTTGGGGCTGACGGCGTTGGCGTTGAACCGGCTCTCCTGCCAGATCAGCTTGGTCAGATAATCGGTCGGCAGTTTTTCCGCCCGCGCGGCGGTCTCGATCAGGCGGCAGACGGAGGCGAGCACGCTCTCCTCGGCCCGGGCAGGCGCAATCAGGCAACACAATCCGAACGATACGGCCAGAATCGCCCTATGACTTTCGACACATGCGCGAAACAATGGAAACATGAATCGTCGCGCGAGAATGAAGATGGAGAAAGGAACTGAGGTCATGAATTCACTGGGCAAGAAGCTGGCGGCGGAATTTCTCGGCACATTCTGGCTTACTTTCGGCGGCTGCGGCAGCGCCGTCCTGGCCGCCGCCTTTCCGAATCTCGGCATCGGCTTTGCGGGCGTCGCCCTCGCCTTCGGCCTGACGGTGCTGACCGGCGCCTATGCGTTCGGCCCGATTTCCGGCGGCCATTTCAATCCCGCCGTGTCGGCCGGCCTGGCCACGGCCGGCCGCTTCTCCTGGAGCGAATTCCTCCCCTATGTCGTCGCCCAGACTCTCGGCGCCGTCGCGGCGGCAGGCCTGCTCTACGCCATCGCTTCCGGCAAGGCCGGCTTCTCGCTCGACGGCGGCTTCGCCTCCAACGGCTACGGCGCGCATTCGCCGGGCGGTTACAACCTCGCCTCGGCTCTGCTGATCGAATTCGTTCTGACCGCCGTCTTCCTGCTCGTCATCCTCGGCTCTACCGAGGCGCGCGCGGCTGCGGGCTTTGCCCCGATCGCCATCGGCCTGTGCCTCACGCTCATCCACCTCGTCGCGATTCCCGTCGACAACACATCGGTCAACCCGGCGCGTTCGACCGGGCCGGCCCTTCTTGTCGGCGGTTGGGCGTTGCAACAGCTCTGGCTCTTCTGGGTCGCGCCGATCGCCGGCGGCATCGTCGGCGGCCTCATCCACCGCACGGCGCTGGCGGACGATCAGCCCGGAGGCTGAACGTTTCCGCGCGCCACAAACGGCGTCTCGATCAGGCGGGGCGACAGCGGCGGATCGGCGACATAGGCGGACGGCTCGTCGGGCGATGGCGCAGGATTGGCGCGCCATTCGCGCCTGCGCGGCGAGCGGTCGAGACCGACGGGATAGACTGTAGCCTCGTCCCCCTTGATACGAATGCGCAGGAAATGGCGATGCGAATCCCGTCGCATCGCCGAGAAGGCGTCGACATGGCCGATGTCGAGCCAGCGCGAGGAGACGTAGAGATAGACGCCGAACAGCGTGCCGGCGACCGCGCCGCCGACGAGAGCCAGCCAGGCGAGCAGCAGTGCGGCGTTCGTGACCGGCTCGCTCGGCGACAGCGGCGCAAAACGCAGGAAAATTTCGACCAGCGCGACGAAGGCCAGCGAATGCGCGGCTCCATTCACGAACGACAATAATTTCACGCGCGCGCGGGAACCCTCCTGCCGGCGCGTGTAGTCCTGGAAAGAGGCCGTGGCCACGATCAGCGCAACGAACGCTGCCAGCAGATGGCCGACGCCAAGCGCGAGCAGGCCGAACAGCGCATAGACGCAGCCGAGGGCCGCAGCAAAGCCCGGATTGAAAAAGGAGAACGCCAGTACGCCGCGCAGCATGGCGCGGCTTTCCGCGCGCGAAGGATAGGCTGCGGCCTGGTCGGTCGTCGCGTCGTAGGCGTGGAGCAACGTCTTGTCCTCGCTCCACGCGAGCGCGACGTTCGGATCGTCGCGATTGATGGCGATCTCGTCCTTGAGCTGATGCGTCGCTTCGAGAAACGCGCCGCCGCCGCCGGCGGTGACGAACTGGATGCCGCTCGTCTGGCCGATGTAGCGGCTGTAGTGATGCGTGTCGCCGGACAGGACCAGCGGGATCTTCGCCATCGGGCACTTGGCGCGCAGGATGTCGCCGATGAGGTCATAGACTTCAAGCGATCTTGAATCGGGATCGCGTGTGTAGAGCCATCCGGGCTCGGGGCCGCACAGGATGACATTGGCGTCGGGCTCCATCGCTTCGGCGATGGCTGAGAAATAGTCGCGCTGCGGCTGGTCGATCGTGTCGTCAAGCTGCGCGTCGACC
>WBZM01003463.1_pt1 | contig 12320 bp, 11 predicted proteins | sample 5204271 | NCBI WGS metagenome assembly WBZM01 (sample SAMN12344346, study PRJNA552823) | activated sludge metagenome | biome: Activated sludge suspended growth; feature: Nitrification reactor; material: Wastewater; isolation source: activated sludge from nitrification reactor of wastewater...
ATCATCTCCAGCGCGTACCGGGCCATTGCCCACTCTTCGGTTACGTGAAAGCTGGTTCCCATACGCAAGCCCAACAACTTACCGATGATGAAGTTGTCGATGATGTCACCGATGAACCCGGCATACATGCCCGGCGTGTCGGCTATCAATCCTAACTCATCCTCCAGCCGGGCGTAGTCCGTGCCGTCGCTGCCCAGATGCCAGTCGGCGCTGAACACGACGCACACCGGCCCGTAAGGGAAGGACAGGGTTGCGCCGGTGGGCGGCCTCTCCAGCTTGCGCTCGGAGATAGCGACGGCCCGCCGCCATATCTCGGCCGGGTCAGGCGGTGGCTCGATGGCCGTCTCAATTGTCGGCGTGGGGGGTGATGAGCGGTGCGCCTCCACGTCGAGGCGCGTCTTGTGTTCGTAGATCAGCCGGCGCAAACTGGTACGCGGCACGTCTGGAAACATGGCGTACACCGGCGCGAACGAATTGCCCGCGTCGGTATACACCTGGAACGCTTCAAGCGTCTGCTCTGGTTTGAATCGCAATTTAGCCCTCTCGTGGTGTGCTCCCCTCTCATGTTTTCACAGTACCGATAATGCTACTTAATTTAACTATGGCTAGCTTCCATAGTAGGCACGTCTAATCTACTGCCCCCGCCCCAAGCGGCATTGCCAGTTGGCGGGCTTGTTCGGCGGCCTTCGCTATGCGTTCGCGGGCGATGTTGGCAAACGCGTCGTCAAGTTCTACACCATAGAATCGCCGCCCGGTGTTGATAGCCGCCGCGCCCGTGCTCCCACTTCCGCAGAATGGATCAAGTATCAACCCGCCCGGCTCGGTGCTATCGGTGATGAATTGCGCCAGTAGTGCTTCCGGCTTTTGGGTAGGATGGTCATAGCACCCTTCGGGTAGATATGCCCTTGATGTGGTTCTTATCAAGTTGCCGCGCCTTCCCTTGCCGCCAGGGAATATTGCCGGGCTGCCCTTATACATGACTAGCACGTCTTCGGTCTGACTTCCGTAATGGCGCAGGTCGCCCATAGCCCAATGGCTTTTATCCCACACCAACCGCTGCGCCGTCTTGAATCCGGCGGCTAAAAACGCATCGCGCCATATGTGAATCACGTCCCAGCGGGTGAAACAATACAGATATGCGTCTTCCTTTAATAGACGGTATGCGTCCGGTATCCACTCGGTGACAATCTCATCACGGCCGAAGTTGGCGCGGGTGACACGTTCGCCGCCGCCGATACGCGTCTTCCAGGAAGACGCGTATCCAATCCCATAGGGCGGGTCAGTGACAATTGCGGCGGCTATCCCGTCCGGCAAGGTTGGAAGTGCTTCCAGACAATCGCCCGTGATAACCTGCCAATCGCTCATACAATCTCCAGCGGGCTAATGATGGCGCTCTTTACCTGCTCAATCATCAGCAGCGGCAATTGCGCCACGAACCACTCAGCCTTCCATCTCGTCGGGAACACAAGTTCCATCTCAGCCATCAGCCCTTCGACGGCCTCAACCTGCAATATCACGGATGTGGGGTTGTTCATAGTATTAGACAGGCGCGGCCGGGAGGGGGCAGCCGCGCCTGTCATACTTACCGGCTCATGCCGGGAAAGCCCATACTGCCGTCAGCGCGTTAAGCCGCCGCCCTAAGACCTCTAGCTCAAACGCCAGCCGTTCGTCAGTCGCCGCGTCCGGTTCGGGATACGTGGCAACCATCGCGTCAAGCGTCGTCACCTCTCCAAGTAGCTTGTAGTAGGCCGCCTCATAGCGGCTGCGTTGCGCGTCGGTCATGGTAGCCTCGGAATCCCCAACACATTGCCCGGATAGATGAGACGGCAATCGACAATCTGCGGGTTAGCGTCGCACACCGGCCGCCACACATCCGCGCCCCATGCGAAGTAGCGCCCGGCATACCAACTCAGGCTAACGCCATACATCGTATCGCCCCGCCCTACCCGGTGTCGCCCGATTAAATCCGGCGTCGCCGTTAGAACGGGCGTTCGCGTTGCAGTAGGCGTAACCGTAGCCGTAGGCGCGTAAAACGTCGCTGAGGGCGTTTTAGAGGCCAATGGTGGGATTGTGGCCGTCACTCGAACGGGCGTGCTAGTCCGTGTCGGCGCGTCAATCGTCACCGGGAATGGCGACGGGATCAGCGTCGCCGTGGGCGGGATGGGCGGCGGTTGGCCGCACCCCCGCGCCGTGAAAATCACGATGGCCGCAAGCGCCACCAGCAGCGACGCGGCGACAATCACCGGGGCGATTTTACTCATTGCCCAACGCCTCTAGCCGCAACAATTCCAGCGCCACCGCCTCGCGCTCCAACGAGACGGCCTCCAGCTTGACGGCCGTCCGATTGTCGGCGTAGTTTTTGGCGATACTGCCCACGACAATGGGAACCACCACCCCGGCGACGGCCAGAATCAGCGCCGCCCACATCTCGCCTTTCTCGCTGTCCAGCACGCCATAGGCGACCAGCAGCGGGAATACCACGGCGACTAATGCGCCGATTGCCGATAGCCAAAACTCAGTCGTCTTGTATCCAGTCATGTCTGTCTCCTATTTTTGCGGCCGGTTTTCGTCTACCGCCCGCCGTAGATCGTTGATGCGCCCGCGACTATCCATGTAGCGCACCAATTCCTGCGCCCGTTTCTCGCCCGTCTCGCCGGGTAAACTTTCGCGGCTGATACCCAACTCGAATACCAGGCTGTCTAATTCTTCGGCGCTGAATCCGGCGGCTATCCGCTTTGCCAGCGCCACGCTGCCGCCGCGCGGCCGCCGCTTGACTTCGTTCGGCGTCCAGACGGGTTCCATGCGGGCTTGCCTGAGTTGGTCAACCAGCAGCCCGATCCCATCACGTAAGTCGCGCATCTCCTCGTGGTCGATTTCGCGGCCCTCGCGTAAGTCGTCAATCTCCGTTTGCATTACGTCCATGCGCCGCTCCATATCACGCGATAATTTGGCGGCCTGAAAGAAGCCCCAAATCGTAGGCGCGGATACGAGTACCGACACGAACAGCACTACCAATACATTTCCCCATTCAGCCACTACTACCCCCGCTCCGATACATAGCCACCAGCAACGCGGCCCCGGCCAGCAATACCCCATGCAAGCGCGTGACCGCCGACCATGCGATCAGGAATGACGTAAGCGCGCCGTCGTGGATGAACAAATAGGCGACGTAGAACGCGATGCAATTGAGGGACCATACCAGCGCGGCCATACCCCACGGCCGCATAGGGAATCGGTGCGTAGCCCACGCCCCGGTTACAGCCAGCGCGACATACGCGGCCATTGTCACCCATTGCAACGCGGTTCCGTTCATGCCTACAGCCCGAACCAACCCGACGCGTGGACGGTATACGTCACATCACCGCCGTTGGGGGTTAGCGCCAGGCCGGTCAGCGTATCCCACCAGCCGATAACGGGTGACGTTGCTGCAACGCCGCTATCCATATACATGACGAGTGCTTCACACGTCGCACCCGACACACCGGCCCACGTCGGGTCTGCGCTATCAAAAACGCCGCTTGTCAGCGTCTTGGAAGTCAGTGCTACCGGCGTTCCGACAACGCCCGCGCTGATATCATTGTAATAGTCATAAGCGGCGCTATAGGGCGTGACTCCCGTATCAATTAATGCCACCTTGATCGTGTCGGTATCAAAATGGATGTCACCCATCAGGATGTTTTCTTTTGCCTTCGGAAAAACTACGTTTGCCATGTTTACCTCTTAAGTTACGTTAAATATCACTCCGGCCCAGACCGCGCCCGTTACCGTGTTTGCGTGCTGCACCAATTCCCCGGCGTAAATTTGCATTGTCGATTCGATGTAAGCGCCTTCCAGTTCCACGGTAGACGTTATCGCCCCCGCATAGACTGCCAGCGTTGACGCGATGTACGCGCCCTCCAGGACGTTGGGCAAGCCAAGTCCGATGAACCGTCCTTCGATGTACTGCGTCGGCCCGGCTACGGTCGCAATCGTGCCCGCGTAAAGCGTGGTAGTCGGGCTGATATACGCGCCGGTGATAATGTGCTTGACTGACCCGGCGTAGACCGTGGTAGTCGGGCTGATGTACGCGCCGTATAGCGTTTGCCCTTCCAGCGTGATCACCCCGGCGTAGACCGTGGTCGTGGGTTCGATGTACGCGCCGGTCAAGTCGCCCTGCGTGCCGGGTAGAATCAGGGCCAGCGTGTATTCGACAAGATAGGGCGCGGTTCCGGTCGGCGTGGCCCCGATGTTATTTGTCGCGCTGGCCCCGCCCTCAATCGGCTTTATCAACAGCACCCCCGCTTCATAGGGGTATGTCATATCGCCCACGGTCAGCCCGGCCAACTGGTATGCGCCGCTGTCCGGCGCAAGCGTGAATGTCTGCGAGTCTAGAACGTAGGTCAGGCCAATCAACGCGCTATTCGTCGGGTAGTAGGCGGTTACGTCCGTGTCGTTGGCATACTCGGCCGCGACATCGGCCCCGGCCAGCCGCGCCGTATCCACGCCCGATAAGGCAACGGCCAGATATCCCGCGTTACTGGTCGATGAAAGGCGCAGCGTTACCTTTTCCGTCCCGGCGGTTACGTCGGTGCTAAAAAGCGCGGCGGCCTCAGTGTTGCTGGCATAGAACAGGGTCGACACGTTGCCCGCCGTTGTTACCCCGGAAATGGGCATGATGCTGGGCACGTTGTTGCCGAGCAGAAATATCAGAATGGCGCGGCCGCTGTTGTTGCCCGTTACGATCTTGAAGTCGATATGATTGACATCGCTGTGCGCCCCGCTGGATACCCCCTCGATCTTCCACACCCCGCGTCGCAGCATGCCCGCATAGAGCGCGGTAGTCGGGCTAATGTAAGCGCCGGTCAACGTCTGCAACCCTGATAGGCTAATCACCCCGGCGTATAGCGTGGTAGTGGGCGAGATATACGCGCCGGTCAATGTTTGCGGCCCGGCATAGTCAATTGCTAACGTCGCTGCCTGCGCCGCGTTGCCATCGTAGGAAGTGATCGTCACATCAGCGCCGGTAACGCCGTAGATAATGACGGCGATATCGTTACCGCTGACCCAACCCGGCCGGTTGATGACCTCTTGCACCGCCGCCGTGATATCGACCGCCTGATAGCCGCTGCCGATATTGTTGCCGCTCCACGTGGTCAGCGCCGTGGTGCGCGTCCGGTTGGTAATGTTGTTCGTGCCGGTCGTGAATGTCCCGGCGTCGTCACTATCCTGACAACCCACCGTGCTGCCACCGGGTGAGTCGTTGGTTGTCGATGTGACGTAGAAGTTGACCAGCGCCTGATTAACCGTTAGCCCCTGGGCGATGGTGACATTGGTAAAGCGGAAACCTAGCCGCTGGTTCGTGCCGCCGATGTTCATACTACCGCCGGTCAAGCCGACCGTCCCGCTATTTTCGCGGGCGTCGTCACTCGACGCGCTAACCTGCAAGTTCAATGTCGTCATGGCTAATCGAAACCTACCGTGCTCGTGCTGCCGTCGGGCCAGATAATGATTAGTTGCGCGTTGTCTTTATCAAGCACGATCCGCGCCTTTGTGGATTTATCGCTGACGCTGGTCATATCTTCCGGGTAGGCGTCGATTTCCAGCGCGTCAATATCCAACTCATGCTCTTCGTCGCCATAGTAGGCGTTGGCCTCGTCGGTGGCATACAGCCGGTTGGTAGATCGGTTCGTGACGGAGCGCGGATAGTAAACGCCTATCCATTCGTTTTTGAGTTCGTAAATGATGTAATCGGCTTTGTAGCGGCTGGCCGTGGCCTCGGCGTTGGTCACTACCAACGTGACGGCGTACTGGCCCGGCTCAGCATAGACGTGCGCCGGGTTCTGCTCAGTCGATGTATTCCCGTCGCCAAAGTCCCATGCCCAGGCGGTGATCGCGTTGCCGTTGGGATTAGTCAGGTCGCTGAATTGCACGCTGCCATTTTCCGGCCGCGTTGTGTCGGCGGTGAAATCGACAATCGGGCCGATAATGCTGGGCGTGGCGCTAATGGCCGCTACGTTGAAATAGCGCGGCGAGGCTTGCACCGTTGTCCAGTTAATCGAAAAGCCCGTAGCCGTGAGGGTGATAGCCCCCTCCAGTAACACCGTGCCCGCGCCGTCGATGACCGTGACGTTATCCGTCGCCATGCTCTTGGTATTGGACGTGGCCGCGCCGTGGTCGCTGGCAATCGCCAGCCCATAGGTGTTGGTAACGTCCGTAGCCGTCAGAGTGAACCCGTCGCTGTAGATATAGGTGTTTTGGTGGTTGTAGTTATCCAGCGCGGTAAATAGCCCTATCAGGCCGGTCGGCTCAATCCCGCAATCATAATTGGCGACGCCGGTTGATGTGGGGGTAGAGAACTGCTTGACGACAATCTCCGTCCCGGTCGGCACGTCAAGCGCCGCATAGCCGAAGTGTCGCAAAATATCGGCCAGTGAAACCGTTAGCTGGGCGGCGGCATAGTCGCTGAATAGACCAATGCCGGTATTGTTGCCTTGCTTAATGACCGATGGCCCCGGCAATATCCCGGCTTTCACGCGCATCGTGTCGAGCGCGTCAACGTCTCTCCAGCTATAGGCCAGCCCCGTCACGCCGTCGCTCATGCCTAGCATGAAATCGGCGTTGTCTTCTAGCGTGTCCCACGACTGCGGGATAGATGAGCCGAATAGATACAGTTCCGGCCGGAATCCCGGCTGTAGCGAGGTGACGCTATTCTGGATTCCCATATAGAACGTGTCGACCACGGCGCGATATTGCGAGCCGCCGAATGCAAACGCCGTGAGAAGATAGCCCGCCGGGAATCCCGTGGTTACGTCCAGGATCAGCCGGTTGGATTCGACGCTACTGACCCGCGCGCGCCCGGAAATCGCGCCATTTTCCAACGCCAGAATACACGCGCTTTTGGTCGCGTACTTCTCAGTGATGCTTGTCCCCTGATTGTCACGGCTGTTAAAGACAAACGCCCATTGACTGGAAGGCGTCGCTACGCCATAGCTCAGCATGGCCCCGTCAACCGCCGCGCCAACCGCCGTCGCCTTTGTCAGCCACATGACCACCAGCGCGGGCGCGGCGTTATGGAGATTGAAGAGCAGCGTCTTGCTACCGGCGGCGGCGGGCATGGCGGTGCGGATTACGTCAAATGTGCCCGGCGTGTCGTCAATCGGCGGCGCGGTAACGGTGATGGCACTGCCGATTTTGGTATGTGATTTATTCAGCGTGTTATCGTAAACCGTTAGCGTAGGCGTGTACGTGCCGGGTATGGAGTAGATATAAAGGAAGGGGGAGGTGATATCAGTCCCGGTCACTCCGTCGCCAAAGTCCCAAAAGCGGGTGTCAATATTCCCGGTTCCGGCCTCGGTTGACGTGTCGGTAAATGTCACGATTAACGGCGCGTCGCCGCTGCTGGTCGATTGCGTGAAATTGGCGGCTACGGTGTTGACGTTGTCGCCGCCCATCCCGCCGCCATATTCCAGCGCGCCCATATCGAAGTACTCACCGGCTGACCTGTCCTTGTCATTGCGTGTTGCGCCGGTCAGGTCGGTCGTGATCGCCGGGGGTGTTACCCCGTTGGCCGGGGCCATATTCGACGCCGCGCCGATGGCCGGCGAAGTCTTGTCCAGCCGGTAGTTATCCAGCGCGTAGCCCGTCCCGGTGATGGCCGGCCATACGTCAAGAAAGTTGGCCGCCGGTCGGTTGAGCAGTGGGCTGCTTGTCACGTCACCACTGTTTCTTGCACCGGCCGGCGCGGTTTCTCCGTCGGCTGAATACCAGCAATTGTTACGGAACAAGACCCCGCTGCTACCGATGATCTTCGCCATCTTCACACCGGCCGGGGCATAGATAATATTGTTCTCGAAGATGGTTGTTTCGTGCTTGCGGCCGCGCGTATTCTCGGCAATGTCTACTACGGTGCTGGTTTTGGACGTGCCGCCTGCGTCCTGCCACACGCACCCGACGAATGTGTTGTAGCCGATATAGGCCTGCTTTAATTGTGTATCGTAGTTCGTGCCGTTTGATACCTGGAGGCATGTGCCCGCGCCAATGACAAGATTGTTGTAAATCCGCTGCCTGGTTGACTGTGCGTAGGCCAGCGCGTTTTTGTGTGTTTCATCTCCGATTTTGATACCGGCCGGGGCGCTTCGTTCGTTGAATGACTGCCCCAAAAAATCCCGGCGGCGCGTGTGATAAACGACATTCCCGCGCACAATGGCGTCGGCCGCCCGATTGATATAGATCGCGCTATGGTTGATGCTGTGAATTTCGTTGTATTCGATAACCGTCCCCACGCTGCCTTTATCAATATTGATGCCCTCTTTGTAGCAATAGGCGACGTAGTTGTTACTAAATACCAGGTCGGTGCAGCCTTTCAGCATGACGGCGTTGCGGCCGGATTGCCCGCCCACGTCTCGCCAGGCATAGGACGTGTTCGTGAAGGTGCAGCCGTCAATCAGAACGTCCTCAGTGTTGCCGCCCGGCGCGTCATCTACGATGATCCCCGCCGCGTAAGTCATGTTGACGACACAGTTTTGCATGGTGAATCGATGGCCGGTGCAACTGACCGCCGTCCCGCCGATGTTTTGGATGCGTATCCCTTCGAGTGTCACGTCGTTGGCCGTGACTTTAATCATGGATGCTTCCAGACCGCCCGGAACGGACCCGCCCAATGCGTAGTTATTCCCGCTGAGGTTGTAGCCGCCGCTTATCGTGGGCGTGTGTCCAGTGTCGGCCTCCCATGTCAGCGCCTTATTCAGCGTGATAGCCGTTGGATACCATGACGCATTGTTAGATGCGCTGCCCCGTAGCTTAATCGTGTCGCCCGCGCCGGCAGCCGTCTGCGCCTTCGACATGGTTCTCCACGGCGTTGATGTTCCACCGGCCGCGCCGTCACTGCCATTGGCATAATCCACGTAATAAGTCGCCACTATGCCCCCTCTTGAACCAACCGCGTAAACTTGATACGCGGCACGCCGCGCACGGTAATCATCGACAATGACCACTCATCCCCGTTGGCCTCATCAATCAGGATGACGCCGCCTTCGGTTTTCAAACTGCCCGTCACGTATAGCGGCCCGTTGATGTTGACTTGCGGCGCACTCAGGTTAATCACGCCCGCCGGCGCATCGATGTTGATGTCGCTATCGCGGCTCTCTAAATCCAAGTCGCCCGTATCGGTCACAATACGGGAATCCCCGTCGCCGAAATCAATACCGCCGCTGCCAATCCCCGCGCCGCCGCCGCCGCTGAAATTACCACCACGCAAGGCCCGTCCCATATTGAGAATTGTCTTGGCAATCGAATCCGCGCCGGAATAGCGGCGCCGCCCAGCTTTGTTCATGACAAGCCGCGTACGCCTGAGACCGCCTTCCATGCGGTGCTCCACTTCGGTGATGATGAGGTTGCTATCTGTGGTGGCTGTAGGGTCAACGCCGTTCCAATCAATGCTTACCACGTCGCCGGGGCGCGGCTCGCCGGTCGTGAATATCTCGGCGTTGTAGGTAATATCCGGCGCTGACCGTTCCATGAGCCAATCACATGCGGCACGGAGCAGCATGGTGGCCGCTTCGACGCGGGCCGGGTCGGTATCGTCGGCGGGGGAGATGTGGCTAAAAGTTTCAACCGCCCACGATTGCCGGCCGTCGCTTAGTTCGGCGTTGTAGATGTAATGGTGACGGTTGACAACGCCCCAATCGAGATCGGGATAATCTTCCAGTACCGTCCCTTTCGGCGCGCGGCTAAAGTCCAGGCGACCACTACCGCCGCCGCCGCCAAACGGAATCAGGTGCGTGATCACGTCCCGGTTATCTTCGTATTCGAGTGACAGCAGCGTGCCATAGTTGCTGTCCAGTCGGTGCGCCATGCCCAACTCGTCAACGTCGGGCACGGTTACGGGGTGGTCATGGACAAAGTATTCAATCCGGCGCGTGGGTGTGGATAGCGTTTCACCGATGGGCAAAGCAGGGAAGGCGCGCCGGAAGTGGTAGCCGCTGATGTCTCGAATTGCCAGCAGCACATCCCACACCGTTTCCGCGTTGGGCGCGTAAGCTGTCCCGGTCGTGGTGTTGTCGCCCCGGTCAACAGTCCATTCTCCGAAGGTGCTGACAAGTAGCAATTGCCCAACGTCATTCGCAGACGGGGCGGTGTACTGGAATTGCGTCAAAACGGTATCGACTAAAATGTAATCAGTGATAGGGTCGGCGCTGTAAATATAATCCGGGTCGTTTTCGCCGCTTCCCAACTCGATACGGTCAACCATGATGTTGCCGTAGGTCGAGGGCCATTTGCCCGAATACGGAGCCGGGGTGTATTGCACCCGGTGGCCTTCCAGCAGGGCGCTGGCGTCATCCACGCGCAGGCGGGTTGAATGTATGATGATCTTGCTGCCGGCCGGTACCGTTTGCGGTAGGGGGTCTTCGAAGTACGGGTTATGATGCCAGTCGTCAAGGCTTGTGACCACGGATTGAAACACCGTGCCGTCGGCGTAATTGATGGTGATAACGTCACTCACCTGCATAGGCGTTTCGTCTACAAATTCCAGATTGGCGCGGGTTCCGTTTGCTACCTTATCGACCGTCGTGATAGCAAAGCGCGGGGGATATGCCGCGGCCATCGTTATCACCGGATCGTCGCCCGGCTGCTGGATGAGATACGTTCCCATACTGGCGGCCGCCGTGACGACCTCTTGCACAGCCCCTACCGGCGCAATGGCAACGTACTCCGCCAACTCTGCGATTAAATCCGGCCCGCTTATCTCATATTTGCTATTTTTGTACGTGCGGGTCTTGACAATAAACGTGGCGATCGCGTGGCTGTTGCCGTCCGGTGCGTCTGTCCAAGACATGCAAATGTCGCCCGGTTGCACGCGCAATTCGACGGCGCGCCCGAAATTGTCGTAATGCGGGATCGTTACCTTGCCATAGCCGATACCGTCCAGAATTTCGCGCCCCTCGGCGTTATCTTCGCAAACGTAGATATCGCGCAATTCCATCGTGACACCCGCATTGCGCTGTATGAATTTGGCGTAGGTCGTCACGGTGTGAAGGCTCCTGTTTGTTGCCAAGTGGCCGTAAACTCCATGATGGTTTTTGTCGTGGTGACACTGGAGTTCAGCACGCGCTCGGCTGCGGCCGATACGGTTTGCAAAACGGCGGGGCAGTATTTGGTAGAAAATGTGGCGTCATTGATCCGGCCATAGCTGATAGCCATCTGCCCCGTGTAGCCAACGTACCCCAAGAACTGACTGTAATATTGCATTGTGATCGGCGGGTGGCCGTGGAAGATAAATGTCTGTGTGTACTGAGGAAACGAGATAGGCGGCCGTTCGCCGGACAATCCCCACGGGTTAAAGATCGACCCGTCGCTCATGTACACCAGCCCGTCGGTTACACGGCTTGCCATGATCATGCGGCTCTTGGGGCGAATCAGGACGGATTGCCCGGATAGCCCGCCCGTTCCGTTAGCCGTTTGGTCAAGGTTTAGCGAGCCGACGCCGGTCACAACAAACCCGGTCACATAGCCCGCGCCAACATGATCACGAACAAATTGCGCGTACTCTGAAAATGTATAGGCCATTAGCGCAGTCCCAGCCCTAGCGACATGAGCGCCGCCCGCGTCTTGTCGGCCGTCACGTCGTCAAGCGACGCGCGCCCGGATTCCTTGCCGTCTATGTAATTGGTGACAGAGACGTTGTAAGTTGCGCCGCCGCTGCGCCCCGAAATGACGTCGGCGCGGTTACGGCTGCGCTCCGTGCTGGATTCGGTGATTGGCGGGGCGACGGGTATACTCCGCCCGCCGCGTGGTTCTGTTTCTTCCTCTACCGCCGCGCCGGTTGTTGTCACCACGATATTGGTATGAAACGTGCCGGTAACGCGCTTTAGCCATTCTTCCATTGACCCGAATACGCCAAAGGCCTGCGTCCCGTCGGCCTGCATGGTGGCCTCATATTCGCCGGTAGCGAACGCTTGCGCTGCCTGGGCCAGCCCTTCGATACCACCGGCCGCGCCCGTTATCGCGCCCTCATTTAACTGCGCCCCGAAATCGCCCAACCCGCCTACCGCATCGCCAATTGAGATATCACCGCTAACCACGCTGGCGGCCAGTTGCTTGATTTTCTCCATGAGGATAGCGGCTTTGAGCGCGGCCTTTGCCTGTTCCTCAGTTAGCTGGCCGGTCGCAACGCCTAGCAGGGCAAGTTCGCCCGCGCTGGCCCCGGCCGCCTTTGCCTGTTCATAAAGCGCCTTGTTTGCGGCGTTGATGTTGACGAGGCCATCCGCGCCGATGATCATGTCATCGAAGGCGGTCATATCGCCGCCCTTTGCCATTGCCTCTTCACGCGCTTTCATCTGGTC
>WBZM01003465.1_pt1 | contig 12317 bp, 8 predicted proteins | sample 5204271 | NCBI WGS metagenome assembly WBZM01 (sample SAMN12344346, study PRJNA552823) | activated sludge metagenome | biome: Activated sludge suspended growth; feature: Nitrification reactor; material: Wastewater; isolation source: activated sludge from nitrification reactor of wastewater treatment...
GAGCCAAAGGAGGATAGAGGAACCCCGTATTTTCCTAGCTGGAGCCTGGCTCGACTGCCTGTGAGGTAACTAAAAACCACAGGAGAGAAAAATGTCGGTTCCTCGACCAAACCCCATTTCCGCGATTCAGGACGGCTACGGCCTTTCCGACGTCGACTTCGCGCAGGCGCTCGACGTGAGCGTTATCACCCTCCGCACCGCTAAGGCCGGCCGCGCCGTTTGTCCGCGTGCCGTGCTCGACGGCCTGGCCGCTCTCGGCTATGACGCCGACCAGCTGCGCGAGGAGTACACCGCTTACCGTCTGCAGGCGCGGGAGTCGCTTCTCGCCACGCTCGACCGCTAACACCAGCTGGTCGACACCTTGCAAACCACGGGCAAGAAAAAGGGCCCGGGTCCTCTGCTCCATTTGGCGATTGTCACGAGAGGGGGGGCCTGGTTAGCTATTCGCCGCGCACGGCCGCGCCCCTATCCGCCGCGCTCTGACAGGCGCGAGGGGGGTCTTTGCGTGAGCGCGTAACCTCCTGGAGCCAACACCGCGTTAACCGCGCTCACCCTTGCCCTATCTGTCGCAAGGATCATGGTCTATGCGCTCTGTTCCCGTCGCGCGAGACGCCGACAGAAGTGCTCTGCGCCCGTGTCGCCTCCGACGAATGGGTCGACAAAGCGGAAGCCTGGAGACACCGCCTGGAGCCGCTCTCGGGCGAGACGCCGACCAGGACGCCCCTACCCGCTGCACCGTCGCGTGAGATACCGGCAGCACCGCCGGAGGTGCGGGATAGAGTTTACCGTCGCGCCCGGGAGCTATCGGAGCCTCTCGACGGCCGCCGGCAACTCCCGCTCTTCACCAATGCGAAACGCGGAATGAAGGCCGCGCAGGTGTCCGCGCGAGGATACTTCCCCTGGCCAACCCTGGCCGACCGTTACGTCGACGGCCGCCGCCGCGATAATGATGGCCGCTGGTTGCTCGCTGCCCGCCTGGTGGTGGAGGAGGGAGAGGCCGTGTACGGGGTTCCGGGTTTCGGTTGCCGCAACAAGGACGGCCGCCCCTGGTGCGGAGGATGGGGCGGGATCTTTCTACCTGCGCATGATCCGCTCGACCGGATTGTCGGCGGGCAGGTGCTCACCGTAGCACCCGCGAGCAAAGGCGCTCCGAAGTACGCGACTCTACCTCGTGCCGGGCATCAACTGCACTGTTCACGCCCCACGGGTCAAGAGTCACCTCTGCGCGATACTGGCAGAGTATGGCTCACGGAGGGCCTACTAAAGGCGGATATCGCCTCCGACCTGCTCGGAGAGGTGGTCATAGGAGCCGCCGGGCAGACGTTCCCGCTGGAGACCTTGCGGGAGTACCTGGAGGCCCTGGCCCCGTCCGAGGTGGTGGTCGCGCTCGACTATGACGCGCCGGGCAGCGCCGCACGAACCAAGACGGATAGGAGCCGCCGCAACCTCGCCGACCAGCTGGTCGCGCGAGGGTACCGTGTCACCGTCGCAGTGTGGGAGCACGCCGACGGCAAGGGGTTAGACGACCTGCTCCTCGCGGGAGGCCGCCCCGTGCTCCGCGACCACGTCGACCAGCGCCGACACCGCCCGCGCGTAGCACTGACCGCCTCGCCTGCTCCCGCGTTCGACCCGCGCCCCCTGCGCTCCGTCGAGGACCAGCGCCAGGAGTACACGGACACGCTCCGCGATTACCTCGCCAACCGCAACGGACGCTCTGGGCAAGAGGTGCTCCTGGTAAGATTGGCGCCCGGTATTGGCAAGACGACCGGCTTTGAAAAAGTAGCGCGAGAGTACGTCGACCACGACCGCACCAGGAGCCTGATCCACGTGGTGCCCACGCACGAGGTGGGCCACCAGCTAGGGGCCGAGAGGTGGGGACAGGTGTACGGCCGCACCAGCGACAAGGCGCCCCACGGCCGCCCCTGTCACCGTCCCGAACACTATCAGGCGCTCTCGGAGCGAGGAGCCACACGACAGCAGATCTGCAAGCTCTGCCCGCTGGTCAAAGCGTGCTCTACCAAGGAGCGCCCCACTCGCGAGCAACCGTACTACCTCGGACAATTCCGCCGCCGCCAACTCACTCGCATACCCGCCGCTCACCTGCTCTCACCCGACCTGGTCGCGAAATGCGGCGGAGGCCCGCTGGTTATTGACGATGTGGACCTTGACGCGCTCTCTCTCTCGTCGACGTGGATAACAGAGGGCGACCTGCAAGACTCCATTTCTGCCGCGCGGGCAGAGGAGCCGACGGAAGATGAAGGCCCTGGCTACTGGCGCCCCGCGCTCACGCTGTTGGAAATACTCCGGGATTTCCGCCGCGTACTCGCTGACGGTGAGCAGTACCTACACGGTAGCGACCTCGTGGTCGCCCTGGCCGCCTGGTGCGACGAGCACGGCCGCGACCTCGACGCCGCTGTCGCCTCCGCTCTGGCGGTCGCTGACGCCAATCCGCTGGAGGGAGTCCGCTCTCTCGACTCCGTGAAGCTCGACACCCTGGGCCCGCGCCCCGTCGCCCGCAAGATTGCAGAGGTGCTCTCCTTGGAGCTCTCACTGCTCCGCGACGGCCGCGCCGCCTGGAACTCCCGCCTCTCGACCGGCCGCAAGCCTGGCCGCGACAGTAAGGAGCACGGGCTCGCCCTGCAGGTGTGGGAGCACCGCCCGCTTCCGCTGGAGAGTTATGCGGGCCGCCCGATCGTCGTACTCAACGCCTCTATGACCCGCGAGCAGGCGGAGAGGCTTTTCCCCGGCCGCACCATCAGAATCCTGGAGCCGCGAGCACCGCTGCCCGAGGGAGTCAATATCACGCAGTACCTCGACCACGCTTACGGTAAGCGGACGCTGGAGACGTGCAAGCGTACGCAGGACCGCGCCCGCGAGGAGATTCGCCAGGTGCTCGAGCGCCACGCCGGGCAACGGGTTGGCGTGATCACTCACAAGGGATTCGCCGACCAGCTACGCGCCGACCAGGACTTCGCCAAGAAGCTCACCATAATGCACTTCTTCGGCCACCGCTCTCTTAACACCGCCGCCAAGGTCGACGCCTGGATAATGCTCGGGACGCCCCACCCTCGCGAGGATTCCCTCTCTCGCGCAACCGAAGCTCTCTACTGGCGTGATACCCGGCCGCTCGACCGTACCGTCGCGCCCCGCACCGCAGAGGTGGAGAGCGTCGACGGCCGCCGCTACCAGGTGCAACGCAGAACCGCGCTCGACCCGCGCCTCCAGGAGCAACTCGAGCAGAGGACCGCGCTCGAGCTTGAGCAGGCGCTCTTTCGCTGTCGACCTCATAACCTCGACGCGCCCGAGCAAGGTGACCTCTTCCGGCCGGTCGACCGTGAGCGCCGCTCGACCGTGGCGATCTACGTGTTCTCACCCGCGCCTCTCGGGCTACCCGTACACCGCGTTATCACCGAGGCCGACCGCCTCCCGACCGCTCTCGACCAGGTGGTCGCCGCTGGTCGCAAGCTGGTCGATTCCGGCCGCAACGTAACCCGCGCTGCCCTGGTCAACGCGACTGGCGCCCCCCGCCGCCAAGTGGACAACGCGGTGAACTGGCTACGCCGTGAGCACGGGCCGGTGTGGTGGGAGGAGAGGGAATCAGAGTTGGCCATTCCACGAGCGCACTCGCGCGAAGCCCCCGAGCAAGAAGCGGAAGGGAACCTCCCGGCCGCTCCCGCTGTGGCTACCCCTTCGCCGTCACCGACCAGCTGGTCGCGCGTGAGCACCAGGATAGCCGAGGAATCCGCCCGCCCGCCGACACCGCGACCAACAACCTCGCCACCGCCCGACGAGGTATGGACCGCACTAAGTGAGATACTGTAGGAGCGTTCCACGTGTCCCGTTCCATTGTCCCACTGGAGCGTTCCTCTTCCGGGAGCGTACGCCTCACCCGAGCAGAGCGCCGCGCAGTCGAGCTAGAACTTGCTCTCCAGCAAAGCCAAAGGCTCCTGGCCGAGAACGCGGAGAGCATTGCCGAACGAGAAGCCCGCGCGAAGGAAGCGGAGGCCAAAGCCGACCAGCTGGTCGCCACGCTGGAGGCTGCGCCTCAAAAGCGTTCCTCCTGGTTCTCGTGGCTCACTCGCCGCCACCGTCCGACGGCCGCTCCTGAGACCAGCCAGAGCGCCTAGAAGGAAGAGAATGGGGTCGCGACCTCCGCCGGTGTCGCCTGCGCGGGGATTCGTGGGGTGGGCCTGGCAAGGTAGCCCGGGGGAGGGTAGCCCCGCTTCGACTGGAGCCGAACGGACTTCGAAGCCCCCCTCCGAGTCGACGTTTCCCGTATAAAAGGGAAAAGGCTCCTTTTCGTGCTCTAACGCCCTGCATGAGTCGCAATCTTTTGTGGACTAACTTTCAATCCGCAACCTTACCCCCGTTCCCCCTTTTCTGGGTGGGGTGGAGCCGTCGAGGAGGCCACCTCGAGAGCGCGAGCAGAAAAGCTCGACCCCCGGGGGGATTGGTTGCACCAGCTGGTCGAGAGCGCGAAGCCGAAGATCACCATCGACATGTAGAGCACGCGACCTCGCCGACAAAAACTAGCCATACACACTTAGCACGGAGGACCTGGCGGAGATCCTCGACGTATGCAAGCGCCACCGTCTTCAAGTGGATATTTCCATGAGGAGCGAGTGGAACCCCGGCCAAACCCTTGGCGTGCTGTTTTGGCGTGTTGAGCTCAACCCGTTTATCCCGCCGCACCTACTCCCGTAGCACTTTGCCGCTATAAAAAGGGGCGACATTACGCCGCAAAACCTTACACTTCAGGCACCCCTACCGGTGAACCAAACGGCTCCTGGTGTGCCAAAACCTGCCATTCCCTACCATCGCGCGGGCCGGGGGGCTTGACGGACGCGGCGGAGGGGAGGAAAAAGTTTGTTCTCTCACGCCTGAAAGCCCGCCCGACCGGGGTTCGATAAAATCCGGTAAACAGGTAGGTGAACCGCTTCGCCTAACGTGACAAAACGTTACCTTCGAAGGACTCGCACCCGGGAATAAACCGGCTCTATAAAAGGGATCCTTTCCGAACCTTTTTGATCCTTATAATTCACCTAGCAGGAAGAGCACCGCCTCTCGCGCCTCAGAGAACTTCACGTAGCGTTTAGACCTCTTTTACCGGCAATTAGAGCACTTTCTCGGGGGGGCTTTTCACCGTTTTTCTGGCTTAACCACGCCTTTCGCTGCTGCTTGGATCAGTCTGGATCACCTGGCTATTAGTATATATATAGCCAAGCGATCCAAGGTGATCCAGACGGTGAGCAAAGCCCGTGGTTATGGCGTTTTTGAGGCCAAAAGCTCCCTTCCCGCTTCTCTTTTCAGGAGCACCAGCCCCGGCCGCCCCGCCCCCGCCGACGAGCCACGAATAGACCCGAGTTGGTCGCCCTGTACAGAAAGGGGTCGGTTTTTGTACAAGCTCGATGGAGACCCGAGAACTCTTCTTGCCTCCATATACGTAATGACGTATAGTGAGCAGGTGACCACGACGGACAAAGGAGCAGGCGGAATGAAGGTTATCGGCTATATCAGGGTGAGTACGGACGAGCAGGCCACCGCCGGAGTCTCCCTCGACGCGCAACGCGCGAAGCTCGAGCAGTACTGCTCGCTTTATGACCTGGAGTTGGTCGACGTGGTGGTCGACGCAGGCGCCTCCGCCAAGAACCTCCGCCGCGACGGTCTGCAGAGCGCCCTGGCCGCGCTCGACGCCGGAACCGCCGCCGGTCTGCTGGTCGCAAAGCTCGACCGTCTCACCCGCTCTGTCCGCGACCTCTCCGACCTGCTCGAAGGCTACTTCGGCACGCGCTTCTCTCTGCTGTCCGTGGCCGAGAAGGTCGACACGGGCAGCGCCGCCGGTCGCATGATTCTCAACATCATGGCTACCGTCTCACAGTGGGAACGCGAAGTTATCGGTGAGCGCACCTCCGCCGCTCTCCAGCATAAGATTGCCCAAGGGGAGCACGTGGGCGCCCCTGCTCTCGGGTGGGAAGTTTGCGAAGGCAAGCTGCAGAAGCTCGACGCGGAACAAGCCGTGGTCGACCGTATCCTCGATCTACGCCGTAACGGTCTCACCCTCCGCGCCGTCGCTGACACGCTCACCGCTGAAGGGCACCGCACAAAACGCGGCGGGAAATGGTTCGCCTCGACGGTCAAAGCCGTGCTCGACCGCCAGGAGGTGGCCTAGTGCAACGCCAGGAGGCCGAGGCCCGGCAACGGGTCCTCGCGCAGTGGGAAGAGCGTCTCGCCGACCAGCAAGGCAAGGTGTGGCAAATGAGCGTCGACCAGCTGGAGGCTCACCGCGAGGAGCAGGAGCGTTATCGCGCCGCGCTCACCATGCTGCGTGACCAGCTGAAAGAGGCCGGGCTATGACCCCCAAGAGCGAGAAGCCGCGCAACGCTAACTTCAGCATGCGAATCGATCCAGAGCTACGCGACAAGCTGGTCGCCGTGGTGGGGGAGAGCAAGGGAGGCCGCGCCGGCGGAATGTCCTTGCTGTTCCACCAGCTAGGTTACCTCTTTCTGGGCCTGGAGCTCCCACCGCAAAGGTGGTCTCCCGAACGTGGCGCCGACCTGCTTGACGAACTGGAATGGGGCCTTGAAGAAGCGGAGAGTAAGGTTTCACGTGGCGAGTCTCTCTCGGAAGAAGATCTCACCCGCTTACGCTACCAGAAGTCCGCGCTCCTGATTATGGCGAGAACGCTGCCCGACCCCAGCTACGAAAGGCTACGCGGGCTCACGCTGTTGGGGCGGTGGGATCTGTTCTGGAGTGGCTTGGAATAAGGTGGATCAGGGTGGGCCTAAATGTACCTTTTAGGTGTTCGATTGGACATCATGGACACTATGGAAAACCTGGGGAATGGTTACTCAAAAATGTTCGGTACTTTCGTCGGAATGTTCGAAAGGATACGAAGGTAACAACAGATAACAGGTCCCGTGAGAGAAGGATTTTCATTTCTCTCTCGCCCTGAAAAGGGCAAAAATAAGCCCACAGGTGTCACGCTGTAGGCCCATCGGTCAAGGATTTTCGAACCCCCTTGGACCGTAAAACTAGGACATAGAAATACGTTTTCCTCCTGGCTCACCAAAAGAGATCCGACTTGATCGGACCAGGTGAGCCGAAAAGGAGGGTAGAGGAACCCCGTATTTTCCTAGCTGGAGCCTGGCTCGACTGCCTGTGAGGTAACTAAAAACCACAGGAGAGAAAAATGTCGGTTCCTCGACCCAACCCCATTTCCGCGATCCAAGATCGCTATGGCCTTTCCGACGTCGACTTCGCGCAGGCGCTCGACGTGTCGGTGATCACCCTCCGCACCGCTAAGACCGGCCGCGCTGTCGCCCCGCGTGCAGTCCTCGACGGCCTGGCCGCTCTCGGCTATGACCCCGAGGACCTCCGCGAGGAGTACACCGCGTTCCGCCTGCAGGCGCGAGAGTCTCTTCTCGCCGCGCTCGACCGCTAACACCAGCTGGTCGACACCTTGCAAACCACGGGCAAGAAAAAGGGCCCGGGTCCTCTGCTCCATTTGGCGACAGTCACAAGAGGGGGGGCCTGGTGTAGTATTCGCCGCGCCCGGCCGCGCCCCTATCCGCCGCGCTCTGACACGCGCGAGGGGGTGGCGTGCGTGAGCGCATAGCCTGGAGCCAACACCGCGTCAACCGTGCTCACCGCTGCCCTATCTGCGGCAAGGATCACGGTCTATGCGCTCTGTTCCCGACGCGCGAGGACCCGCAGGAGGTGCTCTGCGCCCGCGTCGCGAGCGAGGAATGGGTCGACTCTGCTGGAGCTTGGAGGCACCGTCTCAACGGTAGCGCCCCCCGCCCCGCCTCGACGCTACCGGCCGCACCGTCGCAGGAGATACCGCTCGCGCCGCCGGAGGTGCGGGATCGATTCTACCGTCGCGCCCGTGAGCTATCGGAGCCGCTCGACCGTCGCCGCCACTTGCCGCTCTTCACGAACGCAAAGCGCGGAATGACGGCCGCGCAGGTGTCCGCGCGAGGATACTTCCCCTGGCCAACCCTGGCCGACCGTTACGTCGACGGCCGCCGACGCGATAATGACGGCCGCTGGTTGCTCGCTGCCCGCCTGGTGCTCGAGGAGGGAGAGGCCGTCTATGGGGTTCCAGGGATCGCGACCAAGAACGGCAAGCCCTGGTGTAAGGGGTACAGCGGGATCTTCCTGCCCGCGTTCGACCCCTGCGACCAGCTGGTCGGCGGGCAGGTGCTCACCCTCGCGCCCGCGAGCAAGCAAGCCCCCAAGTACGCGACCTTGCCCCGCGCCGGTCACCAGCTACACTGCTCGCGCCCTACGGGACACGGTACGCCTCTCCGGGATACGGGCAGGGTTTGGCTAACAGAGGGCCTGCTGAAGGCCGACATAGCCTCTGACCTGCTCGGAGAGGTGGTCATAGGAGCCGCCGGGCAAGCGTTCCCGCTGGAGACCTTGCGGGAGTACCTGGAGGCCCTGGAGCCGTCCGAGGTGGTGGTCGCGCTCGACTATGACGCGCCGGGCAGCGACGCCCGCCGAAGGACGGACAAGAACCGCCGCGACCTCGCCGACCAGCTGGTCGCGCTAGGGTACTCCGTCGCTGTCGCAGTGTGGGAGCACGCCGACGGCAAGGGACTCGACGACCTGCTCCTCGCTGGTCACCGCCCCGTGCTCCGCGAGCACAAGGAGCCGCGACGCCACCGCCCGCGACAGGCGGAGAGACCGGCCGCGCTGCCCGCTCCTGACCTGCGCCCCGTGCGCTCTGTCGAGGACCAGCGCCAAGAGTACGAGGACACACTGCGGGAGTACCTCGCTAACCCTGGAGGCAAGTCCGGCCAGGAGGTGCTGCTCATCCGTCTCGCGCCGGGCATTGGCAAGACCACGGGCTTCGCCAAGGTGGCCCTGGAGTACGTCGACCACGACCGCACCAGGAGCCTGATCCACGTGGTGCCCACGCACGAGGTGGGCCACCAGCTAGGGGCCGACCGCTGGGGCCAGGTGTACGGACGCACCAGCGACAAGTCACCGCACGGCCGCCCGTGTCACCGTCCCGAGCACTATCAGGCGCTCTCGGAGCGAGGAGCGTCGCGCCAACAGATCTGCAAGCTCTGCCCGCTGGTCGGGGAGTGCTCGCGCAAGGAGCGCCCCCGCGACGGGCAACCTTACTACCTCGGGCAATTCCGCCGACGGCAACTGACCAGGATCCCGGCCGCTCACCTGCTCTCGCCCGACCTGGTGGCCAAGTGTGGAACGGGTCCGCTGGTGCTCGACGACATAGACCTCGACCAGCTATCGCTCTCGTCGACGTGGATCACAGAGGCCGACCTGCGAGAGTCCATATCCGCCGCGCGAGCAGAGGAGCCGACGGAAGAGGGAGGCCCTGGCTACTGGCGCCCCGCGCTCTCGCTACTGGAGATCCTGCGGGATTACCGCCGCGTGCTCGACGACCAGGAGAGCTATCTGCACGGGTCAGAGCTGGTCACCGCCCTGGCCGCCTGGTGCGAAGAGCACGGCCGCGACCTCGACGCCGCTGTCGCCGCCGCTCTCACCGTCGCCGACCCAAACCCGCTGGAGGGAATCCGCCGGTCACTAGACGACCTGCGACTCGACACCCTGGGCCCGCGCCCCGTCGCCCGCAAGATTGCAGAGGTGCTCTCGCTGGAGCTGTCCTTGCTCCGCGACGGGCGCACCGCCTGGAACTCTCGCCTCTCGACCGGCCGCAAGTCAGGCCGGAACAGTAAGGAGCACGGGCTATGCCTGCAGGTGTGGGAGCACCGCCCGCTCCCGCTGGAGAGTTATGCGGGCCGCCCGATCGTCGTCCTCAACGCCTCTATGACCCGCGAACAGGTGGAGAGGCATTTTCCCGGCCGCACGGTCCGCGTGCTGGAGCCGCGTGCTCCGCTGCCCGAGGGAGTGACGATCACGCAGTACCTCGATCACAACTATGGCAAGAGGGCGCTCTCAAGCCCGGACCTCCAGCGACGCGCCCGCGAAGAGGTGCGGCAAATAGCAGAGCGCCACCCAGGAAAGCGGATTGGCCTGATCACGCACAAGGGATTCGCCGACCAGCTACGCGCCGACCCCGTCGAGGGAGTGAGCACCGTGCTCCATTACCACGGTCACCGCTCACTGAACACCGCCGCGAGGGTCGACGTCTGGATAATGCTCGGGACACCGCACCCGCGCGAGGATTCTCTGATTCGCGCCACAGAGGCCCTGTATTGGCGAGACGGCCGCCCGCTCGACCGCACCGTCGCGCCGCGCACGGTAGAGGTGGAGAGCGTCGACGGTCGCCGCTATCAAGTGCAGCAGAGGACCGCTCTCGACCCGCGCTTGCAGGAGCAACTAGCGCAGAGGACCGCGCTCGAGCTAGAGCAGGCGCTCTTCCGCTGTCGACCGCATAACCTCGACGCCCCCGAGCAAGGCGATCTCTTCCGGCCGCTCGACCGTGAGCGCCGCTCGAGCGTCGCGATCTACGTCTTCTCGCCCGCGCCTCTGGGCCTGCCGGTCACCCGCGTAGTTACGGAGGCCGACCGCCTCCCCTCCGCGCTCGACGTGGTGGTCGCCGCCGCGCAAAAGCTGGTCCGCGACGGCCGCAACCTTACCCGCGCCGCCCTGGTCGACGCGACGGGAGAAACCCGCCGACAGGTCGACCACGCCGTGAATTGGCTACGCCGCGAGCACGGGCCGGAGTGGTGGGACGAGAGGGAGGCAGAGCAGGCTATACCTCGCGCTGTCCGCGACGACATAGCGGAAGTGGAGGAGGAAGAGATCCCGACCGCCGCCGCCCCCTCCGTGGCAACCCCGCCGCCGACCAGCTGGTCGACCGTGAGCACGAGGATCGCCGAGGAGTCCGCACGGCCGCCAACGCCGCGACCAGCGACGCCCCCGCCGCCGGAAGAGGTATGGAACGCGATAGGTGAGATCCTGTAACTGGCAAAATTATCCACCCTCGACGGTGAGATCTGGCAACGGGGGTGTTTTGTCGGGTGAGCACGGACAAAAACGGGGTAGGACACAGGTCCGTTCCTCTGTCCCGCAGTGTACCGCTCCAGTGTCCCGAAGGAGCGAGACATGAACCTTCAGGAAGCGGCCGCCCTGCTCGGGGTATCAAAGAAGACTCTTTGGCGTGCGGTGAAGGCCGAAAGGCTTGCAGCGAAACGAATTGACCTCGGCGGGAAGTGGGAGTACCGCGTTTCTCCGGCCGACCTCGAAGCGTACCGTTCCACCCTGGAGCGTTCCACGTATCCCGCTGTCCCGGTCGAATGTCCCGGTGGAACGTTCCACCAGGACAAGGAACGAGACACCTGTCCCGCTCCTGTCCCGCCGGTGGAACTCTATCTCGAGCTAGTCGACCGTCTCACCCGAGCAGAGCGCCGGGCAGTAGAACTCGAGCTTGCGCTCCGGCAAAGTCAAAGGCTCCTCGCCGAGAATGCGGAGAGCATAGCGGAGAGGGAAGCCCGAGCACGGGAAGCAGAGGCCAAAGCCGACCAGCTAGTCGCCACGCTGGAGGCCACCAGGCCGCCGCAGAAGCGTTCCTCATGGTTCTCCTGGCTAACCGTGTTGAAAGACGGCTAGGCCAAAACCGGTAAACGAACTAGTCCCCAATCGCCTGGAACGCAGAGCGAAGCCATTTGCGACTCAAGACCACTCGGGATTTACCAGGAAAAAGAAAGGATCTTCAGATGGAAAGCCGTGAGACACCCCACCAAGGATTGGAGCAGGACGAGCCCGACCGATGGCCTTTTTCCGTGCTCGACTTCGCGCCATTGCCAGACCTCGATTTTGAACTCGACCTTCATCACCTAGCACGAAGAGCACCGCCTCTCGCGCCCCAGAGAACCCCACGCAGCGTTTAAACCTCGTTTACCGGCAATTAGAGCACTTTCTTTGGGGGCTTTTCACCGTTTTTCTGGCTTAACCACGCCGTTCGCTGCTGCTTGGATCAGTCTGGATCACCTGGCTATTAGTATTATATATAGCCAAGCGATCCAAGGTGATACGACGGTGAGCGAAGCCAGTGTTTATGGCGTTTTTTGGACCAAAAGCTCCCCCTTCCCGCTTCTCTTTTCAGGAGCACCAGCCCCGGCCGCCCCCTCCGCCGACGAGCCACGAATAGACCCCGAGCAGGCCGCCCGTGTACAAAGGGTGGTCGGTTTTTGTACAAGCCCGCCGAGAAGCTCGAGAATCCCCTTGCCCTCCTATACGTAATGACGTATATTGGGCAGGTGACCACGACGGACAAAGGAGCAGGCGGAATGAAGGTTATCGGCTATATCAGGGTGAGTACGGACGAGCAGGCCACCGCCGGAGTCTCCCTCGACGCGCAACGCGCGAAGCTCGAGCAGTAC
>WBZM01003466.1_pt1 | contig 12317 bp, 12 predicted proteins | sample 5204271 | NCBI WGS metagenome assembly WBZM01 (sample SAMN12344346, study PRJNA552823) | activated sludge metagenome | biome: Activated sludge suspended growth; feature: Nitrification reactor; material: Wastewater; isolation source: activated sludge from nitrification reactor of wastewater...
ACCGCATTTTTACCGACAAGGTCACTGGCGTCAAGGCTGACCGCCCTGAACTCAACGCCTTGCTCTCCTACATTCGAGAAGGAGACACCCTTGTTGTGTGGCGGCTGGACCGCCTCGGCCGATCAGCAAGCCACCTGACTGGACTCGTCGAGAACCTCGAGAAACAGGGCATCGCGTTTCGATCTCTCACCGAGGGACTTGACACAACTTCAAACACCGGCAAATTGATCTTCCAGATCTTCGCGGCGATGGCAGAGTTCGAAAGGAGCTTGATCGTCGAACGAACCAATGCCGGCCTCGCCGCCGCTAGGGCACGGGGGCGAAAGGGCGGTCGTGTCAGGAAATTCAACGACGAGCAAGTCAAGGTCGCACGGAAGATGTATTTGTCTGGAGATTTCACGGTTCAAGAGATTGCCGTGAGCCAGGGAGTGAGCCGGGGAACTATCTACAACTACATTGGGGACTTGGTGAAACAGCGAAACAGCGGGCTGAACGAGGCAGCATGAGCTCGCTAAGGAGACGCTGATGGTTGGGCAGCCGGTGAACGGTCGTGACATTGGGCCATCCCGCATTAGCTACCCAGAATGGGAGGGATCACCGGGGTACACGGCTGCCTGTCGATCTATGCGATCGGTGCCAGACGATCCAGCTGAACTTTCTTCGGATGGTCAGTACTTGGCCGTCACAATGGCCGATCTGCTGGTTGACGCCCGGCCGGTGGTATGTCCTCCATCCCAACTCTCCGCGATCGACGAAGAGGTGTTCTCGAACTTCGCGTCCGCCGCGGACTACGCAGCTGACACCCAGTTGCCGTTTCCATCGATCCTTTTCGATTTCACCCCTCCCCCTGGTGGCGCGTATCCGGTGGTTGAGGTGGGCGGCCGGCGACTCACCGGCTCTATCAACGACGGTGGCGCGGCCAGGTGGGAGATAGCTGGACTTATTGCTGGCAACATCCCGGAATCGGAAGGACACGTTTTTCTACCTCTTTTTGTGGATCCGGAATCGGGTGGGCTCGTGCCGATTGGGTGTGCCCTCTTTCGACCTGGCGATCCCGAGCCGTCCAGCCTGCCAGGTCAGTACATCGAGGGAGGCCCGAACCCTCGGGGAAGTCGGGCGCCGGCCTCCTTTAACGGAGCGACCGTGCAGAAGTCACTTAGGGAGGATGGGCCACCAGCGCGAGGCGCATATCTTGGCATAGGGGTCATGAACGGCAGCGACGATGAAACAGCAGCCAGCGCTACCCAGGCGGTGATTTCCGCGGTTGCATTTCGGATGGCCTTGAAGGTCATGTTCCTATTGGATTCCGTGAACATTGAACTCGCGGACGTTGAGCTCACTAGGCAATCTCGACGGCAAGCGTCGCGAAAAGGTCGATCGATCGCCTCAATGATTCAGGTTCGGAGATCTAAGTCTCGCCCAACCGCGTCTGAGGACCCAGCACCGGCGAACTTCGAGCATCAGTTTGAGGTCCGCGGGAACTTCGCCCACTACGGCCCGGACACTCAGTTGTTTCGGCGATCCGAACCTGATCACATTCGAGCTTGTCCGCGCTGTGGTCGCTGTAGACGTGTCTGGCGGCCACCTCACATCAAGGGGCCGGCCGACAAACCACTCGTGGTCAAGGTGCGCGAAGTCGCCGGTGTCGATCTCAAGGGTGCCGCGGCCCACCTCCATCACCGGCCTGGACGCGTTCAGCGGAGCCAAGGGTAACGCTCGATGGATACACACCCAGCCTTCGAGTGGCTTCTTGATTCAGCCAGCAGCATCCCCCGGAATCTGTGGATCTTGGACAAGTCGGTCCTGCCACTTGCTGACCCCCCGTCGAACATCACCGTGGTTGGATCGGTGGGTAGCTACCAGGCAGCCCCCAACGGGCCTTCGCTGGCCCTTTACCACGCGAGCATTGAGGGGCTCGCCGAACTGGAGATTTTCTTCCCCCTCAAGAACGGCACGCTTGAAGACGTCCCGGACGATTCAGTACTTTTCGAGGTCGAAGACGAGGAGCAGCGCCTCCCTATCCCCGCCGTCACGGCCTCAATTACTTTCGCGTCTGAGATTCCCCTGGGTGCCGCACTGACGAGTTACTCGAATGCGTCTACGTGGAATATCGAAGTGAGGCCTGGCTGGGCTAGGGGTCCAGCAGCAACTATTCGCGACTTCTTCGGGTTAGCGATCGTCACCCCCCAACTGGTTGAACTCGAGGTCAGGAAACTTGTGCGTGGCGATTCAGCCGGTGGAGACGTTGACGAAATCTCCCTCATTACCGTGCAGGCTGCGATCGACACTTATGTGGAACTTCACGAGACATATCGCGCCGATGCGTTCCTCGAGCGCAGGGCTGAGCTGTTCCAGCTGATCTACGAACGGGTCCGGAACGATCTCTTGTACCAGTTCTTGTTGGGGTCGCTTGACGACCACGAGCGACAAAGCAAACTCAACGCCGCAAGTGAAATCACCGGGCTTTCAACCGTCGAGGTTGAAGAAGCTCGCGATCGTAGTTTTCACAAGCAATACGGCGACTAACTTGCTTCCGCCACCAAATTCTTCCCGATCGGTTAGGTGAGCGGCGTTGCTGGCGGTGGCTCCTGGGTTTGCTCCGTCAGGCGACCGTACTGGTCCGGGATCTCGCCCCACCCCATCATGACGATTGGCTCTTGCGGCAGGCTTCCCGTTGACTCAAGCCAGAAGTTCAACTGGTCGTGGTCGGGCTCCTCTGTCTTGATCGTGTGCACCCAGTTGTCACCGAGGTCAAATGTGTAGGTGAGCGTGTCGCCGGGACGAAGAGTCCTCGTGACGTGAACCAACTGATCGTCAAAGAATCCGTTGTCGTCGGCAGGCAACTCGGCCGGTCCCAGCATGAGACCGTTCTCGAACTCGAACTTGTGGAGGTGCATCAGATCCCAGCGGCCGAAGCAACGCTCAATGGCCAACTGAAGGTCTCTAAACGAGTGGTCTGGTCCGACCAGAATGATCCTCCCAGGGGGTCGATGAAACTCTTGCCCATGTCCTCGAACTAGGTCAACTCTGATGTTGAGCCAGTGGTACCCCGGTGGGTCGCGTCGTCCCAGAAGGGACGCCAGATGAGCCTCGTTCGCTTCGGGTGTCCTGTTATCCGGCCGCATTTGCCCCCTTCGGTGCTCTTGTACCAGATTCTAGTCTGGTTCTTTGAGCTTCTCCAGCTCTGATCTCATCTCACGAACGGCTTCTTCCCCTACCGCTCTAATCCATTCCGTTTCGTCCACCACAGGGCGCTCGGACAAACCCGGGTCGTCCACCACAGTCCGCTTGGACAAACTCGAAACCAACGCGAACATGAATCGGATCGTGTGCGGATACTCTCTTTTAAGTCGTTGCCAAGCGGAAACTTCTTGATTGGCGGCCCATACGAGCTTGGCCCTGACCCCTTGATCCAAGTCGGGCTCCCCGAGTTGGTTTGCGAGGAGCACGTGATGCCGCATCAAGTAGACAGCCACTCCGGCGTGATCCATATAGCCAAACTCGATGCCTCCTTCGAAATAGTTGACAAAAGGCCAAAGGTCCTGGTCAACCAAGACCAGCTCGGCAGTCTCAGATCCCAGCTTGGGTGTCGCGAGTAGTTCCCGAATTCGGTCGTTCTCGCGATCAACAAGTATTCGAGGAAAGACGGCGAACCTGCCTTCGAGATCTCTTGCGGCCCGGACGAGTGCGCCGCCAAAAACAAGGTCCTTCTGTGATGAAAACTCTCCGAGAGTGATTCCCCCTCGAAGAAGAATGCCGTGATGAACCATACGTGCCTGAAGCACCGCAGCCGCGGCAATGATCGCTCCCAGAGCGCCCTCGTAGTCCCCGTCCACGATCGGGCGCGCGATGAGTAGAGAGTCGGAGAAGGTGGCGAACTCGAATTCGGACTTGCCTTCCCAGTCGGCTACGACTTCGCGAACTGCCGCCTCAATTAGCCGCAAATAGGACAGAGCCTGGTCAGATCGAGCCATCTCGCTGACCCCCAGTAGATCTGCGTACATGACCACGCTCTCCACCAGAATGGGTTGGTCATTCTCGCGGTAAGTCTCCCCGAATACCGACATGAAACTCGACTCCGAGGGCGACTACGTGGAACGATTCAGGGAAATTTCACTGCCCCACTTAACGACGTTTATCACGCCGCGCCGTCTTGCCGATGCCGCCCACAGACGCAGTCCGACGATCGCATCCTCCGGAGCTCCCTCCGACCTGGCTTCACTAGCCAACTGGCCGAGCGAGATCGTCCCATGGTGCTTCTCAAGCAACGGAACGAAGATTGGGTCGAAAGACTTCTGCTCAGCCAACAGCGACGAGAGGCCGACTGTGCGGTGCTTGGGAACCGGACCGGCGACTTCCTTCTCCGACTTTTGTTTTCTCGTCCTAGTAGCTGCCATGCTCTTCTCAGTATACGGCGGGGAAAGCTGATTTCCTTGACGTGCACGAACTGGTGTTCGCTAGGCTCGAGGAGTGCGCGGCCGGAACCGGGCGTTGTCAGACCTCAAGGCATGAACGGACCGATCGTCCTGACAGGGAAACGACCAAGCCAACTAGATTTGAGAACTCCACCGATCCCATGATGCGACTAGCAAGGCGGATTCGCGTTGTTTCCGCCGGCGGCCAGTACCGCGGCGAGGGTGACGGTAACGGTCGTGGCTCTCGCTATCTTCATATTTTGCCCTCCTCTGACGTCATCTTGGCGATCCTGTTCGCCCGTCGGTCCGGGCTTCGACCAACCACTTCATGGATGGACCCGTGAGAGAAGCCGGTGATCGACCGAGACTGAATCAAATGGGTCGACAGAATTGTGTTCCGGCAGGCGACGCTAATCCGAAACACAACCAACCGTGTGATTGTCGGTGCCGATCGTATAGCGACTGATGTACCAAAGGTCAACGAGGCCCCGGCAGGTCATGAGTGACGTGTTTCCCCCACCGTAGTCGTAGGTCATCCAGGTCTTCCATTCGCATTGGGCCGCGGTCCTCGAAGTGAGGTCGCATTCGCCCGCCCAGTAGCCGGAATATGGGTCCGTGGGCTCATATCCTGGCCATTGGCGTTCGAATGTCTTTCTAGCAGCCCACATCGCTACTGACTTCGCTTTCTTCATCGTCATCGTTGGAAGTGTGTTTCTGCGTTTCCAAGCCTTCTCGCGACGATCAACTTTTTTCAGGCAGAGCTTGACCCGCCATCCTTCACGGAACTTCCAGCAGACCTTGCGTTGCTTGTTGAAGTTGGGTTTCGTGGCGCTCGACGACGCCCCGGTAGAGAAAGTAAGACTGTCGTTGGCGCCCTCAGACATGGTGGCTGGGTGAACAGCCGCGAAAGCGGGTGAAGCCATCAAGAGGATCGCAGCGCCGGCGATGAGGTTGATCGTGAAGTGGGTCCGTTTCCTCACTGTCTCCCTTTCTTTGGTGGCTTCTTCGCGGTACCGGTCGCCTGTCGATCCTGTGCTTTGACGAGCTTGGTCTTCAGTTCCTCGGGAAAGTCGGTGACCAGGCGCAGCTCCACGTTGAACAGGTTCGCGGCTTCCTTCATCCAGCCGGTGATTGACTTGCGGGCCTGGTCGTCGACAAACCAGATTTCGCATTTCGCGTTTTCGTGGCCAGGTTGCTTCTGGATCGCCGCGAATTTCAGAATGTCGGTGGCCACTTTCTTGGTTTGGGCGCCTTTAAGCTTCCCGATCCGGGCGTAGATTTCGACGATCTTGGTTCCGGGTCCGTTGACGCCGTCCGGCTTGCAGGTGGATCCACCGATCGCGATTTCCTTCTGCGTGATGGTCTTGTAGCCATCCCGGTCTCGGAGAAGCTCGAGCGCCACTTCTTCCGCTTCCTGCTGAACATCTGACAGCGAAGGATGCGCCTTCTTCGTTTTCTTCTTCTTTGCCATTGGCCCTCGGGATCGATGGGGTTATGAGCCGACCGATCGGAGCGCGAACTTGTTGCCGCGCCGGCAGTACACCCGGCTGCGTTCGTATCTGACCATCACCTGGCATCGCCAACCGGCCACACTGGTTTTTCCGCGGTAGGTCTTCTGCCATGGGTACGGTGGCCCGGTGGCGCAGCGGTTGTGGGTGCGGCAGAACTTCCGGCGTGCTTTCCCGGTGAGCCGGGTGCCTTTGGCGCAGCTGATGCCCCGTGTTTTCGTGTAGCCGTGGGCACCGTTCCCGGGCAGCATGCCGCATACCCGGATCCGGTTCTTGTTCGGCCGGTCCGGTTTCGATGGAGAGGAGGGTTTCGCCTTGAAGCTGGCCGTCAGGATCGTGTTGGCGCTCATGGTGACATGGCAAGGCCCATCCCCTGAGCACTTCCCACCCCAACCGGCGAAGGTTGAATCCGAGTCTGGAGTCGCCCGAAGGGTGATCGGCATCTCTCGATCGAAGTCACCCAGGCAGTACCCGTAATTCGGATAGCAGCTGAGTCCCGACACGTTGCCCGAGACTCGGCCGCTACCGGTGCCGACCAGGTTCACCGTCAGTCGACGTTGACTCGTCGTGAACTTGGCTGTGACCGTTTTCGCGCCTTCCGCGTCGATGTAACAGACGGTCAGGTTGTCGGCACCAGCGCAGGCTCCTCCCCATCCCAAGAAAACCGAGTCGTCGGCTGGAGTGGCGATCAGGTTGACGAGTGTTCCGTAGGGGTAGGCGGCGATGCAGCTGCTTCCGCAATCAATCCCTGCCGGGTTGGAGGTGACCGTGCCGGTTCCCTGTGTTTGGACGGTGATCGACGATGGAAGCGGATTGAAAAACGCGGAAACGGTCTGGTTGGCGTCCATCGTTACCTGGCAGTTGCCGGTCCCCGAGCATGCGCCTGTCCAACCGCCGAACGTGTAGCCGGCGGCCGGTGTTGCGGTGAGGGCCACGGTCTGGCCTGCGTCGAAGAGTTCGGCGCATTTGCTGCCACAGTTGATTCCTGTCGGGTTGGAGGTCACTGATCCGGATCCGGTTTTGTTGACGGTCAAGGTGTAGTTGGAGTCTTGAAGAATGAATGCGTTGCCACGATCGGTGAGCGCGTTGCGATCAGCCCCCGGAGCTCCGACGACCGCGGTGTTGCCATCGTTGGAGAGGTCAACTGACGCTCCGAATTGGTCGCCGGCTGTCTGGTCGGGGTTGCCGGTGACGGTGCTGGCAGTCCAGTAGGTGTACGGAAAACTCTCCACCTTCTCGTATGTGAATATTTTCCCGCCGGGCCCGTTCGCTCCGGGCGCACCGGCGATCATGAGTGAACCGTCGCCTGAGACCGCGACGGCACTCCCGAACAGGTCATCGGGAGCGGTGCCGGTCGGGGTGCTTGCCCCGTAGTACTGGGTGGTCCAGCCGCCTGTGTCGGGGTCGCGCAACGGAAACATTGATCCTTTGCTCGAGCTGGTGGTCGGGGCACCAACGGCTGCGAAGTTTCCGTCGGCAGAAATGTCGACTGCGTCGCCGAGCCGTCCCGGATCGTCAGCCAGGAAGCTCTGGTAGTCGGTTTCTGACCAGCTGGTGCCTGAACGAGTGAAGAACCGCACCGTTGTTGATCCGGGTGAGCCTACGATCACCTCGGTTCCTGCCGAATCAATGGCCACCGAGTCTCCGAGATAGCTGCCCGGGTAGGTGGGATTCCAACCGAGCGTCGCTTCCTGGTTCCAGGTGGTGGTGAAGGCAAACACGAACGCCCGTCCTGACTTTGTTCCCATGTAGTCGGTGGTGGGACCACCGACTACCGCGCGGGTTCCGGTGCCGTCCATGGAAACGGAGGTTCCGAAATCGGTGTAGGCGTTTGAGACGGGATTGAGCACCGCGCTTTGCGCCCAGGCGGTCCCTGTCCGCGTGAAGATGATCGCGCAGTTGTTGCCGGGTGACCCGACAACCAGCCGGTTCCCGTTGGTTGAGAGCGAAACGGCAGACCCGAATGTCGCTCCGCTACCGGTGTTCGATCCGACGAGGCGGGTTTGTCGCGACCAGGTGTCACCGGTGCCGCGAACGAAGATCTGGACGGAACCGGCATTGCTGTTTACGCCTGGAGCACCCACAGCGACAGTGTTGCCATCGCCTGAGATCGCTACGGAAGTCCCGAACTTCTCGTTTGCTGTGCCGTCTTGGCTGATCAGCGGTGGAGTCTGCGTGAACGGATATGCGACGGCAGATCCGGCCGCGATCGCTGAACCGGCAACTGCCAGCAGCATTGTTGCGATCAGCCAAGCCGATCGAGTCCGTCCTCCCCTTTTGAATGCGTTCCGTCTCATTCCACTTGGATTTTGCCATGCCGTCTGGCTCTCGGTGAAACACCGGCATCCGCGTAACGACTCGCTTAGACCACGAACAGGAACGGGTGTTCGCGCTAGGCTCGTCGGAGGATGCCGCCGGAACCGATCATCGTGACCTTCGAGGACATTGAGCGCCGGGGGCGTCCTGGCCGGTATTCGGTGTACTGGTACAGGCGCTTTAGGGTCGAGTCAATTGACGGTTGGGGCGTTGCGGTTTATAGCCCGGTCATTGAGCGCAGTCGTGACGTGCGGGCCTATATCGCCCGGATTCTCGAACTGAAACTGACTGGCCTTCATGAGGGTGCCGCGGTGGCGTGGCTGGAGGAGAACAGTCCGGTGTGGATCCCAACCAGTGAGGATCATGAGTCGATCGCGACTCTGGCGAATCCTTTGCCGCCCATTTAGATGACTGTGTTCGGCGGGGTCCACGAAGGGCCGTAGGTGTATTGCATCGCCCCGATCCAGTTGCCGAACCGGCTTCTGATGGTCGAGAGGTCCGGTAAACCACGATGGGTGTTCGCAACCCACCATTTCTTGCTCGGAGGATGGCCTAGTTTGGCCTCAACGCGCCAGATTGACCCTCGGATGGTCTCTTTTGTCCAGCGGGCCGATTTTCCCCTCGAGGTGACGGACACTTTCAGTCCCGCGGCCTTGGCTACGGCACCCCAGGAGCCGTTGAAGCGAGCGACGAGCCCTTCAAGGCCTGGCTTGATGCCCGAGGCCTTGTAGTCCCTCATGGTTGGAAGGCGGCCAAGCTGTGCGGCCAGCACGCGGATTTCGTGCAGAACCTCTTCATTGCCGATTGTGAATCTCCGAGATCTCGTGGAAACGCCGGCACAGTCCAGCGCGATCTCCCATGATCCGAACTCGCGGCACACCGTCGAGCCAGCGGGGTGAGTTTCGGTTGCGATCGTCCAGTCCGAGAACTTCGGAGGGCGGCCCATGCGTTCGGTTTCTTCTCGAATCGCCTTGAGTTGCCTCTCCTTCGGCCATATGTAGTCATCGTCGTTTGGTGGGAGATGATCAAGCTGCGCGAGGGCGATTGCTCTTCCCCAGGATCCGAACCGTTTGGTTACGAGATGGGATCCGGGATGAACTCCGGGCGCGGTGTGTTTCCAGTCCTTCCACCCTGGTTGGAAACCTGTTTCCAAAGCTTCGTCGCGAAGAGCCTGAAGGATTTCCTTGTCCGTCCAGGTCTGCCTTCGCGCTCGTTGGTTTGGCTTGATCCCGCATGCCTCCCACATGCCCTCCCAGGATCCGAACTGCCTTTTCGCGTCCGCTGCGCGGGGCTGCCCTTTGCGACCGATGTTCCAGCGCCTTGCTTTCGGCAGCCGTCCGGTGTCATCGAATGCTTCTCGGGCCAGGTAGATCAGCTCGTCGGCGGTCCAGCTGGTTCGCCACTCTCCGGTGCGTGTAATGCCGGCACTTAGACGCGCGTTCCTGAGGCCGCCGAAGGTCCCGTAGATGTGGGAGTAGCACGGACCAGATGCCCGACTCGCCCCCAGCTCTGACGCTTTAGGCGGTCGGCCGTGTTCTTCCGTGAACTCGATCATCCATTCCCGGATCCGTGCCCGCGGCCATTTTTCGGGTTTGCTCATCGGGAGCGTTTGAGGGCGGTGAATGACGGCGAGCCCTCGGATACGGTCGGGTCCGGCTTGATCGAAACGAACTCCATCAGCTCGGGCTTCTTCGGGGGCCTGTCTTCTTTGTGAAGAAAGACGATCTCGATGTTGAGTTCGGAGGCCAAGAGGTCGAGATGCCCGTAGCGGCCTCCGGGGAGAAGTAGAACCGCATGTTCTACCCCGAGCTGCCGCCGGTGGCGGCAAAGGTCAAGGAGCCTTCCTATCGCGTTTTGGAGCGACGGCTGGCTGAGCGATCCGGCCGCTTCGATCAGCGTGTTGTCGGTGTCGTCGAAAAGGTCGGTGAACTTTGGTGATCCGCCGCCGTCAGGAAAAATCACTTTGCGGGTTGGCGCTCTGCCTTCTCGTTCGAGGTGCCGGGCGTAGGTTTGGATCAGGCGTCGCCTTTGGAGTTCGATTGCGTCGGGTTCCCGCGACGGGTAGAACAGGCCTTCTTCACTGAACCGGGTTTCGATCGGAACTTCACCCACCCCCTTTTCGGATTCAGGGGCGCACAGCATCAGGCTTTCGAGTTTTCCGATGCGACCGGGTTCCGGTTTGGTGTCGACCGGGTTGAGATGGAACATGATGATCTGCCGGAGCGGGCCGCCACCGTGTTCGGGGGCGTCACAGTAGGTCCAGCTGGTCAGACTGTTGGGCAGGGAGGCGAGGGTGAATTCGCCGACATACTCGACTTCCCCTCGTCGGCCGTGAAATAGCCTGAGGGCCCGGTGCTCTCTCATGTGGTCGGCTACCGCCTGGTTTCCGGATACGAACTTCTGGTCGCCGGTGGGTCCTTCACCGGGGAAATAGAAGAGTCCGTCCTGGCGCCAGCCGGAGAAGATGCCGCGGTCTTCGTCTTCGGCCGGGTTGCCGGCGAACAGGAACACGTTGGGGGTTTGTTTGGAGGGGGCGATCGCCGCCTGGGTTCGGCCTCCGTAGGTCTCGTGGAGGGCAGCTCGGTCGATTTTCTGTCCCGGCTTAAGGTCCCATTCAGTCGTCATGGAATCTCTTTATAGCAGAATCGGACCTCCCTTTTCGAGGTCCGATTTTGTTGTCAGGTGTGCTGTTATCGGATCGTGACTCTCGCGGCATTCGTCCAACCGCAAGATGGAAGGGTTCGAGAAGCTACGCCGGGAGCCCCGTCTTCCCTTCCTCCCGACTAGCGCGACCGGTCGCTAAATCTCGTTTTGGGAAGTGCGTCCAGCCAACCTTTGAGCTCCGGCAGCAACTCAATCTTCTCGTCCAAGAGACCACGCGAGTTCAGAAAGCTCCGCAGTTTCTCTCTCTCGCCTGGATCGGCTTCGAAGAGAATGGCGGGCGTCTTGCCACTGGACGTTCGGGGCTTCACTAGGTACAGGTAATGCCGCGATTCTCCGTTTGCGATGAACCTCACGGCCGATTCCAGCACCGAATCGCTCCACCCGATCTCGTGAGTTATCTCGACGACGTCAGGCCATACACCTCGCGCAAAAGCCGGCGTCCCCATGACGCTGATCCTTTCGGTAGCTACACCGCGCTCGTCAAGCTCCAGAATTCCGGCGATTGCGGCCCGCAAGAGCGGACTGCCTTCCTTGTAGACCTGGCCGAGACCGAAGGGAATCCACCCATCTGCATCGTCTCCGAGAAACGGCACGGTGAGAGCTTCCGCCCTGACCCATTTCGCTTCGACCAGTGCGGAAATTTCGGTTAATTCTTCTGTTGTGATCCGACCATCCAACGCAGTCAGAGGTGGGAGGGTCCGGGCCTTACGTACAGCGTTTGGATCCGGCTTGATCTGTTTCAGCCTTTCCAGTGATCTTTCGAGATCGTCACCTCGGCGGTAGATAAGCCGGTGCCCAACGTCTTGGTAAAGCCGCTTGTCTCCGATACCAACGTGGAAACATCTGCGCTTCCCGAAGAGGTGGGTTCCGATTTCAGCGTTGGGAGATCTAACTCGGGGGTCTGACAGGGCGGCGAGACGTTGGTCGTCATATCGTTCGTCATGCTCGACTATCACTTCTAGGTCTATGTCGCGGGGCTGTAGAGAACCATTCGCGTATGAACCGAACACCCAGATCTCGGTTATCGAGTCGGCAAAAGGAAACCCGGAATGGGCGTTCTCAAGTACCTCCACTACGCGTGCGTCAGCAGTCTCGCGCTTCATTAGTCCGAAGCTAGTGACTTAGACAGACAGAACCCGGGGTTTCCCTCCGCCTGTGGAATCGCCGCTCAGCTCTCGCACACCACAGAATCCCCGTCCCGGTCTTCGTACCACCAGTATTCGGGGTCGATCCCTTTCCGGTAAGGGCCGTATCCTGCCGCGATCGCGGCGGTGCAGGTGGCGAACCGAGGGTCGGTTTTTCCGGTGGTTCCTCCCCCGCCCTGGCCGGCTGGAACCGTGGCGCGCTTCACATTCGGGAGACTAAGCGCAGCCGAGGGACAGCTGCGGAACTTGCGAATGATCGTCTGTCTTTC
>WBZM01003467.1_pt1 | contig 12313 bp, 7 predicted proteins | sample 5204271 | NCBI WGS metagenome assembly WBZM01 (sample SAMN12344346, study PRJNA552823) | activated sludge metagenome | biome: Activated sludge suspended growth; feature: Nitrification reactor; material: Wastewater; isolation source: activated sludge from nitrification reactor of wastewater treatment...
CGAGTGGCAGATCGCGAGGCCGAGGCCCGTCCCCATGCCCGGCGGCTTGGTGGTGAAGAAGGGGTCGAAGAGCCGCGGGAGCACCTCGGCCGCGATGCCCGAGCCCGTGTCGCGCACGGCCACGCGGACGAGCCCGGCCTCCTCGCCGGTGGCGACGCGGACGAGGTGGTCGTCGGCGCGGCCCTCGGGGAGGGACTGGGCGGCGTTCATGAGGAGGTTGACGAGCACCTGGGCGAGGCGGTCGGCGTTGGCGAGGACGCGGGGGACGGGCGCGAGCGAGCGCTCGACGCGGGCGCGCAGGCCGAGCTCGTTGCCGACGAGGTGGAGCGCGGTCTCGACCACGGCGTTGACGTCGACCGGGCGCACGTCGTCGCCGGCGCCGCGGGCGAAGGTGCGGAGGTCGCGGACGATGGTCTGGACGCGCCGGGCCCCGTCGGCCGCGTCGCGCACGGCCGCGCGGACGGCGTCGAGGTCGGGCGCGTCGGCGGCGAGCTGGCGGGCGGCCTGCTCGAGGTTGAGCATCGCGTAGGCGAGGGGGTTGTTGACCTCGTGGGCCACGCCCGCGGCGAGCATCCCGACGCTGGCGAGGCGCTCGCTCTGCAAGAGCTGGTGCTGGAGCCGGTCACGCTCGGTCACGTCGTGGGCCACGGCGACGAACGAGGGCCTCCCCTCGAAGCGCAGCGGCAGCGCGATCACCTCGGCGTCGAAGGTGGTGCCGTCGCGGCGGATCATCCGCTCGCGCTGCATCGACACGGGCGTGCCGGTGGCCATCATCGTGCGGATGCGTTCGAGCACGACGGGCCGCGAGTCGGGGTGCACGGACTCCATCAGGGGCGAGTTGAGGAGCTGCGCGGGGCCCTCGACGCGCATCGCGCGGGCGGCGGTGGCGTTGGCGTAGACCACCTTCCCCTCGCGGTGGACGATCACCGCGTCGGGCAGGAGGTCGAGGAGGGCGCGGAAGCTCTCCTCCGCGCTCGAACGAACCTCCTCGGGGGCCGTGGGCCCGCGTGTCCCTTCGCGATCGTTCATCGCGGGCGGATCGTACCCCAGGAGGGGCATCCGTGCGGCGCGGAAGCGCGTTAGGATCGCCGCCCCCGACCATGCGCCCCACGCTTCGCCTGTTTCTCACGCTCGCCTCCTGCGTCCCTTTCGCCCCCGGCTGCGACCCGACGCCGGCCGCGCCTGCGCCCGACGCCGCCCCGCGCGACGCGGGCGACGCCTCCGCCGACGGCGCCATCGACGCGCCCGACGCCGCCGAGCCGCCCCCGCCGATGATGTGCCGCGACGGCGCCGGCTGGGACCGCACGGGCACGGCGCCCGCCTTCCGCGGCTCGGCCGAGGGGGACACGGCGTGGGGGCTCGCGGAGGTGCTGGGCAAGCGCCTCGCGACCGCCGACCTCGACAACGACGGCTACGCCGACCTCGTCGTCTGGCAGGACGTGGTCAACACCCGCTCGAACCTCGACGCCACGCCGCCCGTCTACCAGGCCCGCGTGCTGATGAACCGCCCGCGCGACGGCGGCGGCCGGCGCTTCGTCGACGCGACGCGGACGTCGAACTTCCTCGCGGTGCGCGGCGGGGGCTACGGGCGCACGGTGCAGTCCGCGGCCTTCGCCGACGTCGACAACGACGGCGACCTCGACGCGTACACGGGCACGATCCCGACGGCGATGCCCGCGGCGGGGCAGATGGCCGACACGGGCGACCGCGGCACGATCCTCCTCAACGACGGTCGCGGCGTGTTCGAACTCGGGCCCGAGAGCGACGCGACGCCCTCGCGCGACGCCTTCCCGCAGACGATCGGCGCGGTGTTCGCGGATCAGGACCTCGACGGCCGCGTCGACCTCTTCGTCGGGTACCACGCGGACGTGTTCGGGCTGCCGATCGGGCAGCAGTCGCAGCTCTTCCGCGGCGACGGGGCGGGCTCGTTCGCCGACGTGACCGACGCGGTCGGGCTCACGCTGGAGTCGAGCAACGCCTCGCTCACCGCCGTCACCAACAACCGCCCGCTCTACGGCCTCTCGGCCTGCGACGTGAACAACGACGGGCGCCCCGACGTGATCGGCGCGGCGTACGGGCGGCAGTTCAACCTGCTGATGACGAGCGACGGGGAGGGCTACCGCGACGACTCGGTCGACTCCAACGTCGGCGGCGACGCCAACCGCACCTTCACCGACAACCAGTCGTACCGCTGCTACTGCATGGCCAACCCCGGGCGCTGCCCGGGCACGGTGCCCGCGCCGCAGATCCCCTGTCCCGGCCGCGGCTGGCGCGCGGGCATCGACGACCAGCCCTGGCGCAACAACGGCAACAGCTTCTCGATCGCGTGCGGCGACGTCGACAACGACGGCGACCTCGACCTCTACACCGGCGAGATCGCCCACCCCGACGTCGGCGGCAGCTCCGACCGCGCGCAGCTCCTCACCAACGTCACCGAGCAGGGGCAGCCCGCGCGCTTCAACCGCGTCGACCGCACGACCAACGGGCTCGTCCCGACCCTCTCGCGCAACGCCGACGAGGGCGTGCTCTCCAACGCGATGTTCGACTTCGACAACGACGGGCGGATGGACATCTGGGCCGGCGGGAGCGACTACCCGGGCAACCGCGGCTGGCTCTTCCAGCAGGGCGACAACGGTCGCTTCGCCGAGGTGTCGCAGCGCGCGGGCATCGTCCACGCGTGCCCCGTCGGCTTCGCGCTCGCCGACTTCGACCTCGACGGCGACCTCGACGTGGTGCTCGCCACCTCGCTCGCCCGCACGTGCAGCACCGACTGGATGGGCCGCTCCGTCGTCCGCATGTACGAGAACGTCGGGACCCGCGCCAACTGGACCTCCGTCCGCCTGGTGGGCCGCGGCGACGGCGGCGCCAACCGGGCGGGCGTCGGCGCGCGCGTCCGCGTCACCGCCGGCGGCGTCACCCAGACGCGCGAGGTGCAGAACACCTGGGGCCTCGCGGGCCTCTCCACCGAGCTCGTCGCCCACGTCGGCCTCGGCGCCAACTGCCGCATCGAGCGCCTCGAGGTGCGCTGGCCCGACGCGGAAGGCACGACGGAGACCTTCACGGACCTCCCGGCCAACTACCGCCTCGAAGTGCGGCAGGGCGAAGGGCGCGTGCGCTACCTGCGGTGACGTGAGGGAGGGGGAAGGGGGCCGCGCCGGAGAGAGCGCCCGGCGCGGCGGGGGAGGGGAGAGGTCAGCGCTGCGCGGGGGGCTGCGCGGCCTGCGAGGGCGTGCCGCACTCGGCGCAGAACTTCGCGTTGGGGGCGAGCTCGGCGCCGCAGCCGGTGCAGGCCTTCTTCGCGGGGGCCGCGAGGGTGGCGCCGCACTCCGCGCAGAAGCGCCCGGGGGGCACCTGCGCGTTGCAGGCGGGGCATGCGACGAGGTTGCCGCCGACGCCCACGCCCACGCCCGTCATCACGCCCGGCGCGCCGGGGCGGCCCGGGAGGATCGCGCCCGCCAGGCCCCCGCCGACCGCCGCGCCGACGCCGACCTGCGCCGCGAGGCCCGCCATGCCGACGTTGCCGCCGCCCTGGGCCATGCCCGCGCCAGCGCCGCGCATCGCCTCGAAGCCGCCGAGCTTGCTGATGTCGCCGCCGGCCATGCCCACGTAGGCCTGGTCCTTCTGGATCTGCTGGTTGATGCCGAACTGCGCGGCCTGGGCGTTGTACTGCGCGGTGGAGACGTTGACCTGCGCGGCGGCGGCGGCGGCCTGGGCCTGGAGGGCGGCGCGCTGGATGCCGATCTCGTCCATCTGGAGGCCGACCATCTGCTCGGCCACCTTCTGGCGCATCTCGTCGAAGCGCTTCACGTCCTCCTCGGGGACGTCGACCTCGAGCTTGGTGACCTTGGCGATGCGGATGCCGGCCTGGGCCAGCTCGGACGCGTTGGCGATGCACTGCGCCGCCAGCTCGTCCTGCATGTCCATGATGTCGAGCACCGAGCGGCGCTGCTCGCGCGCCATCTTCCCGATGGTGCTCTTCACCGTGTTGAAGAAGGCGTTGACGAACCAGTCGAAGATGTCGGGGTGCTGCTGGTAGGTGCGCATCCCGAAGTACTGGTAGATGAGGGTCTCGGGGTTCTCGACGCGGAGGAGGATCTCGCCGTGGCACCGCGCCCGGAGGCGGATGTTGGTCATCGGGTCGATCATGTTGCCGAGCGTGCCGCCGAACTTCTTCGGGAAGGGCGTGCGCTTCACGAAGAAGAGCTCGGTCATGAGGAAGTTGCCGCCCGTGTACTGGTCGATGAAGTTCGACAGGAACGGGATGTTGGCGGTGGAGAGCGTGCAGCGCCCCGCGTCGAGGGTGCCCACGGGCCGCCCCTCCTTGGAGAACACGGCCCACTCGTCCGCCCGCACGGTGCACTGGGCGAACATCGGGATCGTCTGGTCGGGGTGCTTCCAGATCAGGTCGTTGTTGTCCTGCGGCCGCGCGATCATCATCTCGCGGACGCCGTTCTTGACCGTGTCGCTCCCGAGGAAGCTGCCCACCTTGTCCATGATTCCCATTGCGTGTGTCTCCGTCTGCGTCGCCAGTGGATCGGGGGTGAGAGCAACGTCCACCGCGGCGCGGCGATGGTACGTGGTGAAGGCCGCCGGGTTTCTTCCCCCGGCGACGGCGCGGAACCATAAGCAACCTTGGCCCGCGCTTCAACGCCCACCCGCACGAGGGGGATGCGGTTTTCCGCGCCCTGGGCGATGATCCCCGGACGCCGCCACCGGCCGGAGGACTCGACCGCCGCCATGCCCCGCCGCCCGCTCGCCCTCTGGGCCCTCGCCGCTCTGCTCCTCCTCCTCGCCGCCCCCCGCGCCGCCCTCGCGCTCAACCAGCCCCGCGGCGGCCCGCGGATCCCCGTCGGCAACGCGCTCCAGGCGCTCCTCGACGCCCAGCGCGAGACCCTCCGCGCCCAGGACGACGCCGCGGTGACCCCCGAGCGCTTCGTCCCCGGCTGCACCCTCACCTTCACCCTCGTCTCCCGCGGCGACGCCGCCTTCCGCAACGTCTTCGGCTGGTACAACGTCCGGCCCGGGATGGCCCCCGACCCGGCCGACCTCCACCCGCTGATCCCCTGCGACGCCGCCAACGGCGCGCGCTTCACCCTCAACCTCCGGGGCAACCCCGACTACCGCGGCGGCGAGATCGGCTTCTTCCTCAAGACCCCCGAGGACGGCACCTCGGGCCGCTGTTCGGAGTGCTGCGCCCGCATCGGCGCCGGCGCCCCGGGCCACGCCTTCTTCTCCGAGCGCCAGTACAACCCCGACTCGATGGGGGCCGACTCGTACATCCACCTGCTCATCTACGACTCCCGCGCCACCCCCGACGCCTTCTACTTCGCGTGGGAAGACCTCTATTCCGGCGGCGACAACAACTTCACCGACTTCGTCGCCCGCGTCGACTCGATCGTCTGCACGGGCGCGGGCGCGGCGTGCGACACCGGCCGCCCCGGCGCCTGCGGCCTCGGCGTGCGCCAGTGCCGCGCGGGCGCGCTCACCTGCGTCGGCACCGCCACCGCCTCCGCCGAGCGCTGCGACGGCGTCGACAACGACTGCAACGGCCGCGTCGACGACGGCGACGGCCTCTGCGGCGCGCGCCAGGTGTGCGACCGCGGCGTGTGCGTCGACCGCTGCCGCGCCGAGCTCGGGTGCTTCCCCGGCGAGGCCTGCACCGACCGCGGGACGTGCGTGCCCACGGCCTGCGCGGCGGTCACCTGCGAGGCCAACCAGCGCTGCGAGGGCGGCCGCTGCGTCGGCGCTTGCGACGGGATCACCTGCCCGCGCGGTCAGGCCTGCCGCGTGGGCCGGTGCGTCGACCCCTGCGCGGGCGTGACGTGCGACAGCGACGCGGTGTGCGTCGGGGGCCTCTGCGTGCCCCGCTGCGAGTGCCGCCGCTGCGCCACCGGCGAGACCTGCGGCGCCGACGGCCGCTGCCGTCCGAGCGACTGCGCGGCGGTGACGTGCCCGGCCGGCCAGGGCTGCATGGGCGGGATGTGCCGCGACAACTGCGCCGGCGCGGTGTGCCCGCGGGGCGAGCGCTGCGAGATGGGCTCGTGCGTGCCGGTCCCGGTGATGGACGCCGCCGCGCCGCCCGATGTCGCGCCTCCGCCGGACGCGGTGGTTCCGCCCGACGCGGAGCCCCCGCCGCCGGACGCGGAGGTGATGGACGGGGGCCTCGACCGCTTCACGCCCGACGACGGCGCCGGCTGCGGCTGCCGTGCGGCGGGCGACGCGCGTGTGGGCGCATGGGGCTGGGTGGCGCTGGCGCTAGGGGTCGGGCTTCGCCGGCGGCGTCGCGGCTGAGAGGAGCGCCTGCTTCGCGGCGGCGAGGCGGGCGCGGAGGCGGGCGCCGTAGCCGAGCTTGTTCTCCTGGCGGGCGCGGCCGACGGCGAGGGCCTCGTCGGGCACGTCCTTGGTCACCACGGAGCCGGAGCCGACGTAGGCGCCGCGGCCGATGGTGACGGGGGCGACGAGCGAGCTGTTGGAGCCGACGAAGGCGCCCTCGCCGACGGTGGTGGTGTGCTTCTGGAATCCGTCGTAGTTGCAGAAGATGGTGCCGGCGCCGATGTTGGCGCGCGCGCCGATCACGCCGTCGCCGAGGTAGGCGAGGTGGTTGGCCTTGGCGCCGGCGCCGAGGCGGGTCTTCTTGAGCTCGACGAAGTTGCCGACGTGGGCCCCCTGCTCGACCACGCTGTCGGGGCGCAGGTGGGCGAAGGGTCCGAGGCTCGCGGCGACGCCGACCTCGCTCTTCGTGACGACGCAGTAGGGCTTGAGCGTGGCGCCGGTGGCGACGCGGGCGTCTTCGAGCACGCAGCCGACGTCGACGGTGGCGCCGGAGGCGAGGTGGGTGCGGCCGCGGAGCACGACGCCGGGGCCGACGTGGGCGCCGGGCTCGAGGGTGACGTCGCGGTCGATGAGGGCGCCGGCGCCGACGGTGCTGCCGGCGCGGCGGTGGCGGTCGGCGATGCGGGCGTGGAGGGTGGCCTCGACGGCGGCGAGCTCGGCGCGGTCGTTGACGCCGCGGAGCGAGGCGGGCTCCCAGGGGAGCTCGGCGACGGCGCCGTCCTTCGAGGCGCGGGCGGCGAGGGCGACGAGGTCGGTGAGGTAGAACTCCCCCTGCGCGTTGTCCGACGAGATGGAGCCGAGCGCGAGGGCGAGGAAGGCGCGGTCGACGGCGTAGAGCCCGGGGTTGACCGAGCGGATCTGGCGCTCGTCGGGGGAGCAGTCCTTGTGCTCGCGGATGCCGACCGGGCGGCCGCGGGCGTCGCGGATGATGCGCCCGTAGCCCGTCGGGTCGTCGACCTCGGTGGTGATGAGCGAGAGGAGGGCCTTCTGCTCGCTGCGCAGCGCGGAGAGCTTCGCGAGGGCCTCGGCGGGCACGCAGGGGACGTCGCCGTAGGTGATCACCACCTCGGTCACGTCGTCGCGGACGGCGGTCATCCCGGCGCGGACGGCGTCGGCGGTGCCGCGCTGCTCGGCCTGGACGGCGAAGCGGACGGCGTCGCCGAAGCGCGCGCGGACGGCGTCGATGACGGCCTCGCGCCCGTGGCCCACCACCAGGACGATGTCGTCGGCGCCGGCGTCGCGCGCGGCCTCGACCGCCCACGCGACCAGCGGGACGCCCGCGGCGAGGTGGAGCACCTTGGGCAGGGGGCTCTTCATGCGGGTGCCCTGGCCGGCCGCCAGGATCATGGTGCAGCGTCGCGTGGACATCGTGGCTTCTGGACCTCCGTCACCGGGCGCGCGCGGGGGCGTCGCCGGGCGGCGGAAGGTACAGCGCGGGATGCGTGTGATGGAAGGAGGGAGCGGGGGGATTCAGGAGGCGGGGAGCGAGGAGCGGACGTTCAGACGGCGATGCCCTGGAGGACGTCCTCGATCTTGCGGAAGAACGAGTCGTACGTCTCCCCCTTGGGCGTCTCGCGGACGCGGAGCGAGAGGGTCTCGCTCGGCTCGTCGTAGGCGAGGTCGGCGAACAGCCCGGCGCCGCGGAGGTAGCCGCTGTCGCTGAAGGGGGGGACCATCGCCTTCTCGCGCAGGTCCTGGCGGAAGAGGTCGTACTTCTCCCGCTTGATCTCGGTGAAAACCTTCTGGTTGGCCGGCATGGGTGAGTTCCTCCCGAAACGCGGTGGTGAGAATGGAACGGGGGTGACTCGTCGTCACCCCCGCCCGCGGACGCTGGGGGCGTCGCCCTCGCTCAGCGGTTGGCGCTCCAGGAGTCCTCGTGCTCGACGCCGCCGCGCTCGAAGCGCCACGAGATCGTGTGGAACACGAAGGTGACCTCCTCCATCGGGGGCTCGGTCGCGGTCGCCGGCACGATCACGTCCGGGTTGATCTGCTTCTGCGAGGCGATGCGGCCCTGCTTGATCTTGACCGTGTAGAAGTGCTCGGTCGTCCCGTCGCCGTCGGGGTTCGGGCGGAAGAACTTGAACTCGCCCTCGATGACCTGGTTCTCGACGAGGCCCTTCGCGATCATCGGGGACGCCTTGTCGATGCGCTTGCGGATGAGCAGCGGCTCGTACTGGCGGCGGCCGGTCGCCATGCCGGAGCCCGCCTCGCGGGCGGTCTTCACGGCCTGCTCGTAGTAGACGCACTCGATCGAGTTCTCGCGGCCCAGCGAGGTCTGGGTGCTCTCGCCCTGGATGTCCGTGCCGTTCGCCTTCAGGTAGAGGTGTACCGTCTCAGCCATGGTGGTGTTCTCCCGCTTTGGGTCTGCGAGACCGTGCGATGCGAGGCGAATTCCCCGTTAACCCATCGTGGTCTCTCGTGACCGTCGCGGATTCCCCTTGAGCACCCCCCATGCCACCCCGAAGCGCTGCGCCACGAAACGCAAATTCCCTGCGATTCCGGCCGTTACGACGGCCCCTGACCCCCGCGCGCCGTTGGACTCCAGTCCAACCTTGGACTCCAGTCCAAAATGTGTTGGACTCCAGTCCAATCGCGGGTGACCACGCATGAACTCGGGTGACGAGTCGACGGAAGACGTCGGGGCTCTGGGCGAGACGCTCGGGCCGGGGGCCTTCGCCACGGGGGATTTCGGGTTCACCGAGACCATCCCGCGGAGCCACCCCCAGCTCCGGTGGAAGGACGCGACCGGCTCGCACAGTTGCCTCGTGGGCAGCCGCGTGGTGCTGGGCTCGGCCGAGAACGCCGACGTGGTGGTGCAGGCCCCCGAGGTGTCGCGCCTGCACGCGAGCCTGGAGGTGCGCCACGACGGCGTCTGGGTGCGCGACCTCGAGAGCCGCAACGGCACGTACATCGACGGCATCCGGGTGATCGAGGCGCGCGTGCCCGACGGGGCGACCCTCTCCCTCGGCGCCGCCCGGCTCACCCTGCACTACGACCAGGCCGTCAGCGACGTGGAGATCTGGCCGGCCGAGTCCTTCGGCCCCCTCAACGGGCGCAGCCCGCTCATGCGCGAGCTCTTCGCGCGGCTGCACCGCGTGGCCGAGGGCGACGCCACGGTGCTCATCCTCGGCGAGACGGGCACGGGCAAGGAGCTCGCGGCCCGCGCGATCCACCAGGCCTCGCCGCGGCGCCACAAGCCCTTCATCGTGGTCGACTGCGGGGCCCTCTCGGAGACGCTGCTCGAGGCCGAGCTCTTCGGGCACGCCAAGGGGGCCTTCACGGGCGCGGCCAACGCGCGGGTCGGGGCGATCGAGGCCGCCGAGGGGGGGACGGTCTTCCTCGACGAGATCGGCGAGATGCCCCTCTCGATGCAGCCGCGCCTCCTGCGCGCCATCGAGGGCCTCTCCGTCCGCCGCGTCGGCGAGAACGAGCACCGCAAGGTCAACGTGCGCTTCCTGGCCGCGACGCACCGCAACCTCCCCGCGATGGTCAACGCCGGCAGCTTCCGCGAAGACCTCTTCTTCCGCCTCGCCGTGCTCCTCGTCCGGATGCCCTCGCTCCGCGAGCGCCGCGAGGACATCCCCGTGCTCGCCGAGCACCTGATGCCCGCCAACGCAGGCGGCCGCCTGAGCCCCGAGCTGCTCCGCGAGCTCGCCACCCGCCCGTGGCCCGGCAACATCCGCGAGCTGCGCAACTTCCTCCAGCGCGCCGCCGCCCTCGGGGCCCGCGAGGCCTTCGCCCTCACCGACTCCAAGCACCCGGCCACCGACGCCGCCCCCGCGCCCGCGTCGCCCGCGCCCGCGCCCCCCGGCGCCTCCCTCGCACCGCCTGCGAGCGGCTTCCCCCCGGTGACGCCCGACGAGCCCTTCAAGGTCATCCGCGACCGCTGGCTCGACCACCTCGAGGGCGAGTACATCCGCGCGATGGTCGACCGCCACCAGCGCGACACCGACGCCATCTCCAGGGCCGCCGGCCTCGACCGTAGTTACGTCTACCGCCTCCTGCGCAAGCACGGCCTCCGCAACGCGCGGTAGCCCGCGTCGCCCAAGGCAACGGAGTCAACCACGGCGCCAACCGTGGCACACCGGTGGCTCACCGCCGCGCGCCGCGGCCGCGTCGCTCCGAACGCCTCGCCCTGAATGCGAAAGACGGGCTCGGAAACTGGCGGGGATGGCACGGTTCATGGTCCGATTTCGAGACCCAGGTCTCCGTCCGTCCGAGAAGAGGCTCCCAATGAATCGACGATTCCTCCTTGCCGGCGCGCTGCTGCTCGCGTTCGCGGGCTGTGGCCGCTCCGAGCTCGACGACCACAGCGACGGCGCGCCGCCCCGCGACGCGCCGGACGTCCCCGACGTGCCGGACGTCCCCGACGTGCCGGACGTCCCCGACGTGGCCTGCTCTTCCAGCGCCCAGTGCGACGACGGCGACCCCTGCAACGGGGTCGAGTCCTGCGCCGGCGGCGTCTGTCAGCGTGGGGCGCCGCCCGTCTGCGACGACGGCATCGCGTGCACCGAGGACGCCTGCCGCCCCGGCGTAGGCTGCGCCAGCGCCCCGCAGGACTCCCGCTGCGAGGACGGGCGCTTCTGCAACGGCGCGGAGGTCTGCAACCCGATGGTGGGCTGCGTCCCGGGCCGCCCCATCTTCTGCGACGACGGCGACCCCTGCACGGCCGACCGCTGCGACGACGGGGCCCGCACCTGCGTGAGCGCCCCCGCCGACAACGACGGCGACGGCTTCGCCCCCCTGCGCTGCCGCGGCGGCCTCGACTGCGACGACGCCGACCGCTCTGTCAACCCGGCGTCCCCCGAGGTGTGCGGCGACGGGCGCGACAACAACTGCGACGGCCTCGCCGACTGCCGCGACCGCGCCTGCGCGTCGACCCCCGGCTGCGTCGCGTGCGTCCCCACCGGCCTCGAGGCCTCGACGGCCGCGTGCGCCGACGGCCGCGACAACGACTGCAACGGGCTCACCGACTGCGCCGACCCGGCGTGCCGCACGGCGCCCTCGTGCCTCATGTGCGTGCCGACGGGCCCCGAGGGCCTCGGGCTCTCCTGCGCCGACGGCCGGGACAACGACTGCAACGGGCTCACCGACTGCGTCGACCCGGCGTGCCGCATGGCGCCCGCCTGCCTCATGTGCGTGCCGACGGGCCCCGAGGCGTGCACGGATGGGCGCGACAACGACTGCAACGGCGCCGTCGACTGCGCCGACCGTGCCTGCGCCGGGACGCCCGCCTGCGTGTCCGTGCCCAACGACGTGTGCGAGCGCGCCACGCTGCTGCCGCTCCCGGGGCGCGCGTCGGGGACCACCGTCGGCGCCCGCAACGACTACGAGCCCGGCTGCGGCTCGGCGGGCGCGCCCGACGTCGCGTTCGTCTTCCGGAACCCGACGCGCCAGACGATCGTGATCGACACCGTGGGGAGCTCGTACGACACCCTGCTCGGCGTCTACCGCGGCGCCTGCGCCCCGCCCTCGCTGCTCCAGTGCAACGACGACACGCCCGGCGTCGGCGTGAGCTCGCGCGTCGTGCTCGACAACGCGGAGCCCGGCACCTACTTCGTCGTGGTCGACGGCTTCAGCGCGAACAGCGGCGCCTTCCAGCTCAGCGTCACCACGCGCCTCCCCGAGAACTGCGCCAACCGCGTGGACGACGACGGCGACGGCGCCGTCGACTGCCTCGACCCCGACTGCGGCGCCGACCCGCGCTGCGTGATGTGCGTCCCCACCGCGCGCGACGAGGCCGACGCGCGGACGTGCAGCGACGGGCTCGACAACGACTGCGACGGCCCGCGCGACTGCGCCGACCCGGGCTGCGCCGCGCTCCCGACGTGCTGCCGCCCGACGGGCGCCGAGAGCAACCCGATGGCCTGCCTCGACGGGGTCGACAACGACTGCGACGGCCTGCGCGACTGCGCCGACCCGGAGTGCGCGCTCGCCCCCGCCTGCTGCCGCCCCACCGGCGCGGAGAACTCCCCGGTCG
>WBZM01003468.1_pt1 | contig 12308 bp, 13 predicted proteins | sample 5204271 | NCBI WGS metagenome assembly WBZM01 (sample SAMN12344346, study PRJNA552823) | activated sludge metagenome | biome: Activated sludge suspended growth; feature: Nitrification reactor; material: Wastewater; isolation source: activated sludge from nitrification reactor of wastewater...
ACGAAGAGACCGATGAGGAGGAACCACCCATGAGCCACCCCTACCCGCACCTGCTGGCCCCGCTGGACCTGGGCTTCACCACCCTGAGGAACCGGGTGCTGATGGGCTCCATGCACACGGGGCTTGAGGAAACCCGCGACTGGAACCGGGTGGCCGAATTCTATGCCGCCCGCGCGCGCGGCGGCGTCGCGCTGATGGTGACGGGCGGCATGGCCCCGAACCGCGAGGGCGGGGTCTTTCCGGGGGCGGCGGGGCTGTTCACGCCCGAGGACATCGCCAACCAGCGGATCGTGACGGATCGGGTGCACGACGCGGGCGGGCGGATCGCCATGCAGATCCTGCATGCGGGCCGCTATGCCTATGGCAAGGACTGCGTTGCGCCCTCGGCCATCAGGTCGCCGATTTCGCCTTTCGTGCCGCACGAGCTGGACGAGGCCGGGATCGGGAAGCAGATTTCCGACATCGCGACGGCGGCGGCGCGCGCGCGCGAGGCGGGCTATGACGGCGTCGAGGTGATGGGGTCGGAGGGCTATTTCCTCAACCAGTTCCTTGTGACGCGGACGAACCGGCGCACTGACCGCTGGGGCGGCAGCTACGAGAACCGGATGCGCCTGCCGGTTGAGGTGACGCGGCGGGTCAGGGCCGCAGTCGGCCATGATTTCATTGTCATTTTCCGCCTTTCGATGATCGACCTCGTGCCCGACGGGTCAAGCTGGGACGAGGTGGTGACGTTGGCGAAGGCGATCGAGGGCGCCGGGGCGTCGATCCTGAACACCGGGATCGGCTGGCACGAGGCGCGGGTGCCGACCATCGCCACCTCGGTGCCGCGGGCGGCCTTCGCCTGGGTGACGAAGAAGCTGATGGGGCAGGTGTCGGTTCCCGTCATCACCTCGAACCGGATCAATACGCCCGAAGTGGCGGAAGCGGTGCTGGCCGAAGGCTGCGCCGACATGGTCAGCATGGCGCGGCCATTCCTGGCCGATGCCGAGTTCGTTGCGAAGGCAAGGGCGGGGCGGGCCGCGACGATCGCGCCCTGCATTGCCTGCAACCAGGCCTGCCTGGACCACACGTTCTCGGGCAAGCTGAGCTCGTGCCTCGTGAATCCGCGCGCCTGCCACGAGACGGAGTTGCGGATCGAGCCGGCGGCCGCGCGCAAGCGTTTCGCCGTTGTGGGGGCCGGCCCGGCGGGGCTGGCGGCAGCCCTGACGCTGGAGGCGCGGGGGCATGGCGTAGTGCTGTTCGAGCGCGCCCCGCAGATCGGCGGGCAGCTCAACATGGCGCGGAAGGTGCCGGGGAAAGAGGAATTCGACGGGCTGGTGGCATGGTTCGGGACCATGCTGGCCGAAAGCCGGGTCGAGCAGCGGCTGGGCGTCGAGGTGGTGCCCGGCGATCTGGCCGGGTTCGACGCGGTGATCGTGGCCACCGGCGTGCGCCCGCGCGACCCCGGCATACCCGGGCAGGACGGGGCGAATGTGCTGAGCTATGTCGACGTTCTGGCGCGGGGGGCCGAGGTCGGGCGCAGGGCGGTGATCGTGGGGGCCGGTGGCATCGGGTTCGATGTGGCGGTGTATCTGTCCGAAGCGGGCGAAAGCGCCACGCTGCACCCGGCGGAATGGCGGCGCGAATGGGGGGTGGCCGATCCGGCTGCGGTGCGGGGCGGGTTGGCCGATGCGCGCCCCGAGGCGCCGGCGCGGCAGGTGACGCTGTTGCAGCGCAAGGCCGAAAAGCCGGGGCGGCGGCTGGGAAAGACCACCGGCTGGATCCACCGCGCGGTGTTGCAGGCCAGGGGCGTGACCATGCTGGGCGGCGTGAACTATGAACGGATCGGACCCGAGGGGCTGCATGTGAGCTTCGGCGAGGGGCGCGAGAACCCGACCCTGATCGCGGCGGAATCGGTGATCCTGTGCGCCGGGCAGGAAAGCGAGCGTGGGCTGGCCGACGCGCTGATCGCGCAGGGCATGACGGTGCATGTGATCGGCGGCGCGGATGTGGCGGCGGAGCTGGACGCCAAGCGTGCCATCGACCAGGCGACAAGACTGGCGGCGCGATTGTAGGGCCGGGTGGCATCAATCCTGTAGCGCATTGTAATACAACGATTTTGTTTTGGGGAAGGGTCGGATTCGGCCCGCGCGCAACCCTTGCGTGCATCCGCGTTGTTGCGACGCGCGCGACGAAGGCCATGCGGGCGCCTTCATCGGTTCAACACAAAACCCAACTGTTGACCGCGCCGCTCCGTAATCTTGCCCGATTTGACCGTGATACCGGTTCGTGGCGGGCAATGTCGAATAAGGGTGCACAATGGACCGACTGACCGAAATGGAGGCCTTCGCCACGGTGGTAGATCAGGGGGGATTTACGGACGCGGCCAAGAAGATGGGGATTTCGAAGTCCGCCGTCTCGAAGCATGTGTCGGCGCTTGAGGCCCGGCTGGGCGCACGCCTGCTGAACCGCACGACCCGCCGTGTGTCCCCGACCGAGATCGGGCTGGCCTATTACGACCGTGCGCGCCGCGTGCTGAACGACGCGGGCGAGGCAGATGCGCTTGTGACGTCGATGCAGTCGGCGCCGTCGGGGCTTCTGCGGATTTCGGTGGCGACGGATTTCGGCGTGAATCTGCTGTCGCCGATCCTGGGGGACTTCCTGCTGGAATACCCGGAGATCACCGTCAACATGGTGCTGAACAACCGCTACGTCGAGCTGATTTCGGAAGGTTTCGACATGGCGATCCGCGTGGGCGAGCTGGAAGACAGCACGCTGCGTGCCCGCAAGCTGACCGACACCGCCAAGCGCATGATCGGCTCGCCGGGGTATTTCGCGAAATACGGCCGGCCGCAGAAGATCGACGACCTGAACGAACACAAGCTGCTGCACTATTCCAACCAGGCCAGCGGCAACGTCTGGAAGATCACCGCGCCCTCGGGCGAGAAGCGCCAGGTGCGCACGGCGGGCTGGCTGACGGTGAACGACGGGCAGAGCCTGCTCAATGCCGCGATTTCCGGGCTTGGCATCGCCTATCTGCCAAGCTTCCTTTACGCCGACGCGATGAAACAGGGTCTGGTCGAGGAAGCGATCCCCGACCTTCCGATCGAGACGCTGGGCATCTATGCCGTTTACCCGCCGGGGCGTTTCACGCAGCCGAAGGTGCGGGCCTTCATTGATTTCCTGGCGACGGCGTTCGCCGACAAGGGGCCGGACGACTGGTAAGAACCTCGTCGGCCGGACGGTCCTTCAGCGGGTCGGGGTGAGCATCACCTCGACCCGTCTGTTTTTGTGGCGGCCTTCCTCGGTGTCGTTGCTGGCGCGCGGGGCAAGGTAGCCCGCCCCCTCGGCGCTGACGCGGGCGCGTTCGATGCCGAAGTCGGACACCAGCCGGTCGGCCACGGACTGGGCGCGGCGCTTCGACAGCGCGATGTTGGCCGCCAGCGAGCCTTGCGCATCGGTGTGGCCCACCAGCGTTACCTGCCGGCCGGGGTGAGCGGAAAGCCAGCGGGCAAGCGCGCCAAGCGAGGGATAGTCGCCCGGAGCGAGGTCGGGCGCGCCGCTGGCGAAGACCAGGTCATCAAGGACGGCCACGCCGGCGCTGTCGAGCGCGGCGGCCACGTCGGACGGCAGGCGCGGGACCGCGCCGTCGGCCGCGTCCGCCGTGCCTGCCGTAGCGGCGGAAGAAAGGGCTGCGGCGTCCGGTGCCGGGCCCCTGGGCGGGGGCGTGACGCTGAGAAGCTGGATGAAGCCGGATTCGTTGGACCGGCTGACAAGAAGCGCGAGGTACGAGGCGCCCTCGGGCCCCGTCCTTTCGGCCGAAAGATAGCGGAAATCGCCCAGATCGACGTGCATTTCCGGTTCCGGCAGGACCGGGATGGCATAGCGGAAATCGAAGCCGCCGCAGGCGTCGGTTTCGCATTCCAGCAGCGTCGCATAGCCCGCATCCGCGACGGCAGCGCGCAGGGGTTGCAGAAGCGCCAGCGTTGTCTCGGTGCTGGCGGGCACGCGCCATGCCTGCAGCGTGACCACGCCTTCGGTGAGGATCAGGCCATCGCCTTCCCCCGCGAAGGCCGCGCGGGCAACCGGGGCACCGCCCGGGCTTTGCACCGATTCGGCGGTCATGCTTGCGGTGGCGGGAAGCGGCAGCACCAATTCTGCCCGCCCTGCCGCCGCCGTCAGGATCAGCAGCAGCGGGGCAAGGACGAGGTTCATTCGGGGCAAATCTGGTTCCGTATCAGCGCCGGGCGGCGCGGCGGTAATGATACTGTTCCACAACCTGCATCCCGAGGGAAGCATAGAGGGCATTGGCCGGCAGATTGTCGCGCGTCACGGCGAGCGCAAGTTGTGACGCCCCCTGGCGTTCGCCCCAGACGGCCGCCGCGCGCAGGACATTGGCGGCAAGGCCCTTGCGGCGGAATTCGGGAAGGATGTGAAGCGCATGGAGCATTGCCGTGTCGCCGTGTACCGCAACGAAGGCGACGCCCGCCGCCCGGTCCTCGATCCGCCCGAGGATCGATGTCCTGGGGGGAATGGCGCGTTCCATGTTGGCAAGGCGTTCGGGGCCGGTGCCCGAACCGACCCACTGGTCGCGCATGATGGCAAGCATCGGCCAGATCGGAAAGGTGGTCATCCGCTTGGGCGGCGTTGCGGCCAGCACGGCAACGGGCGCGGCGTAGATGTTGACCGGATCGACGACGTCATATCCGCGCGAGGCCAGCGCCGCGTCAAGCGCGGCGTCGGCGGGGCGGATCAGGAACAGCGGCACCTGCCCCAGTTCGGCATGGGCCGTCTCGGCCAGCGGGATGTCGGCGTCCGCCCAATCGCCCGCCGGGGTGGCGGCCGACACGCGCTTGCCGCCGCCCCTGCCTTCGCGCACAAGCCAGGGGCCGGCGCGGTGGCTGGCGTAGGCGGGCCAGGTGGCATCGAGAACGTCGAACAGATCGGTCATGCCGCCTCTCCGGGGAACAGCGCCGAAAGGCGGGTGAAGGCGGCTTCAAGCCGTGCCGGGTCGGTGCCGCGCATGACAAGGTTCGTGCCGTAGACCCCGTTCACGATGAAGGGATAGGAGCCCATGGAAAGGTCGGGGAAATCGGCGGCGAGCTGGCCGAAACCTTCGGCGATGTTGCCTTCGCCGATCATCACCCGCCAGGTGCGGGTCATCAGCGGGGCGCCGCCCCCAAGCCGCGGCAAGAGCGAGGCGACCATCGCCTGGAAGATGTTCGGCACGCCGGCCATGACATGGACGTTGCCGAGGCTGAAGCCCGGCGCGACGGAAACCGGGTTTTCAATGAGCACGGCGCCCTCGGGGATGCGCGCCATGCGCTGGCGCGCCGCGTTGAACGGCAGGTTCTGGCGGGCGTAATGCGCCGCGAGCAGGTCGCGGGCATCGGCGCGGATGGCGAGCGGCAGGCCGAAGGCGGCGGCGACCGCATCGGCGGTGATGTCATCGTGCGTGGGGCCGATGCCGCCCGAGGTGAAGACATGGTCGTGGGCCGCGCGCAGTGCGTTCACGGCCGCGACGATGGCGGCGTGGTCGTCGCGCACGATCCGCGCCTCGCGCAGGTCGATGCCGGCCTTCGTCAGTTCCCCGGCGAGATGATGCATGTTGGCGTCGCGGGTGCGGCCCGAGAGGATTTCGTCGCCGACGATGAGGATGGCTGCGGTAGGGTTCGGCATGCGTGCTCCGGCTTCGTTCGGGCAAGGTATAGGCAGGGCCGCGCCTCTGGCCAAGCAGGATCATCCGCATTATCTAGGCGGCGGAAGCAGCAAGGAGTGGGGGCGTGGAAGAACCGCGCGGCCGGCACACGAAGGACGGCATCAGGATATACGAGGCGGCGGACTTTGCAGGGATGCACAGGGCCGGGCGTCTGGCTGCCGGGATTCTTGACGCGGTGGGGCCCCTGGTCGTGCCGGGGGTGACCACGGCGGCGCTGGACGATTTCATCCGCGGCGCGGTCGAGGCGGCGGGGGCGACCTCGGCCACCATCGGCTACCGCGGCTATCAGCATGCCTCGTGCATTTCGGTCAACCATGTCGTCTGCCACGGGATCCCCGGGCCGAAGGTGCTGGCCGACGGCGACATCCTGAACATCGACGTGACGGTGATCGTCGACGGCTGGTACGGCGACACCAGCCGGATGTATGTGGCGGGCACCATCGGCCGCAAGGCCGAGCGGCTGATCCAGGTCACGCATGACGCGCTGATGAAGGGGATCGAGGCGGTGCGGCCGGGGCGGACCTTCGGCGACATCGGCTATGCAATCCAGTCCTATGTGGAATCGCAGCGCATGAGCGTGGTGCGCGATTTCTGCGGCCACGGACTGGGCCGGGTGTTCCACGCGCCGCCGAACGTTCTGCACTACGGCCGGCCCGGCACCAAGGAGGTGCTGGAGGAAGGCATGTTCTTCACCATCGAGCCGATGGTGAACCTGGGCCGGCCCGAGACCAAGGTGCTGGCCGACGACTGGACGGCGGTGACGCGCGACAAGAGCCTGTCGGCGCAGTTCGAGCATTCGGTCGGCGTGACGGCTGAGGGCTGCGAGATCTTCACCCTGTCGCCGGCCGGGAAGTTCCACCCGACCTGGGGCTGAGGGGAAGGCCGGGGGCGCCGCCCCCGGACCCCCGGGATATTTGGGCGAAATCGAAGGGACTGGGTCAGGCGGGCGCGCGCAGGATGGTGACCAGCGTGTCGCCGTACTTGCGCTGGTCGAGGAGCGTGAAGCCCTCGGGCACCGCCGGCGGCGCGCCTTCTTCCCAGACGACCAGGGCGCCGGGGGCAAGCCAGCCGCCGTCGCGGGCCGAGGCGAGGGCGGCTTCGCCGAGGCCCTTGCCATAGGGTGGGTCGAGGAAGACGAGGCCGTAGCCGGGGCCGCGGTTCGGGCCGAGGCGCGTGGCGTCGCGGCGCCAGACGTCCGTGGTGCCCATCGCACGCATCAGCTCGATGTTGCGGCGCAGGAGGGCGCGGGCGGCGGTGCCGTCGTCGACGAAGGCGATGCGGGCCGCGCCGCGCGACAGGGCTTCCAGCCCCAGCGCACCGGTGCCCGCGAAGAGGTCGAGCACCCGCGCGCCCGTCACCGGATCACCGTAGGGGCCGTTCAGCAGAAGGTTGAAGATCGCCTCGCGCACCCGGTCCGAGGTCGGGCGCAGGTGGGCGGCGGGGTCGCCCGCGCCCACATCGGCCAGCTTCAGGCCGCGTCTTTCCCCGCCGACGATCCGCACTAGCCGAGCAGCGCCTTGAGGTTGGTTTCCGGGTCCGCGATGGCGGCGGGGTCGGGCGAGCGGCCCATCTCGATCAGGCGCTTGCCGATCATGTAGGCGCGCGGGGCGTTCATGGCGTCGACCGCGAGCAGCGTGCCGCCGGCGTAGTACCAGAAGGACACGCCCTCGCCGTCATGGCGGGTGACGATGCGGTCGTAGCCGGTGTTGAGCCCGGCGATCTGGAGCTTGACGTCATACTGGTCGGACCAGAACCAGGGCCTGGCCTTGTAGGGCCTGGCCGCCCCCAGGATGTTCTCGGCCACCGTCTCGGCCTGGTCGATGGCGTTGCCGACGCTTTCGAGCCGGAGCCGCCGTCCGTCGTGCGGGAACGAGGCGCAATCGCCCGCCGCCCAGATGTGGGGGTCGGAGGTGCGGCCCGTCTCGTCCGTGGCGATGCCGTTGTCGATGGTCAGGCCCGCCGCCTCGGCCAGGCGCGTGTCGGGGGTGATGCCGACGCCGACGATGACGAAGTCGGCCGGCAGCTCGCGCCCGTCCGTCAGCCGTGCGGCGGTCACGCGGCCCTCGCCCACGAGCCGCTCGAGCCCGGTGCCTTCGAGGATAGTGACGCCGTGGGCGGTGTGGATCTTGCGGAAATGGTCCGAGGTTTCGGGGGCGGCAACGCGCTGCAGGATGCGCGGGGCCATTTCGACGAGCGTCACGTCGAGCCCGAGCTTGGCTGCGACCGCCGCGGCCTCGAGCCCGATATAGCCGCCGCCGATGATGAGGACGCGGGCACCCCTGCGGAATTCGGCCGCCATCGCATCGACATCGGCCAGGGTGCGCACGGTGTAGACGCCGCCAAGATCGCCGCCGATGGCAGCGGGCAGGCGGCGGGGCTGCGAACCGGTGGTCAGCGCCAGATCGGCGTAGGAAATCGTCTCGTCGCCGACGGTCACGGTGCGCGCCGCCGGGTCGATGGCGGTGACGCGCTGACCGAGGCGCAGGGTGACGTCCTGTTCCTGCCAGAACGAGGGCGCGCGCAGGTAGAGCCGTTCAAGCTCCATCTCGCCGAGGAGGTAGGCTTTCGACAGGGGCGGCCGCTGGTAGGGTGGGGTGGTTTCCTCGCCGATCATGGTGATCGGACCGGTGTAGCCCAGGCTGCGCAGCCTGGCGGCCAGCGATGCGCCGGCCTGCCCGGCGCCGACGATGACGATACCCGGCATTGCCGTTCCCCCCGTTGCGGTTTCCGGGCGCGACCCTATATCGGGGCGCGACGGATTGGCAACGCGCGAGGGTCATGATGACGACGATTTCGGAAGGGGCTGAACTGCCGGCGGCGACGCTTCTGGCGATGGGCGAGAAGGGAGCGGAGCCGGTGGATCTGAAGGCGCGGCTCAGGGGGCGGCGCGTCGTCATCTTCGGCCTGCCGGGGGCCTTTACCCGCACCTGCACCGCGGCGCATGTGCCAAGCTTCATCCGCACCAAACCCGGCTTCGACGCCAAGGGCGTGGACGAGATCATCTGCGTGGCGGTGAACGATCCCTTCGTGATGAAGGCCTGGGGCGAATCGACCGGCGCGGCGGCGGCCGGAATCACCATGCTGGGCGATGCGGATGCCTCGTTCACCAAGGCGATCGGCATGGCCTTTTCGGTTCCGGCGCTGGGCTTCATCGACCGCTCGAAGCGCTATGCGCTTTATGCCGAGGATGGGGTCGTGCGCGTGTTTCACCCCGAAACGGGCACCGGCGGCTGCGAGATTTCCGGCGGCGAGGCGATGCTGGCGGCGATCTGAGGGGTCAGCTGCGCGGCGGCATCGCCGCATCGTCCAGTTCGGCCGCGCGGATGTGGGCGGGCCGCGCGGTCAGCCGGTCGCGGTAGGCGGCGAAAGAGGGCCGTGCCGGGATCGAGCCGAACTGAAGCCCCCAGACGACGTGCGACCCGAGATAGACATCGGCGGCGGAAAAGCCGTTGCCGGTGACGTAGTCGCGCCCCGTGAGGAAGGCGTCGAGCGTGTCGATGGTGCCGTCGAAGCTGCCGTAGCCGACCATGCCGCGCCGGTCCTCGGGCACGGTGACGCCGAGGGCGTTGTTGGTCACGGCCTGTTCCAGCGGCCCGGCGGCGAAGAAGAGCCAGCGGTAGTAATCCGCGCGGTCGGGCGGCGCGGGGGCAAGGCCCGCCTGCGGGAAGGCATCGGCCAGATAGGCGCAGATCGCCGCCGCCTCGGTGACGATGCGTCCGTCATGGACCAGCACCGGCACCTTGCCCATCGGGTTCATCGACCGGTAGCCGGGCGACTTCATCGCCGGGCCGAAAGGCACCATCTCGACCTCGTAGGGTTGGCCGGTCTCTTCCAGCATCCAGCGGGCGATGCGGCCGCGCGACATCGGGTTCGAATAGAGCTTGAGCATCGGCGCCTCCGGTCGTTGGGGTTGGCCCGAGCCTAGCAGAGGTCAGTCCTGCATGTCCTGCCCCGCCTTGCGGAAGGGGCCATAGGCGGTCAGCACCTCGATTTCCTCGTCCACGGCGGCGCGTTCGGCGGCAAGGTACTGCCCGACCGCGCGGCGGAAACCGGGGTCGGCGATCCAGTGCAGCGAATGGGTGGCCTTGGGCAGGTAGCCGCGGGCGAGCTTGTGTTCGCCCTGCGCGCCGGCCTCGACCCGCGCCAGGCCGGTTGCAATGGCATGGTCGATGGCCTGGTAGTAGCAGCATTCGAAATGCAGGCAGGGATGGTCCTCGGTGGCGCCCCAGTAGCGGCCGTACAGCGTGTCACGGCCGAGGAAGTTCAGCGCCCCCGCGACCGGGCGGCCGCCGCGTTCGGCCAGTACCAGCAGGATGTCGTCGCGCATGGTGGCGTGCAGCCGGTCGAAGAAGGCGCGGGTCAGGTAGGGCCGGCCCCATTTGCGGCTGCCGGTATCCTGGTAGAAGGTCCAGAAGGCATCCCAGTGTTCGGGGCGGATGTCATCGCCGGTCAGGCGGCGGATGGTGCCGCCGAAACCCGCGGCACGCTCGCGTTCCTTGCGGATCGCCTTGCGCTTGCGCGACGAAAGCCCGGCAAGGAAGGCGTCGAAGCTGGCATAGCCGCGGTTTTCCCAGTGGAACTGCTGGGTCAGCCGGTGGAGGAAGCTGCCGCTGCCGCTGGCGGCGTGGGTCTCGGCCTCGGCGGCGGTGCAGAAGGTGACGTGGACCGAGGAGAGCCGGTTCGATTCGGCCAGCGTCACTGCCGCCTGAAGCAGCGCGGCCCCGGCCGTTTCCCAGCCGGGCCGGGCCATAAGACGGCGGCCGGTGACCGGGGTGAAGGGCACGGCGATCTGGAGCTTGGGGTAGTATCGCCCGCCTGCCCGTTCCCAGGCATCGGCCCAGGCATGGTCGAAGATGTATTCGCCCTGGCTGTGCGATTTGACGTACATCGGCGCGACGGCGATGACACGCCCGCCCGACCGCGCGACCAGGGGGCGCGGCGTCCAGCCGGTGCAGGGGCCGACCGAGCCGGAAGCTTCCAGCGCCGCAAGGAAGCGGTGGGTGGTGAAGGGGTCGGCGGGGCGGCCGCCATCTGCGGTCTCGGGGCAGGCGCAGGCGTCCCACTCGGCCGCGGGCAGGGCGGCGACGGCGCTGGCTGCGGTGACCTCGATGCCGGGCGCGACGGCCATCGCGCCTAGCCCGGCATGGCGGCGGCGTAGCCCTCGAACGTGACGTTGTGGGCGCGGGTGCGGGCGGCCGCCTCGGCCTCGGGCGAGCGGATCGTCCAGCACAGCACCTTGCCCTTCTGCGCCACGATCCGGTCAAGCCGCGGGCGGCCGAGGTCGGCAGCCTCGTGCGAGACGAAGCTGGCCCAGACGCGGTCGTAGTCGGGGATGTCGCGCAGGTGGTCGCGGATGCGGGCGGGAAGAAGCGGCCAGTCCTCGGCGTCGTAGGCGCTGGTGACGAGGCCGCGGGCGATGCCGGGGGCGGCCCTGGCCATGACCGCCATCGAATGCGGGTTGAAGGACATCACCGCCACCGGGCCGCGATAGGCCATGACGATGATCGCCACCGCTTCTTCCAGCGGGCCGACTTCGGGGCCCATCGCGCCGTCCTGGTCCTTGATCTCGATGAGGACCGGCACCTGCCCGGAAACCAGCCGCAGGACTTCGGCCAGCGTCGGGATCGTCTCGTCGCCGCCCAGAAGGCGCATGGACTGAAGCTCGGCCGCGGTGTGGCCGCGGATGCGGCCGGGAATGCCCGTCAGGCGGCGCAGGTCGTAGTCGTGGAACACCATCGGCACGTTGTCGGCCGAGGGCTGGACGTCGAGCTCGATGCCGTAGCCGGCCTCGATCGCGGCGCGGAAGGCAGCGCGCGAGTTTTCGGGCCGGCCCTGCGAACGGTCGTGCAGGCCCCGATGCGCGAGCGGGGCCTGGAGGAAGGCATAGGGAAGGATGACGGGCGAGGGCATCAGCGGACCTGGAAGATCGCCTCGATCTCGACCGCGACGCCGAAGGGCAGCGAGGGCGCGGAAACGGCGGAGCGGGAATGGCGGCCGGCGTCGCCGAAGACCTCGACCATCAGGTCCGAGCAGCCGTTGATGACCTTGGGCTGGTCGGTGAAATCGGCGGTCGAATTGACGAAGCCCGTCAGCTTCACGGCCCGCACCACGCGGTCGAGATCGCCGCCAAGCGCGGCGCGCAACTGGGCAAGGATCGACAGGCCGCAGCGGCGCGCGGCGGCAGCGCCCTGGGCGGCGTCCATGTCGGCGCCGAGCCGGCCCTTGATCAGGCCGTCCGGCCCCTGGCTGATCTGGCCCGAGATGAACACAAGATCGCCGGTCCGCACCTGGGGCACATAGTTGGCCGCCGGCGCGGGCGCGTCGGGCAGCGTGATTCCCAGTTCGGCAAGGCGGGCGTCGATCTTTCCGGTCATCGTGTGTTCCTTTCGTTCGTGTCGGCGGGGCCGGCGCGCTGGCACCCTATCGCCGGTGCAACCGGTAGAAAAGCCCTGCGCCGGTTCTGCGGCGGAAAGGCGGATATTGCGCGGCAGCGCATGCGGCGCCCTCAGCTTTCGCGGAAGGCCCGGCGGAAATAGTCGGCCAGCGGCTTGACCAGATAGGCCAGCGGCGTGCGGGCGTCGGTGCGCACGAAGACCTCGACCGGCATGCC
>WBZM01003469.1_pt1 | contig 12308 bp, 9 predicted proteins | sample 5204271 | NCBI WGS metagenome assembly WBZM01 (sample SAMN12344346, study PRJNA552823) | activated sludge metagenome | biome: Activated sludge suspended growth; feature: Nitrification reactor; material: Wastewater; isolation source: activated sludge from nitrification reactor of wastewater treatment...
CTCTTCCTCGCCGCGCTCGCCTTCGCGCTGCGCCCCCAGACGCGCGCGGCCACGGGCTGACGGCGACGCGACCGCCCGGGCCGACACCCCCGCGCGCCGCCCTGTCCGCCCGACCGGACGCTCGCGGCGCGAAGTCGCCGTGATCCCGCGCGGCACGGCGCTCGCTCCCTCGCGGAGGCATGAAACACCGCGCCTCGCTCTCCCTCGTGCTCCTCGCCCTCCACGCCTGCGCCCCGGTCGACGAGGCCGACGGGCCCGCGACGGCCGCCGGCGCGATCGTCGGCGGAGGGGGCGCCCCCAACCGGAGCACCTACCTCATCCGCCGCGGCGCCACCGCCCGGTGCCCCGCGCTGATGATCAGCGCCGACCAGGCGCTCGTCGCCCAGTGCGTCAACCCCGACACGCGCCCCGCCGACCTCACGATCGACGACGGCACCGCGATCGTCGCGGCGTCGGAGTTCGAGCGCGACCCGGCGAGCGGCCTCGCGGTGGTGCGCTTCCCCGGGATGCGCAACGTCACCCCGGGCCGCGTCGGCTACCTCCCCCGCGCGTACTACGGCCCCGTCACCTGCACGGGCTACTCGTCCACCGGGGTGCGCAACGCGGCCCTCTTCGACCTCTACACCTTCGCCCCCACGCAGAACCTCCTCTTGCAGTTGCGCGGCCGGCGCGGCGAGGGCGTCGGCGCCAACGACCTCGGCGGCCCCTGCGACGTGCCCGACATCCTCGGACGGCCCTTCACCGCCGGGCTGATCTACGGCGCCGGCACGTGCGGCCCCCTCGGGTGCTCCGTCGGCGGGTACATGCTCACGCTCGACCGCTACGTCGGGTGGATCCGGAACACCGCGCGCCTCCAGCGCCTGCGGGCGACGACCTTCGGCTTCGCGCTGGTCAACCCCGCGAGCGGCCGCTGCATGTCGCTCACCCCCCGGCGCAACGCGACGATCGAGCCCTGCGACGGGAGCGCGCGCCAGCGCTTCTACGCCGAGCCCGACGAGATCACGCCGGGCACCTCCCGCCTCGTCGAGGGCACCTCGGGCTCGATCGTCACGCCGTCCTGGCCCGACGACCTCCCCCTGCGCGTCACGTCCGACGACGGGTTCGGCGCGCCGGGCTGGACGCTGCCCGGCGCGACCCCGGGCCCCGCGCGGACGAGCGACCCGGACGCCTGCCTCGACATCCCCGGCAGCGCCGCCGCGCCGTCGGGCACCGAGCTCCAGCTCTTCTCCTGCAACGGCGGCGCGAACCAGCAGTGGACCTCGCGCTGGTACCTCACGCGGCCCGCGTCGTGACGGGCGCGTCAGGGCGCGAGGGCGAGGGCGCGCACGCGACGGGCCATGGCGCCGCAGAAGCCGCCGCGTCAACTCCCCCGCCGCTTGTTGGCGGTGTGACGTCGCCGACCGCTACGCTCCGCGCGATGAACCTCCGCGCCCTCCTCACGGCCCTCGCGCTCGCCCTCCCGACCGCGGCCCTCGCCCAGCACGCGCCGCGCGCCGTCCGCGCCGTCCGCGTCGACGAGGGGCCGGTGATGGCGGTGATCCGCCGCGTCGAGGCGCGCCTGCGGACGACGCGCTACGTCCACAGCACGCGGGTGGTGGAGTCGGAGGGGAGGTTCGACTGGGACTGCTCGGGGATGGCGGCGTGGGTGCTCGCCCGCGCGACGCCGCGCGCCCACGCGACGGTGATGGCCCGCAACGGCCGCGGCCGCCCCGTCGCGAGCGACTACCACGACGTGATCGCCGCGGCGCCCGCCGGCCGCGAGCGCGGCGGGTGGACGCGCCTCGCCCACGCGAGCGAGCTGCGCCCCGGCGACGTGATCGCGTGGCGCCGGCCGCCCTCGGTGGCGTCGCGCAACACCGGGCACGTCGCCTTCGTGGCGGCGCCCGCGCGTCGGATCGACCGCGAGGGTCGGCGGTGGAGCGTCCGCGTCGTCGACTCGACGTCCATCCCGCACGGCGACGACACGCGGCCCCGCGCGCACCAGAGCGGCTTCGGCCACGGGACGATCGTGGTCCACTACGACGACCCGCGCGGCGAGGCGACGGGCTATGGGTGGTACGGCCTCGCGACGCGCCTCGACTTCCGCACGCACCTCGCGCTCGGCCGCGCCGTGCGGTGACCCGCGGCGGGCGCCGGGTGCGGTATCCTCCCGACCCCGTGATGGAAACCACGATCCCGCGCGTGCCCGGCGTGCCGCTGCTCGGCAACGCGCTCGACCTCGCCCGCGACCCCATCGGCGCCATGACCCGCGCGTACCAGGCGCACGGCCCCGTCTTCGAAATCGCGATCCCCGGGCGCAGGATCACCATCCTCGCGGGGCAGGACGCCAACCTCCTCTTCAACACCCTCGGCAGCGACACCCTGCAGCTCCAGCCCATCTACGGGAAGCTCGTCGAGGAGACCCGCAGCGCGCGGTACCTGCCGACGCTCGACGAGCCCGACTACGGCTACTACCGCCGGATGATCAAGCCGCGGATGTCGCGCGAGTCGCTCGGGGCGCACCTGCCCGAGGCGGTCGGCGTGATCCGCGACGCCGCGCGGGGCTGGCGCGCCGGCGAGCAGGTGCCGGTGCTCGACCTGATGACCCGGCTGTGCGTCGAGATCATCGGGCGCGCGACGCAGGGGACGCCGGTCGGCGCCGAGCTCGACGACATCGTCCTGTTCACGAAGCGCCTGATCGGGTCGGGGGTGGCGTTCCAGCCGGCGTTCCTGCTGAGGCTGCCGGACTACCTGCGGGCGCGGCGGCGCTTCGAGGCCTTCCTCCAGCGCATCGTCGACGAGCACCGCGCGCGGCCCGGCGACGACCTCGTCGACCTCCTGCTCCAGGCGAAGACCCCCGAGGGGGAGCCCCTCGAGGGCCACGACCTGCTCGCGTACGTTCACCTCCCGCTCGTCAACGGCGTCGCGTACGCGCCGCGCCTCTGCGGCTACCTCCTCTACGAGCTCCTGCGCGCGCCCGAGCTCCTTCGCCGCGTGCGGGACGAGGCCGACGCGCTCTTCGCCGAGCCCGAGCTCACGCTCGCCGGGCTCCGCCGCATGCGCTGGCTCTACGGCGCCTGCATGGAGACCCTGCGCATGTACCCCATCGCCGGCGCGCTGCCGCGCTACGTCGCGAAGGACTTCGCCTTCGGCGGGCACACGATCCGCGCGGGGCAGATGGTCTTCATCGCGACGGGCGTCGCCCACTTCCTCCCGGCGCTCTACCCCGAGCCCCGGCGGTTCGACCCCGAGCGCTTCTTCGAGCCGCGCAACGAGCACCGCCAGCCGGGAGCGTTCGCGCCCTACGGCCTCGGCCCCCGGACGTGCCTGAGCGCCGGGATGGGCGAGGCGCTCATCATGCTCGTCACCGCCACGCTGTTGCACCACGTCGAGCTCGCGCTGCCGCGGCCCGACTACGAGCTCCGCTCCGAGATCGACCCGATCCCCGGGCCGCACAAGCGGTTTCGTGTGCGGGTGCTCGGGCCGCGGGCCGCTCCTTCGTAGGCGGGTCGGTCAGTCGCGCGCGAGCGGCGGCGTCGCTTCGGCGGTGGGTTGCATGACCGTCGCGCCCGGGGCCTGCACGTCGAACATCCCCGGCGCGTACGCGAACGCCCCCTGCCGCGCCATCGCGGCGTCGAGCACCGCGCGGTTCTCCTCGACGTGGAGGCGCTCGAGGGCGCGGGCCGCGAGGGGCGTCGGCAGGTGCGCCGCGCGCGACGCGTGGACCGCCGTGGCGTAGTGGATCACCGCGAGCTGCCGCTCGGCCCCGGCCTCCGCGTCGAAGGCGCGCCGCGCCTGGTCGATCTGGGCGTCGACGCGCTCGCGCACCTGCTGTTCGAGCGCGTCGGCCTGCGCCTCGAGGCGTTCGCGCTGGGAGGGCGTTCGGCGGGCGAGGGCGCGGAGGCGATCGACCGCGGCGAACGCGCGACGGACGGCGGGGTCGTCGTCGGCCGCGAGGAGCTCGCCGACGCGCGCCTCCTGGGTGGCGAGGTGCTCGTGGGCTTCTCCTTGCCGCACCAGCGCGTCGATGGAGGCCGCGCCGCCGCGGAGGGCCACCACCTCGCGGGCGGCCGCGTCGAGGGAGGCGAGGTCGGCGCGCGCCCGCTCGACCTGCGCGCGGAGGGAGGCCGCGTCGCCCCGCGTGAACGGCGCCCCCGCGAAGGCCGCCACGCGCGCGTCGAGCTGCACGCCGAGGGCCCCGGCGGCGAGCGCCGCGGCGGGCGTCCCGACCCCCGCGCCCGACGCGCGGAACTCCGTCACCACGGCGGCGAGCGCCACGCGGTAGCGCTCGTCGTCGCCGAGCGCGCGGTGGGCGAGGGCGATCGCGTGCTGCGCGCGGACGCGGTGCGCCGCGGTGGCGGGCGTCGCGGGCTCGGTCGCGAGGTAGCGGGCGAGCGAGCGGAGGGCCCCGGCGTGGTCGCCCGCGCGGGCGGGGAGCTCGGCGAGTCGCCAGGTGGCCTCGGCGCGCTCGGCGTCGGTTCGGGCGGCGGGCAGGAAGGCGCGCCAGGCCCGCTCGGCCTCGTCGCGCCGGCCGAGCTCCGACGTGAGGAGGGCCGCGGCGGCGAGGGCGTCGTGGGCGTGGTCGGCGTGGTCGGTCGCGCCGGCGAAGCGCGGGTCGTCGGCGACGGCGCGGTAGTGGGCGAGGGCGGCGTCGTGGTCGAGCTGGCGTTCGAGCGTGACGGCGGCGCGGAAGTGCGACTGCTCGAGCAGCGTCACGCGTTGTTGGAGCGCGTCGCCGGTGAGGGGGCGTCCCTCGGCGTCGACGGCGCGGTCGTGCTCGCTCACGATGCGGAGGTAGGCGCGGGTGGCCGTGTCGGCGCGGCCGCTCCGCTCCCACGCGAGGGCCGCGTAGAAGCTCGCGAGGGCGGCGTCGGGGTGGCGCGGGCTCCGCCGGGCGGCCTCGTCGAGCGCGCGGGCGGCCGCTTCGAAGCGGGGCGCGGCCTCGGCGTCGGGGGCGGACTCCGCGGCGCGGTAGCGGTCGAGGGCGCGGCGGAAGACGTGGCCGGCGGAGACCTCCTCGGGCACCTCCACACAGTGAGCCTCGGACTGCGCGCGGACGAGGGTCTCGGCGTCGTCGAGGCGCCCCTCGCGCGAGAGCGCCGCGTGGAGCGAGGCGAACGCGGCGCGGGCCACGGCCGGGTCGCGGCACGCCGTGAGGAGCGCGCGGAGCAGGGCATCGGCCTCGCCCGCGCGCCCGAAGGCGACGAGTGTGCGGGCCCGCTGCCAGGCGAACTTGTCGCGGTACGGCGCCCGCTGCGCGTCGGGGACGTTGCTGGCGACGACCTCGGCGAGCTGCTCGGGGACGTCGAGCGCGGCCGGGACGCGCCGCTCGTACGCGAGGCGCGCGTCCTGGAGCGCGCGGACCCCGTCGGGGAGCTCGCGCGGCGCCGTCGATTCGCACGCCGCGGCTCGCGCGTCGTCGAGCAGGGGCGCGCCGAGGTCGTCGGCGAGCGACGCGCGGGGGACGCCGGCCCGGAGCGCGTCGCAGGGGTCGAGGCGGCGCTCGCGGGCGGCGGCGGCGAGGGCTTCCTCCTGCGCGCGGACGGCCATGTACGCCGCGGGGGCGAGCCGCCGGTCGTCGTCGTGGGCGTCGCGCACCTCGGCGTACGCGGCAGCGGCCGCGGCGAGGTCGCGCGCCCAGTAGAGCGCGTCGGCCCGGTTGTAGCGGAGCTCGTAGACGTCTGCGTCCTGCGGGTGGTTGGCGACGAAGCGGGCGTAGGCCTGGGCGGCGTCGTGGTACGCGGCGTCGGCCCGGCGGAGCGCGTCGACGGCCTCCGCCTGGAGCCGCGCCCGGGCCTCGCCGCGCGCGCTCGCGGCCTCGCGGGTGAGGGCGACGGCGCGCTGGCGGAGCGAGGCGGCGGCGCGGTGGCGCTCGATCGCGACGTCGTGGAGGGCGTCGCGGGCCTCGCGCTCGGCGCGTCGGAGCGCGTCGGGGCGGTCGCGGTTGGCCTCCCACCACGCGCCCCCCTCGACGAAGCGCTGCATCCCCTCGCGGGCGGCGACGGCGTCGTCGAAGCGCCGCTGACGCGTGTACGCCGCGACGATCGCCTCCACCGCCTCCGGGGCCCGCACGTGAAGGGGGTAGCGCGCGAGGAAGGCCCGGTACGCGGTGATCGCCTCGTGGTGCTTCGTCTGGAGGAGGTAGTTCGACGCGAGCTCGAGCCACACGTCGGCCGTCCACGCGCGGTCTTGCGGCACGTACCCGGCGCGCGTCGGCGGCGGGAGCGGTCGGCCGTCGCGGACGGCGCGGGCGAGGTCGTCGGCGGTGTACGGGGCCGCGAGGCGGAGGATCCCCGCGCAGTCGAAGGGCCGCGCGGCCTCGGGCGGCACCGACGCGACGGCCTCCACGAGCGACTGGCACGCGCTGGCCTCGGGGGCGGGGCGCGCGGCGTCCCACTCGCCCTCGGAGAAGATCACGCCGACCCAGCGGACGGCGTCGGCGCGGTTGCCCTCGCGGTCGTCGTGGCCCTGGCGCTCGTGGTGGTCGAGGAGCTCGGCGAAGCCGCGGAGCGCGTCGGGGTAGCCGCCGGGCCGGCGGAAGTGCGCCCACGACCGCTTGTAGAGGGCCTTCGCCCAGAAGGGGGAGCGAGCAGGGCCGTCCGCGCGCACCGCCGCGGCGCGCATCGACGCGGTGTAGGCGGCGACGGCGCCGTCGTTGTCGCCCTCGTCGAAGCGGGCGTCGCCGAGGTGGTACCAGACCTCGGCCTCGTAGCGGCTCGGCGCGCCGTCGGCGCCGCGGAGGGCCTCGCAGCGCGCGACGTCGAGCGGCGCGTCGGACGTCGCATCGACGGGCGCGACGGGCGTGACGAGTTCAGGCGCGCGCGGGCGCAGGAGGGCGACGAGGCCGGGGCACGCGAGGGGCGCGTCGAGGGGTCGGAGCGGCGCGGCGAGGTCGAAGGAGCGCGACGGGTCGTAGCGGCGCTGCGCGGGGCACGCGAGGGCCTCCCAGGCGCGGGCGGCGTCGTCGGCGCGGCCCATCTCCTGGAGGACCCACCCGAGGAGGTAGTGGGTCGCGTCGCGCAGGCGGTAGTCGGGGAAGCGCGCGATGACGTGGCGGTAGAGGAGCGCGGCGCACCTGTGGTCGGCGGGGGCGTCGTCGCGCTCGAGCCGCGCCCACGCGGCCTCGTCGAAGTAGAGCTCGGCGAGGCGGAACATCACGTCCGGCGTCCGCTCGGGGTCCTCGGGGTGCTCGGCGAGGAAGCGTTCGAAGCGCTGGATGGCGGCGCGGCGGGCCTCGGCCTCGGCGGCGCGCTCGGCCTCGATCTGCCGGCCGAAGCGCGCGCGGACGTCGCCGAGGCGGCGGGCGTGCTCGCGCGCGAGGATCGACTGGACCGCGGCGCGGTACCCGCGGGCGCGCTGGAGGAAGGGCTCGACCTCCGCCTCGAGCGTGCGGAGGCTGTCGGCCTGCGCGGCGGTGGGCGTCGGGCGCGCGGGGACGTCCTGCGCGGACGCGGCGCCCGCGGCGAGCGCGAGGAGGAGACACAACAGGGCCCCGAAGGCCCGGCGCGGTGCGCGGCCCATCACAGTCACTCTCCGGTGGTGCGCGCGGGGCCCAAGGAGTGGGGGCGCCCGCGGGTAGCGTACAGACGCGCGTCACGCGCCCGCGGTGTGCGGCCGGGGCAGGGGAGGTGTCGTTGCGGTGCGGGTGCGCGCGGAGTCCGCGCCGTGCGCAGGCGGGTGCGCAGGGCGGCGTCGGCGTCGTCGCGCCCGTCGCGGAGCGCCGCACACGCGGAAACCCGCGCCCACGTGCGCACGCAGCGGTTTGTCGAACGCGTGTCGCGGGCGTTGGGGCGCCGTACGGGACGCCCCCGCGCGGGCCCTCGCGTCATCCCACCTGCACCATGAACCTCTCGACACCCCGCCTCGCCCTCGCGCTCGCCGCCGCGCTCGCCACACAAGCGGCCGCCGCGCAGACCGCGCCCGAGCCCGCCCTCGGCGTGCGCGCCCACGCCGAGCTCGGCTTCGTGGCCGCCGCGAGCCACTTCATCCAGCTCGGCCGCGACGGGTCGCGCGTCGACTACCGCGCCGACGGCGCGCAGGACACCCTCTTCGCCTTCGCCCGCCTCGCGGTCGACCTCGACGTCAACCGCCGCCACCTCGTCACCCTCCTCTACCAGCCGCTCGACCTCGAGACGCGCGAGACGCTCGCCCGCGACCTCCGCATCGACGGCGCCACCTTCCGCGCCGGCACGCCCGTCCGCTTCCGCTACGGCTTCCCCTTCTTCCGCGCGGGCTGGGCGTACAACGTGCTGTCGGGCGTCGGGCGCGAGCTGGCCTTCGGCGCGGCGCTCCAGATCCGCAACGCCACCATCGAGTTCGAGTCGGCCGACGGCGCCCTCCTCCGCACGCGCAACGACGTCGGGCCCGTCCCGCTGCTCCGCGCGCAGGGTCGCTTCGCCTTCGCGGGCGGCGGCTTCTTCGGCTTCGACGTCGACGGCTTCTACGCGCCCATCTCCGTCATCAACGGGAGCGACAACGAGGTGGTGGGGGCCATCGTCGACGCCAGCGTCCGCGTCGGGTGGCGCCCGCGCGACCACGTCGACCTCTTCGTCAACCTCCGCTACATCGGCGGCGGCGCCACCGGGCAGGGCGACCCCACGCCGACGAGCGACGGGTACCAGAGCAACTGGCTCCACTTCGTCGCCCTCTCCCTCGGCGCGACGCTCGACTCCCGCGCCGTGCGCTGAACGCGCCGCCCGAGCGGATCCGGCGTCGGCGCGGCTGGTCTGATTCGTGCTCATGGATCTCCCCATGAGCGACTCCACTCGATCCCCCGTGCCCGCCAGGCGCATTGCGCGCCCCCTCCGCGACGCCGACGTCACCACGCAGCGCGCGACCCCGAACCACCCGCTGACCGTACGGACGGACGCCCGCGCGGGCTTCCACGGCTCGGACTACAACGCCGGCCACCGCTGAACCATCCGCGCGTCAGCGGGCGCCTCGTTCCGCGGTGAGCACGCGCACCACGCCCTCCCGCACCAGCCACTTCGCCAGCACCTGCTTCCCCTCGCCGTCGAGGTCGTCGGGCAGGTCGCCGACCCGCACCGGCTTCCCCGAGAGCAGCCGACGCACCCCCGACGCGGTGTGGTCCGGCAGCGTCACCGTACGCCCGGCGACGCGCAGCAGCAGGTGTGCGCCCTCCCGCACGACGGCGACGTCGAGTGCGGACCGCCGCACGACGACGCTCTCGTGCGTGAGGCTCTCCCCAGTCACCGCGGCGGCGACCATCCACCGCGCCCTCGGCGTGCGGTCGAGGGCGAGGTCGCCGTGCACCTTTCGCATCACCGCGCTCACGTCCGCGCCCTCCGCGAGCGACGCGAGGAGCGCATCGAAGGCCGCGCGCGCCGAGCCCGGGTCGCGGAAGGCCCCGAACGGAACCGCGCGCCGCGCCCGCGCATCACGCGCCGCGAAGGCGTCGACCGCGGCGTGGAGCGCGGCGGCCCAGGTCGTGGGGGTGAACGCCACCGTGAGGTGGAGTGAGGCCTGCTCGAGCGTCGCCGCCGCGTGCGGGTGCCCCCGCGGGATGTACAGCACGTCGCCCGCGCGCAGGGTCAGCGTGGCGCGCGGCTCCCCGACGTCGACGTGCCCGCGGCCCACCGGCGTCAACGGCGGGAACTCCTCCGGCGGCCCATACAGCGCCCACCGCTTCTCCCCGGAGAGCTGCAGCACGAAGACGTCCGCGTCGTCGGTGTGGGGCGCGAAGCCGTGGCTCCGCGGCGGCGAGAGGTAGAGGTTGGCCCAGGCGTGCCCCTGCACGTCGCGCCCGAGGCCCGCGCAGAGCCGAGCCGCCGCGGCGCTCCAGGTCTGCACGCGGTCGAGGATCAGCGTCGCCCCCTCGCCGAGCCTCGCCGCGAGCAGCACCGGGTCGACGACGCCGTCCGCGCGGGTGAAGGCCGAGGCGTCGAGCGACGACCCGTCGCGGGCCATGCGCGCGGCAGGGGCGCGGAGCTCGCGCTGCGTCACGAAGCGGTCGATGGCGTCGAGCGTGGGCAGCGTGCGGAAGCGCCGCGCCTCGCCCGGGACGTGGAGCGCCTCCCGCTCGAAGTGCACGTCGAGGAAGGAGTCGACCGTGCGCGGCGCGACGAACCACGCGAGCGATCCTCGGAGGGGAGCGGCATGGGTGGGTGAGGGGCTCTTCGACGTGGGCATGGGCCGCGCGCCTTGCGACAACCGCGCCGGGGTGGCCGCAGCGTCGCGTGGTGTGAGAAGCTGCGCCCCGCGCCGAGATGACGTCCCCTTCGCCTCCTCCCCCGCGTCAGGACGCTCCCCGCGTCGTGCTGGTGACCGGCGCGAGCCGCGGCCTCGGGCGCGAGGTGGCGCGCCAGCTCGCCGCGCGCGGGTTCCTCGTCCGCGTTGGCGCGCGCGAGGAGGGGGCGGGCCGCGCCGTCGCGGAGGCGATCCGCGCGGAGGGGGGCGACGCGAGGCACCTCACGCTCGACGTGACGCGCGACGACCACGTCGCCGCCGCCGCGCGCGCCCTCGAAGACGAGCACGGCCGCCTCGACGTCCTCGTGAACAACGCCGGCGCGGCCTTCGAGTGGGACGGGACCACCGCCGAGGGGTTCCGCCAGACCCTCGCCGTGAACCTCGTCGCCCCCTGGGCCCTCACCGAGGCCCTCACGCACCTCCTCGCGCGGAGCGACGACGCCCGCGTGATCCACCACGCCTCGGTGCTCGGCTCGATCGCCTCCTGCGTCGCGGCCGACGACGACACCTTCGCGCTCTACACCCCCGCCTACGCCTCGTCGAAGGCCGGCCTCGACATGCTCACGGTGATCCAGTCGCGGCGCCTCGCGCCCCTCGGCATCGCGGTGGCCGCCGCGCACCCGGGCTGGGTGAAGACCGACCTCGGCACCGACGAGGCGCCGATGGACGTCGCCGAGGGCGCGCAGACCGCCGTGGCCCTCGCCACCATGGCGCGCGCGGACTTCCCCCACGGGCGCCTCGTCCACGCGGGGCGCGAGCTGCCCTGGTGACGCGCGATTTCCGCCGCTACTGGGCCGGCCAGACGCTCTCGGGGCTCGGCGACGCGTTTTCAATCGTGGCCGTCCCCCTGATGGCGCTCGAGGCCACGCGCGACGTGGCGGCCATGGGGCAACTGGCCGCCGCGGCCGCCCTCGCGCACCTCGCCGCGGGCCTCGCCGCCGCGCCCGTGCTCGCCCGCGTCGCGCGCCGCCGCCTCATGGTCGCCTGCGACCTCCTCCGCTTCGCCGCGTGGGCAGGGGCCGCCGCGTGGTGGCGGTGGCGCGGGCCGAGCATCCCCGCGCTCACCATGGCCGTCGCGCTGTCGGCCTTCCTCGGCAACCTCTTCCTGGTCGCGTCGGTGAGCGCCGTCGCCCGCCTCGTCGACCGCGAGGAGCTCGGCGCCGCCAACGGGCGCCTCCAGGGCACGTACGCCGCGATGTTCTTCGTCGGCCCGTGGGCGGCCGGCGAGCTGTGCCACCGGCTCGGCGCGAGCGCGGGGGTCGCGGTCGACGCGGTGTCGTTCCTCGCGTCGGCGGCGTCGCTGGCGTCGGTGCGGCGCGAGCTCTCCGGCGACGACGCGCCCGAGGGCGCCGCGTCCCTCGCGGAGGGGATGCGCTTCCTCTGGCGCGTCCCGCGGCTCCGCGCGCTCACCGCCCTCCTCGCCGCCTCCACCTTCCTCCTCGCGAGCCGCGAGAACCTCCTCGTCTACTACGTCAAGCACACCCTCCGCGGCAGCGACGCGGCCGTGGGGCGCATCTTCGCCGCGGCCTCGCTCGGCGCCGTCGCGGGCGCCGCGCTGGGCCCCGCCGTGCGCGCGCGCGTGGGCTTCTCCGCCGCGTGGGCGGGGGCCGGCGTCGCCGCGGGCGCCGCCATCGCCGCCGCGAGCGCCGTCGACTCGATCGCCGCGATCGGCGCATTCGCCTTCGTCGTCGCGCTCGGCGACTCCGTCCGCGCCGTCACCTCCCTCACCGTCCAGCAGCAGAGCGTGCCCGAGCGCCTCCTCGGCCCCGTCACCGCCGCCACGCAGGTGCTCCTCACCGCGCCCGCGGCCGTCGGCGCGTGGGCCGCCGCGCGCTTCGCCGCGTCCTTCGACGCGGGCCTCGCGCTCGCCGCCACCGGCCTCGCGCTCGCGGCCGTGATGACGCTCGGGCTCTTCACGCCGCTCCGCCACCCCGAGGGGCGCGAGCAGGGGCTGCGCGGCTCCGTCATCGCCTGAGCACCGCGCGGCCATCCGCTGGGCGACTCTGGACAGCATCCACCGCGTCGCGCCGTGCCATACCCCGGTCGCACCATGGCGAACCACCCCACGGTCGAAGCCCTCCCGCCTCCCGGCGCGCGCCCCGCGGTCGCGCCGGTCTCCACGA
>WBZM01003471.1_pt1 | contig 12305 bp, 8 predicted proteins | sample 5204271 | NCBI WGS metagenome assembly WBZM01 (sample SAMN12344346, study PRJNA552823) | activated sludge metagenome | biome: Activated sludge suspended growth; feature: Nitrification reactor; material: Wastewater; isolation source: activated sludge from nitrification reactor of wastewater treatment...
GGGATGGGCCATCAGCACCCGCTCGGTGTCCGGCGCGAGGCTGAGCTGCGGCTTGCCGTAGCGTTGCCGGTGCACCTCGAGGAAGTGACGCGCCAGTTGGATGACATCGGCGCCCCGATCGCGCAGAGGCGGCGTGGACAGGTGCAGGATGCGCAGGCGGAAGTAGAGGTCCGATCGAAACTGCCCCTGGCGCACCATCGCCTCGAGATCCCGGTTGGTCGCGGTGATGATGCGCACCGACACCTGGTGCTCGCGCGTGCTACCCAGGCGGCGGATCCGCTTGTCCTCCAGCAGCTTGAGCAGCTTCACCTGCAGCGGCGCCTCGATCTCGCCGATCTCGTCCAGGAACAGCGTGCCGCCATCGGCCGCCTCGATCAGGCCCAGCTTGCGCTCCCGCGCGTCGGTGTAGGCGCCACGCTCGTGGCCGAACAATTCGGCCTCGAGCAACTGGGTCGGGATCGTCGCGCAATTGATCTCGACGAACGGGCCGGCCGCGCGCGGACCGTCGACGTGCAAGGCACGCGCCACCAGCTCCTTGCCGGTGCCGGTCTCACCGGTGATCAGCGCCGCCGGCGGATCGCCGTTGGTGAGGCCACGCTCGGCCTCGAGGATGCGGTTGATGGCCTGGCGCAAGCGCTGCATCGGCTCGGAATCGCCGATCAGCGCGGACACGCCCTGCGAGGCGACCGCGCGCCGCCGATGGTACGAGAGCTCCTCGCGCGAGCGCTCGGCGCTCAGTGCGCGATCCAGCACCAGCTTGAGCTTGCCCAGCGACACCGGCTTCGTGAGGTAGTCGTACGCGCCGCCCTTCATCGCCTCGACGGCGATCTGCTCGTTGCCGTGCCCGGTCATCATCACGACGACCGCGTCGGGCGCGCTTCGGCGGAGGCGCCCGAGCGCCTCCAGGCCGTCCATGCCGGGCAGGTTGAAGTCCAGCACGATCGCCTCCGGCCGGAACTCCTCGATCATCTCGAGCCCGGCCTCCGCCGACGGCGCCAGGCGCACGTCGTGGCCCTGACGCTCGAGATACAGACGGATGTTGCGCCCGAGGGTCTCCTCGTCCTCGATCACGAGTACCGCGTAGCTCATCAGTTCCCCCTGGCGGGTCGCGCGCCCGCCTCGGTCAGCGGCAGGTGCAGCGTGAATCGGGTGCCGGCACCGGGCCGGCTCTGGACCTCGATGCTGCCACCCAGACGCTCGACGGTTCGCTTGACGAGCGGCGTGCCCACGCCGAGCCCCCGGGACTTCGACGTGTGAAAGGGCACGAAGATGCGCGCGAGCCGCTCGGGCGACATCCCGATGCCGGTGTCGGCGATCTCGACCGCCACACGCCGACCGCCCCGTTCCAGCGTGGTGGCCAGACGCAGCCGCCCGCCCGACGGCATCGCGTCGATCGCATTGGCCACGAGGTTCATCAATGCGTGCTCCAGCGAATCCCGCTCGGCCGACACGGTGGGCGGCGGTTCGGCCAGCGCGAGTTCGACCTGGACCGACTGGCGCTCGAAGTCGCGCTGGAACCCGACCAGCGCCGAGCGCAGCACCGAGTTCAGGTCGATCGGCTCGACACCCCGGCTGCCCTGGTACGCGTACGCCAGCAAGCGGCGCACCCAGCCTTCGAGCCGATCGACCTGCTGGACGATGTCCTCGGCCTGTTCGCGCGACGGGGTGTCGTCCTCGGCGATGAGTTCGGCCGACGAGCGGATGCTGGCGAGCGGGTTGCGGATGCCGTGGGCGACCGCCGAGGCCATCTCGCCGACCGCCGCCATCGACTCGCCCTCGACCAGCCGTCGCTGCTGGGACTCGATCAGCGAGTCGGCCCGGACCACGATGCCCATCAGCACCAGGAACAGGAACAAGGCTGCGGCCCCCGAGGCCAGCCAGATCATCCGGGTGAGCTCGACGACGTCGTCGACCAGCGATTGCGGCGACATGTAGAGCTCGACCACCCCGACCACGCGCCGGGTCGGGTCGAACACCGGGATGTAGTTCTCGACCGCGTGGTTCGCATGGCGCGTCAGGAAGACGTGCTCGGGCTTGATGTAGTGGACGGTGTTCAGCAGGTCGCTCTCGACGACCAGTTCGCCGCCGAGCGCCTCGCCCAGTTCGGGGTTGAATTCGAACTGCCGCCCGATCGCCGCCTGGTTCGACGACCAGATCACCCGTCGCGACCGGTCGTAGAGGTTGGCGTGCAGCACCCCCTGCATCCGGGCCACCTGGCCGAAGACACGCTCGATCTCGGGCAGGTTCGCCCGTTCGCCCTCGCTCAGGCCGACCATCACTCCCTGGTCCGCGCCACCGCCCGGCGCCGGAGGCGCGCCCGATGCCTTCCTGGCGGACGGCGCCTGCGCCGCGGGGAAGAAGCGCAGGCCGTCGTGGATCCGGATCAGGCTCTGCACGAATTCGGCGTTGACCTCGCCGGTCCGGTGCAGCATGCGCTCGCCCATCCAGCGCGACAGCAGGGTGGCCGACGCGGCGCCGAAGGCGAGGATGGCCAGCAGGCTGATCGCCGCGAACCAGCGGGTCAGTCGGAAGCGTCGACCGGCGGGCGCGCTGGCGGGGCGTTGATCGGTCATCTGCGTCAAACGGTGGGGTGGGCGCGCCTATTCCGGACGCATCCGGCCTTGCCGGTCCGTGGCGGCGGGGCCACTCATGGCTAGTGCCGATGCAGGTTCATCGTCAGTGCCGCGATGATCCCGACACCGAGCATCATCAGCGCGAACTGATTCAGCCAGCCCGCCCGCTCGCGCCGGCTCTGACGGTGCAAGTCGGGCACCAGGTCGGCCAGCGCGATGTAGATGAAGCTGGCCGCGGCGAGCACCAGCACGTGGGGCAGCAGCGCTTCGCCGCTCTTCAGGGCGAAATGGCCGATCACGCCGCCGGCCACCGAGGACAGGCCGGACAAGGCGTTGAACAGCAGGGCCCGGGCGCGGCTGTAGCCCGCGTTCAGCAGCAGGATGAAGTCGCCGATCTCCTGGGGAATCTCGTGCGTCGCGATCGCGAAGGTGGTCAACCACCCGAGCCCGGTGTCGGTGGCGAAGGCGGCGGCGATCAGCACGCCGTCGGCGAAGTTGTGGATCGCGTCGCCGACGAGGATCAGCGCGCCGCCCGGCCCCGCCTCGTCGCGGTCGTGGCCGTGCGCGTGGCTGTGGCCATCGCCCTCGTAGTGGTGGCTGTGGCGCATGATCGACAGCTTCTCCAGCAGGAAGAAGCCGATCAGGCCGGCGAGCAAGGTGCCGCACAGCGCGTGCAGGTCGGCCTTGGACTCGATCGCCTCGGGCAGCAGGTGCAGCACGGCGGTGGCCAGCAGCAACCCGGCCGACAGGCTGACCAGGCGCTGGACCGCCCCCTTGAGCAGCGGCACCGCGATCAGCATCGCGGCGAGCACGCTGAACAGGCCCGCCGCCAGCGTGGCCAGCACGATCTGGGTGAGGATCATCGGGTCGACCGGTGTGGGCGCGCCCGGGCGGCGGGGCGGACGGGAAGGCGGTTCATCGGTTCAGGCGGCCCCATGCCGGCGCAACCACGCCAGGCAGCGGGTCCAGGCATCCTGTGCGTCGGCGGGCCGATAGCTCGGTCGGTAGTCGGCGTAAAACGCATGCGGGGCCTCGGGATAGACGTGGATGTCGCTGGCCTGTGCCGCCGACCCGCCGAAGGACAGACGGGTCTTCATCTCCTCGACGCTGGACAGGTGGATCCCGTCGTCGCGGCCGCCGTACAGTCCGAGCACCGGCGCGCGCAGATTCTCCGCGACATCGAGCGGGTGCGTGGGTGTCTGCGCCGACGCCTGCGAGCTCAGCCGGCCATACCAGGCGACCCCGGCCTTCAGGTTGGGCTGGTGCGCGGCGTACATCCAGACGACGCGACCGCCCCAGCAGAATCCGGTGATCGACAATCGGCGCGCGTCGCCCCCGTGGGCACCGGCCCAACGGACCGCGGCATCGAGGTCGGACAACACCTGCGCATCGGACACGCGGCTGATCACCTGCTGGTAGATCGCCGCGATGCTGTCCAGCCGGGTCGCGTCACCCTGGCGGGCGAAGCAGTCGGGCGCGATCGCGAGAAAGCCCGCGTGCGCGAACCGCCGGCACACGTCGCGAATGTGCTCGTGCACCCCGAACGCCTCGTGCACGACGAGGATCACCGGTCGGGCGGCGTCGCCGCGCGGCATCGCCCGGTACGCCGGCACGCGAAAGCCGTCGCCCGCGTCGATGCGGACCTCGCCGGCTTCCAGGCCCTCGGCCCCGGTGCGGATCACCTGGGCCCGCAACGACTCGTGCGGGGCGACCGCCGCCGCGAAGCCCGCCGCGAGAAAGCCGCGACGCCGGAGCGGATCGGCCCCGGTCAGGCCGGTGAGTTCGGCGCGCCAGCCTGGCGCCCCGTCGGTCTCGGGGTTCGAATCGGTCGGCCGGTGATCGGTGGGCATCGTCATCGTCAGTGGGCCTGTTCCCAATTGGGTCCCGCACCGATCTCTACCTCGAGCGGCACCTTCAGGCGGGCGACCGACGTCATCAGTTCGCGCAGACGCGCGCGCACCGGCTCGAGGGAGCCCTCCGCCACCTCGAGCACGAGCTCGTCGTGCACCTGAAGGACCAGCCGGGCGGGCACCGCGTCGGCGCGGATCCAGTCGTCGACCGCGATCATCGCGAGCTTGATCAGGTCGGCCGCCGTGCCCTGCATCGGGGCGTTGATCGCGGCGCGTTCGGCGCCCTGACGGCGCTGGCCATTGGACGAGTTGATCTCGGGCAACCACAGCCGACGTCCGAACACGGTCTCGACGAAGCCCTGCTCGTGCGCGCGCTGGCGGGTCTCGTCCATGTAGCGGCGCACCCCGGGGTAGCGCGCGAAATAACGATCGATGTACAGCTTCGCGGCGTCCCGCTCGATGCCCAGGTTCGAGGCCAGCCCGAACGCGCTCATGCCGTAGATCAGTCCGAAATTGATCACCTTGGCGTAGCGGCGCTGCTCGGCGCTCACCGCCTCGGGCGCCACCGAGAAGATCTCGGCCGCGGTGGCGCGGTGCACGTCCAGCCCGCGGGTGAAGGCATCCAGCAGGCCCGGGTCGTCGGAGAGGTGCGCCATGATCCGCAGCTCGATCTGCGAGTAGTCGGCCGAGACCAGGCAGCTGCCCGGCGGCGCGACGAAGGCCTCACGGATGCGCCGGCCCTCGGCGGTGCGGATCGGGATGTTCTGCAGGTTCGGTTCGCTGGAGGCCAGCCGCCCGGTCACCGCCACCGCCTGCGAGAACTGCGTGTGCACCCGGCCGGTGGCCGGGTTCACCGAACGGGGCAGCTTGTCGGTATACGTGCTCTTCAGCTTGGACAGGCCGCGCCACTCGAGCAGCAGCTTGGGCAGCGGGTAGTCCTCGGCGAGCTTGGCGAGCACCTCTTCGTCGGTGGACGGTGCGCCGGTGGCGGTCTTCTTGACGACCGGCAGGCCCTGGCGTTCGAAGAGGATCTCGCCGAGCTGCTTCGGGGAGCCGAGGTTGAACGGCTGGCCCGCGGCCTCGTGGACCTGCCGCTCCAGGGTCATCAGCTTCTGGCCGAGGGCCTCGGACTGCGCCTGCAACTGGGCCGCGTCGACCAGCACGCCGGCGCGTTCCATGCGTTGCAGCACCTTCATCGCCGGCATCTCGATGTCGCGGTACAGCGCATGCAGCCGCTCGTCGGCCTGCAGCTTCGGGTACAGGGTCCGATGCAGGTGCATCGTGACCTCGGCGTCCTCGGCCGCGTAGCGCGTGGCGCGGTCCAGCGCGACCTGCTCGAAGCCGATGCGCGAGGCGCCCTTGCCGGTGACCTCGTCGTAGGTGATCGTGCGCCGATTCAGGTGCCGCAGCGCCAGCGAATCCATGTCGTGGTTGCGATGCGCCTCGATCACGTAGGACTGCAGCAGCGTGTCGTGCGCGATCCCGCGCAGCACGATGCCGTGGTTCTCGAAGACGTGCGCGTCGTACTTCAGGTTCTGCCCCACCTTCGGGGCACGCTCGTCCTCGAGCCAGGGACGCAGCCGCTCGAGCACCGCGTCCAGACCGAGCTGGTCGGGCACGCCCGCGTAGGCATGCGCCAGCGGGATGTAGCAGCCTTCGCCCGGTTCGATCGCCAGCGAGATGCCCACGATGCGCGCGCTCATCGGATCGAGCGAGGTGGTCTCGGTGTCGATCGAGACCAGCGGTGCACCCGCCAGGCGATCGAGCCAGCGCGACAGCGCTGCGTCGTCGGCGACCATCTCGTAGACCGGCTCGCCGGCCAGACCAGGGGCCGGCGTCGCGGCCTCCTCGGCACCGGGCGAGGCCTCGGTGGCGACCGGCGAGGTGACCGCGCGCGCCACCGTGGGCGACAGGCCCAGCGCGTCCTCCACCTCGCGCAACCAGGTGCGAAAGCCGCAGCGCCGGAACAGGCCGAGCAGGGCCTGCGGGTCTTCGGGACGCAGGGGCAGCGACTCGCCGACCGACCCCATGTGGGCGGACAGGTCGCAGTCGGTGAGCACGGTGACCAGCTTGCGCGCCGTGGGCAGCCACTCGAGCGAATCCCGCAGGTTCTGGCCGACGACCCCGCCGATGTCGGCCGCGTGCGCGATCACGGCATCGAGCGAGCCGTACTGGGTCAGCCACTTGACCGCCGTCTTGGGGCCGACCTTCGGCACGCCGGGCACGTTGTCGACCGCGTCGCCCACCAGCGTGAGCCAGTCGACGATCCGCTCCGGCGGCACCCCGAACTTGGCGATGACGCCCTCGCGGTCGAGCCGCTCCGGCGGCCCCCCCTGGGCGGTCATCGTGTTCACCAACACCGTGTGGTGGTCGACGAGCTGGGCGAGGTCCTTGTCGCCGGTGGCGATGACCGTCTTCATCCGATGCGCGAGCGCGTGGTGCGCGAGCGTGCCGATCACGTCGTCGGCCTCGATGCCGGTGAGCATCAGCAGCGGCCAGCCCATCGCGCGGACGATGTCGTGGATGACCGGGATCTGCGCGGCCAGGTCCTCGGGCATCTTCGCGCGGTTGGCCTTGTACTCCGGGTACCAGTCGTCGCGGAAGGTCTTGCCGGGCGCGTCGAAGACCACGGCGCCATGATCGGCACCGCCGTTCAGTTTGCCGTCGGCCCGCAGCCGCCGTAGCATGGCCACAACACCGTAGACCGCGCCTGTCGGTTCGCCCGACGGGCTGCGCATGTCGGGCAGCGCGTGGAAGGCCCGATACAGGAAACTGGAACCATCCACCAGCAGGAGCGTCTTCTCAGTCATGTCCAGCAAGCACGTCCCGCAGTTGCGCTCGATTCCCAGCCCGGAGCGATCGACCTCGCTCAAGGCGAGAGAGTCATGGCATATCCTGGGAATTATCTCAGAGTTCGTCGAGGCGACGGAGCGGCTGGCGGACATCCGTCCGGCGGTCTCGATCTTCGGCAGCGCCCGCATCCGGCCCGGTCACCGCTGGTACGACACGACAGTGGCGGTCGCCCGCGGGTTGTCCGACGCCGGATTCACGGTCATCTCCGGCGGCGGGCCGGGCCTGATGGAGGCCGCCAACAAGGGGGCCTACGAGGGCGCCTCCCCGTCGGTGGGGCTGAACATCGAACTGCCCCACGAGCAGGTCGGCAACGAGTACCAGAACATCTCGCTGCGGTTCCGCCACTTCTTCGCCCGCAAGGTGGCGTTCGCCAAGTACGCGTCCGCCTTCGTCGCGATGCCCGGCGGCTTCGGCACGCTGGACGAACTCTGCGAGGTGCTGACGCTGGTGCAGACCCGGGTGGGCCGGCACATCCCGATCGTGCTCGTCGACACCGCGTTCTGGCAGGGCATGCTCGACTGGATGCGCGGCTCGCTGCTGGCCAACGGGATGATCTCGGCCGAGGACCTCGACCTGATCACCGTCGTGGATGATCCGGCGCAGGTCGTCGAGACGATCTTCAACTTCTACCAGGCCCGCGGATTCAGCCCGACGCCCAGCGAGCGCGAACTGCTGCTCTCGCTGTAGGCGCAGGCGCGTTCCGGGGAGCCTTTCCTGCTATGCTGCGCGCGCGTCGCGCCGCCCGTCCCATCCGCACCTCCCCCGCACGTCCCGACATGGCCGTCTTCACGCCGGTTTCCCGATCCGAGCTCGAGCGCTGGCTCGCCGGCTTCGACCTGGGCGCGCTGCGCTCGCACGAGGGCATCGCCTCGGGCATCGAAAACACCAACTTCTTCGTCGACACCGAGCGAGGCCGGTTCGTGCTGACGCTGTTCGAGCGCCTGAGCGCCGAGCAGTTGCCCTTCTACCTCGGGCTGATGCGCCACCTCGCGGCACGCCGCATTCCCTGCCCGGATCCCCTGCCCGACCGGCACGGCGCGCTGCTTTCCACGCTCAACGGCAAGCCGGCCGCGCTGGTGAGCCGCCTGCGGGGCGCCGCCCGCATGGACCCCCAGGCCACGCACTGCGCGCAGGTGGGCGGGCTGCTCGCCCGGATGCACCTGGCGGCCGCCGACTATCCCGGCAGCCTGCCGAACCTGCGTGGCCTGCCCTGGTGGGTCCAGACCGCGCCGCAGGTGGCGCCCTTTCTGTCGGCACCACTGGCCGAGATGCTCGATCGGGAACTCGCCGAGCAGCAGCGCTTCGGCGCCAGCGACCTGTACCGCGCGCTGCCCCGAGGCCCCGTGCACGCCGACCTGTTCCGCGACAACGTGCTCTTCGACGGCGATGCGCTGGGCGGTGTCATCGACTTCTATTTCGCCGGCTGCGACACCTGGCTGTTCGATCTCGCGGTCACCTGCAACGATTGGTGCATCGACGACGCCACCGGCGCCTTCGATCCCGCCCGCCTGGCGGCGATGCTCGACGCCTACGTCGAGGTGCGCGCACCCGAGGCGGCAGAACGCGAGGCCTGGCCGCTGATGCTGCGCGCCGGGGCCTTGCGCTTCTGGCTGTCGCGCCTGTTCGACCTGCACCTGCCGCGACCGGCGCAGATGGTCACGCCGAAGGACCCCGGCCACTTCGAGCGGATCCTCACGCTGCGCCGGCGCGAACACCCGTCGCTGCCGGGCGGCTGATGCGCATCGAACAGCCCCCCGCCGCCGCCGGCCGTCGCTGGGTGATCGACGGCTTCCGGCTGTTTCGTCGCTCGCCGTTGCCGTTGATGGCCGTCACCTTCGTCTACCTGCTGGTGCTGATGGCGGCCACGCTGATTCCGCTGATCGGCCCCTTCGCGCCGATGCTGATCACACCGGCGCTCGCGGTCGGCGTGATGCACGCGGTGAGGGCCGCCGACCGGGGCGAACTGCCCACGCCGCAGATGCTCTTCGCCGGCCTGCGCGGCGCCCAGGGCAAGGCCTGGCGCGGCCTGCTCGTGCTGGGCGCGGCCAACGCGGCGGCCACGCTGGTCGCGTTCGGACTCGCCTCGCTGATGGATGGCGGCACGCTGCTGCGCCTGGCCACCGGCCAGTCGGGCGCCGACGACCCGTCGCTGCAGGACCCGTCGCTGATGTTCGCGTCGCTGGTGTTCCTGATCGCGTACACACCGACCCAGATGGCGCTCTGGTATGCCCCGCTCTTTTGCGCCTGGCACGGGCATCCGCCGCTGAAGTCGATGTTCTTCAGCTTCGCGGCGGTGGCGCGCAACCGGTGGGCCTTTCTTCAGTACGCGCTGGGCTGGTTCGTGGTCGCGCTGCTCGCGTCGCTCACGATCCGGGTGCTCAAGGTCCTGCTCAACGACTCGCCCCTGCTGATTTCGCTGGTGCTCTCGCCGATGTCGCTGGTGGTGCTCACCGCGCTGTACTGCTCGTTCTGGGCCACGTACCGGGACGTGGTCGTCGACCAGTGAGCGGGGCGGGCCGGCGCTCGCGCAAGGGGCCGCGATGAGTTTTCCGTCGAACCGGCGTCGCCTGCTGCTGACGGCGTGGTCGGCGGCCCTCGCGGCGCCGCTGCGCGCCCAGAACGGCGGGTCACGCGCCGATCCGATCGCCCCGCCGGACGCACCACCGGTGCGCGACACCTTCTTCGGCGTGACCGTCGAGGACCCCTACCGCCACCTCGAGGCGGTGGACGACCCGGCGGTGGCCGCCTGGATGCGCGCGCAGGCCGAACGCACGCGCCGCACGCTGGACGCGATCGGCCCGCGGGCCGAGTGGGTCCGGTTCTTTCACCGGATCGACGCGGCCACGCCCGCGCGGGTCGCCAGCGTGGTGCGCGGTGCCAACGACCGGTGGTTCTACCTGAAGCGCGCGGTGGGTGCCAACCAGTTCGCCCTGACGTGGCGCGACGGCCTGGACGGTGCCGAGCATCGGCTGGTCGATCCCGACGCCTTGAGTGGCCCGGGCCAGGCGCCACTGGCGATCAACTGGTTCGCCCCGTCCCCGAGCGGCAGGCTGGTGGCCTACGGGCTGTCGCGAGGGGGTTCGGAGGACGCGGTGTTGCACCTGATCGATACCCGCACCGGACGCGCGGTGGGTCGCCCGATCGATCGCACCCCCTTCGCGGGAGTCAGCTGGGATGGCGACGGCACCCTGTATTTCAACCGGCTGCGCGCCCTGCCGCGGGGCGCCCCGGCCACCGAGAAGTACCTGCGAAGCGCCGTCGTGCGCCTAAACGTCGGCCAGCCGGAGCCGCACCCGGTGCCGGTGCTCGACGAGGCCCGTGCCGGTGTCTCGCTGCTGCCCGCCGAGACGCCGTATGTCAGCATCACCCACGACGGACGCTGGGCGCTGGGCTGGCTGATCCACGGCGTGCAGCGCGAACTGCGTCTGCTGGTGGCGCCGGCGGCCAGCGTGCGCAGCGGCCGTCCGGCCTGGCGCCCGTTGCTGGACCGGGCCGACGCGGTGACGCACGCCGACTACCACGACGACACCTTGTACCTGCTGTCCCACCGGGGCGCGCCCCGCTCCCAGCTGTGGGCCCTGCCACTGAGAGCGGCCGGCTTCGGCGAGGCGCGCCTGCGGATCGCCGAGAGCGAACGGGTGCTCACCGGCCTGGGCGCCGCGTCCGACGCGGTGTACGTCGAGGCGCGCGAAGGCAATCACAAGCGGCTGCTGCGGCTGGGGTACGACGAGGCGGGCCCGCGCGCGCTCGACCTCCCGTTCGACGGCGCGTTCACGCTGTCCGGCGAGGACGGCGCCGGCGCGACCGACGGCCGGCTGCCCGGCGCGGTGATCAGCCTGCAGGGATGGACGCAGGCGACACGGGTGCTCGCGATCGACGCGCAGGGGCGTGCCCGGGACACCGGCCTGCAGCCGCTCGGCCCCCACGACAGCGCCGACGATGTCCAGACCGAGGAGATCCTGGTCGACACCGACGACGGGCAACGCGTGCCGATGTCGATCATCCACCGGCGCGGCTTGCCGCGCGACGGCGAACGGCCGACCCTGCTGCAGGGCTACGCCGCCTACGGAGAGACCGAGGAGCCCTACTACTCGGTGTTCCGGCTGGCCTGGCTGCAGGCTGGCGGGGTGCACGCGATCGCGAACCCCCGAGGCAGCGGCGTGTACGGCGAGCCCTGGTATCGGGCCGGCTTCCAGAGCACCAAACCCAACAGCTGGAAGGACTTCATCGCCTGCGCCCGGCACCTGGTGTCGTGCGGCCTCACCCGCCCCGGCCGGCTGGCGATCCAGGGGGGATCGGCCGGCGGGATCCTGGTCGGTCGGGCGATGACCGAGCGCCCGGACCTGTTCGCCGCGGTGGTCGCGGCGGTCGGCGCGCTGGACATGCTGCGCGCCGAGGACACGCCGAACGGCGTGCCCAACATCCCGGAGTTCGGCAGCAAGACCACCCAGGCCGGGTTCCAGGCCCTGCTGGCGATGAGCACGTACCATCAGATCCGCGACGGCACCGCCTACCCCGGCGTGATGTTGACGCACGGCGTGAACGACCCCCGCGTGGAGGTCTGGCATTCGACCAAGACCGCGGCACGACTGGCGCGGGCCACCACCAGCGGACGCCCGGTGCTGCTGCGCCTGGACTACGACGCCGGGCACGGCATCGGCAACACGAAGGCGCAGGTGGAACAGGAACGCGCGGACCTGCTGGCGTTCCTGCTGTGGCAACTGGGCGAGCCGGGCTACCAGCCCGACGCGGACCTCATCCGATCGCGGTGAGCTTGGCCACCGACAGCGCCAGCCACTTCACGCCCTCGCGGCCGAAATTGATCTGGGCCCGGGCGTCGTCACCGCTGCCCTCGAGATTGACGATCACGCCCTCGCCGAAGCGGGGGTGCGCGACCCCCTGACCCACGCGCCAGGCGACACCGCGATCGAAGCGTTGCGCCGCGCGGTGGGCATCGGCATCCAGGCGCCCGGAATCCGCATCGCGCCCCGGCCTGCCCGGCGCGCGCAGCCCTCGCGCGTTGGACACC
>WBZM01003473.1_pt1 | contig 12300 bp, 11 predicted proteins | sample 5204271 | NCBI WGS metagenome assembly WBZM01 (sample SAMN12344346, study PRJNA552823) | activated sludge metagenome | biome: Activated sludge suspended growth; feature: Nitrification reactor; material: Wastewater; isolation source: activated sludge from nitrification reactor of wastewater...
GAAAGTGGTCAGCAGAATCATGAGGATGCTGAGGCCATCGACGCCCAGGTGGTATTCGATGCCCCAGGAGGGTATCCAGGGAACACGATCGACGAGCTGTAGGCCGGCAACGGCCGTGTCGAAACTCACCAGCACCACCACAGAAATAACCAACGTAATGACGCTCGTCGCCAGGGCAATCCACTTGATCAGATTGTCCGACTCCCCTTTCCCACGATCGGCGAAGAGGATAGCCAGCACCCCCAGCACCGGGAAGAAAACTAAAACAGTTAGTAAAATACTCATTGCTTCTCCAAAATCCCTATTTAACAGCTACCCGTTAATACAGCACCCACAAAAAATAAGCCAACAGGGCGACAGCCCCCAGGAAAACGCCCAGGGCGTAGGTGCGGGCAAAGCCGGTCTGCGTCCGCCGAATCCCGCCGGCCAGTCCTTTGGTGACGCTGCCGATGCCATTCACCGTGCCGTCAACGCCAAATTTATCAAATACATCCGCCAGGAAGGTGGCAAAGCTCACAAACATATCGCGGATGAGGTTGTTATGAACAAAGTCATGCCAGAAGTTCCAATCGACCGCAAAAGCCAGCCAATTCGCCAGCCAATTGAATGGCGGCACAATGAACTTCATGTAAAACGTTTCGAATGGCAAAATGCGGAACCACCAGAGCGGCTTGAGCCGTTGCAGAGGATCCGGATCGGCTGCCGTTTCCGGTTTGTTGCGGTACACGTAAAATGCTCCGCCCAAAGCCAAAACAGCCAACAGGGTCGAAATCCCCGCCACAACCGGCGACAAAACGATCGGTGTATGGGGCAAATGCAAAATCCCCTCTTCCGAAAGTTCGAACGACTTTATCGAATGCTCCAACCACCCTTCCAGACCCAAAAAGATACCGGCCGGATGGTTGTGATTTGCTTCAGCCATGGCATGTGTCAGGTAGGGCAGGTTCAACAAACCGCCGACGATGGCCAGGCCGGCCAACACAATCAGCGGGGTAGTCATCAGGCGCGGGCTTTCTTGCGCGTGTTCGGCGGCGGCATGACGCGGCTCGCCGAAGAAAGTCATGTGCAGTTGCCGCCCCATGTAAAACGCGGTGCAAACGGCCGCTATCGCCAAAATCACATACACCACGAGCGCGTGTTCGTTGCCGTGCGCCAAAATCTCATCCTTGGACCAGAAACCGGCCAGCGGCGGAATACCGGATAGCGCCAATGCGCCAACCAGGTACACCCAAAACGTCGTGGGCATCTTGTGCCGCAAGCCGCCCATGGTGCGCATATCTTGCGGGTCGAACGGCGCTTCTTCATGATGGTCGTCACCATGATGGTCATCGTGGCTGTGTTCGTGCAGGTGGTGGTGGCCATGCTCCATGCCGTGAATCACCGAGCCGGAACCCAGGAAGAGCAGCGCCTTAAAGAAGGCATGGGTTACCAGATGGAACATCGCGGCCACATAAGCGCCCATACCGGCGGCGGCGATCATGAAACCGAGTTGGCTAACGGTTGAGTAGGCCAATACTTTTTTGATGTCGAATTGGGTGAAGGCGATCAGGCCGGCCAATAAACCGGTAAACGCGCCTACATAGGCAACCAGATCCGGCGTGGAAATGACGCCAAAAATCACGGGGCCGCTTTCACGAGCCAGTTCAAACAGCACGTTGCTGCGCACAATCAGGTAAATGCCGGAGGTGACCATGGTGGCGGCGTGGATAAGCGCCGAAACGGGCGTCGGGCCGGCCATGGCGTCTGGCAGCCAGACGTACAAGGGAATCTGCGCCGATTTACCGGTTGCGCCGAGCAGGAAGAGGGCGGTGATGGCGGTGAGGACTGTGCCGATGGGCGCGGAGAAGAGGCCAAATTCAACCATGTGACCTTGTTCAAACATTTCGACGGCCGTGTTAAACACCGCCCCAAATTCCAGCGACCGAAACGTCCAAAACATCAGGAACATCGCCAGAATCATGCCAAAATCGCCGACACGGTTCACAATAAACGCTTTACGGCCGGCGTCGGCGTTCATCGCCTTGCCCGCCGCGTTTGTGCGGTCAAACCAGAAGCTGATCAACAAGAAAGAGCAAAGTCCCACACCTTCCCAGCCAACAAACAGGACCAGATAGGTGCTGCCGGAAACCAGGATAAGCATGAAGAAAATGAAGAGGCTGAAATAGGTGAAAAAACGGGAAAAATTGGGGTCGCCATGCATGTAACCGATGGCGTAAATGTGGATCAGCGACCCAACGCCAGTGACCACCAGCATCATAGTCACCGAAAGAGTGTCCACACGAATGGCCCAAGGGACATAAAAATTGGCCGACGGGATGGAGATCCAATCAATAATCGGCACAATCATGGCCTGGAATTCATTGGCTTGCAGGCTGAGAAACAACAATACCGCAATGACAAACGAGCCAATGGCCATGAGGCTGGCAAACCAGCCAGACCAGCGTTCGCCTACTTTGGCGTCTGCTTCCACAAACCGACGGCCGATCAAACCATTAAATAGCACGCCGATAGCCGGGAACAACAACAGCAGAGGAGCTAAGCTATATGCATTCATATTCGTGCTATCCCTTTAAAAGATTCATCTCGTCGATGTTGATGCTCTTTTTCGTGCGGAAGATCGCCACAATCAGAGCAAGACCAACGGCCACCTCGGCCGCGGCGACGGTGATCACGAAAAACACCAACACCTGACCATCCAGATCGCCGAGATGCCGCGCGAAGGCCACAAAGGCCAGATTCGCCGAGTTCAACATCATTTCCACAGACATAAAAACGATGATGGCGTTGCGGCGCAGCAGCACACCCAATGATCCGATGGTAAACAGGATGACACTGAGCGCGATGTACCAATCAATCGTGACCTCAGGCATCTTGACCTCGCTTCTTAGTTTTACTAAAGACAAATACGCCGATCATGGCTGCCAGCAGCAGAACACCGGTTACTTCAAATGGGAACACGTAACCGGCAAACAAGCGCAGCCCCAAAGCGGTTGGACTGGTGTCGATGGCCGCCGCGGCTATTTCTGGCGCATCACTCTGGAAAAGCAGCAGCGCGCTGGCCAGTAACAAAACGGCCGCTAATAAACCAGCCACCGCTCGATGCACACGTTCTCCGCCTTTGACATCGGTGACGCCGCGCAGTTGTTCGGCGCCCAACAACATGATTACAAACAAAAACAGCACCATAATCGCCCCGGCATAAACCGTAATTTGCACCATGGCAATGAAGGGCGCGTTTAAGGTGATGTAAAAGACGCCAATTGTGACGAAATTGAGCACGAGGTACAGCGCGCTATGGACGGCGTTGTGGCTTGTTAACATCCCCACGCCGGCGCCAATGGCTACTATCGCCAATAAGAGAAAAATAATCGGATTACCCATATGAAATCGCCTTCAATTTTTGCACACACGGCCGTTTACCCAACACGCTTCACCCTCCGCAGACCGCATGCCGTGTCCCGTGGCCTACGGATTACTCCGGGTTCTCCATCATCGGGATCGCCTTCGTAAATACGCCGGGTTCCACAACTTGTGGCGTCGGACGGCCGTTAACCGGCACATCCACAATCAACATATCCTTGGTGTAAATTGCACTCTGCCGATCGTAAAAACTTAATTCGTAATTGTGCTCTAAAACGATTGCCTGCGTGGGGCAGGCATCCTCGCAGTAACCACAAAAGATACAGCGCAGCATGTTAATTTCATACACCCGCGCAAAACGCTCGCCGGGCGAATACCGCTCATCGTCCGTATTTTCCGCCGCTTCCACAAAAATCGCGTCTGCCGGGCAGGCCGCCGCGCACAAGGAACAGCCAATACACCGTTCCAAGCCATTCTCGTAACGCTTGAGTTCATGCCGCCCTTTAAAGCGGTTGCGAACCGGGCGTTTTACTTCAGGATATTGCGTGGTGACAGGCGGCTGAAAAAAGTGCTTCAGCGTAATACCCATCCCCTTGGCAAGTTCAGCAATCATTCCAAACATAAAAATTCTCCACTAAAAGCCAAAGAGCCTGGTAATCGGCGCAAAAACGCCCTCCTGAGCCAATACAATAAAGACCGCCACAATCATAAAATTGATGACCGAAATCGGCAGCAGCCGTTTCCAGCCAAACAACATCAATTGATCGTATCTCAGCCGTGGAAATGTCGCCCGAATCCAAATCATCAAGAATAAGCCAATAAAAATCTTGACGAACATATAAACGAAACCCAAAACCGGAACCTGATCCACAAATGGCCCCCGATAGCCGCCAAAAAACAGCGTCGCCGCGATGGCGCTTAGAGAAACCATTTTCATGTATTCAGCCATGAAAAACATGCCAAATCGCATGCCGGCGTATTCCACATTAAAGCCGGCGGATAATTCTTGCTCGGCTTCCAACAAATCAAAGGGCGCACGCTGAAGTTCGGCTAAGGCCGCAATGCAAAATATGACTGCGGCAACGGGCTGCAAAAACACAATCCACCCGCCCCTTTGCGCTTCTACAATCACACCCAAATCCATCGAGTTGGCAATCATCACCGGCACTAACACCGACAACGACATGGCCAATTCATAGCTGATCATCTGCGCTGAAGCGCGGATACCACCCAACACGGCATATTTGCTGTTGGAAGCCCAACCGGCCAGCACCACGCCATAAACGCTAATGGATGTGACAGCTAAAACAAACAGAATGGCTACGTTTAAACCGGGCACAATGGCGAAATAATCGTATTGTTCCGGAACCAGACCCGGGATTTTGCCTGCCCAGGGAATGACGGCCAGAATCAGGATCGCCGGAATAACGGCCAGCATGGGGGCGATGTTATAGACAACCTTATCTGCTTTGCCGGGCGTTGGGTCTTCTTTAAAGAAGAGTTTGACGGCGTCGGCGGCGGGCTGCAAGAACCCGGCCAACAGTTTTTTCTCCTTACCGCCTCGCCCGGGGAGGGGAATATAACCGGCGCGATTTGGCCCTACACGGGCTTGCATTCGGGCCAGAACCTTGCGTTCCAGCAGAGTGGTGTAGGCAAAGCCGGTGATGACTACCATCGACATGACGAAGCCCACAACCAATCCCCATAAAGCAATTTGACCAAGTGTCATGCTACGTCCTCTTTTTCATTGTTTAGTTGACGGCCAACTCGGCGGCGGCTATTTTTTTGAGATCGGCCACGGCCGTTCCCGGCCACCACGGAACACCCGACACCAACATCAGACCAACCGGCGCGCTGTCGTCAACCCGCACAGTAACCTGCACGGCCGTTCCGTTTACCATCACCTCAACCCTATCTCCGTCCACAACCGCCAAACGGGCCGCGTCTGTTCCATGCAAGGCGGCCACAGGCTGGGCCTTACGCGGCGCAACCACGTCTGAGCAATCTACCAGTGTGCCCGGCGCATATAAAACGGCCGTCCACATCATTTGCAGCTCATCTTTCCGTCCCGTCTTTACCGTCGGTACATCAAAATGGGCCACAGCGCTCTTTTCGGCGGTAACCGGCCACTGCTGACCCAATCCGGATCGATTCTCGTAAGCGTTGCCGCCGTAGTAGAGGTCTTCGCCGCCGACGTCTGGCCACTGCTTTTCCACCTGTGCCAGTGTGCGATAATCCATGCCTTTATATTGCGGCACGATACGGGCGACATCCTTAAAGGTCAGACTGGCGGCAAATGCCGGTTTACCCAACCCGACACGCTCACCAATCTGGGCCAATATTTGCCAGTCTGGCCGGCTCTGTCCCACCACAGGAATGGCCGGGTAATACCGCTGCACCCGGCGCTCGCCGGTTGTAAATGTGCCTTCGCGCTCCGCCCAGCTTTGCGCCGGTAATACCACGTCGGCCAACACGGCCGTTTGCGTCAAGAACAATTCTTGCACTACCAGGAAATCCAGTTTACCCCGGTCCGGCATCAACCCATCGCCAACCGGGTCGGCCCCGGCGATGTACAACGCTTTTAAATCGCCATTGGCTACACCGGCATAAACGGCCGTTGCATCCAATCCCGCCTCTTTCACCGGCTTATAACCAGGGGCATACGCCGGATGAACGCCCATATCCCAGGCGCCTTGTGTGTTGTTGTGCGGCCAGACGGGAACCAGGCCGTTGTTTACGCGCCCGGCATGTTTGTGACCATTTTCAATGAGCAGCAAATTGCCCAACAACTTCGCCAGAGCGTCCGTCTCATCGTAGGTCAGCCCTTCCGACCCGTAGAAAATCACCAGATTTTCCGCTTTGAAGAGAGCTTCGGCGGCAGAAACGATGTCGTTGGTAACGGCCGTGTCCGTTTCTACCTTGGCCATGCTCACCAATTGATTAACAGTTGCCAGCGCCTGTCCGGCCTCGTAATGCAGCGAAAAGGCCGCAAACGCATCCAGACGGGTGGGGCGGGCATTGGCCACCACCAGGGTTGCGCCTCGTTCGGCGGCCTGTTTGACGCGCAGCCACCACACCGGCGCTTCGTTGTGCAAATCGGAGGCCACGACCAAAATCGCGTCTCCCTTGCCCAAATCTTTTAAATTACTGCCGCTGCTCAGGCCAACCTGCGCTGCGACATCGCCGCCGGCCAAACGACGCTTCGCCAAATCCACATTTTGGCTCTTTAACCCGTCGCGGAATAAGCGTTGGAAAGCAAACAAATCTTCATTGCTCAGGCGAGCGCCAGCCAGACCGGCTACCATGTGGGCGTCGATCTGCAATTTACCGGCGACAAAATCCAACGCTTCACCCCAACTTGTCTCCACCAATTTGCCATTCTGGCGAATCAGGGGTTGGGTCAGCCGAGTGGCATGATCGGCAAAGTGGTGGACAAAGCGGCCTTTGTCGCAAATCCAGATTTCGTTTACCGCTTCGTTTTGACGGGGCATGATGCGCTTGATGACGGTACGGCCGTTAGCCATCGCCTCGCGCCGGGTACTCATGGTTGTGTTGCAGCCCACCGGGCAGTGCGGGCAAATGCTGGCGACAGGGGTTAATTCCCACGGCCGTGCGCCAAAACGGAAATCGGCCGTCGTCAACGCGCCTACCGGGCAAATATCGGTCGTGTTCCCACTCCACACACTGTCAAAACCAGGGTCAGACAGCGTCACAATTTCCAGGCTGCGCCCCCGATTGTGGAAGCGGATAACCGGGTCATCTACCACTTCTTCCTGAAAACGGATGCAGCGCGCGCACTGGATGCAGCGTTCGCGGTCCAGATAAATCAGATCGCCCAGAGGAACATGCTTGTCCAATTTCAGCTTATCGCCAAAATGCATCCGGCTTTGCCCAACGCCATGCGCCATCGTCAGATTTTGCAGCGGGCATTCGCCGCCTTTATCGCAAATCGGGCAGTCCAATGGGTGGCTGGTCAGCAAAAATTCGATGACCGATTTACGCGCTTCCAGGACTGGCTCAGTGGCGGTACGCACAACCATGCCTTCAGAAACCTGAATGGTGCAAGCTGTTTGCAGGCCGCGGCCAAAATTGAGCTGCGGCGAGCCATCGGCGTTGGTCAGCAGCGCCCCGGTTGCGCGATCGCGCACCGGCAGGCCCACTTCCACCAGGCACATGCGGCACATCCCCACCGGCTCCAGCTTGGGGTGGTGGCAAAAAACGGGAATATCGTTGCCAATTCGTTTGGCGGCGTCGGCGATGCGTGTCCCTTTGGCTACGCTTACCTCTACGCCATCGATTGTCAGGGTAATCAGATCACTCATCTGCTAATCGCCTGTCTCCAATGATCAGGCAACGGCCGTGCGGGCCGCCGCCTTAACCTGCCCATTCGCCGATCCTTGCACTTTAGCCCGATATTCCTCCGGGAAATGTTTAATCGTCGATAGAACAGGATTGATAGCAAAATCGCCCAGGGCGCACAGCGTACGGCCGCCTATCTGGTTTGCCACGCTTTCCAATGTTTGCACATCTTGCGGCGTGCCATGCCCCTCGTAGATACGATGGAGCAGTTTCTCCATCCAAAAAGTCCCTTCACGGCAGGGAGTACACTTGCCGCACGACTCGTGCTTGAAGAAGTGCAGCATTTTCAGCGCCGCCCACACCATGTCGGTCGTCTCGTCCATCACAATCACCGAAGCCGACCCCATCACCGAACCATGCGGCGTCAACCCCTCATAAGTCAGAGGAGCGTCCAACGCCTTTTCGGTAATTACCGGGCCAGATCCGCCGCTGGGCAGCAGCGCCTTAAACTTTTTACCGTCGCGCATTCCCCCGGCCATCTCCAGCAGTTCGCGGTACGTAACGCCTAGCTTCACTTCATAATTGCCTGGCTTTTCCACATGACCGCTCATGCACACGATCTTCACGCCCGGGCTTTTATCGGTGCCCATGCTCATGTACCAATCCGCGCCATTTACCAGGATCAGCGGCACATTGGCCAATGTTTCCGTGTTATTCACCACGGTTGGCCGACGGTAAAGACCCTCCACGGCCGGGAACGGCGGTTTCGACCAGGGCTGCCCCAACTCGCCTTGCAACGAGTTGATCAGCGCCGTTTCTTCGCCGCAAATATATGCCCCCGCGCCGTAATGGCAGTAAAAATCACAGCTAAAGTCGCTGCCCAAGATATTTTTGCCCAAAAAACCGGCGGCATACGCTTCGCGGATGGCTTCTTCCATGGCATACCCGGCATCCATAAACTCGCCGCGGAAGTAGTTGTAAATGGTCTTCGCGCCAATGGAATAGGCGGCGATAATGGCCCCTTCGATGACTTGGTGCGGATTCTTTTCCGAAAGTTCCCGATCTTTAAAAGTGCCGGTCTCCGATTCGTCGGTGTTGATGACGACGTATTTTTCGCCCGGTCCTTTGGGGATGAAACTCCATTTGACGCCAGTCGGGAACCCGGCCCCGCCACGGCCACGCAGGCCAGACGCACGCACCACATCAATCACGCCCTGGGGGGTCATTTCGGTAATGGCTTTGTGTAAAGCCTCATAACCGCCATGTTTCCGATACACGTCAATCTTGTGGAGGTCAGGGATGTCTCGATGACGCAGCAAAAGATTTGCCATAACTTTCACCTTAATCCGCTACTCGCGGATCGCGTAGGATGTAATTTTTTCCACGACAGACGGTTCGCCGGCTTCTGTTCGTAGCCGGGCCAACAGTTGGTCGAATTTGTCTTCGTCCAGGTTTTCTTCAAAGCGCAGGTTGCACTGCAACATAGGCGCGCGGTCGCAAGCGCCTAAACACATGACAGTTTTCAGGGTAAATAAGCCGTCGGGCGTGGTTGCATCAACCGGAATCTCAAGTTTTTTGCTGGCCATCTCGACAAATTCATCTGCGCCGCGCAGGGCGCAGGCGAGGTCGTTGCAGATTTCCAGCACGTATTTGCCAACAGGTTCTTCGTAGTAGAGCGAATAAAACCCGGCCAGAGATAAGATATGGGTTGGGTCCAGGTCCAAGATTTCGGCGACTTCGCGTTTGGCCTCGTCGCTCAGGTAACCATATTCATGCTGAGCCAGGTGCATCAGTGGTAATACGGCCGATTTCTTGGTTGGAAATCGGGCTAAAATTCCCTCAATCTCTTTTGCGTACTTTTCAGCGATCAAGATAATCTCCAGTGGTAGATTTATAGGGGATAACGGCCGTTCCCCTACCGGTCGATCTCACCCAACACAATATCAATAGACCCAATAATCGCCACCACATCCGCCACAAACAAATTCTTAGACATCCGTGGCATAGACGCCAGATTCACGTAAGACGGCGCACGGAAATGCACCCGCGCCGGTTTCGAGCTGCCATTGCCACGCAGATACACGCCAAATTCCCCACGCGGCGACTCAATCGCCTGGTAAACAAATCCTTCCGGCGCTTTAAAGCCTTCGGTCCATAACTTAAAGTGATGGATCACCGCTTCCATGCTCTTGCCCAACTCGGCGCGCGGCGGCGGCACAATTTTGCGATCCGAAATTTGTACCGGTCCCTCTGGCAATTTGTTCAGCGCTTGCTCAATAATGCGCAAACTTTGCCGCATTTCTTCCATCCGCACGAGGTAACGGGCGTACACGTCGCCATCTGTTTGCAGGGGCACGTCAAAATCATATTCCTCATACCCACAGTAAGGCGTAGCTTTGCGCACATCATAATTCACGCCGGAGCCGCGCAAGCAGCCGCCCGTCAGCCCCCAGGAAATAGCATCTTCATACGAAACGACGCCCACACCCTTGGTGCGCTGCAAAAAAATGGGGTTATTCTTCAAAAGCGCTTCATAATCGGCGATTTTCGCCGGCATAAAATCTAAGAACTGCCGTACGGCCGGCACAAATTCTTCCGGAATGTCTCGCCACAAACCACCGGGGCGGAAATAACTGACCATCATCCGCTGACCGGCTACCATCTCGAACAAGTCTAAAATGTATTCGCGCTCGCGGAAGCAGTATAAAAACACCGACATCGCCGCCAGATCCAACGCGCTTGTGCCCAACCAGACCAAATGGCTGGCGACACGCTGCAATTCTGTCAGAATCACGCGAATCACTTGCGCGCGAGGCGTAGCTTCCACGCCCAACAGCTTTTCCACCGCCAGGATATAGCCCAGGTTATTAGACATTGGCGAGAGGTAATCCATGCGGTCTGTCATCACCAGGGCTTTGGTGAATGTCTTGGCCTCCATATTCTTCTCGATGCCGGTGTGCAAAAACCCGATGTCCGGAGCCAAATTGACGACCGTTTCCCCATCCAACTCAACCAAAAGCCGCAATACGCCATGCGTGCTGGGATGCTGTGGCCCCATGCTCAGAAGCATGTGCTCTTCGGCGTTTTCAATTTCCATCCCGGTGCCAACTTTATTGCGAAGTTCTTCAAGCGTCAGCTCTTGGATGGTATCGCTTACAGGAGTAAGTGTCATAGTTTCCTCTGGTTCGGTATTCGGTAATCGGTTTTGAATCGTTTTGATTGCACGATTAAGGACCGAAACTAAATACTAATCTCTTGTCGCATGTGGCTTTTTGGCGTTAATTTCGTCGAAGTTAAAGGAAAACTGAACTTCTTCGTAGCCCAAAGGATAATCTTTGCGCAGCGGGTGTCCCTGCCAATCTTCCGGCAGAAAGAGGCGGCGCAGACTGGTGTTCCCTTTGAAACGAACGCCCATCAGATCCCAGACTTCCATTTCCAACCAGGTGGCAATAGCCCAAACAGTCGCTACGGTTTCTGGTCCATCTTCCGGGTCTTCAACACGAACCCGCAGCCGGATGCGATGGTTATTGGGGATGGAATAAAGCTGGTAATTGACCGCAAAACGGGGGAAATCCGGCAGCATGTCGTCGGCGCAAATGTCGGTGAGGAAGTTGTATTGCAGTCCAGCCGTGTCATGGAGGAATTGGCAGACGGGCTTGAGGTTTGTTTTGCGAATGTAAAGTGTGCGCTCGTTGCGAAAGTCTTGCACTTCTTCGAGCGCTCCTGGGAATGCTTCTTCAATTTTTTTTACGATAACATCGTCGAGGTTCATCAGGCCCAATCCCCTAATTTTTCGGTGCGGATTTTCTCGTGCAAAGACATAATGCCGTCAATGAGGGCTTCGGGGCGCGGCGGGCAGCCGCCAACGTAAACGTCTACGGGAATGATCTCGTCTACGCCCTGAACAATGGCATAGTTATTGAAGATGCCGCCGCAAGAGGCGCAGTCGCCCATAGCGATAACCCATTTGGGTTCGGGCATTTGATCGTAGAGGCGGCGCACAACGGGAGCCATTTTGCGGGTGACTCGCCCGGCGACGATCATGAGGTCGGATTGACGCGGGGACGGCCGATTCAATTCCATGCCGAATCGAGAAGCGTCGTAATTGGCCGCTTGTGATCCCATCATTTCAATCGCGCAGCAGGCAAGGCCAAATAAAATAGGCCACATCGCATTGGTGCGGCCCCAGTTGACCAAATCTTCTAAGCGGTAAGTGACAACACCCAGGTTGCCGAGTTTTTGTTCTATTCCCATTCGAGTACACCTTTTTTCCAGACCCAGACATCCCCCAGAATAAACATGAACATGAAGATGAACATGACAACCAGACCATAGTAGCCTAAATCACGAAAGGTCATGGCCCAGGGCACTAATAAGATGATGTCTACGTCGAACAAAATGAACAGTACAGCGATGCGGTAAAACTTGACAGGGAGACGACGCTGGGCTTCCCCGATGGCTGTCATGCCGGATTCGTAAGGGGATTGTTTGCGCTGCGACGGCCGTTTCGGGCCCAAATTCAGCGATAATATTGGCAACAAAACGGCGAAGAAAAGAGCAATCCCTAATAATACTGCCAGAGGAAGGTAATTAACGAGTATTTGGTTTGGCATAGGCGTTCTACATCTTATTTGAATTAAG
>WBZM01003474.1_pt1 | contig 12297 bp, 13 predicted proteins | sample 5204271 | NCBI WGS metagenome assembly WBZM01 (sample SAMN12344346, study PRJNA552823) | activated sludge metagenome | biome: Activated sludge suspended growth; feature: Nitrification reactor; material: Wastewater; isolation source: activated sludge from nitrification reactor of wastewater...
GAAGCCGACGCCGCCGTCCAGGTGGCGCGTACGACGAGCGACGTGAAGAAGGTGGTGACGCTGTTCGAGATCATCTCCGACAGCAAGGCGAAGGAGCTCGATGTCTCACTGCCGAAATCGAACCCGCCGGCAGCCCCAGCGAGCGGCGGCGGCTGAGATCTCGAGTGGTAGTCGTCGCCGGCAGGCGGCGTTGAAGCGCAGAGCGAGAGCTGGCGCTTGCCGGCACGCGGGCAGCGCCGCTGCAGCAGGCGAGGCGGCGGCCTGGCGATGCGGCGGGTGCCTGCGCCAGGCTCGCGTCGATCGGCGAGCCGGTGCCGGCAGCGGGCAACGAGAGGAGCAGTGGAGGAAGCGCGATGAGCAAGGAAATCGTCGTTTGCCTGGACGGAAGCTGGAACGATCCGGTCGGGCGAACCAACGCCTACCGCCTGTTCCAGATGCTGCCCGGTACGGAGCGGCAGGTCGAGGAGAGCGGACCGATCCGTTCGCATCTCGTCAGGACCGGCGAGCAACTCGCCGCCTTCCATCTCGAGAGCGTCGGCAGCGGCGGCCGCGCGCAGGGCCTGCTGCGCGGCACGCAGGGAATCGGCCTGCACGACAGCATGATCGACGCCTACCTGCTGATCTCTCAGGTGTATGAGCGGGGGGACAAGATCTGGCTCTTCGGCGCCTCGCGCGGGGCTTGGGCGGCCCGCAGCCTCGGCGAGTTCATCGCCTACACCGGTCTGCTCGCTGCCGGCGAGGCCGACGACGACAATGCCGCCGATGAGGCCGAGCGGGTCTGGCTGATCTACAGGGACGATCGTGGCAAGAAGCGCGGCGTGCGCTTCTGGAGGCACCACGACGAAACGCCGATCCGCATGATCGGCGTCTGGGACACCGTCGGTGAACTCGGCGTGCCGCTCTTCAACGGCCTGCGCCTGATCGACCGCGACGAACTCCGCTTCCTCAAGTTCCGCAACCGTGAGCTGAGTCCACGCGTCGAATACGGTCGCCAGGCGCTGGCCATCGACGAGCAGCGGGCGGACTTCGTCCCGACCGTCTGGGCCGAACGCGAGGGGATCAGGCAGCTCTGGTTTGCCGGCGCGCATGCCGATGTCGGCGGTGGCTACGACAGCCACGGCCTCGCCGACATCGCGCTCGAATGGATGGTGCAGGAGGTCAACGAACTCGCTGCCGGCCTGCAGCTCGTGCCCGGGCAACTGCTGCCGGCACTGGCGCCCGACTGCCTGGAGGACCGGCACGACGAGACCCGCAGCCCGGTCTGGCGCACGCGCCCGACCAGGGAGCGCAAGATTCCGGACGACGCCGAAATCCATCCCAGCGTGCTGCAGCGCCTGCAGGGGCGCGCGGACTATCGACCGCAGGCCCTCGAGGACATCCCGGCCTGCGCCTCTTTCTACCGTGGCGAAGAACCGCCGCCGGAAGAGCAACTGCAGACCGAGCGTGAAGCGTTGCCGTTCCGCAAGCTGCCGATCGATGGCTCGGCACGCTTCCCGGTCTATGCGCACAAGTGGTGGAACGCTTCCGGCGTCGAGGTGGATGTCGGCGAGCGCTACCGCGTCGAGGCCAGCGGCTCGTGGCTGGACAAGGACGTCTCGGCCGACGCCGACGGCTATGAGTCGAAAGCGTGGTTCCTGCAGCTCGCCGAGGGCAGCCGCCGCATGGAGAGGCGCCCTTGGTTCTCGCTGGTTGCCGCGATCCATCCGCGGCCCGACCTCGAGGCGAGCAATGCCGACACCGAGAACATGCTGACCGGGCTGATCGAGAGTGCCGTCGGTGGCGTCGCCCGCGTCGACGACGAAAGCAGCCTGATCGCCACGCCGAACGGCTGCGAGATCGAGATCAGCGAGCCCGGCTTCCTCTACTTCTTCGCCAACGACTCGGCCTTTGCCTATGGCAACAACAGCGGCTTCCTCAGCGTCGAGCTCAGCCGGCTTCCCGGTGTCGACGAGGACGATGAGAGAGCGCCGGCAGCGCCTCCGCACCTGCCCGGCAGCCTCGACATCAAGCTCTACTTCGCTCCCGGTACCTCGTCGCTCGCACCGCACATCGCGCTGCGCGAGGCGGGACTCGATTTCGATCTCGTGCGCGTCGATCTCCGCCGGCACCAACTGGCCGATGGCAGCGATTTCATGGCGATCAACGCCAAGGGCTACGTGCCGGTGCTCGAACTCGACGATGGCGAGCGTCTGACGGAGACCGCCGCGATCCTGCAATACATCGCCGACCGCGTTCCCGAGTCCGGCCTCGCGCCGCGCGCACACACGCTCGCGCGCTACCGACTGCAGGAATGGCTGGCGTTCATCGGTTGCGAACTGCACCGCAGTTTCGTGCCGCTGTTCCGGCCGGATACCCCCGAGGACTACCGGCGCAGCCTGCGGGAGGCTATCGCCACCCGGCTGGGCTACGTCGCCGCCCGCCTCGAGGACAGGAACCACCTGCTGGGCGACCACTTCACGGTCGCCGACGCCTACCTGTATGCCGTCCTCACTTGGGGCAGCGCAGCAACCATCGACATCGGCCGCTGGCCGGCACTGGCGGCCTTCCAGGAACGCGTCGGCCGCCGGCCGGGCGTCCTCGCGGCGCTGGCGGCGGAAACCTGAGCAGCGGCGAGCGACCGGCCGAAAGACGCGCGGCGCGGACCTTCGGTGCCGCAAGGAAGCGCATGATCACGGGCGGCAGGCCGGCGGTACCGATCATCAGCGGCACGCTATGCACGAACAGGTTCAGCGTGCTGCCGGCGGTAGTCGTCGTGTACTGGCCGAAACCGAGCTCGGTGACCACCTGGTCGAGCGCATCATTCAAGGAAGGCATGAGCCCGCTGCGGCGGGCAGGAGAAACGCGCCAGGTCAGGCGGCGGCGCCGCGCTCGATGACCACGCCAACCCGCGCGACGCCGCGCATCATGCCGAGCTTGGCGATCGAGACGCGCACCCAGGTGGCGCCGAAGTCCTCGAGCAGCAACGTCGCGACGTACTCGGCGAGCCGCTCGAGCAGGTTGAAATGGCGGGCGGCAAGCTCGTTGCGCAGGCGTTCGACGACGCGCGCATAGTCGATGGTGTCGCCGATATCGTCGCTGGCACCGGCACTGGCCGTCGAGGTGCCGATCTGCAGCGAGATCTCGACCGTCTGTGGCATGGCTTGCTCGCGCGGGTAGATGCCGATCAGCGTCGTCGCGCGCAGTTCGTTGATGAAGATGATGTCCATGCGGCCCAGGCTCGGGTGGGTGCGCCGGTGGCGTGGTGTATGATGGCACCGCGCTGCCGGAAAGGTGGCGACAGAGCGCGCATTCTATCGCCTTCCGGCCACTGGCCATAAGGCGGCAACCCCGGACCACCCAGCCGATGCCATCGACACTGCTCACCCTGCTCGCCGTCCTCGCCGCCTATCTGCTCGGGTCGGTTCCTTTCGCGCTCGTCGCCAGCCGCGTCTTCGGCCTCGCCGACCCGCGCAGCTACGGCTCGAAGAACCCCGGCGCGACGAATGTCCTGCGCAGCGGGCACAAGGGTGCGGCGCTGTTCACCCTCGTCGGCGACGCGACGAAGGGCTGGCTGGCGGTCTTTCTCGCCACCCACTACGCACCGCTGTACGGTCTGCCACCGCTGACGGTCGGCCTCGTGGCGCTGGCCGTCTTCTTCGGCCACCTCTACCCGGTCTTCCTCGGCTTCAAGGGCGGCAAGGGTGTCGCCACCGCCGCCGGCGTCCTGCTGGCGATCGATCCCTGGCTCGGGCTGGCCACACTCGCCACCTGGCTGCTGGTCGCCTTCACCCTGCGCTATTCATCACTCGCGGCACTCGTCGCAGCGGCCGCAGCGCCACTCTACGCCATCGTGTCATGGGGCAACGACGGCAGGGTGCTGGTGATCGGCATCATCGCCATGGCATTGATCGGCAAGCACTGGCAGAACCTGCAGCGACTGCTCGCCGGCAGCGAGCCGCGCATCGGCGGCAAACGCCAGTAGTTCTTGCGCTACCGGCCACGACCGGCAACCGTACCTGGCCCGGCGCGCGAACGCCGCCGGTCCGTGCGCAACGCTCTTGCCGCGACGGGCTAGCCGGCGCTGGTCAGCGGCCAGCGCGGCCGCACCGAGAAAGCACCGGCGGCCTTGCCGGCAAGCCCCGCCTGCAGGCGCAACGCGCCGGCCAGTGCGATCATTGCGCCGTTGTCGGTACAGAATTCGAGTTCCGGGTAGAAGACGTCGATGCGCGACCTCAGCGCGCGCGCATCGAGCTGGCGGCGCAGTTCGCGATTGGCCCCGACGCCGCCGGCAACGACCAGTTGCCGCAGGCCGCTGGTCCGTACGGCGCGCAGCGCCTTGCTCACCAGCACCTCGACGATCGCTTCCTGAAAACCGCAGGCGATGTCCGCCCGCTGCTCGTCGTCGAGCATCCCCAACTCGCGCACGCGGGTCAAGACGGCCGTCTTCAGGCCACTGAAGCTGAAATCGAGGTCAGCAGAGCGCAGCATCGGCCGCGGCAGCTTCACCCGCCCCGGTCGGCCCCTTTCGGCGAGCGCAGCGAGCGCCGGGCCGCCAGGATAACCGAGTCCGAGCAGCTTGGCGGTCTTGTCGAAGGCCTCACCGGCCGCGTCATCGAGCGTCTCGCCCAGCAACGCGTACTCGCCGACGCCGGTGACGCGCATCAGCTGGCTGTGCCCGCCGGAAACGAGCAGCGCGACGAAGGGAAAGCGCGGTGGACGCGCCGACAGCAGCGGCGACAGCAAGTGACCCTCGAGGTGGTGCACCGGCACGGTCGGCAGCCCCAGAGCCATCGCCAACGCCTCGGCGAAAGCGGCGCCGACGAGCAGGGCGCCGGCGAGACCCGGCCCCTGCGTATAGGCGATGGCATCGATCTGCGCCAACGAGCGGCCACTGGCGGCAAGAACCTGTCGCAGCAGCGGCACGAGACGGCCGATGTGATCGCGTGACGCGAGTTCCGGCACCACGCCACCGTACTCGGCGTGCATGTCGACCTGCGAGTGAAGCGCGTGCGCCAGCAAGCTGCCGTCGCCGCCGTCGCCATCGTACAGCGCGACGCCCGTTTCGTCGCAGGAGGATTCGATTCCGAGAACCAGCATCGGCGGCATTCTAACACCCTGCCACCATCGTTTCCCCGCTGCCGACGGCAGGGCTGGTGGGGAAAGCACCCGCGGCATGACGACTGGTCCGCCTCCCCGCCCGTGAGCCAGAACGGCCGTTCAGCCGCCGCGGAAAGCGCGCACGCCGAGAACGACGCCGGCAAGCAGCAGCCCGATCCCCGCCAGCGCCGAGCTACCCGGCAGCGAGCCGCGCCAGATGAAGGCGTAGGCGAAGGCGGCGAGCGTCTCGAAGACGATCAACTGGCCGCTGAGCGCGGTCGGCAGCAGCTGACTGGCGCGATTCCAGAGCACGGTGCCGAGCCAGGAGGCACAGAAGCCGAGCGTCAGCATCAGTCCCACATAGCGCATCGGCTGCGGGCCCAGCGGATAGTCGAAGCTGCGGTCCGACCAGACGCCGGCAGCAGCCATGCCGATCGCTGCCAGTGGCAACGTCGCCAGCCCCTGCGCCAGTGCCCAGGTCCCGGAAGCGATCTGCGGTCGCTGGCGCAGCCAGCGGGAGTTGCGCACCGGGTACCAGGTCCAGGCGGCAACCGCCGCCAAGGCCAGCAGGGCGCCACCCACGTAGTCGTCGATACGGCGCTGCGCGCCGAGCAGCGCCATCTCGTGGCGGTTCACCAGGCCGATGCCGATCGCGATCACCGTCAGCGACGGCAGCAGGCGGCGCCACGGCAAGGCCTCGCTGCCGAAGTTGGCGACGATCGCGATGACGATGGGCAGGGTGCCGATGAGCATCGTCGGCATTGGCGCATCGGCGAGCTGGATCGCCGCCGCCAGGAAGAGGTAGTAGAGGATGTTGCCGACCAGAGCCAGCTCGAAAGCCATCCGCCAGTCCTCGCTCTGCAGCCGCGACAGACGCGCGCGGTCGCCGCAGGCGAGCAGCACGGCGATCAGCCCGAAAGCGAGGTAACGCCCGAAGGACAGCATCGCCGGCGGGTACCCGGGCAGCAGCAGCGGCACGACGAAGACCAGTCCCCAGAGCATGCCGGCAGCAAGCGCGCAGGCAACGCCGGTGAGCAGTGGCGCGCTAGCCGGCAATGCTGCGGATATGCCTTGCCGCAACGGCAGCGCCAGTCCGCCGGGCGGCGTCCGGGCTCATCGGCGGAAGAGCGACAGTTGCGGCAACTGCGGCCACTCGATGGCATCGAGCATGTTTTTCACCAGCAGCCCGAGTTCGGTGTCACCGGTGATCGACAGCTCGCGCTTGAAGAACAGGGTGTCCGGGTCTTCCTGCCGTGTCAGCAGTTGCAGGAAGGCCGAGAGATTGGCCTGGAAGCAGAGATCGGGTGCCTGCGGCACGGTCAGCAAGGGCCGGAAAAATCCGTCGCGACAGGCGAACGATGCGACGCCGCCGGCGTCGAGCACCTCGACGACGAAGCTGCGGCCGGCGAGTCGTTCCAGGCTGTCGGCGGGCAGCAGGCCAATCTTGGCTGCCGCGTTCAGCGCCGTCGCCAGGGCCAGCGAGTGCGGCCACTGCGGCAGGTGTGCACCGATCGTCGCGAAAACGCCCGGCAGCTTGAAGTCTGGAATCGTGATGCCCTGAATCATGGTTGAATTCCCTCCCGATTGACGCGCGTGGCGGCCTGGTGACACGCGATGCCGGCATCGCCGAACCAGTAGCCGTCGACCAGACCATCGCTCGCCCAGCCTGACGTATCCGGAGCAACCGCTTCGCCACGCCGGGCAGCGTCGAAGGCGGCGATGACCGCCGCCATCGCCTGCGGTTGCGGGCTGATGCGGATCACTTCGATGCCCATCGCCAGCAGGTCCGGAACCTGCGGCAGCAGACTGCAGGTCTGCGCCGACATCGTCTGGATGCCGTTGATGCTCAGGAACGGCTGCCCCTCGCGGGTGCGCAGAGTCATCCCCTGCGGGTGGTCGAGACAGCGGAACTGGCAGTCGTCCTTGCCGAGGTTGTAATGACGGGCGGTGAAACAGCGGGCGGAGAACGCCAGTGGCAGTTTGCCGAAGACGAAGACCTCACTCGCGACACCGGCTGGACGCGTGCCATGCAGCGTCTCGATCAGCCGCCGGTCGGCCTCGAGCGGTGGCAGCCAGCGCCGCATGCCGCGGCGGGCGAACGACGCCAGCGTGGCCTCGTTGTAGATGTTGAGATGGGTCCCGGCGACGAATGGCCGACCGGCGGCGATGCCGACCGCGCCGAGATCGTTGGCCTCGAGCAGGCAGCCGGGGATCTCGCTCGCCTCATCCGCCAGGCGTCGCAGCGCCTTCAGGTCACTCTCCGATTCGAGCAGCGCCTGCGCGGCGATGACCACCTCCTTGCCGGCCGCAGCCAGATCGCGTGCCAGCCCAAGCCAGTCGGCGCTGCGCATCTGCTGCCGGCGCGAGCAGACGACCTCGCCGAGACAGATGATGTCGAGCGCCGGCTGCTGCGCCATCTCCGCATAGAACTCGTAGACCTCGTGCTTCGGCCAGAAGTAGAGCAGAGGTCCGAGCGAGAGCTTCATCGCTTGCCTCCACCTAGCGCCACGGGCGGCTGTAGGCGCCGAGCGTCACTTGGCTGCCTTCGGCCAGCCGGGCGAGTTCGGCCTGCCAAGCCGGCCGGACGCTGAAACGCTGTTCGCCACGAGCCAGTTCGTCGAGCGCCGCGCGCAGGGTACGCGTGACCTGCGCGACGTAGGTCGGGCTGCGCTGGCGGCCTTCGACCTTGATCGCAGCGACACCGATACGGGCAATCTCGGGGAGAATCTCGAGCACGTTGAGGCTCGTCGGTTCCTCGAGCGCGTAATAGGTTTCCCCCTGCACCTCGAAGCGTCCCTTGCACAGCGTCGGGTAGCCGGCCGGCTCGGCAGCGGCGAAGCAGTCGATCAGGATGCCGTTCAAGCGCGTCGCCATACCGTCCGGCGATTTCTGCCACTGCACGAACTTCGCCGGCGAGCAGGCGCCGACGGTGTTCGGCGACTCGCCGGTGGCGTACGATGAGAGCCAGCAACGCCCTTCGTTCATCACGCACAGGCTGCCGAAGCCGAAGACCTCGATCTCGACCGGCGTGTTGCGCACCACGGTCTCGACCTGTGCCAGCGTCAGGACGCGCGGCAGGACGGCGCGCCGCACGCCGAACTCGCGGTGCGCGAAGTTGATCGCCTCGTAGTTCGTCGCCGAGCCCTGCACCGAGAGGTGGAGGCGCAAGTCGGGATGGCGGCGACTGCTGTCGTCGAGCAGGCCGACATCGGCAAGAATGACGGCGTCGACGCCGAGATCCGCCGCCCCGTCGACGGCTCGCTGCCAATCGGCGAAGCGCCCCGGCTGGGCGAAGGTGTTGATCGCCATCAGGACCTGGCAGTGCCGGGTCTGCGCGTAGCGAACGCCTTCGACCATCGCCCGGTGGTCGAAATTGAGGCCGGCGAAGTTGCGGGCGTTGGTCTCGTTGCGATAACCGAGATAGACGGCGTCGGCACCGTGATCGACGGCGGCCTTGAGTGCCGGCAGGCTGCCCGCCGGGCAGATGAGCTGGGGTATCTTGCGAGCGGCCATGAACGAAAGCCTCGTTGCACGAAGCGCGCCAGTATAGTGGGCGCGAGCGGCCACCGCTTGATGCGCGTCAATTTCGAGTCGATTGGCTGAGGCCCAGGCGCAAGCGGCGTAGATAGGCGAGGCCCATGACCGCCCGGCTGCCGTACCAGGAGACCATCTCGCCATCGATCAGTTGCCAGCAGTGGCCGGCCATCTCGGCCAGGAGTCGTTGCCGGTCACGCTCGCGGAAGGGGTAGGGTTCGCTGGCCAGGAAGACGATCTCGGCGTCGCGGACCGCTTCCGCCAGTTCGATTTGCGGGTAGCGCTGTGCACTGACGGCCGGCAGCGTGTCCCAGCCGGCTGCCGCCAGCATGCGCGAGATGTAGGTATCGCGGGCGACGCTGAACCACGGGTCACGCCAGATCAGGTACAGCACCTGCTGCCGCGGCAGCAGGGCGGCGACCTCGGCAAGCGCGGTCCACTCGCGCTCGAAGGCGGCGCACAACGCTGCCGCCTCCTGCTCGCGATCGAAGATGCCGCCGAGCAGGCGGTAGAGATCGAGGTTGTCGCGCGCTTCCAGCGGATGGGTGACGACCAGGTGCGGCACGAAGTCCTCCAGGGCAGCGACCTCGTCGCGCCGGTTTTCGTCGATGTTGACCAGCACATGGGTCGGCTGCAACGCGCGCAGTCGCTCGCGGTCGAAGCCCTTGGTACCGCCGAGCTTCGGAATGCCACGAAGGGCCGCTCGCGGGTGGACGCAGAAGCCGGTGCGACCGGTCAGTTGCGGACCAAGGCCAAGGGCAATCAGGAGTTCGGTCAGACTCGGCACCAGCGAGACGATCCGCGGCGACCCCGGGTAGCGACCGTGGAGCTTGCCGAGCGCGTCAGACCACTGCATCATGCACCCTCTGGAGGAGAAACACATGCTGGCTCGCAGACTCGCCGTGGTAACCGGAGCGGCACGCGGCATTGGACTGGCAGTGGTGCGTCACCTCGCGGCTGCCGACTGCAAGGTCCTGATGGTCGGGCGCAATGCCGAGGCGATCGAGGCCGCGGCTGCCCGCCTGCAGGGCGACGGCCTCGACGTGCTGCCCCACTGCGCCGACGTCACCGACGCCAGCGCCATCGCCGCTCTCGCCGCTCGCCTGCGGCGAGAGTTCGGCCGCGTGGACATCCTGGTCAACAACGCCGGCATCTTCCCCGAAGCACGCGACTTTGCCCGGCCGCCGCAGGCGGCGAGCGTCTTCGTCGTCGAGCCGGAAACCGTCGCGACGACGATCGACTGCAATGCGCTGGCGGCGCTGCGCCTGCTGCAGGCCTGCGTGCCGCTGATGCGCGAAAACGGCTACGGCCGCATCGTCAACGTCTCGTCGGGGATGGGGCAACTGAGCGAGATGGGCGGTTTCTGGCCCGGCTACCGGATGTCGAAGGCGGCGCTCAATGCGCTGACCCGACTGGCGGCCAACGAACTGGCAGGCACGGCGATCAAGATCAACTCGGTTTGCCCCGGCTGGTGTCGCACCGGGATGGGCGGCGAGAACGCCACGCGCAGTGCCGAAGACGGCGCCAGCGGCATCGTCTGGGCCGCGCTGCTGCCGGCAGACGGCCCCAGCGGAGGCTTCTTCCGTGACGGCAAGGCAATCGACTGGTAAGGTGGCGGGACCAACGAGGCGGACCACCGCGACCTAGCTCGGCGGCGGCTGCCGCGGCTTGCGTGGCGCAGCCGCGAAGACGCGGTCGTAGACGGTGTTTGGCAGGAGCCGCAACAGTTTGCCGACGATGGCCATCTGCCACGGCACGACGGCGTAGCTGCGGCCCCGTTCGATGACGCGAGCAAAACGCGTCGCCGCCTCGTCGGCGGCAAGGAGAAAGGGCATCGGGAAACGATTCACCTCGGTCATCGGCGTCCTGACGTAGCCCGGACAGATGGTGACCACGCGGACTCCCGAAGCGCGCAGTTCGAGACGCAGGCTCTCGAGATAGCTGATCGCTGCCGCCTTCGACGCGCAATAGGCGGCGGCGCCCGCCAGGCCGCGGATGCCTGCCAGCGAGGCGATGCCGACCAGGCGGCCGCGCCCGGCCTGTCGCATGGCGGCAATGAACGGCGAGAAGGTCGCCGCCATGCCGAAATGGTTGACCTCCATCACGCGCCGGATCGCCTCGAGGTCCGCGGCGTCCTCGGTCAGCGTGCCAACCGAGACACCGGCGTTGGCGATCACGACATCGGGAACCCCGAAAGAATCGATGAAGTCTGCTGCCGCGGCGCGCAGGGCTTCGGCTTCGGTGACGTCGAGCGGGTACGCCCTGACGCGCTCCGGCCAGCGCGTCGACAACTCGTGCAGCAACTGGGGTCGGCGGGCGACGAGCCCAAGCCGCGCCCCGCGCGCGCCGTAGTGCTCGGCCAGCGCCCGGCCGATGCCGGACGAAGCCCCGGTAATGAAGACTCGCTGCACGGCAGGCGGCTCAGTGGCTGTGGATCACCAACTCCCGCTCACCCGAAGCCGGTGCGCGGAGGCCTCACTTCTTGCCGCGCTCGCGCCGGACCTTGCCGATCACCTGATCGGTCAGCGCCAGCAAGTCATTGAAGTTCTTGAGGTCCTTGCCGGTGACCAGGTACTTGCCATCGACGGCGAGCGCCGGGACGCCCTGTATTCCGTACGCCTTGGCCATCTGATCGGCCTGCTTGACCCGGCTGAGGACACCGAAGGAGTTGTAGGCCTCGGCGAACTTCTTGCCGTCGATGCCGCGCGCCGTGGCCCATGCGATGACGCTCTGGTCGTCGAAGAGCTTGCCGCCCTGACGGTGAAGCGTTTCGAAGACGGCGCTGTCCAGCCGCGCGAGATCGCCCGTCGCCTCGAGCGCGTAGAACAGTCGCGCCAGGGGCGCCCATTGCGGACGGCCGAAAGTGATCGGCACCCGCTTCAGGACGACGTCGGCCGGCAGCGCCGACGACCACTTGCTGAGGGTGGGGTGCAACTCACTGCAATGCGGACAGGCGTACGAAAAGAACTCGATGACCTCGATCTTCGCCGGATTGTCGGTCGTCTGTTGGGGAACGATCGCAACGAAGTCGCGCCCGGCGACGAGTTCGGCCCGTACCGGCAGTGCCACCGCCAGCAAGGCGATGACGAGGGTCAGCAACCAACCAGCAGAACGTGCGTGCATCGATCTCTCTCCTTCAAGCCTGCAAATGAACTTGCCGCGCGGCCGCCCTGCCGCGTTGCACCGTCGTTTCCCCCATCCTCGCCGACCTGGCATCTCCTTCCCTGCCCTCTCCCGCATGCCGGACGGCCCCCGGTCGATGCGAGGACATCAGCCGGGTCGCTCAGTCGCGGCGCACGACGTTGGCGTCGATTCCCTGTTTGGCCAGATCGGCGCGCATGTGATTCACGTCGTCCATCTTGTGGTAAGGACCGAGCCGCACACGGTACCAGACCTTGTCCTGCAGCATCACCTGCTGGATCCGCGCCTCTGCTCCCATCAACGCCAACCGCGCCTTCTGGTTGTCTGCGTCGCTGGCGCTCTGGAACGAGCCCGCCTGCAGATAGATGGGCTCGCGGAGGGTGTTCTCGCTTTTTGCCTCGGCTGGCTTGGCGGCAGCGGTCTTGCTCTCTGCGGTCTTCCCTTCCGTCTGCTTTCCTTCCGCCGTCCTGGTCTCGCCCGTCTTCGTCTCGGTCGGCCGGTTCTCGGTCGGCCTGGTGTCGATCGGCTTCGTTTCGGTGGGCTCTA
>WBZM01003475.1_pt1 | contig 12293 bp, 10 predicted proteins | sample 5204271 | NCBI WGS metagenome assembly WBZM01 (sample SAMN12344346, study PRJNA552823) | activated sludge metagenome | biome: Activated sludge suspended growth; feature: Nitrification reactor; material: Wastewater; isolation source: activated sludge from nitrification reactor of wastewater...
GTGCCCGGCCTGGACCCGCCGGATCGCGCGGTAGAAATCAAGCGACAGGTCCGTGCGCCGATAGAACGGATCGGCCGGCGCATCGGGATCGGTCCGGGCGGGAGAAAGCTCTGCGAAGCGGGTCAGCGTGGCGCTGGCGAGCTCGTCCGAGCCGAAGAACAGATAGCCGTCGCCGCCCTGGAAGCTGACTTCGGGCTCCAGCCGGATGCCCGCCCGCGCAAACCGCCGCCGCGCCCAGGGCGACAGCGGCCAAGACAGGCGGTCAGCCATCGATTCGGGATGCGCCCCGCGCCCCATCGATTCGCCGTGGGTGTTGAAGATCAGCGCGGCAACGTCGGTCAGGCCATTCGCCGCCATTGCCTCGGCCAGCCGCCCCTGCAGCCGCTCGATCGCCAGCGCGGCGGGAATCTGGCCAACGAACCGGCCCGCGTCGGAAAAGCCGGTCTGGATCGCCAGCCGCCCCCGCCCGCGCACATAGGCCTGGTAGGCAGGCTCAGCCAGCAGCGCGTCGAGGAACCGGCCGCCGTGTTCCAGCGCGCTTTCGGTCTCGAACAGCGGCGAGACATCGACCTTGCCGTCCACCCCGAACAGGCGCGCGAAGTACAGCGCGGCGAGCACTGTCGTCGGCTGCTCGCACTCTGCAACCAGCATCCGGATCGGCGCGTCCCGGTCCACATGGGTGAGGAACTGCACCATGACGAGGAACTGGCGCACCGCCGTGCTGTTCTCGATCGCCAGGGCCGCCAGGTTGGAGCGCAGCGGGCGCGCCTCGGCCAGCAGTTCGCGCATCCGCACCAGCGCGGCCTGGCTGGCAAGGTCCAGCTTGCCCTCGGGATCGATCCGGCGGCGGATGGCGTTCTGGAGCTGCGAGGAATTGACCCGGAAATGGACCCAGCCCATGCCCAGCCCGTCAGCGCGCATGGCGGCGACGGCGACCAGCAGGTCGCGCGCGGCCTCGTCCGGCGCGGCGGCGGCGAGCGACTCAAGCTCTTCAATGATCGGGGCAAGGCTGGTGAGCTTGTCGGGGTGATCGGCGGTAAAGCGCGCGGCGACGGCGGAAATCGCGGCAGGATCGGACAGGTCCTGCTCCAGCAGCTGTGCCAGCTGGCGCGCATGATCGGCGGCGCGGGCCAGGCGGCCGGCAATGTCCGGCGCGGCCGCAACCAGCATGGCTGCATAATTCGCAAGGCGCTGCGCCTTTTCCGCGAGGCGATAGCGCAGCGAGGTGCTCCAGCCGATGTCGGTGCGCCCGTCCATGTCATAGCCGACCCAGGTGGCGAAGCGGAACGGCAGGGGCCTCAGCTTGCGCCACTGGTCCGGCCAGCGGGCACGGGCAGTGTCCAGCAGCACGGCGTTGATCCGGTCGCGCGCTGCCTGGGCCCGCACCAGCGCGGCCATGGCCTCGTCGTGTTCGTGATCAAGCGTGATCGCATCGCGCGCGGGGGGCGCGGTGCAGACGGTATCCTCGCCGATCGCTCCGCTGGATGCGGCGGCGGCAACCGCTGCGGATTGCGCGCGGCTGAGCAGGAAGGTGGGGTGCGCGGTGAAGACAATGTGCGCCTGGGCGGTGCGCCAGCGTGCAGCAAAGGCGCCGAAATCTTCAGTCGCCGCGAGTTCCGACAGTCGCCGCGCATTGGCGGCGGAATCGACCGGTCCGACCAGCCGGTGCAGCCGCGCGGCCCGGGCCTGAAGGCTTGAACATTCTAGTTCGGCAACGGCCGCTTCGACCGCATCGAGGCCCAGCTGGCCGCTTTCCATGTCGCGCGAAAGTTCGAGCGCCAGTTGGAAGACCGGGTTGAACAGCGGCGTTTCTGCCGTCCGCTCGTGCAATTGCGCCAGACGAGCTTCGAGATTCGGGACCAGGGTCATTGCCAATTCCTGCAGGCGAATCTCCGGCCTGTGCCGGACCGCGCGAGAGCTGGCCGAGCCTTGCAGGCGCGCCTGGAATGGTCAAGGCATCCGCCCACGCGGCCCATGCGACATGCGTCGACAGGCTTGGGGGCAGGCCAGTGCGGGCAGAAGGGCGGCGCAGCCTGGTGGTGCGCCGCCCGGTCCCGTGCAGGTCAGCCGTTGAGGCGGTCCTTGATCGCCTTGGCGGGCGAGAAGCCGAGCTTCTTGCTGGCGGCGATGCTGATGGTCGCGCCGGTCGAGGGGTTGCGGCCTTCGCGGGCAGCGCTTTCCTTGACCTTGAACTTGCCGAAGCCGTTGACCGAGACTTCGTCGCCCTTGGCGGCTGCACCGGCAATCACTTCAAAGACGGTCTCGACAACCTTCTTGGCATCGGCCTTGGTGATGCTGTTCGCCGCGGCGACGGCATCGATCAGTTCGCTGGTGTTCATTGGGCTTGTCCTTCCGGGTGTTGGAAGCGGGTGAGTTAGCGCGCCAGTTGGCCCTCTGCATCCTGCCGCACAGGGTTATCCACCATTGCGGTGGGCCGGATCGCCCGCAAACACGGGGCCGATCACGGTTCGGCCCGACTGGTTGCATCGCAAAACTTTATCGGACGCCCCTTCATTCGATGAGGGGCGGGGACAACGATTGGGGCATCAGGCGCCATCCCGGCGCCGGGAACGACCCCGGCGCGCGCAATCACGGACGAACCCATGAAGACCCAGGTTGCAATCATCGGCGCGGGCCCGGCAGGGCTGCTGCTTGGCCACCTGCTCAAGGCCGAAGGCATCGACTGCGTGGTGGTCGAGCGGCAGACCCCGGACTATGTCCTCTCCCGCATCCGCGCCGGGGTGCTGGAACAGATCACCGTTTCGCTGATGGAGCGGCTGGGGCTGGACGCCCGGCTCAAGGCCGAAGGCCTGGTGGAGCATGGCTTCAACCTGGCCGATGGCGAACGCCTGATCCGGATCGACTGCATGGGGCTGACCGGCAAGTCGGTGGTGGTCTACGGCCAGACCGAGATCACCCGCGACCTGATGGAAGCCGCGCCCGCGCGCGGGCTTGAGGTGATCTACGGCGCCGAGGACGTGGCGCTGCACGCTATCGAAAGCGATGCGCCATCGATCACCTTCCGCAAGGACGGGACCGAGCAGCGGATCGAAGCCCGCTTCATCGCCGGCTGCGATGGGTTCCACGGCCCCAGCCGCAAGGCGATCCCCGTCAGCGCGGCGCGCGAATACGAACGCGTCTATCCCTTCGGCTGGCTCGGCATCCTGGCCGACGTGCCGCCGTGCCACGAGGAACTGATCTACGCCAACCACGCCCGCGGCTTTGCGCTTGCGTCGATGCGCAGCCACACGCGCAGCCGCTATTACATCGACGTGCCGCTGACCGAGCGGGTCGAGGACTGGAGCGACGAGCGCCTGTGGGACGAACTTGCCCTGCGCCTTGGCCCCGATGCCGCCGCCGGGATCACGCGCGGACCGGCGCTGGAAAAGAGCATCGCCCCGCTGCGGTCCTACGTGTTCGAACCGATGCGCCACGGCAGCCTGCTGCTGTGCGGCGATGCCGCGCATATCGTCCCGCCGACCGGCGCCAAGGGGCTGAACCTGGCGGCCAGCGACGTCCACTACGCCGCCGAGGCCCTATGCGGCTTCTTCAGGCGCGCGGACAACGACGCCGTCGCCGGCTATTCGGCCAAGGCGCTCGCCCGGGTGTGGAAGTGCGAACGGTTCAGCTGGTCGCTGACCAAGCTGATGCACCGCTTCCCCGATGACGGTCCGTTCGAACGCGCGATGCAGGTTGCCGAGCTTGACTATATCGCCGGCAGCAGGGCCGCGCAGACCAGCATCGCGGAAAACTACGTCGGCCTCCCGGTCTGATCGGACCGGGACTGCCGCAACCGGCGCAATCCTTTTGACAGGGCGCGCCCGCGCGATAAGTCCGTTTCCTGCTGCTGGATGAGCAGCGGGAGGGCGCGGGTTGAGTCTGGATCTCGCAGCAGCATTTGCACTGCTCCTGATCGTGGTGCTGTTCGCGGTGGCCGCGCTGGTCGAGGCGCGCGGCGAACGGGTCCGCGCTGCGCCCCGGCTGCGGCACTGGGCCTATACCCTGGCGCTTGGCGTCTATTGCTCAAGCTGGACCTTCTACGGCGCGGTCGGATATGCCGCGCGCTCGGGGCTCGAGTTCGTGACGATCTATCTCGGGCCGACGCTGGTGATGGTCGGCTGGTGGGGGCTGCTGCGCAAGCTTGTCAGGATCGGGCGGGCGCAGCGCGTCACCTCGATCGCCGACCTGATCTCGTCGCGTTACGGCAAGTCGAACCTGCTGGGGGTGATCGTCACCGTCATCGCGGTGATGGCCGCGACCCCTTACATCGCGCTTCAGCTTCAGTCGGTGGCGTTGTCGGTTCAGGTCTTCGCGCTTGATCGCCCGGCGGGCGCGGCCGACACCGGGGTTACGGCGATCTGGGTGGCGGGGGGGCTGGCGCTGTTCACCATCCTGTTCGGCACGCGCAACCTTGATGCCGACGAGAAGCACCACGGCATCGTCATGGCCATCGCGGTCGAGGCGGTGGTGAAACTGCTGGCGCTGGTCGCGGTGGGGACTTTCGTCGTCTGGGGTGTCGCGGACGGCTGGGGCGATGTCTTCGGGCGCCTCGCGCAGTCGCCCATGGCCGACTGGCCGATGCAGCCTGGCCGCTGGGCGGGCCTGACCTTCGTGGCGGCGGCAGCGTTCCTGACCCTGCCGCGCATGTTCCAGGTGCTTGTGGTCGAGAACGTGGACGATGCCCAGCTTGCCACAGCCTCCTGGGCCTTCCCGGCCTATCTGTTCCTGATGAGCCTGTTCGTCCTGCCGATCGCGGTCGTGGGGCTGTCGCAATTGCCCGAGGGGACGAACCCGGATCTGTTCGTGCTGACCCTGCCACTGGCAGAGGGTCAGGGAATGCTGGCGATGCTGGCCTTCCTGGGCGGGTTTTCCTCGGCGACCTCGATGGTGATCGTGGCGTCGATCGCACTGGCGACGATGGTGTCGAACCATGTGGTTGCGCCGCTCTGGCTGGCGCTGCGCGGGGCGGCGCTGCGGCGCCGGCGGCAGGGCAGCATGCGCGAGGCGCCGGATGTGCGGGGGCTTCTGCTGATGGCGCGGCGGTTCTCGATCCTGGGCATCCTTGCGCTGGGGTATGCCTATTACAAGCTTTCGGGCGGCGCGACGGCGCTGTCGGCGATCGGGCTGATCGCCTTCGTGGGCGTCGCGCAGATCCTGCCGTCGATGCTGGGCGGAATCTTCTGGCGCGGCGCGACTGCCTGGGGCGCCGCGGCCGGGCTGGCGGCGGGGGTCAGCGTCTGGATCTATACGCTGCTGCTGCCATCCTTCGGGTCAGGCTCGATCCTGCCGCCATCGGTCTTCGAGCCGGGGCCATGGGGCATCGGGTGGCTCAGGGCCGGGGCACTGTTCGGGATCGGAGGGCTCGATCCTCTGATGCACACGCTGGTCTGGTCGATGGTGCTCAACACCGGGATATTCGCGGCGGTGTCGATCTTCACGTTTCCCGGGCCGCTGGAGCGCCTGCAGGGCCTTGCCTTCGTCAACGTCTTCGACCGCGAACCGCAGGCAAGCGGCTGGTCCCGGGCCGGGGCCGAGGCCGAGGATCTGCTGACCCTGTCCCAGGGGATCCTCGGGGACGAGGCGGCGCAGGGCTTTTTCGAGGCCGAGGCAACACAGCAGGGCAAGGCGGGCATGCTGCCCGACACGACGCCGCGCTTCATCGAGGCGCTGGAACGGCGGCTGGCGGGGGCCGTCGGTTCGGCGACGGCGCATGCCATGATCGCGCAGGTGGCGGTCGGGTCCAGCGTTTCCGTGCAGGACCTGATGGCCGTGGCGAGCGAAGCGCAGCAGATCCTTGAATATTCGACGCGGCTCGAGGCGCAGTCGGAGGAACTGGCCCGCACCGCACGACAGTTGACCGAGGCGAACGAGAAACTGACCGAACTGTCCGTGCAGAAGGATGCCTTCCTGTCGCAGATCAGCCACGAGCTGCGCACGCCGATGACCTCGATCCGGGCCTTTTCCGAGATCCTGATGGAGGGTGGCCTGCCCGAGTCCGACCAGGCACGCTTTGCCCGGATCATCCACGACGAAACCGCGCGGCTGACGCGGCTTCTGGACGATCTTCTGGATCTGTCGGTTCTGGAAAGCCGCCGGGCACAGTTGCGGGTTCAGGCAGCCAACCTGCACGACCTGATCGAACGCGCGGTGCAGGTTGCGGCCAATACCCGGCCCGACCGGGTCTTCGTCATCCGGCGCGATGTGGCGCGGGAATATGTCGGCCTGATGACCGACACCGACCGGCTGGTGCAGGTGCTGATAAATCTGGTGTCGAACGCGCGCAAGTATTGCGACGCAGAGGCCCCGGAACTGCGCATACAGGTCCGCCAGCGCGGTGGCAGGGTCACCATCGACGTGATCGACAACGGCTCGGGCATTCCGCGCAAGTCGCAGGCCATCGTGTTCGAGAAGTTCGTCCGCCTGACCGACACCAGCCGGGCGGGGGGGGCCGGCCTCGGGCTGGCCATCTGCCGCGAGATCATGGCCAATCTGGGCGGCACCATCGCCTACCTGCCCGGGCAGGGGGGGGCAGCCTTCCGCCTGACCCTGCCGCAGCGGCTGTCGCAGCCGGGATCGCAGAAACGCGCCGCGGTCGCCTGAGCAGGGCGCCCCGGACGGCAAGGTTCGCAACGCTTTGGTAAGCCTGTTCTGTCAGACCGGGCCCGGAGGGCGGCGCATCGCCCCACCGGGAACCGGAACGCGATGGCGGAAGGCGAGAAACAGGCAGTCCTTCGAAGGATGACGCGACGGGTGCAGACCGGCCGGCCCGCGACCCCGCCGCCCGGGGCGCAGGCGGTCGTCCTGGCGCTTGCTCGGGCGGCGCAGGCGACGATGGGCCTTGCACTGCGTGCCACAGACCGGGCCGAGACGCGGGAGACGCTGGCCGAACTGCTGGAGCGTCTGCCCGAGCGGGCGCTTCTGGCGCTGATCGAGGGGCCGGGTGGGGCATTGGGCGTCGTGGCCCTGTCGCCGGCGATCCTGGCCGGGCTGATCGAGATGCAGACGCTCGGGCGGATCGGGAAGGGCGATGTGGTTCCGCGGCGGCCGACGCGGACGGATGCGGCGCTGGCTGCGGGGTTCGTCGATCGCGCGCTGGCCGAATCTGACGCGGCCCTTGCGGCGGAAGGGCCGGCCTGGCCGGCGGGTTTCCGCTACGGGTCGTTCCTTGACGATCCGCGGCCTCTGGGGCTGTTGCTGGAGGATGGGGCCTACCGGACGGTGCGGATCTCACTGGAACTGGGGATCGGGACCGTGCGCCGGGGGCCGTTGACGATCTCGCTGCCGCTGCCCGAGGAACTGCAGGCTGGCGGCGAAAAGAAGCGGCGCGACAGGCCGGCGGCCGCGACCGTGCCTGCGGCGGCAGGCGGGTTGGAGCCGGCGGCAGGCGATCTGAGAACGGAACTGCTGGCGTCCTTCCCGCCCCGGCCGATCCCGATCGGCGATCTTCTCGCGCTGTCCGTGGGGCAGGAGATCGCCTTGGGCGAGGATGCGCTGTCATCAGTCGAGATCCGGGCGCTCGACAGGCGCCTGGTGGCGCGGGGCCGGCTTGGGCAGGCCCACGGGCATCGCGCGGTGCGCCTGACCGCGATCGAGGGCGAGGCCGGACCGGATACCACGGAAAACGCGGTCGACGCGGCGGGCGGCCTTTCCGTGCAGATGCTGCGCGCGGGTCCTGCCGTCGGGCAACCACCGGCTTACGCACGGGACGGCAGGGCTGAAGACGAGACACCGGCCCCCGGCCATGCTCGCACGGGGTGAACCGGGATGCCGTGGCGGCCGCTTCGCGGCCGGGATCCGGTACGCGACGCCCGGATTTCAGACGTCGAGCAGCGGGCGGAATGGTTCGAGGTTGTAGCCCCAGCGCGCCGCGGTCCCGATCAGGTCGTCGGCAGAACGCTTGCCGGCCTGGCTCAGCGCCCAGACGATCGACGAACGGTTGCCCGAAGCGCAATAGGCAAAGACCGGACCTTGCGAACCCTCAAGGGCGGCGCCCTGGGTCGCGACGTTTTCGGGGGTGATCGCGCCACCGATCACCGGGTTCAGGACGAACTCGGCACCGGCGGCCTCGGCTGCGGCGCGGACGCGGTCGGCCTGCAGGTCCGGGCCGATTTCCGCATCGGGTCGGTTGCATATGATGCGGGTGAAGCCGGCTGCGACGATGGCAGGCACGTCTTCGGGTGCGATCTGCGGCGAAACCGCGTAGCGGGGGGTCAGTGCACGAATTTCCATCAGCGTCTCTTGTCAGGGGGCGGTGGCGCCGGCCAGTCGGTCGATCCGGACGCGGACCGCCGGGGCCACGAGCATACCCGCGAGCATTGCCAGAAGGAAGACCGCACCGCCCCATCCGCCAAAGGACAGCGACGCGACCGCCGGGCCGGGGCAAAGCCCGGCCAAACCCCAGCCCGCGCCGAAAAGAAACGACCCGAACGTGAGGTTCAGCCCGAGTTTCTGCGGTGGAAGCGGCGGAATCTCGGTGCCCAGAAGGGCGCGGGGACGGTGGCGGACGGCATACCATGCGAGAGCCATCGGCAGGATCGCGCCGGCCATCACGAAGGCAAGCGTCGGATCCCAGTCGCCGAAGACATCAAGCCAGCCCTGCACGCGGATGGTATCCACCATGCCCGATATGTAGAGGCCGGCGCCGAACAGCGCGCCCGACAAGGCTGCGGACAGGCTGCGCATGTCAGATCACCCCCAGCAGGTGACGGAACACCAGTACCGTCACCCCGCCGCCCAGAATGTAGAAGACCGTCGCCACGGTGCCGCGCAGCGAAAGGCGCGACATGCCGCAGACGCCGTGGCCCGAGGTGCAGCCGTTGGCGATGCGGGTGCCGATACCGACCAGCAGACCGGCGGCGACCAGTACCGCGGCGTTGCCGGTCACGTTCGTCGAGACGCCGCCCCAGACAAGGTGGAGAAGCGCCGGAAAGGCGAAAAGACCCAGAACGAAGCTCAGACGCTCGGGCGCGGTCGCCCGGCCGCTGCCGTCGACCAGCCCGCCGACGATGCCGGAAGCCCCCATGATCCGCCCGTTCACCAGAAGATAAACCGCCGCCGCCATGCCGATCAGCAACCCGCCGATCAGGCCCATGACCCATTCAAGATGCATTGTTCGTCCTGTTCGCTTTCGGGCGTGTCGCCCGACACGGGGGACATTAGGGCCTGTTGCCGCCAGTTCAAGGCGGGAATGTTGTGGCCTTCCGGGCCGGGATGGGGTTGATATGTATCAAGGCAAGGGACGGCAGGGGCCGGCATAACCGAGCCGACGATCAGGAGACCCAGATGAAATCAGTCGAGACCCGCAAAAAGCAGCTTCTGGCGCGCCGTGCCGACCTGATCCGGCGCATGGACAGCATCGAGAGCGAACTGGATGCCCACGATGAAAAGGACTGGGAAGAACTGGCCATCGAGCGTGAGGGGGACGAGGTGCTGGAGGATCTTGGCCAATCCGCCCAGAGCGAATTGCGGATGATCGACGCAGCGCTCGAACGGGTCGAGGCGGACGAATACGGCTTCTGCACCGTCTGCGGCGATGCCATCGCCGAGGAACGGCTCGACGTCGTTCCCGCAACACCATTCTGTCACAAGTGCGCGTCCAAGCGGTGATTTCGGCCGCCGCGGGGCCTTGCCAAGGGCGCGTCCCGGCCTAGACTTGCGCGAAAGAACAAGTGCCTGCGCGCCGGCAAGGCGACAGCCGGCCTGAGTTCGGCAACGGGGATGGCAGCAGCATGATGGCACGGGCGGGGGAACGTGTGATCGCGGACAAGCGCGACGGGGTGCTGCATCTTCTTGTGCATGGCGCGGCCGACGCCGGCTGCGGCGAACCGGCCGGGGCCGCCCGCGAAGCCGCCGCGCTGCGCCTGTCGCTCTGGCGGGCGCTGGCCGGGGATCAGGCCGCCGAGAGCCCTGCGCGCGCCGTGGTGCTTTCGCTGCGGGCGTGGGACTGGGTGCTGGACGATCCGGCAGGTGGCGGGCAGGGCGAGGCCGAAGGCGCCGCCACGCTTGCCGACATCTGTGCGCTCATGGCCGATGGGATGGCCCCCGTCATCGTCACGCTGGCGGGCGCGGTGAACGGCGGCGGCATGGATCTGGCGCTGTCGGCCGCCTACACCATCGCCCAGGCCGACGCGCAGCTTGGATTTCCGCAGGCGGGCCTGGGTGGCCTTCCCGAGGGCGGATCGGTCCGGCGGCTGGCCCGCCGGGTTGGGGCAAAGGCCGCCATGGGGCTGCTGACCTCGGCCCGTGCGGTTCCGGCGCGGCGGGCGCTGGCGCTGGGCCTGATTGATTCGCTCGCCTCGGCCGATCCCGACGACACGGCGATGGCGATTGCCCGGCTGATTGCCGCCGGCCGCCAGGGGCTGCCGCCGCGCCGCGATCCGGGGCACGGCGCGGCCGATCCGGCCGCCTTCCTTGATGAGGTCGAGACTGCGCGCCCGCGGCCGGGTCAGGGGATGCGGCCTGCGCGCTCGGCGCTTGTGTCGCGCATCGCCGACTGCGTGGCGGCGACGCTGCTTCTGGACGAAGCCGAGGGCAGGGCCTTCGAGGCGACGGCGGTGGCCGAGTGCGCGGCTTCGCCCGAGGCGGCCGCACTGCGCCACCTTGCATGGGCTGCGCGTGCCCTGCCGCCCGCCGAAGGCGCGCTGCCCGCGCGCCCTCTGTCCAGGGTCGCGGTCCTGGGGGGGGCCTCGGCCTCTGGCATCTGCGGGGTGTTTCTTGCGGCGGGGCTCGAGGTTCTGCTGATCGCGCCCGACGGACCCGAACTGGCGGAAGCGTTCCGGCAGATCGCAGTGGCGCAGGACACGGCCGAAGCGGCCGGCCGGCTGACGGCCGAGCGCCGCGCCGCCGACTGGGCGCGGCTTGACGGGGCGCTGAGCGCGGATCAGGCCGGCGAGGCCGACCTGGTGATCGAGGCGGGCGAGGATGACGATGCCGCCGCCGCGGGCGCGCTGGCAGCGATCGCGCGGACGGCGCGGCGGGGGACGATCCTGGCCTGCGCGGTACCGCGCGATCTGGCGGCGCTGAACCTCGTGCTTGGGACGGGGCTGGGTCGGACGGGCCCGGTCATCGGGCTGCATCTGCCCGATCTTGTGCAGGGCGCGCGGCTGATGGAATTCGTGGTGCCCGCAGGGGCCGAGGCGGACACCCGCGCGACGCTGGCCCTTCTGGCGCGGCGGACGGGCCGCGTGGCGATCTGGGCGGCGGACGGGGCCGGTTTCGTGGCCGAGCGGCTTTTGGGTGCCTGGAACGAGGCTGTCGCCTCGGGGCTGGCGCGGGGCATGCCCGGCGAGGCACTGGCGCGGATGCTGGGCTCGTTCGGCTGGGCGGCGCCCGCCATGCCGGGGGGCGTGGGCCATGCGGTGGGCCGGGGTGTGCCCGACGCTGCGGCCGCGACGGCCTGGCGCGGCCGCATGCTGGCGGCGCTGGCCAATGAAGGTGCGCGGCTGTTGATGCGCGGCACGCTGTCACGGGCGTCCGATGTGGATCTGGCAATGGTCGAGGGTCTGGGATTCCCCCGCGAAAGCGGCGGGCCGATGCACATGGCCGACCGCGCCGGCCTTGTGCCGCTGCGCGCGCGGCTGCGCCAGCTTGCCGCCGACGAGGGGGCTGCCTGGACGCCCTCGCCGCTGTGGGACGACCTGATCCGGGCCGCGCGGCCAGCCGCCGGCTGGCGCGCCGCCTGATCCCCCGGGGGACCGGTCAGCCGAGAACGATCCCCAGCACGACCAGCATCAGCCCCAGCGCCGAAAGGCCCAGCGCCCCGAGGTTGAAGGCGACGATCCGTTGCAGCGTGGCGCGCAGTTCGGCGTCGGGCAGGCCCGCGCGGCGCGCGCGCGCCACCCGGAGGATGCACCAGACAAGGCCACCCAGCCCGAAAAGCGTGATTGCCGCGCCCGGCCAGATCAGCATGTTCATTCGAGCTTACCCCCCTTCGGCCATCGTCCCCAGCTAGCGCGAAGGCCGCCTTCGGGCAAGGGTGCGCCGGCGCGCTCTGGCGGGGCTTGATGCGCTGCGGCCTTGGGTCTAGTCAGGGTCTTCCAATCCGCCGGCCAGATGCAGGAGAGCCCGATGAACACCCAAGCCAGCGACGCGACCTATGCCATCGCGGCCGATGAACTCCGGCAGTTCATCGAGCAGTACGAGCATCTGGAGGCCGAGAAGAAGGACATCGCCGAACAGCAGAAAGAGGTGATGGCCGAGGCCAAGGCGCGTGGCTACGACACCAAGGTCATCCGCAAGGTCATCGCCTTGAGGAAACGCGACAAGGACGATATCGCAGAAGAGGAAGCGATCCT
>WBZM01003478.1_pt1 | contig 12290 bp, 11 predicted proteins | sample 5204271 | NCBI WGS metagenome assembly WBZM01 (sample SAMN12344346, study PRJNA552823) | activated sludge metagenome | biome: Activated sludge suspended growth; feature: Nitrification reactor; material: Wastewater; isolation source: activated sludge from nitrification reactor of wastewater...
GCCAGGAACGACGAATGCCACCGGGCACGGAGGCGCCGGTGGCATCGAGACGTGGTGGGCGTGAAGGGACTCGAACCCCCGACTCCTGCCGTGTGAAGGCAGTGCTCTAACCAACTGAGCTACACGCCCGTGGCGGGTGACCCCGCATCAGGAAGCAGCAGGCTAGCGGCTCAGGTCAGCAGATCGCACGCCGAGCCGAACATCGACGGCACGGACAGCGCGATCCGCTCCCACTCGGGGTCGTGGCGCTTGCCGGTGCGGTGCAGCATCACGTTCAGGCAGCTGATCACCCCGAACCGGTACGCAGCGAGCGCCCGGAAGAACGCGACGTCGTCGAGCGAGACGTCGCGTCCGACCGCGGCCGCATACCACCCGACGAGCTGCTCGAACGGTGGGACCGACTCGAGCCCCGCCGCGTCGGACCAGGCGTTCGCGTCGTTCATGAACAACAGCCAGCCGATGTCGAGCAACTGCGCACCGATGCCGCTGATCTCCCAGTCGATCAGTGCGACCACCCGCGAGCCGTCGAACAGGATGTTGTTGGTCTGGAAGTCGCCGTGGAAGATCCCCACGTCGGGCGCCGACGGCAGCCGGCGGAGCAACGCCTCGCGGGTGCGCTCCCCCATGCCGATCCAGGCCGGTTCGGCGGCCTTCTGCAGGATCGGCACCCAGAAGTCGACCTCGGTGCGGAGGTCCTTCGGCGTCTCCCACCCGGGCAGCGCGCGCTCGTGGTCGACCCGGTGCACCTGCGCGAGGGCTTCGACCGCGGACCGCAGCACGTCGGCACACGACACCGCGTCGAAGGCCGGTCCGGGCTCGCGCACCGCGTAGGTGCTGCCCGACAGGAACCGCACCATGAAGTACGGCACGTCGAACCACTGCTCGTCGTCGTCGAACCACACCACCTCGGCCACCGGCACACCGGCCGCGGCGAGCGCCCGGAGCAACGGCACCTGCCGGAGCACGTCGGTGTTGCCCGACCTCCGCACGCCCTTCGGCGGCATGCGCATCACCAGCCGATCGAGGTCGCCCGTCGCGTCACGGACCGTGAAACCGAACGACAGCCCGGCGTGTCCCGGCATCGGTCGCAGGTCGGCGACGGTGGTGCCTTCGTGGTAGTGCGCGTCGGCCCAGCGCTCGAGCTGGGCCTGCAACACCTGTCGATCGATGCCGGCCATGTGCTGATCTTGTCAGCGGCCGTCGCCCTCGATCGACCCGGTCAGCTCCTCGCCCTCCTCGTAGGCGAGGCAGACGTAGGTCTGGTCGTCCTCCCACGCCGACTCGGTCGGGGTGAGCGGGAAGATCTGGTACACGCTGGTCTGGAACGACGAGTCGACATAGCGCTCGAAGTCGGCGATGCACTCCTCGGCGATCTGCGCCTGGATCTCGTCGTCACCCGGGTACGGGTCGTCGCCGTCGCCGAGATCGCCGACCGAGATCACCTCGGCGCCGTGCGGCTCGCTGCAGTCGAAGGTCTTGATGAGCGAGATCGTCTCGCCGTCCTCGGGCAGCTCGACGCAGTCCCCGACCTCGAGGTCGTGCACGTCCTTGTGGTCGGAGAACACGACGATGATCACCGCGAGCGCCGCGGTCGCGAGGATGCCGATGATGCCGAGCACCACGCCGGTGATCGCCATGCCGCGGCCGCCGAGGGCGCCGCCCGAGCGCTTGATCTCCTTCAGCGCCAGGATGCCGAGGATCAGCGCCACGATCGCGGCGATGCCGATGATCGCGCAGATCGACACCCCGAGGATGCCGAGGATCATCGACCACAGCGCCTTCTTGCTGCGGGTCGGCGCCGTCGACTGGAACGAGGGCACGGGTGTCCCACCGAACCCGGGCGGCGGCGGTGCCCCGTAGCCCGGGGCCGGGGCGGGCCCCTGGCCCGGCACGGCGTACGGCGACTGGTAGGGCGACGGGGCCGGCGCCGGCGGCTGGGCGCCGCCCGGCTGCGGGTACGGCTGTGGCTGAGGCGGCGGGGGCGGCGGGATGTCGCTCATGTCGCGCGACCGTAGCCACTCGGGGCTCGCCCGGCGAGCACCCTCGGCGCGCGGATCAGCCCGCGGTCCGCACGATGCAGGCCCATCCCCTGCCCTGCGGTTCGCGGTACTGCTCGGTCCCCGTCGGGCAGACGTCGTCGAAGTTCACCACCGTCTGCACCGAGGCCTCGTGCGGTTCGAGGCAGCGCACCTCGCGCAACTCGAGCAGGTCCTCGTCGACGTCGACGCACTCGCCTTGCACCAGCATGTTGTCGACCGGCACCGCCGGCGGCGGGTCGGACAGGATCGAGTTCGCCGCCACCACGACGATCGCCGACACGCCGATCACCGTGAAGAACCGCCATGGGAACCGCGAGAGGTCACCGGTGGGGATCGGTGCCGGTCGGCCGGGCGCCGACGGTGCCGACGGCGCGGTCGCACGAGCCGCCGAACCGGCCGGGACCGCCGGGTCGCCGTCGAGGCCGAGGTCGTAGCGCCGGCGACGGTCCGGGTCGCCGAGCACGCGCCATGCCTCGTTCACCTCGGCCATGCGCGCCGCCGAGGCCTCGCCGTGCCGATCCGGGTGTGCCGCACGCGCCGCGTGACGGTACGCGCGCCGGATCTCGTCGGGCGACGACGCGCGACCCACACCGAGCACGTCGTAGTGGGTGCGCGCACCCGGCCGCCCGGAGGCGCTCATCCGACCGTGCTCCCGCCGGAGCGCCAGTACTCACCCGCCTCGCGCGACAGGTACTCGTGGTCGACCAGATATCGACGGAGCGCGGCCGTGTCGGCGTGCCGCTTGCCGATGATCAGGTTCACCATCTGCTCGCTGTAGCGGCGGCCGGGCTCGAAGTCCTGGGCCAGCCAGTCGAGCACCACCATGCGCTTGTGCTGCTGTGTGGGGATCGAGGTGAGCCGACCGTCCTTCACGAAGGCGTCCATCACCTTGCGTCGCTCGGCGGGGACGTCGGCGTGTTCGTCGGACGGCGGGCGGGCGAGGGCCTGACGTGCCGCGCGCTGGAACGCGGCGCCGAGCACGTGCAGCACGCCGTCCTGCTGGATCACCAGACCGGCCTCGGCCAGACGGCCGACCGCCTTGGCCGCGCGTGCCGGATCGAGCCCGCCCGAGCGCACGACGTCGTCGAGGGTGACCGCGCCGAGCTCGAGCGCGGCGAACGCCCGGCGACGGTCGTCGTCGGCGAGGAGGCCGACGATCGCGGCGGCATCGAGCTCTCGCGACACGGTGCCGCTCAGTACTGGAGGTCCGGGTCGATGAGACCGAGCAGCTCGTCGTCCTGCGCGAAACGCTTCACGTTCGAGGTGATCCGCTCGGCGAGCAACGGCACCGACATGCTCCACGTCGAGCCCGCGTGCGGCGTGATGATGCAGTTGGGCAGGCTCCACAGCGGATGCCCGGGCGGGAGCGGCTCGGGATCGGTGACGTCGAGCGCCGCACCACCGATGCGGCCTTCGCGCAGCGCCCACACCAGGTCGTCGGTGACGATGTGCCGGCCACGGGCGACGTTCACCACCCAGGCGTGCGGCTCCATCATCTCGAACTCGTTGCGCGACAACATGCCCTCGGTCTCCGGCGTGAGCGCCAACGCCACGATCACCAGGTCGGCACCGACCAGTGCGTCGATGTAGCGGTCGGCCTCGACGACCTCGTCGACGCCGTCCATCTCCTGCACCCGGTTGCGCACCACCGTGATGCGGCAGTCGAACGGTGCGAGCAGCGGGATCAGCGCCTCGGTGATGCCACCGCCGCCGAGGATGGTGACGTTGGCGCCGAACAGGTTGATGCCCTGTTCACCGGACCACGCATCGGCCCTCGCGTACGCGCCGAGGTTGCGCATGCCGGCCAGCGCGAGCGCGAGCGCCATCTCGGCCACCGGGCGGGCGTAGACGCCCTTGCCGCAGGTCCAGTCGCGCTCGTCGTCGACCAGGTGGACGTAGTTCTCGACCCCGGCGAACGGCAGTTGCACCCACGAGATCCGCGGGTGCTGCTCGATCACCCGCTCGAGCAGGAGCGGCTCGTGCGGCGCACCCCAGACGAGGCCGTCGGCGTCGTCGAGCGGCACCACGTGACCGCCGCCGGCGACGATCGCGTCGCTCATCCAGGACGGGGAACCCTCGGGGGCCAGGGCGATGCGGGGCGGGTCGTCGTGACCCCCGCGCCGCGCTCGCCCACGTGCATGTGTACTTGGAGGCATGGCGCGGCCCAGGTTAGTGCCCGACCCGGTCGGGTCACGCGACCAGCCGGCCCGCCACCCGCTCGCCCGACTCGACCGCACCCTCCAGATACCCGGTCCAGGTGGCGACGTGCTCGCCGGCCAGGTGCAGCGGACCACACGGCTCGCGCAACACCTGCCAGTGCGCGGTGACCTGACCCGGCTCGTACGCGGCGTACGCCCCGCCGAAGCGCGCCTCGTTCGACCAGGCTCGCGACACCCCCGCGAGCGGCTCGGCGTCGATGCCGTACATGGTGTGCACGTCGGCCACGGCGGTGGCGATCCGGGCGGACTCGTCGAGCGCCGCCCACCGGCGTCCACCGTCGCCACCGGTGTAGGCCATCAGCACCGGCGGTCCGTCGCCCTGATCCTCGGTCGTCTCGTAGATCCGCTGCGACGCGAGTTCGGTGGTGGCGTAGCCGCGTGGCCACGCATGCTCGGCGAACTGCACCGCGGTCTTGGTGACCGTGCCGTAGCCGAGCTCGGCGACCGCACGTCCGAACGCCTCCGGCAGCACCGGGTCGAAGCCCCAACGTCGCACGGCGACGAGCGAGCAGGCGGCCACGAGGTGGTCGGCCCGCACGACGCGCCGGTCGGTGCGGACCTCGACACCGTCGTGTCGCCACCCGATCGACTGCACCGTCTCGCCGAACGAGATCGTGTGCTCGCCCAGTTCCGCAGCCATCGCTCGGGCGACCCCGGAGATGCCGCCGACCACCCGGTGGGCTCGCACCGTGCCCTCCACACCCTCGGCCGCCATCTGGGCGCGCTGCTGGGCGACGAACAACGCCGAGAGCCTCGCCGGTTCCTCGGCGAACTCGCCCTGCGCGTTGCGCTGCGCGAACAGGCTGGCCAGCGGACCGAGGTCGAGCTCGTGCACCACGTCGGCCACGGAGCGAGCGTCGTGGCGCGCCGCGTCGGGGTGCAGATCGGGACGGGCGGGATCGCCGATGCCGGCACCGATCCGCTCGAACACCTCGTCGAGCTCGGCCAGCTCGTGGTCGACACGCCGCGCCGCGCCGTCGTCGAACACGTCGGTGAGGTCGTCGCCGCCGAGCAGCCGGCCGCCGTGGAAGAGGTAGCGACGGATCGCCCGCCACTGCTGTCCCCCTCCGGCCAGGTCGATGCCGTGGCGCGAGAGCAACGCCCGCATCCGGTGGTGATCGGTGTCGACCCATTCGGCGCCGGTCTCGACCACACGGCCGCCGACGAACGGCGACGTGAGGCTGCGTGCACGACCACCGACGCGGGTGCCGCCCTCGATCAGCTCGACCTGCACCCCGGCATCGCGCAGCGCGCGCGTGGCGGTGAGGCCGGCCATGCCGGCGCCGACCACGACGACCCGCACGACGTCAGCCGCCGGCGAGCGTGGCGGCGATCTGCGACGACGAGTCGCCGGACTTCTTCAGCACCCGAGCGACGAACGCGAGCAACGCCATCGTCATCACGAACAACACCACGGCGCCCACACCCCAGAACGGCTTGATCTCGCTCTTGGTGGCCGAGATGAGCGCCACCGGGAACGTGGACGACGCACCGCTGATGAGGGACGAGATGATCGTGTTGTCGAGGCAGAGGGTGAACGACAGCAGTCCGCCGGCGATGAGCGCCGGTGCGATCAGTGGCAACGTCACTTGCCGGAACGCCCGACCTGGCGGGGCACCGAGATCGGCAGCCGCCTCCTCGAGCGACGCGTCGATGCCCGACAAGCGTGCCCGTACGATCAGCGTGACCACGGCGCTGGCATAGAGCGACTGGCCGATCCACAGTCGGAGCATGCCGAACGGGACCGGACCGACGTCGTGGGTGAAGGGACCACCGAGACGCTGCATCCAACCGGACAGCGCGATGGCGTCCATGATCTCGGGCGTCACGAGGATGAGGAACAGCAACGCCATCATCACGGCGCTCCACTTCCCCGGGTGACGCGCGAGCGCGATCCCGCACAGCCCACCCGTCGTGACGGCGATGAGCGTGCCGCCGAAGGCGGCGAGGAACGAGCCCCGCAGGCCCTCCCCGACGCCGGCCTGCTGGAAGATGTCGAGATACCAGTTGGTGGTGAGCCCGTTGACGATCACGGCGATCGCGAACGCCACCAGCACCGACCACTGCTTCACATGGCGGTTCGCCTCGCCGCGCACCAACTTCCACACGATCGGCACGAGCAGCCCGATGCCGACGATGATCACGAAGTTGAGCAGCATCGGGCCGCTGTTCTCGAAATCGAACAGACCCTCCATCTTCATGCCCGACTTGGTCTGCCCGGGCTCGCCGCCCCACCACACCGTGCTGTAGCTGCCGCTCCAGATCGAGAACGACGGCCCGTTGTTGAACGAGTGCCGGACCACCAACAGGATCGGGATGAACAGGAACACCAGGACCAGCACCGTCCACACGGCAAGGATCGGTCGCAGCAGGTCGGGGAAGCGGCTCGGTCGGGCGGTGCCACGATCGCGGCGCCGCCAGGCGTCGACGATCGGGGCGAGCACGGGCACCAGCCGTCGGAGCAACCAACCGATCACGGCGAACACCGCCAGCGACAGCAACACCATGAGGATCATGACCACGGCCATGGCCGATCCCTCCGGCCAGTTCTGTGCCCCACGGAACTGGCTGTCGATCAGGGCACCGACCATGAAGCCCTTCGCCCCGCCGAGCACCGTGGCGGTGATGTAGTCGCCGCACATCGGGATGAAGGTGAGCAGCACGCCGGCCACCACGCCGGGTCCGGACAGCGGCAGTGTGACCGACACGAAGGTCGACAGCCGGGTGCCGCCGAGGTCCTTCGAGGCCTCGCGCAGCGCCGGGTCGATGCGGTCGAGCGCCACGAACATCGGCAGCACCATGAAGCCGATGTAGTTGTAGACGATCGCGAGGAACACGGCGGTCCGGGTGCCCAGGATGTCGAGCGGCGCGTCGATCCAGCCCATGTCCTGGAGCCACTTCGACAGCTCGCCGTTGGCCGACAGCGGGATCCGCCATGCGATCGTGCGGATCAGGAAGCTCGTGAAGCTCGGGATGACGACGAGTCCGAGCAGGATCGCCCGCCACTTCTCGCTCGCCCGGAAGGCGATGTAGTACGAGACGGGGAATCCGATGAGGACGCACAACAGCGTTGCCGTGACCGCGATCTTCAGGGTCGACCAGAACACGTTGAAGTTGTCGCCCGTGATCGACTCGCGGTAGTTCTCGAGACTGAGGTTGCCGAGGTCGACGGGGACGAGCTTGGTGGTGTCCTTCGCGCCGAACGAGTAGATCACGATGATCGCGATCGGTGCGACGAAGAAGAGGCCGTACCAGATGAACGACGGGAGGGCGAGGCCCCACTTGGGGCCCCGCCACTTCCGTGAGTTCGGCGTGAACGCTGTTGCCGACACGGTGATCAGCCGGCTGCGGCGGCCTTCATCTTGTCGAGGATCTCGGTGTGACGGTCCTGCGCGCTGTTGACCTCACCGATCTGCATCGTGGCGACCTGATCGGCCGGGAAGAAGATCATGTCGACCCGGGGCGCGTCCGGCGCCAGCTCGGCCATCAGCTTGTCGATGTCCTTCATGCCGCTGTGGTAGCCGTGGTACAGCAGGTCCTTGATGCTGATCTCCGGCGTGAGCAGCCAGTTGATCCAGGCGTGGGCCGCCTCCGGGTTCGGCGCACCGGTCGGGATGCAGTAGTTGTCCATCCAGAGCTCGGTGGCCGGCGCGCCGAGCGACCACGCCCAGTCGTCGGGGTTGCCACCGGCATCGGCGATGCGGACGAAGGCCTGGCGGGCGTCACCGTTCCAGGCCATCGCGAGGTCGAACGAGCCCTCGGCGATGGCGGTGCTCGGGTAGCTGTCGAAACCCTTGATGTGCGGGGCGATCTCCTCGACGAGGTACTTCTCGCACGCGTCGAGCTCGGCGGCGTCCTCGGTGTTCCAGTTGATGCCGTTGGCCCAGAAGTACGGGCCGACCACGTTCGGCGACGAGTCGAGCCATGCGGTGCGGCCGCTGCCGGCGCCCTTGGTGGCGTCCATGAACTCCTGCCACGTGGTGATCGGCGTGGTGAAGACCGTCTTGTTGTAGATCCACCCGGTCGAACCCCAGTTCTTGCAGACCGAGTAGTCGTTGGTCGGGTCCCATCCCTGCGCGAGGTAGATGGGATCGATGTTGACGATGTTGGGCAGCAGGCTCTTGTCGAGCTTCTGCAGCAGGCCCTTCTCGATCATCTGCGGCAGGTACGGCCCGGTCGGCACGACGATGTCGAAGCCGCTGTTGCCATTCGCGGCGGCCAGCTTCGTGATCAGGTCCTCGTTGCTCGGGTAGTAGTCGACCTTCATCGTGACACCGATGACGCTCTCGGCGAGTTCGCCGACGATGTCGGGGTCGTTGTAGTCGCCCCAGGTGAACATCGCGAGCGAGCCGGAAGCCTGGTTGATCACGTTGCTGTACTGGCTCAGCAGGTCGCTCCCCCCGGTCGACCCGCCGCTCGAGCCGCCGGTCGTGGTGTCGGACGAACCCGAGTCACCGGAGTCGTCGTCGCTCGAGCCACAGGCGGCGAGGATGGCCATGCCGGCGGCGGCACCACCGATCTGGAACAGGGCGCGGCGCGAGATCGCCTGGCGGAAGCTCGTCGGTGCGAGCATCCGGAGCGGTTCGTTGGGCTTGGACATGTCGTGTGTCTCCTTCACGAGGGAGTCAGCAGGGGCGGGCGATCACGGATGTGGTCACTGCGTGGCGTCCTCGGCAGGTTGCACGAGGACGAGGTCGGCCTGGTCGGCCGAGAACTGATAGACGTCGGCGTCGCTCCAGTGGCAGAACACCTCGTCGCCCATGACGAGCCGAGGTGCGCCCTGGCGGGGCAGCAAGGCGACGATGTCGCGCTCCGCGGTGCGAACGACGTACTGGAGCACGTCACCGAAGTGCGACACGCTCGCGACGGTGCCGGGCACCTGGTTGTGGTCGCGACCGGGGTCGCTGCTCGCGAGCAGGATGCTCTCGGGGCGCACCGCGGCGAGCGCCGGGTTCCCCGCAGCGACCTTCTCCTCGGGCGACGAGCTGACGAACACCGTGCCGTCGTTCGCACGGACGCCGCTGCCGGTGGACGTGCCGCGCCAGAAGTTGTTGCGACCGATGAACCCGGCGACGAACGCCGACGTCGGCCGTTCGTACACGGTCTCGGGATCCGCGAGCTGCTCGATGTGGCCGTCGAGCATGATCGCGATGCGGTCGCTCATGCCCATGGCCTCTTCCTGGTCGTGGGTGACGAACACGAAGGTGATGCCCAACTGGCTCTGCAGGAGCTTCAGCTCGATCTGCATCTCCTCGCGCAGCTTGCGGTCGAGCGCGCCGAGCGGCTCGTCGAGCAGCAGCACGCTCGGGCGGTTGACCAGCGCGCGGGCGACCGCCACGCGTTGCTGCTGACCGCCCGACATCTGCTTCGGCTTGCGTCCGGCGAGCTTGCTCATCTTCACCATGTCGAGCGCCTCGTTGACGCGAGCGCTGATCTCCGACTTGTTGACGCCCTTCTGGCGCAGGCCGTACGCGACGTTCTCGGCGACCGTCATGTGCGGGAACAGCGCGTAGTGCTGGAAGACGGTGTTGACGTCGCGCTTGTACGGGGGAACGCCTTGCACGTACTCACCGCTGATGCGGATGTGGCCCTCGTCCGGCTGCTCGAAGCCGGCGAGCATGCGCAACGTGGTCGTCTTGCCGCATCCGCTGGGGCCGAGTAGCGAGAGGAACTCGCCGGGCTGGACCGTGAGGTTCAACTGGTCGACGGCCACCATCGTGCCGAACCGCTTCGTGACACCGGTGAGCTCGACGCTGCCACGCGCTCCGAGGGTCTCCCCGTCGGCGGCGATGTGCTTCGTGGACGTGCTGTCCGAAGTAGCGGTCACGATCTGTGCTCCCCCGAGTACGGCGCGCACCGAGGCGCGCTGACCTGCCGCGTTTCTACCACGGCGTTGACGCTCCGTTGACCCATGCGGCGCCAACGCTCGCACGAACCCGACACGACGCGCAAGGGAATCGACGATGAACGGCGTGTTTCGCAACGGATTCCCTTGCACCGTTCCACCCCGACCGCCAGTATTCGCAGCGATGAGCCGACTCCCCCACGGCCGCCCGGTCCCGGGCGCATCCTCCTCGCCCGCCGCCCCGTCGGTGTCGCTCGACGACATCGACCGGGCGATCATCGAACGGCTCCAGGTCGACGGCCGGACGCCGTACACGCGTCTCGGCGCCTCGGTCGGGCTGTCCGAGGCGGCCGTCCGGCAACGGGTGCAGCGGCTGATCGACGCCGGCGTGATGCAGGTGGTCGCGGTCACCAACCCGCTCTCGATCGGCTACCGGCGGATGGCGATGATCGGCGTGCGCACCGAGGGACCGTCCGACGGGATCGCCGCGACCCTGCAGGGCATGCAGGACATCGACTACCTGGTGGTGACGGCGGGGTCGTTCGACCTCATGTGCGAGGTCGTGGTGGGCGACGACCGCGACCTGCTCGATCTGACCAACCGGATCCGGCGCGTCGAGGGTGTCGTCAGTACCGAGACGTTCATCTACCTCGACCTCGTCAAGCAGACGTTCACCTGGGGAGCCCATTGATGAAGACCGTGTACTCCGACCGCCATCGGCTGCAGGACGGCCAATCCGAACTGATCGACGGCAAGCTCGTGAAGTGCTTCGAGTGCCCCGAGCGCGCCGACCTGGTGCTCGCACGGGTGCGCGACCGCGGGATCGGCGACGTGCTCGAACCCACGTCGCACGGCCTCGACCCGGTGCGTCGGGTGCACACGCCCGCGTTCGTCGACTTCCTCTCGACGGCGTGGGACGAATGGGTCGCCGCGCACGGTGCCTACGACGCGCTGCCGATCACGTGGCCGACCCGAGGGTTGCGCCAGGACCGGATCCCCGACGCGATCGACGGCAAGCTCTCGTACTTCTCGCTCGACGCCGGCACGCCGATCACGTCCGGCACGTGGTCGGCGATCACGGCCGCCGCCGACGTCGCGCTCACGGGTGTCGACCTGGTGCTCGGCGGCGAGCGGCACGCGTTCTCGCTGTGCCGGCCGCCCGGTCACCACGCGTCGGCCGACGTGTACGGGGGCTACTGCTTCTTCAACAACGCGGCCGTCGCGGCACAGTCGTTCCGCGACCGGGGCGCCGGCACGGTCGCGATCCTCGACGTCGACTACCACCACGGCAACGGCACGCAGGCGATCTTCTACGACCGCAGCGACGTCGTGTTCGCGTCGCTGCACGGGCATCCGCAGCAGGAGTACCCGTTCTTCCTGGGGTGGGACGACGAGACCGGCACGGGCGCCGGCGAGGGCGCCAACCGGAACTGGCCGCTGCGGCACGGCACGGCGTGGGACGCCTACGGGGCTGCGCTCGACGAGGCCTGCGCGTACCTCGCCGGTCATCGGCCCGACGTGCTGGTGGTGTCGCTCGGCGTCGACACCTTCAAGGACGACCCGATCAGCAAGTTCCGCCTCGAGCACGAGGACTACCTGCGGATCGGTGCCGCGATCGCCGGACTCGACGTCCCCACACTCGTCGTCTTCGAGGGCGGCTACGCGGTCAGCGAGATCGGCATCAACGCCGTGAACGTGCTGGAAGGCATGTCCACCTGACCCGGGTCCGTGAGCCCGCGGTCCCTGTGCGGGCCCTGTGGCTCACGGTGTCGGGCGTCCGTGAGCTCCTGGTCCCGCCGGCGTACCGCCGACTCACGCACCCTGGTCTCCGTGAGCGCTCGGCCCGTCGTCACCCGGCCCCAAGGATGCTCTCGAAGGTGATGTGGCTCGCACCTCCCCGGTGGACGCATCGTCGGTGAGCCACAGGGCCCGCATCGATACCGCCGCCTCACGCACCCAGCCATCCGTGAGCCGCAGGCACCGCCACCGGACCGCTCGCTCACGGACCCCCGACAGCGTGGGTCAGCCGACGATCGGGCGGAGGACGAACTTGCTCTCGGTCCGCGCGACCCCGGCTTCGGCCTTGAGCCATCGGATGAACCCGTCGAGGCCGGCTGCGCCGGCGCAGTCGACGACGATCGTGTAGTCGTTCTGGCCGGTCACGTACGCGGCGAACGCCACCTCCTC
>WBZM01003481.1_pt1 | contig 12287 bp, 5 predicted proteins | sample 5204271 | NCBI WGS metagenome assembly WBZM01 (sample SAMN12344346, study PRJNA552823) | activated sludge metagenome | biome: Activated sludge suspended growth; feature: Nitrification reactor; material: Wastewater; isolation source: activated sludge from nitrification reactor of wastewater treatment...
CCAGCCTACATCCAAAGCCGGAATATGCAATAGCGATTGTTTGGCATGGCGATCGAGCATAAGCAATGCCGGATTGTCGAGGAAGTATTGATATACCAAAGCATCCACAAAAGGACGATAGGGTTCCATCAGATCATCGGCAAGGCAATAACTATTGTAGCGATTATGATGATGAATCCCTATGGCGGGCAATAAGCCCGTACCGACAATGGCACGGGCAATAATTGCACGAAGAATGGCATAGCCATAATTGAGAAGATTATTGGGATAATCGCCCTCACGCTCACGTAGAAAATCTTTGCCGAATAATGTTTTCCAATAATACGAAGCAGCCACAGCTTCACGATTAGTGGCATCGCCGGATTGTACTTTCTCGGCTTTTTGCAATAATGGCTCGAAGCTTTTATCGAATTGTTTCAAGACTGCCGCTTGATTGCGAATTTTGGCTATGATGGTTTGTTGCCATAATCGTTTTGTGAGCGGAAGTGTTGCTTCCAATTGTGGTTTCATGCGCTCGGTATGAACGCTGTGCCCGCTGAGCGGCAAGACCAAAGCCATAGGCAAATGGGATTGATCGCAAAGAGCCACCGCACAATTTTCTGCCGCCAATTTTTGGAGTGCAGTCATGGTGACAGTGATGTGCGGATGATCTAATTCCACATAGCCCAGATCTTCGATGGGCATAGTATGGGCAAAGTCCTTATCATCGGGTTTGCGCAATACCAATTGCTCATCTTTGGCGGAAATATACATCGGATTGCCAATATAGATGCTGCGCTTAATCATCGGCGATCTCCAATGTACCGATAGGAGAAATACGCACTTTACATCCTTTGAGCGATGAGGGTGACACTAAAAACCTTCCGGGCGTATAATAAGAACCATCCGCTAATTTGGTATCTAAGACAGCAACTCTATGGAGTCTAAAGGCAATTTGACCATCAGTCATTTTTTGTACGCGATAGACAGATTCCGCAAAAGTATGATATTGTGATTTGTCATGAAAATCCACCGCATCGGGATGCAAATCTCTCAGAAAAAGTTCATTGGTTTGCAGCGAACACACAAAATCCCATCCGTCCATGGATCGCTGAATAGGGGATTGTTTTTGAGCTACTCTGCGCACTGCTTGAAATAATGAAGTGATGATTCCTTTGCGTTCTTTTCCTTTTGGGGTTTGTCTTTCAAAAATGGTAATATGATGATTATTACCCGGCTCAACAAAAGCGGCACTGTCGCCATGCGAATGTAAGGGGAGCATTTTTGTTGCCGGCAAAGCAATACGCACGGAAAGAATGCGCGGAGCTTTTTTTCCTTTTGCTGCGGGCATATATAATGGCTCAACAAAGGCATCTTTGGGAATTTTGACCTTTTTCTCTTCGCGTAAATCATGCTCGGCAATGCCTCTTTGTATGAGGCGTTGAAATACCGTTTCTTTGACAATGGGATCAACAATTTTATAGACGGGATTGGTATCCTGCATTCCTGATAAAGATTTTCGCACCACATAATAGGGTTGTTGTTTCTCATCATAAGCGGGCATACCCGTGAAGGGCATTTTTAATCTGCCATAGATAGTTTCTTCATGCAAAGCACCGCGTACTCTTTTATTGACTTTATGGCTTACGATAATATTGGCAATGGCTTTTTGTGATTGCAGAAAAATATCGTCCCATGGTCGGGGAAGTTGGAAGCGAGCTTTTGTGCGGCGATTGAATTTTTCGGAGGCATTCCATGAAGAAAGTAATTGCAAAGTGCGTCGTGAAGTCAAAGCAATGACAATGGCATCAATGGCATGATGGCGATGATCATCACGATTTTTTACGGCAGTGCTGTCATTGCTAATTTCTTGTGAAGCTAATATATCATTAAGTCCCCACAGATGGCGCAAATCGGCGGTTGCAGTTCCTTTGGTTATAATGACATTTGTGCATATAGTTTCCATGATGGCTTTTGTTTCTCTGGCAATGTATGCAGTGTCATGCAATTGTCTATCGAGAAAATCGCCGCCTTCGCCGGATGTCATAAATTGTTCAAATTGTTTATCATTCATGCGAAAACGTTTTTGCTTGGGATAGGGCATTTTGTTGATGCGTTGGCATAGTTCCTCAAACATTTCTTCATCGCCGCCATACATTTCCCATGGTGTTTTATTGCCTTTGCGGGCATTTTCTTCGCGCACACATATAGTCATATTCATCACAGAGTTATCGAGTGTGCGTGAATAGGGCAAAATATGCTCTACATCAATATCGGAATGGTCACTGCATAGCCGCGAAAGGGAAATATATTCTCCCGTATAAGGACAATGTTCATTGGCTTCTTGCCATAATTCATAGCGGAGAATATCATTGCGTGAAGGATTGGCAATATGTGGGCGCAATTTTTCTTTGATTTCTTCACGTTGTTTTGCTCTGTCTTTTTGTTGTTTTTCAATTTCCAAACGTTTGGAAAGCGGATTTTTTAAATCGCGCGCCATTTCCACATGAATTTCATCGGGTTTTCCATATTCATCAATGAGGCAATTAACCACTGTACGTACTTGAGTGAGCGATACCATCACAGTAGGATTGCGAATAGTGGTGATAGGCGGAATGCGATCAGCCACACTTTTGTCCTGGCGCAAATCCGAGTGATGATACCCTGCCGCAAAAGCAGCTTCATCATAGCGATCGCCATTTTCAAGAAAAGGCATCATTTTTCTCATAGCTTTGGAACTCAAGGACATATAGCCGGGTTCCAAACGGATTTTCGCACATTTTTCTGCTTGCTCATCATTGCATTGCCAATGCGATTTTGCATAATTTTTTACCCATTCTTCATGTTCGGCACCATAGAGAATATACCACATCTGATGTTTTTCCTCATCGGAAAGGGAGAGAAAATGTGTATCGCCAAGGGCTTTGCGTAATGCAATCTCGGTTTTCAACCCATGCAATTTTTTGATATTGAATGCAATGCTGTCTTTTTTTCCATAGCCAAGTTCAGTTTTTAAAGTGACAGGGAATTTTTTTTCTGTGTCCAAGACATCATGGGAAGAAAGATAGGCAAAAATGACTTCACGTTCTTTTGCCGTGAGCATACGACTTTCATCGGTGACTCTGTCGGGTGTGATAATGCGAAGATTATTGAGATTTTGCAAAAGCCGGAACATTTGGGATAAGGGTTGGCTTTTCGGTGCTTTAAACTTTTTCGGTTCAAGAGTACATTTCCCCAAATTCTTTTTTTGTGATTTGAGAGGTCTTTGGAAAAAGACACATTTTTTGGCAATGTACTCATATTGTGCTTGATTGAGAATATCGGGATAGAACTCCGCTTGTTTTTTCCATATACGATTGAATTCATCTTCATGATGGGAACGCAAAGTAAAGCGATTGCGAATGCGTTGCGTTGTCGTATCGAGCGAAGCGAGATATTCACCCAAAGTGCGGAACTTTCCGGAGCGGAGGGCTTGTTCGACAGCATTAATGCCGGGCTTTCCTTCTGCACCTGCGAAAATAGTGCCCTTTTCTTCTTCTTCATTTGCTGATTTACGATTGGAACGATAGCCGCGGCGTTGATTAAGATGATAGATAACTCTGCCTAATTCATGCAAAGTCAATTGTTTATCCAAAGCTATAGCGCGAAGGGCATAGGGGTTCATGCGATAGAATTGTTTGATGTCTTCGGGCATCATGGAGAGTTGTTGAAGGCGATGGCGCAATTTTTCTTTGCGTCTTCTGCGGCGTTCAAATTGCCGTCTTGTGAGTCTGAATTGTCTGCGAACAACATTTTTGGATTGTTCTTTTGACGTATTGGGGTCATTGACACCTTCGGGAAAAACACGTACACCGCAATCAATAACAGTTTGCGCAGCGGTATCAAGTAAAGCCCAACCAAGGGAGTTGGTGCCGACATCAAGTCCTAAAACTTTTGCCATAATATGGCTCCTTTGAAGAAAATGTAAAAAAAATTTGTATGATACATGCCGATTCTGTATTTTTGCGCCCAATGTAAAAGAACAATACTTGACCTTATTACAATAAAGGTCTTGTACAAGATCCTAGGATTTATTCCACGCCCAGCTCTGCTCGGGCTTTTTTTTTGTGTATCATCATAGATTTCTGACAATTGTATCGGGATTGCAGCACAAAGTAGGAGGCAATCGCAGAAACGGCATCTGCAAATTACATAAAATTTACAGTATAAAAAAAGCGACTCTGAAATGGAGCCGCTTTTTTTTTTGCTATGTGGATACAAAGACAAGTCTATATGTCTTCTATGTTTTATTCGTAATTTGCTTGGGATTTAGTGAATCAAAGAATACTATTGAAAAATTTCATATACATGAGAAAATGGGTCATTAGTTATTATTGATTTGTATAGAAGAGTAAGAATTTTTTTTGTATGTTATACCAAAGCCAATTTTTTGAGTTATGATACATGATTTCTTCGTGGATTGTTTCTCAATCCTGTAAATCATTTCATCGTGGCTTAAAATTGTATGATGTATGGTTCTATTAACATTAAATTTCTGCGGGAATAAATCATAAACTCCGCCCCTCTTTTTTTCTCCCCGTCGGGGAGAAGTATTTGCCTTCCCCGTCGGGGAAGGACGGGATGGGGCAAAAAGCCGAAATGCTGACATTGAATCAGCCGCAAAGTTCTATAAACGTTCAATCCCTTCGGGATTTAATTTCAATCAAGCTTCGTAGGAGCGGTATTGGTCATAGTAGATGTCATCCCTTTGGGGATTTTGTTTTGGGCGTGAAGCCGCTTTTTTTTCTTTCTGATGTATTTGATTTATCGTTTTAGTGTTATTGCTTGGAGCATGGAGCGCATAGCCACAGAGTCTTGGGGTGTGCAAAGTAATTTGGACAGATGCACCGTAGCAAACATATCATCGCCAATCATTGCATAGGCAAACATATTTTTCTGATGTATTTTACTGCCGCCGATTTCTTCAATATCTGCATGGCGGAACATAAAATCACCATCCACCGTGCCCCATTCAAATGTATTTTTTTCATCTTTACTTACTTTGGATGATGTGGTATAATAAGAAAAAGGAAATGCAGGGCTTGTTTTTGGTACGGCAAATTTTTCTCGCATTGTGAGTAATGCTTTTTGTTCGGCTTCGCTTAAATAATAAAAAAATAAAGAGCATACAATCCCACTTTGCGATGATTGGGATATATAATAATAATGTTTTCCTTTCCATTCTTCTTTGAATTCCGTAAAATCAGAACCGGGCAATGAAATAATGGTCGAAGATTTATCGGGATGTTTAAAGGAGAGTATTTTTGTGTCGGAAGCAAGACCTAATGAGAGAAAAGAAAGGAGCAGCCCAAGAAAGAAAAAGCGTTTCATACATACCTCAATTGTGATTATTGTTTTTTTATGGAAGTGAAGATAAAAAAAAAGCGACTCCGTAAGTGAGCCGCTTTTGTAAGGATAGAAAGCTGATTACATATTTGCAAAAGCAGAATGTTTTAATTCTTGCAATTGATATTCATGGACTTTTGCAAGTCCCGTTGCGGGAGCCGCTGCCGCTGCACGTCCCACATATTTTAATTGTTGATTGACTAATAATAATTCTTGCAAATATGGCGCGATAAATGTCCATGCCCCTTGATTTTTGGGTTCTTCTTGCACCCATACAATATGGGAAGCTCGTGCATATTGTGCTAATATGGATTTTGCTTTTTCTGTATGGAAAGGATATAATTGTTCCACACGAATAATAGCCACATCATTTGCATTAATACGTTCACGCTCGGCAACCATATCGAAATATACTTTGCCTGAACATAAGAGAACACGACGCACTGATTCTTTATTTTCGATTGTTATATCGTCAATAATTTCTTGGAAGCCATTATCGGTAAAATCAGAAAGCCGCGACACGGGACGACGTAAATTCGCTTTGGGTGTCATGACAATTAATGGTTTGCGATAACTTGCCAATACTTGGCGACGCAGTGCATGGAAATATTGCGCAGGAGTTGTGAAATTGCAGACAATCATATTGTCTTCGGCGCATAATTGCAAAAAGCGTTCTAAGCGTGCGCTGGAGTGTTCGGGTCCTTGTCCTTCATAGCCATGAGGCAATAAAAGAGTCAAATTGGATAATTGCCCCCATTTTTCTTCTGCACTTGCAATAAATTGATCAATAATTATTTGCGCACCATTGGCAAAATCACCGAATTGGGCTTCCCAAAGTGTTAAACCGTCAAGACGCAATGTGGAATATCCGTATTCAAAACCCATGACGGCAGCTTCCGAGAGGGGACTATTGTGAATGCGTAATTTTTCTTGATTATTGCGAATATGATTAAGCAAAATCAGCGATTCTTCGGTTTGGAAATCAAATAAAACTGCATGGCGATGACTGAAAGTGCCTCTGCTGACATCTTGTCCTGTAAAGCGAATAGGATGCCCCGCAACTAATAAAGAACCGAAGGCAAGAGCTTCGCCCATACCATAATCAATGAGCGGTTCATTATTTTCAATCATCTGTGAACGTTTTTTCAATAAATCGGCTAATTTAGGATTAATGTGGAAATTTTCGGGCACATGGGTAATGGCATTGGTAATTTCCGCAGCTAATTCTTTTGTAATTGCCGTTGCGACAGACTCAAATAATTTGGTGTCATCATTGTAGCGTTTGTCATTATCCTGCCATTTTTCAACAACACGCTCATTAAATGCTTTATTGAGAATATTTTTGAAATTATCTTCCATCTCGGTTAATTCGGCATCGGTGAATGCTTTTTCTTCGAGAAGTTGTTTGCGATATACTTGGCGAACTGCTGTGTGCTGACGAATTTTTTTATATAATAATGGTTGGGTGAATGTCGGCTCATCACCTTCATTATGCCCGTATTTTCTATAGCCGTAAATATCTACAATGACATCATCATTAAATTTACGACGATATTCAAAAGCAAATAAAGCACAAGCTCTGACAGCTTCGGGATCATCACCATTGACATGGAGAATAGGCACTTGCAATATTTTTCCTATTCCTGTTGCATAGGTGGTGGAGCGTGCATCATCGGGTGAGGTAGTAAAACCAATTTGATTATTGATGACTACATGAATTGTTCCGCCTGTTGTATAGCCGGTTAAACGTGCCATATTTAATGTTTCGGCAACAACACCTTGTCCAATAAATGCAGCATCGCCATGAACCAGAATAGGCAAAGCAGAGGATAATGTTTTATCGGCTTTAATATCGTCAATAGCTCTTGCCATTCCTTCCACAACGGGATTGACTGCTTCCAAGTGACTTGGATTCGGAGCAAGTAATACTTCAATATTTTTGCCGGAGCGTGCTTGATAATCGCCGCGTGCGCCCATGTGATATTTTACATCACCACTGCCATGATAAGAGTCGGGATCGAATTTACCTTCAAATTCATCAAAAATCTTTTCATAAGGTTTATTTAATAAATGTGCAAGGACATTTAAGCGTCCGCGATGCGCCATACCGATAACAACGGCATGTAATTCTGCTTCAGCTGCTTGTTCCAAGACTTTTTCCATAAACGATAATGTAGTTTCGCTGCCTTCCAGAGAAAATCGTTTATGCCCTATAAATTTTGTATGCAAATATTGTTCGAATGCTTCGGCTTCCAATAAACTGAGATAATTATATTTTTTCTCTTCTTTATCGAATTTTACTTCAAAATGCGAAGGTTCGATTCTGTCTTGCACCCATTCACGTTTATCGGGGTCATTAATATGCATGAATTCAATACCGATTTGACGGCAATAGGTATCGCGCAAAGATTCGATAATATCTCGCAATGTAGCACGGTTAACGCCGCCGAGTCCGCCGGTATCGAATTGACGGTCAAGATCCCATATAGTAAAACCATATTGCGAAGGATCTAAATCGGGATAATAATAAGTTTGTAAGCCAAGAGGATTGAGATTCGCTTGCAAATGACCGCGCACACGGTAAGAATGGATTATTTTTGCCACGAGTGCTTCTTTGTCTAAGACTTCAAGTTCATTTTGTGAACCGAAAGGATTTAAGCGTTTGTCGGTAGCCCAACGCATTGGCTCGAAAGGGATTTGTAATTGCGCAAAAATCTGATCATAGAAATTATGCTGTCCGAGAATTAATTGGCTGAGATAAGCAAGAAATTCACCGGATTCCGCCCCTTGGATAATACGATGGTCATAAGTTGAGGTGATATTGAGTACTTTACTGATAGCCAGCGTTGAAAGAACTTCGGGCATGACCGCCTGAAATTCCGCAGGGTATTCGATACCGCCTGTGGCAATGATAAGCCCCTGACCTTCCATCAGACGCGGCACGGAAGCCATAGTTCCAATCGTACCGGGATTAGTCAATGATATGGTTGCGCCAGTCAGTTCATCTACGGTAAGAGCATTTTTGCGTGAGCGAGCAATCAAATCATCATAAGCAGCACAGAATTCGGCAAAAGATAATTTACCGGCATCTTTGATGGAGGGAACAACCAACATCCGCGTACCGTCTTTGCGAGTGGTGTCCACTGCCAAACCAATATTGATACCATTGCGACGAACACGTGCGGGCTTACCGTCAATATAGGTAAAGGTATCGTTCAAACTTGGGTATTTTACCAATGAACGCACCAAAGCCCAAGCAAGTATATGAGTAAAACTTACTTTCGCTTTGCGACGAGTTGCCAAAAATTTATTGAGCAAGCGACGATTCTCTTCAAGTACCTTCACGGGAATTGCACGAAAAGAGGTTGCTGTCGGCACATTAAGACTATTATTCATATTGTCAGCGATACGCGCCGGAATGCCACTGAGAATCTCCGGTTTATCGTTCGGTCCAAGATTGATGTTTGTCTGTTTCACTGTGTTTTGGGGTTTACTCTCTGAAATAATTTGGGTAGATTGTTGTTGAGCCGATAATTCCGGTTTTGGTTCGGAAACTGTCGGTGGCGAAGGTGCCGGTTGTGACATGACAGCAGCCGTTTGCACAAGATTTGCTGTTGGCACAGTCATACCTTCAACTCCATTAACTGTTGGTTTATATTGAGTTAGAAAATATTGTCGCCACTGATCGCTTACTGAATCCGGATCAATAATAAAGTCCGCATATAAAGCATCAATGTACGCGCTATTTGGGCTTAACATAATGCAATTGTAATTATGAAACATAAGAAATATGCACAAAATTAGGCAATTATATTGCCAAATATCGTTTTTTTTAGACAGCATGGACAAAATGAGAAAATTGTCATCAAGTATATGAAGTTTTCATAACATTTTGTAAAGTGAAAATTTTTCCTTAATTTAGATTTAGTCTAAATAAGATTTTTGTCAATTTTTGAGTTTTCTATGAAAAATACTATGAAATGTATTGTTGTTTTCGCATCGCTTGCCTTGTTCATGATTAGCTGTTCCGAAGAGTCTCCGGTGGAACAACTTCCAGCATTAACAGTTCCACAGACTTATGATACAGCGGGCTTTGCAGCAGCATCAAAGCAACCTCTTTTGTGGCGTGCTTCGCTCGTAAATCTGACTAATGAGATAAAGAAGGGCAGAACGAAAGGGACTAAACTTGATCTTGCTCAATTGAATCTTTTATTTAATGAGAATGGCTTTGCAGCAACCTCAACATCGTATTATCGCACGATACTTGAGACATATATGCAAGAAATTGTGTACGCCAGCGGCACGGAGTATGATCCGTTCAAAACACCGGAACAAAATGGTCAAGGGGGCGTTTTGGGTGCTTATCTTTTCGATGAAAAAGGTATTGAACCCGAACAACTTATAGAAAAAGGTCTGTTCGGAGCGGCTTTGTATCATTATGCGGTGATGCAATATTTAACTGGCACAATCACCCAAGAAAAATTGCATCAAGCACTTGTACTGTTTGGTGCCGATCCGAGTTTCCCGAATACCAACACCGCTGCAAATACGCAAAAACCAGATATTCACGGTGCATTATATGCTGCAAGACGCGATAATAATGATGGTAATGGTTTATACCGCAGCATCCAAAAGAATTTCCGCATCGCTCAAGCAGCATTAGCAGCGGGCACAAAGTATTCCGCCGATTTACAGAATGCAATAAAAGCAATTCGTGAAAATTGGGAAAAAGCACTTCTTGCAACGGTTGTCAATTATTCTTATGCAACTGTAGATGGTCTGAAAAAGACTAATCCAACCCCAGCCGAAATCGGTGCCGCACTTCATGCTTATTCTGAAGGAGTCGGATTTATTCATGGATTTAAAACTATTCCCAATAAAATTATTACCGATGCACAAATTGATGAAATTCTAACATTGATGTTGGCAACAGACCCACAAAATGTGACATCATATTTATTTGTGACAGAACCGGCAACATATTTGAAAAATTTTGATGATATCCGTAATAAAATTAAAGCAATTTATGGTTTTAGTGATGCGGACATGGAAGCATTCAAAAAAAATTGGATCAGCGAACAAAAAAGATAATATCGTAATGCTATGAAAAAATATGTATTTGTCTTTCCATTGGTCATACTATTGGTATTACAAAGTTGCGGCAATGAATCCACGAATAATATAACTCCTGATTCTTTTAACAGAAGAGCTCTTTTGTCATATTATGCCGATTCTTTGATAATACCGGAATATGAAAGATTAGCGGGAACAACGCAAATCCTTTCCAATTCAGTGACTGATTTTATCAATAGTCCCACAATTGCGACATTGCAAAATGCTCAAAATTCATGGATACAAAGTTATACACAGTGGCAGTATTGTTCTTTGTTTAATTTTGGTCCGGCTGTTGGCACATTTGGTACTTTACTCGAAGATATTGCTACTTTTCCGGTCAAGGTTTCCGGTGATCAAGTAAGAAAAGGCATTGAGGATTATATTATAGCGGGTGATAACTCGCTCAATAACTTTGCCCGTGATACACGTGGATTTATGGGCGTTGAATATCTTTTATTCAGTGGTACGAATGAAGAGATTATTGCCAAATTCATGGGCAGTGAAGGTCAAAAAAGAAAAAATTATTTACAAGCAATTACCCAAGATATTCATAATAGGGTAGTTAGCTGCGGAAATAGTTGGAAATCATATACATCAGATTTTATTGCACGAAACGGTACGGATGCAGGTAGCTCCATTTCCGAATTATACAATGAATTTGTGAAAAGCTTTGAATCAATAAAAAACTATAAATTAGGTATTCCTTTGGGTAATAGGGTAGGACAAACAAAACCTGAACCGGCAACGGTGGAAGCATATTATAGTGGTTTGGGATTTAGGATGCTGACATATCATTGGCAAACAATTGTCAGAGTGTGGAATGGGCAAACACGCCATGGACATGATGGGATAGGGTTTAAAGAATATATAGAAAGTACAGTCGGCGGTAAAGAATTAAGTGCTTCAATAGTTCAGCATATTGGCGATGTGGAAAAATCACTTCAACAATATCCACCGGATAAGGCTTTGTCGGATGCAGTGATAAATGAGCAAGCAAAAGTGAATGAGATATTTACCGAATTGCAGAAAATAACCAGATTTTTTAAAAGTGATATGTCATCACTTTTAGGCATCAGTATTACATATTCAAGCGGGGACGGTGATTAAATCATTGGGCTTCATAAGTCAGTATATATCATGGACGACTTCGTCATATTCATTAGCATTCTTTAGAGTAATCTTTGGAATGCTAATGCTCTTTAGTACTCTTCGTTTTATTGTTCTTGGTTGGATTGAAGAACAATATATTCAGCCGTCATATCACTTTCCTTATTATGGTCTTGAGTTCATTCAAGCATATTCACCCGAATTTGTCTATGGACTTTTCCTATGTTTATTGCTTTCCACGATTGGCATCATACTCGGTTTTTACTATCGAGTAAGTATAATAGTGTTCTTTCTGGTATTCACGTATATTGAACTTATTGATAAAACATATTATCTGAATCATTATTATTTTGTCAGTGTAATGGCGGGTATTTTATGTTTTATACCGGCTCATATTGTCTGTTCAATAGACAGTAAACGCAATCCTTCCTTTGTAGCTGAAACTGTGCCGCGTTATTATGTGGATATTATACGATGCATGATAACTATTGTCTATGTCTATGCTGGAATTGCAAAAATTAATTCTGAGTGGTTGCTGAAAGCTATGCCACTCTCTTTGTGGTTGCCTGCACAAGATACTTTCCCTTTGATTGGTTTTATTTTCAAAGAGCGAGTCACTGCGTATATATTCAGTTGGGGTGGGATGTTATTCGATTGCACTATACCATTTTTTCTCATGATGAAAAGGACTCGCATTCTTG
>WBZM01003484.1_pt1 | contig 12283 bp, 10 predicted proteins | sample 5204271 | NCBI WGS metagenome assembly WBZM01 (sample SAMN12344346, study PRJNA552823) | activated sludge metagenome | biome: Activated sludge suspended growth; feature: Nitrification reactor; material: Wastewater; isolation source: activated sludge from nitrification reactor of wastewater...
TGCCCCCATACACTTGCGACCTTACCAAACAGTGTTCGATCCTGCACGAATTTCTTGCCAGGAAGCCGAATTTCTCGAGTTATGACAACCCGGACCTCGACCGTCGGAGTCAGGCCCAGGGGCCGACGCCGCCGAGGCGCTCCGGGGTGATGCGAAGCACCCAGCCGGGCGCATCGATTCCCGGAGGCGGAAAGACCGCGTCGGGACCCATATATATGTGAGCCAGACGCTGAAGCAGCGCCGCTGCCCCGCCCTCCTCGACGCGGGCGCTGCCGTGGACCACGAGATACTCCTTCAAGCCCATCTCGTTGGCGGAAGGAGACTCGATCGAAAGCACGATCCGCGGATCCCGCTCGACGTTCTTCAGCTTCAGCCGCTTCATCATGTGGCCGCTGACGATCTCATCGCCGTCGAGCCCGACCCAGACGCAGGAAAGCTGAGGGCTCCCGTCGCGGTTCAGGGTGACCAGGTGGGCCAGGGCATCCGATTCGATCAACCGCGTCGCTTCCGGCGTAAGCACACTCATCAAACCGAGCCTAGCCGACCCCCGGACCCACGGACATCGATTAGGCCCCGGCAGGCCTTAACTTGATCGGTTCAAGAAAAGGTGTATAACTACCGGCGGTGCCTTCGACCGTCGAATACGAGAACCTGCTGCGCGGCGCCGAGCTTCGCGTGACCCAGCCCCGGATGGCCGTCCTTTCGGCGGTCCACGACAACCCGCACGCAGACACGACGACGATCATCGACGCGGCCCGGATCCAGGTGCCCGAAGTCTCCCACCAGGCCGTCTACGACGTGTTGCGGGCCCTGACCGGCGCCGGACTGATCCAGCACATCCAGCCGCCCGGTTCGGTGGCCAGGTACGAGTCCCGGGTCGGTGACAACCACCACCACGTCGTCTGCCGCTCCTGCGGCGCGATCGCCGACGTCGACTGCGCGGTCGGCTCGGCTCCCTGCCTTACGGCTTCCGAGGATCACGGCTTCGTGATCGAAGAGGCGGAGGTCGTGTACCGGGGCCTCTGCCCCGACTGCGCGGCCAAATCAACCAACGAGCAATCCCCCCGAAAGGAATCCCGTGTCTGAACAGAACGATCAGCCCGACGCCGTGATCGGTGAAGTCAACGAAGAGAGCTCGGGTGGCTGCCCGGTCGTTCACGACCGGTTCCCCTACCCGACCGAAAGCGGCGGCAACATCGACTGGTGGCCGAACCGGCTCAACCTGAAGATCCTCGCCAAGAACCCGGTCGAGACCAATCCCTACGGCGACGACTTCGATTACCGGGCGGAGTTCGAAAGCCTCGACCTGGGGGCCGTCAAGAAGGACATCAACGAAGTCCTGACCACCTCGCAGGACTGGTGGCCGGCCGACTTCAACCATTACGGGCCGCTGATCATCCGCATGGCCTGGCATTCGGCCGGCACCTACCGGGTGATGGACGGCCGCGGGGGCGGCGGCCACGGCCAGCAGCGGTTCGCACCGCTCAACAGCTGGCCCGACAACGTCAACCTGGACAAGGCCCGCCGCCTGCTCTGGCCGGTCAAGCAGAAGTACGGCCGCAAGCTTTCCTGGGGCGACCTGATGATCCTGGCCGGCAACGTCGCCCTCGAATCGATGGGCTTCAAGACCTTCGGTTTCGCCGGCGGCCGCGTCGACGAGTGGGAGCCGGACGAGGACGTCTACTGGGGTCCCGAGAAGGAGTGGCTCGGTGACGAGCGCTACACCGGCGAGCGTGATCTGGACAACCCGCTGGCCGCGGTCCAGATGGGCCTGATCTACGTCAACCCGGAAGGCCCGAACGGCAACGCTGACCCGGTCGCCGCCGCCAAAGACATTCGGGAGACCTTCGCCCGCATGGCGATGAATGACGAGGAGACCGTCGCCCTGATCGCCGGTGGCCACACCTTCGGCAAGACCCACGGTGCCGCCGACCCGGAGCCCTACATCGGCCCCGAGCCGGAAGCGGCCCCGCTCGAGGAGCAGGGGCTCGGCTGGAAGAACAGCTACGGGACCGGCGCCGGCGCCGACACCATCGGCAGCGGCCTCGAGGTCACCTGGACCTACCACCCGACCCGCTGGGACAACGAGTTCTTCCACATCCTCTTCGCCTACGAGTGGGAGCTGACCGAAAGCCCGGCCGGTGCGCAGCAGTGGCGCCCGGTAAACGGCGGCGGAGCCGACATGGTGCCGGAGGCCGACGATCCGTCGAAGTCCCGCGAGCCCCGCATGCTGACCACCGACCTCTCGCTCAGGTTCGACCCCGAGTACGAGAAGATCTCGCGCCGCTTCCTCGAGGATCCGGATGCATTCTCGGATGCCTTCGCCCGGGCCTGGTTCAAGCTGACCCATCGCGACATGGGCCCGAAGGAGCGCTATCTCGGCCCGGAGGTCCCGGAGGAAGACCTGATCTGGCAGGACCCGGTTCCAGCGGTCGAGCACGACCTGGTCGACGAGGTTGACATCGCCGCCCTGAAGGAGAAGATCCTCGGGTCCGGCCTGACCATCTCGCAGCTGGTCTCGGCCGCATGGGCCGCGGCCGGCTCGTACCGCTCGAGTGACATGCGAGGCGGCGCCAACGGAGGCCGCATCAGGCTCGAGCCGCAGAAGAGCTGGGCGGTCAATGACCCGGCCAGCCTCGCCACCGTGATCACCACCCTGGAAGGCATCCAGGCCGATTTCAACCAGGCGAGCGACTCGAAGCAGATCTCCTTCGCCGACCTGATCGTGCTGGCCGGCAGCGTCGCGGTCGAGGAGGCCGCCAGGAAGGCCGGCCACGAGGTCGCGGTCCCGTTCACTCCGGGCCGTGGCGACGCGACCCAGGAGCAGACCGATGTCGAGTCGTTCAGCTACCTCGAACCGAAGGTGGACGGCTTCCGCAACTTCGACGCCCGCAGCAACGCGCTGCCGGCCGAGTACCTGCTGCTCGACCGGGCCAACCTGCTCGGTCTGACCGCGCCCGAGATGACCGTTCTGGTCGGCGGCCTGCGGGTGCTGGGCGCCAACACCGGCGGCTCGAAGCACGGCGTCCTGACCGACAGCCCGGAGACCCTCACGAATGACTTCTTCGTGAACCTCCTCTCCTTCGAGACGGAATGGAAGCCGGCCGACGAGGACTCGACCACCTTCGAGGCCCCCGGCCAGGGCTGGACCGGCACCCGGGTTGACCTGGTCTTCGGCTCGAACTCGGAACTCCGCGCCCTGGCCGAGGTCTACGCCTCCGAGGACGCGAAGGACAAGTTCGTGACCGACTTCATCTTCGCCTGGACGAAGGTGATGAACGCGGACCGCTTCGACCTCGACTGATCAACCGCAGGGATCGAGATGGCAGAAGTGGCCCATTATCGCCCCAAACTGCCATCTCGATTTGCACCGACCGAGCGCAGAAACCTCCGGCAAAGAGGTTTCTGCGCGAGGTTCAGCCTTCGGTCCTGGCGCGAGCCAGCTTTGCCCGCACCGCCGCGGCCGCCTTGCGGCCCGAGACAAGAGCTCCTTGGATCGAGGGCGACTCGCGGTAATCCCCGCAGACGAAAAGCCCCGAATCAAGTGCCGGATCCTGGCCGCCGGCCCGGAAGCGGCCCGGCCCGAAGTCGGGCAGCGCGTCCTCGACGGTGCGAGTCCCGAGGTGGCGCCAGCCGGCTACCGTGGCAGCTCCAAACCACTCGCCTAGCTGGGCGCTCACAGCATCCTCGAGGTCGTCACGCCGGGCGTTTTCCCCGATCGCGCTGACCGAAACCAGCGACCTTCCTGCCGGGGCATAACCCGCGCTGACCGCACTGGGAACGGCGAGCTCGTTGATCGGCCCTGCGGCCCTCGGCGAGAGATAAAGGGTTCTGCCGCTTATCTCGCCAGCGGGAGCGTCGAAGTAGACACAACTCGTCACCCTGCCCGGTTCGGGCTCGGGCAGGCCGGCTAATCTCGAAGCGGAACGCTCGTCGGTCGCGACTACCACCGCTAGCGCTTCGATCCAGTCCCCGTCGGTGGGCAGGACGCCATCGGCCCGAACCTCGCGAACCGGGGAGCCGAGCTGAAGCGAGCCTTCCGGAAGCCGCGCGGCCATGCTGGCGGCCAGCTGCCCCATGCCGTCCTTCGGCAGGACCGCGGGACCGGCCGAAAAGCAGCGGAAGAAGATCTCCATGAGGCGCGATGAAGTCCCCAGGTCCGGGTCGATGAACACTCCGCCGAAAAAGGGGCGAAAGAACCTTTCGATCGCGTTCGGTGAAAAGCCCCTGCCCTTCAGGGATTCGAGTGCGGTCCGGTCAGGACGGGAAAGAACCTCGGCTGGCTCTTTGCCTAGCAGCTCCTGACGCATGCGGGCAACGCGCAGCTTGTCGGCAATGCCGATCACCGGCGAACTCACCGCGGCGATCGTCTTGGCGGGGCGGCGGAGGGGATCAAGCAGTGGCGAAAACCTTCCATTTAGCCGGACCAGCGCCCCCGGATCGAATTCACCCGGGTCAAGGGCCTCGAGATCAAAGGTCCGGGGAACCTCCGGGTAAGCGGCAAGCAGCACCTGGAAGCCGCGGTCGAGCAGAAAGCCATCGACCTCGTGGGTGCGGACCCGGCCCCCGACCCCGTCTGAGGCTTCGAACACGAGAACTTCATGGCCGGCATCGGCGAGAAGCCCGGCGCATTTCAGGCCGGCGAGCCCGGCCCCGACGACGGCTACCGGCGGCCTGCTCACCGGCGCCCGGCTCCTTGCGCGGGCATGCTCAACGCGCGCCCAGGGCCTTCCGCAGACTGGCGGCAGCCCGGTCGCCGACCCGCTTGAAGATCAGCGAGAAGAGGGGGTCAATCACCTTGGCCAAGCCGTTGGTCAGGATGCGGGCGTCGTACTTCACCTCGCAGCCTTTTTCGTCTCCACTGAACTCGATCGTGTCGCGAATCTTCGCCATGCCGGTCGAAGATTCGAAGACGACCTTCGAGGGACGATCCACCTCCACCGTCCGGTAGGAGAGCTTCATGTCCCGGCCGGCGAAGCCGGTGATCACCTCATATTCGGAACCGGCCTGGCCGGCCTGGCCGGAGGTCAGTTTCACCGATGAGGTGTTTTCGTCCCATTCCTCCGCATTGCGGAAATCCGCCATGTAGTCGAACGCTTCTTCGACCGGCTTCGGGCTTTCTACGGATGTTGAGTAGCTGGCCACGGGGAAAGTCTTTCGCATCCGCCTCACCGGCGTGGAAGCGGAGCCCGGCCGCTGAGCCTCAACTGGTTTCGCCAAGCTCCGCCAGCATCTTTGAGGCCCGTTTGGCGATCGCCTTGCGGTCCGAGTCCAGGTGCAGGCGCAAGACGGGCACCAGCCGCTCACGGAGTTCCGCGTCACTGGCCGCGAAACCGGTCAGGGTCGTCATCGAGCAGGTGATCACGATCCAGTCGCGGGAATCTTCGAGGTAGCCCTCGACGAGTTCCGTCGCCCGCTGCCGGTCGGCCTCGCCGAGTTCCACTTCACCGAAGATCTGGGCCAGGTGCCACTTGACTGATGGCTGGTCGATCCGGGCCACCGGGCCGAGCAGCTCCGGCAGGAAGGGTTCGACGATTTCGGGCTGCGTGGCCGCCACCTTCTCGAGCCCGTCGGCGGCTCGCATCCGCACGATCTCGTCTTCGCCGTAAAGGCAATCGACAAGCTCACGGCAGGAACCGGGATCGTCCAGGACCGTCGTGATCACCTCGTCGACCCGGCCCAGAGACCGGGGATCTCCCCCGCTCAGAAGCGACTGGAATCCGGGCCCCATTCCGGCCTGCCCGCCTATGCGTCGGCGGCCAGTTCGGGGGCAAAGGTGCCCGGAATCGGCCAGTCGGCTTCATATCCGAACACTTCGCGCAGCGGGGCGTGGCCGTATCGCTCGGAGACGATCTCGATGTGGTCCGGAGTGACCTGCGCCGGGTGGGAAACGCCACAGCTCCGGGCAAGCGCCAGGAGTTCGGCCCGCAGGTTGACTATGTAGTTGGCGGCCTGGGTCGATTTCAGCTGCGGGTCCAGCCCGCCCATCAGCCAGCGCGACTGGGTTGCCACCCCGGCCGGGCAGCCTCCGGTGTGGCAACGCTGCGCCTGGATGCAGCCGATCGACATCATCGCCTCCCGGCCGACATTGAACATGTCGCAGCCGAGCGCGGAAGCGAACAGCGCGGCGTCGGGGAAACCAAGCCGCCCCGCACCGATGAAGACGATGTCCCCGGCCAGACCGGCCCGGGCAAGGCTCGAGTAAGCGCTCGCGAAGCCGAGTTTGAAGGGCAGCGAGACGTGGTCGGCGAATGCCAGCGGCGCCGCGCCGGTCCCCCCCTCACCGCCGTCGATCGTGATGAAGTCCGGCCCGCCACCGGTGGCGTTCATGCGCGAGGCAAGCTCCTCCCAGAACCCGAGTTCCCCGACCGCGGACTTGATCCCGACCGGGAGGCCGGTCGCCCCGGCCACCTGCTCGACGAATTCGATCAGGCCATCGACGTCGCCGAAGGCCGAGTGTGAAGGCGGGCTGACGCAGTCGACCCCGACCGGGACCCCGCGGCAAGCGGCAATCTCGGGGGTCACCTTCGCGGCCGGAAGCAGGCCGCCGAGCCCCGGCTTCGCCCCCTGCGACAGCTTGATCTCGATCGCCCGGACCGGCGCCCCTTCGACGGTTTCCAGGAGTCGCTCGAGGCTGAAGCGGCCTTCGTCATCGCGGCAGGCGAAATAGCCGGTGCCGACCTGGAAGATCAGCTCCCCGCCGTTGCGGTGGTAGGGCGAGATCCCGCCCTCGCCGGTGTTCTGCAGGCAGCCGGCGATTGCGGCGCCGCGGTTCAGGGCTTCGACCGCCGGCGGGGAAAGCGCGCCGAAACTCATGCCCGAGATGTTCACGACCGAGGCGGGCCGAAAGGCGTGCTTTCTTCCGTGCGCGGCCCCGAGGATCTTCGCAGCCGGAACCTCGAAGTCGGGCTGGGCGCCGGGTTCGTCACCGGTCGGCGCGGCAGCCGGAAAGGGCGAGTGCTTGATGATCACCAGGTTGTCCACCGCCTCGACCTCATCGTCGGTGCCGAAGCCGAAGACGCTCGGCTGACCTTCCGAGGAGTTCTTGATCCAGCGGCGCTGATCGCGGGAGAACGGTCGCTCTTCGTTGTTCGAGGTGACGATGTACTGGCGAAGCTCGGGGCCGAAACCCTCGAGCAGGTAACGGAAGTGACCGACCAGCGGGAAGTTGCGGAGAATCGCCCGGCGGTTCTGGGTGACGTCGTAACCGACCACAGCCGCCAGGGAGGCCAGAGAGGCGAGCGCGATTCCTCTCGTTCGCTTGCGCATGATGCGTTGAAACCTAGTGGGTCAGGGGCCCGCAGTGGGCGGGCAGGCGAAGACGGGCCGGCACGCTGTTTGCCGGCCCGTTTTCAGTTTCGGGAGGTCAGGGGAACTGCGGGCCTGTTCGTATGTCCAGACAGAGGGTCGCCAGATAGATCGGCAGATCATTCAGCGGGTCCGTGTTCCAGAACTTGAAGGCCCGTGACTTCGGCCGCGGATCCATCCCGAGGAAGTGGATCTGACCGTGATACGAAGGCGCGATACCGAGCGCCCCGACGATTGCGCGGGAGCCGTCGTAGCAGGCGACCCGCTTCTCCTGAACCTTGTCCTTGACCAGGGTTCGTGCCCCGAGCGGCCAGAAACCGGGCTTCAGATAGACATGCAGATTGTGGGCATGGCCCCAGGTCCACCCCGTCCTCAGCCTCAGGCAGAGCACACTCACCTCGATCGAGGAGGGCGTCGAAACGACGAAGTTCCAGTTCCACGAAGAACCCAGCGGGTTGCCGGGGTAGAAACTCTTCTCCCAGACGTCACCGCCGGTCAGCAGCTTGAACCCCGGTCCAACCGCGACTTCCTTGCCCGGGATGCAGTTCAGCGAAGCGCTGGAGAAATCACTGCCGGGGAACCAGGCCGTCGTCTTCAGGGGCCTGACCTTGATCGTGTGCTGATGGCTGTTCTCCACGGTCTTGCCGCCCAGGCAGGTTGCGAACAGCTTGATCTGGGCCCGGCCATCGGCATTGTTGGTCAGTTCGAAATGCCACTTGGTGCGGTCTCCCCCCTGCTGCAGGTCACTGTAGGAGCGGGTCACCGTGATGTCGCGCATGTCGCCGAAGATCCCGATCTGGGGATTCGCCTGGTCGACGTTGTCGACCCGCCACATGCCGTCGATCGCGTAATCACCGGCCTCGCAGTACAAGTGCTCGTGCGCGGACTGATGCCCGTTCAGGTCGAGTTGCTTTTCGATCTTGTACACCTTGGTGAAGTGCGTTGGTGACGCCGAGGCAATCGCCGGCAGCAGCAAGGCTCCCGCGACAGTCAGCAAGGCGAAAGCAAGCAGCCTCCGGAGCGGTTGGCTGGTGGTGGTGCCTGTATCCATCTGTATGCCCCCTTCAATCCCGGCGAGTGCCCGGGTCTGTTTGACGCACGAGTGATCGGTGCCTGCGAGTGCGCCTGAGATCAAAGTAGCCGGGGCCCGCAAAAAAAGCAAGCGGGCCGGGCTGAGACCGGTTAGCTTCGAGGGAGGGCAGGCAGATGAACCGAGGAGGTTGAAATGTTCGATCCGGATTCCTATCGTGAGCAGAGCCGGCGGATCTGGGGCGAGATGGCCTCGGGCTGGCGCGACCGGAACGACTGGATGATGCGGGTAACCGGTCCGGTGAACGCATGGCTTGTGGAGAACCTGGATCCGCAGCCCGGCCAGAGCATCCTCGAGGTCGCATCGGGGACCGGCGAGCTCGGTTTCCTGGTCGCCGAAAGGGTTGGCAGCGAGGGGCGGGTGATTTCCACCGATTTCTCGCCGGCGATGGTTGAGGTGGCCGGGCGCTTCGGTGAGGCCCGCGGCGCCTCGAACGTCGAGCACAAGGTGCTGGACGCCGAGCAGATGGATCTGGATGAAGCAAGCGTGGACGGCGTGGTCTGTCGCTGGGGCTACATGCTGATGGCCGATCCGGCAGCGGCCTTGAAGGAGAGCCGAAGGGTGCTGCGGCCCGGAGGCCGGTTCGCCTTCGCGGTCTGGGCTTCCCCCGAGTTCAATCCCTGGGCGGCGGTACCCGGAATGACCCTGGTCCAGCGGGGCCACATGCCTCCCCCCGAACCGGGGGCTCCCGGAATCTTCGCCATGGCCGACCCTGCCCGGATCAATGAACTGGTCACCGGAGCCGGGTTTCCGGAACCGGAAATTCAGGAGATCGCCTTCACTTTCGATTACCCGGATTCCGACGATGTCTGGGAGGCGATCGTGCGAATCGCCGGGCCGCTCGCCGAGGTGATCAACCACCTTGATGAAGACGAGCGAGAGGCGACACGCGCCGCCATCCTGGAAAACCTGGCGGGGTTTCGCAATGAAGATGGTTCCTATTCGGCCCCGGCGGCGAGCTGGGGAATAGTGTCCGGCCGATGACCACCCAGAAAGTCACGGCCGACATGACGATCACCCTGGACGGCTTTGCGAGCGGGCGGGGCCAGAGCCGGGAGCGGCCCTTCGGCGACCTCGACCACAAGCGGCTGCACCACTGGATGTTCGAGCACCGGGAAGACAACCTCGCCGAAGCCGAAGCGATCGTTGACGCCGGCGCTTTCATCATGGGCCGCAAGATGTTCTCGGCCGAGGAAGGCAGCGAGTGGGATCTCGACTGGACCGGCTGGTGGGGGCCGGAACCGCCCTACCACGCGCCGACCTTCGTTCTCACTCACCTGCCCCGGGCCAGCATCGAAATGGAGGGCGGCACCACCTTCCACTTCGTCACCGACGGAATCGAAGCGGCGATGGAGATGGCCCGGGAGGCTGCCGGTGAGAGGAACGTCTCGATCGCCGGCGGCCCGGGCACGCTCAACCAGTACCTGGCGGCCGGTCTGGTCGACGAGCTCCGCCTTCACGTCTCCCCCTTCGTCGCGGGAGCGGGAGAAAGGATCTTCACCGGTGCCGAAGACTTCGACCTGAAACCGGTCAGCTCCCGCGCCACCCCGCATGTGACTCACCTGGTCTACGGCCGGTAACCCGAGGGGCTTTGCGCCCTACTGCCTGATCCTCCATTGATACACGGTGGCCGGGCCGGTCACTCCGGCGGCCGTGGCCCGGACCCTGAATGTGTGCCCGCGCCTGGCCAGGTTTGAATAGACCTTTGGCGAGCTGCACGGCGCGTAGGGCTGATTGTCGATCCGGCATTCAAAGGTGGAGCCGACCACGGTCGAGTTGAAGCGGAAGGTGGCGTTGCGGGAGAAGGTCCGCCGGCGGGGCCGGGCGGTGATCCTTGCGATCGGGGTCGGGGCGGGACGATTGGCGATCGGCCCGCCGGTCGGATTGTTCGGGGTCTGCTTGCCGGTGTCGGGCTCGGTGACCGGGGTGTAGTTGTCCGTGTCCTCGACGGTAATCGTGGCCGATCCCGTGTTGTTGCCCGTCACAATCTCATTCGAGGAAGTCGAGATTCCCGCCGTGTTGGTGATGGTCCGGGCGGCCAGGTGCTCGCCACCGGTCAAGTCACCGAGGCAGAGCAGACTGAGCGTCGCGGTCAGGTCATGGTCGGTCGGGTTGTAGAGCCTGAACGCCCTGGTCACCGGCCTCGGGTCATTGCCCAGCGAGAGCAGATCCTGGTCGAGCCTCCATCCGGCGACGATTCCCTTGCTGCCGTCGGCGCAGGTCAGCTGCGCTTCATTGACCTGACCGGGCCCGACCGTGAACTCATGCGAGATCCGCTCGAGGGCGAGGTCGTGGGTGTGCCCGCCGGAAGTCGATACCTGACGGGTGAGGCAACGGATCTGGAAGGTCACGCTGGCCGGTGCGTTCAGGCCGAGGCGGAACTTCCAGCCGTTGCCCTCGGGCTGGCTGTAGACGAGGTCGCCTGGAGCGGAGGACTCGAAACCCGGGGCCACGGCGATCTGCCCGGGGCCGCATTGCAGGACGGCTTCGTGCGGCCCGGCGGCTGCCGGGCTGGTCACGGTCACCGGTGCCGAAACGATCAGGTTGTGACTGTGGCCGCCGGCGTCGTTCGTCTGCTGCCTGATGCACACGGCAAAGACCTTCGCCTGGGCCCTGCCGCTGGCCGTATTCCGGACGGTGCCGCGCCAGGTGTCGGTTGAGACGGCCCTCGATTCGAGCACTTCCGGGGAGTCCCAGTCACCGCTGCCCTGGTCCACATGGTCGATCCGGACCGAGCCGTCGACGACGAAGTAGCCGCCCGGGCAACTCACCGAAACCGTGCGCTGCTCGCCGGCGTTGAGGTCGATCTGGGCTTCCGCCTTCTGCACGTCGAGCAGATGGGTGGCCTCGGGGTTGGCGTTCCCCCACTGGTCGACTGTCACCCGGATCTCGTACGACCTTTGCTCGCTGGCCGCGAGCGAACCGATTTCGCAGGTGACGGTGGAGGCATTCTCGAGGCAGGGGGCGGTGGCCGAGACGAACGAGACCCCCGTCGGCAGGGCATCGGTGATCGACACGTCCCGGGCCACGTTGTTGCCCTGGTTCAGGGCGGTCAGCGTGTAGGTGACTGTGTCACCGGGGCGCGGGTTCGCCGGGGAAGCGGTCTTTTCGATTGTCAGGTCGGCCACGCCACCGGGCACCACCATGTAGTGATGGGTCACGGTCGAGCTGTTGCCGGCCCGGTCGACCGCGAGCACATCGAAGCTGTGGGGCCCGAGCGAGGAAGTGTCGATCGGCTGGCCGTTTGCGGTGGTTCCCTCGCAGCGGCTGATTCCCGACCCGCCGGTTTCGTCCTCGCAGGTGTAGTCGGCGGGAACGCTCTGGCCCTGGGTGTAGGTGGCTCCCTCGGCAGGGCTGTTCAGGTGGGCCTGCGGCGCGAGATGGTCGGTGGCGGGGAAGACGAGTGCCACCGTGGTGCCAGGCACATACGGGTAGATGTTGAAGCCGGCGTTGTTGAGGCCAGGCAGGTTGGGGACGGCGGTGCCGCTCAGGTAATCGACCGGGCCGAACACCAGGTAGTGGGCGATTCCATTCGAATCGGTGGTCGCCGAGTCACCGTTCATGTAGGCCGAACCCTGCGCCGCGGGCAGGCCGGCGCCGAGGCTCATCGCGTTGCTGGTGGCAGAGACTCCGACCAGTTGTGCACCGGCGACCGGGTTCCCGTCCGGGTCCTGGAGCCTGAAAGTGAGTGAAACCGTGGCCGGCAGGGTCAGGTCAAGCACCCGGTCCGAACTCACGTCGATACCCGGCTGGTAGATGGACCAGTGCGCCGGCAGGCCGGGCAGGTCATCGCCATAGACGTACAGGGCGTAGGTGCCGGGGCTGGTCGTGAACGAGTAGTGGCCGGAAGCGTCGGTGTAAACGTAGGCGCCGCCCGCCAGCTGC
>WBZM01003488.1_pt1 | contig 12277 bp, 9 predicted proteins | sample 5204271 | NCBI WGS metagenome assembly WBZM01 (sample SAMN12344346, study PRJNA552823) | activated sludge metagenome | biome: Activated sludge suspended growth; feature: Nitrification reactor; material: Wastewater; isolation source: activated sludge from nitrification reactor of wastewater treatment...
GAGGCGGGTGGCGGGCTGGCGCTCCTCGACGCCACCACCGGCCAGCTGCGCTGCGGCGAGGTGGCGGACGACGCGCGCCTGGTGGACGAGCTGAAGCGCGCCGGCGTGCGCGAGCTGCTCTTCGCCCGCGGCGCCCCGGCGGCGCGCGTGGAGGCCATCGCCCGCGGCGCCGGCGTGCCCCACGCCGCCCGCGACGACGCCGACTTCGAGCGGGGTGCGGAGAAGGTGAAGCGCCACCTGGGCGCGGCCTCCCTCGACGGCTTCGGCGTGGCCGGCCTGCCCCTCGGCCTCGCGGCGGCGGCGGCGGCACTGGCCTATCTCGCCGACACGCAGCGGGCGGCGCCGGCCCACGTGGATCGGATCTCGCGCCTGGCCACCGAGGGCGTGCTGCTCCTCGACGAGGCCACCCGCACCAACCTGGAGGTCGAGAAGACGCTCCACGGCGGCAAGCGCAAGGGCTCGCTGCTGGGCCTGCTCGACCGGACGGTCACCGCCCCGGGCGGCCGGCTCCTGGCCGAGTGGCTCCACTACCCGCTCACCGACCCGGCCGCCATCGGCGCACGGCTCGACGCGGTGGAGGAGCTGGCCAGCTCCTCGGTGCTCCGCGAGGACCTGGCCCAGGCCCTCCGGCCGGTGGCCGACGCCGAGCGGCTCCTCTCCCGCCTCACGCTGAAGCAGGGGAACGGCCGCGACCTGCGCGCCCTCTGCGGCGCCCTGCTGGCCCTCCCGACCCTGGGCGACCTCCTCTCGGCTCGCGCCTCGCCGCTCCTCCGGGAGTGCGCCGGCGCCACCCGCGGCCTGGAGGCGCTCGGCACCGCCCTCGACGCGGCGGTGGCCGACGAGCCGCCGGCCACGCTGGCGGAGGGCGGCTACATCAAGAAGGGCCACTCGGCCGAGCTCGACGACATCGTCGCCATCGCCGAGGACGGCAAGGGCTGGATCCTGCGGCTGGAGGCCCGGGAGAAGGAGCGCACCGGCATCGGCTCGCTCAAGGTCCGCTTCAACAAGGTCTTCGGCTACTTCATCGAGGTCACCAAGGCCAACCTCCACGCGGTGCCGAAGGACTACGAGCGGCGCCAGACCACGGTGGGCGGCGAGCGCTTCATCACGCCGGAGCTGAAGGAGTTCGAGGAGAAGGTCCTCACCGCCGAGGAGCGCCGCTTCGCCCTGGAGCAGAAGCTCTTCGAGGCCCTGCGCCTCCAGGTGGTGGAGGCCGGCGCCCGCATCCGCTCCGCCGCCGCCGCGGTGGCCGCCGCCGACGTGCTGCTGGCCCTGGCCCGCACCGCCGCCGAGCGCGGCTACTGCCGGCCGGTGGTGGACGCCTCGGAGGCGCTGGAGCTCCTCGACGCCCGCCACCCGGTGGTGGAGGCCATGCTCCCCACCGACTCGGGCGGCTTCGTGCCGAACGACGTCGAGGTGGCGGCGGCCGGCGACCCGTCGGCCGGGAAGCACGGCACGCTCCTGGTCATCACCGGCCCCAACATGGCCGGCAAGAGCACGGTGATGCGCCAGGCGGCGCTGGCCACGCTCCTCGCCCAGATCGGCTCCTTCGTGCCGGCCCGCCACGCCCGCGTCGGCGTGGCCGACCGGATCTTCACCCGCGTCGGCGCCTCCGACGACCTGGCGCGGGGGCGCTCCACCTTCATGGTGGAGATGACCGAGACCGCCGCCATCCTCCACAACGCCACCCGACGGTCGCTGGTGGTGCTCGACGAGATCGGCCGCGGCACCTCCACCTTCGACGGCGTCTCCATCGCCTGGGCGGTGGCCGAGCACCTGCACGACCGGGTGGGCTGCCGCACCATGTTCGCGACCCACTACCACGAGCTGCAGGACCTGGCCCGCGAGCGCCCCGGCGTGAAGAACCTCTCGGTGGCGGTGCGGGAGGTGGGCGACCAGGTGGTCTTCCTGCGCAAGCTGGTGGCCGGCGGCGCCTCGCGCTCCTACGGCATCGAGGTGGCCAAGCTGGCCGGCCTGCCGGCCGAGGTGCTGGGGCGGGCCCGCGAGATCCTGAAGAACCTGGAGTCCTCGGAGCTGGACGAGTCGGGCCACGCGGCCTTCGCCCGTGGCAAGAAGGGCCGCAAGGCCGCGGAGCCGGTGGCGCAGCTCGGCCTCTTCGGCGCGCCGGCCGATCCGGCGGCGCAGGCCCTGAAGGCGGAGCTGGAGGCGCTGGACGTGGACGCCCTGCGCCCGCTCGACGCCCTCAACCTGCTGGCGGGGATGAAGAAGAAGCTGGGGAAGTAGGTCCCCCGGAAAACACAACGGGGACCGGTTGCCCGGTCCCCGTCGCTCACCTCAGTGCTGCGGTGCCGAGAAGAGGCTTAGCCCTTCTTGTGGCACTCGGCGCACTTGGTCGGGCCCTTGCCCATCTCCTTGTGGCAGCCCTGGCAGAGCTTGTGGGCCGAGTCCTTGGAGAAGCCGGCGATCTTGCCGCCAGCCTTGTCGGCGTGGCACTTGGTGCAGTCGCCCTTCACGGCCTCACCGTGGGCCTTGTGCGGGAAGGTCACCTTGCCGTTCTTGGTCTCGAACGTCAGGGTGGCGTGGGCGTCGGCGGCGAAGGCCGGGGCGGCGAGGACGAAGACGGCGGCGATGGCGACGAAGAGCTTGTTCACTTTGTCTGCTCCTGAAAAGCTGGGGCGGACCAGCCCGCCCGGCAATTGGACGCGGGACTCTATACGGAATTCACGGGACCAACAGAAAAAAGTGCGACAAAACGCCCGGTTGCGACCCGGTCTCAGGTGATCGGGGGCGGGGGCGAAAGTCAAAGCTGATTCCGCCCTTGGTCCGGTCGTTCCTCGTCAGGCCATCTCCAGGACGGCCGAGACCAGCTTGTCGATGCCGGCCGCCACGTCGGCGATCCACGGGCCGAGCATGTAGGCCGGGGTCGACACGACCTTGAGGCGCTGGTCCACCGCGATCTCGTCCACCTTGCGGACGACGTGGCGCGCGCCCCAGGACTCCAGCGCCGCGGCCGTCTCGGCGTCGTCGCCGATGGTCAGTTCCACGCCCTCGCCGCCGAGCACCCGGCCTGCCACCACCGGCGCGATGCAGATGAAGCCCATGGGCTTCCCGGCGGCGCGCATGGCCCGCACCAGCTGCTCCACCGCCGGCAGCACCCGCATCTGCTTCCCCTCGGTGGCGAAGGAGCAGAGGTTCTTGGCCACGCCGTAGCCGCCCGGCAGGATCAGGGCGTCGAGGTCGGCGGCCGACACCGCGGAGAGCGGGGTGATCTGGCCGCGCACGATCCGCGCCGACTCCTGCAGCACGTTGCGCGCCGCGCCCGCCGCCGGCGCCGAGGCCAGGTGGTCGACCACGTGCATCTGGGCCACGTCGGGCGCCATGGCCACCAGCTTCGCCTTGCGCCGGTCGAGGGAGAGGAGGGTGCAGGTCGCCTCCTGGATCTCCGCGCCGTCGAGGAAGCCACAGCCGGAGAGGAGCACGCCCACGCGCTTCGGGGTCGGGGTCGCCATCGGGTACCTCCTGGGTTGCAGGGGAGGCGCGGATCATAGCGTCGCGAGGGCAGAAAAGTGGACCCTGATATCGGCCGGGAGGAGAGTCCCTCCGATGGGCCGTCTCCTGCCGCTCCTCGTCGCCGCCCTCCTCGCCGCGCCGCCCGCGCCGGCGGAGGCCGCGCCGCGCCGGGCCAAGGCCAGGACCTCGACCCGGGCCACGGTCAAGGCGCCGGCCAAGCCCCCGGCCCCCGGCCGGAAGGCGCCCGCGGCGGCGGCGCGCCAGGGGCGCCGATCGGCGGCGCGCCCGAAGGCGCCGACGCTGGCCGAGGCCAAGGCGGCCATGAAGGCGCTCATGCAGGATCCCCAGAAGCGCCGCTTCCGCGACCGCTGGGAGAAGGCCATCCGCGGGCTGCAGGCGGCCGCCACCGGCAAGGAGGCCGCCGCCGGCGCGCTGGAGGCGGCCCGGGCCCGCTACGCCCTCTACCGCTGGTCGGCCAACGAGGCGGATCGCGACGAGGCGCTCCGCCTGGCGAAGCGCTCGGCGACCCTCGGCTCCAGGGCCGCCCCGAGCTTCACCGCCGCGGTGCGGCGCGAGATGGGCGACGACGAGCCCAGGCCGGCGAAGCCCAAGGCCGCGCCCGCCCGGGTGAAGCCGGCCCCGCCCGAGGAGAAGCCGGTGGAGCGGCCGGAGGCGCTGGCCGAGGCCCCGCCGGATCCGGAGCTGGAGGCGGCGGTGGCCGACCTGAAGGCGGCGCCCGCCGCGGAGCCGGAGCGGGCCGCCGCCGCCGGGCCCGCGGGCGAGGCGAGGCCCGCCCCGGCCGCCGAGGCCCCGGCGCAGCAGGGGGGCGACGCCGAGGAGGGCGAGCCGCGCCCCATCCGCCGGGTGGTGGTGGACGCCGGCCATGGCGGCCACGATCCCGGGGCCATCGGCCCGTCGCGGGTGCGCGAGAAGGACGTGACCCTGGCCATGGCCCGCCGGCTGGCGGCCAAGCTCAAGGCGGCCGGCTTCGAGGTGGTGCTGACCCGCGCCGACGACCGCTACGTGGCGCTCGACGAGCGGACCTCCATCGCCAACGCGCGCAAGGGCGACCTCTTCGTCTCCATCCACGCCAACGCCAACCCGCGTCGCACCCTGGCCGGCGTGGAGACCTGGGTGCTCAACGTGGCCGACGACCGCTACGCGGCGCGGCTGGCGGCCCGGGAGAACGGGGCGGACCTGGAGGAGGCCGGGGAGGGGACGCAGGCCCAGCGCATCCTCACCGACCTCGACGCCCAGGCGGCCACCGGCGCCTCGCGGCGGCTGGCCCAGGGCATCCAGCGCGAGATCATCTCGTCGTCGCGGACCCGCTTCGGCGAGACCGCCGACCTGGGGGTCAAGGCCTCGCTCTTCTACGTGCTGCTCGGCGCCCGCATGCCCGCCGTGCTGGTGGAGACCGGCTTCATCTCCAACCGGCGCGAGGAGCGGCGGCTCGCCTCCCCGGCCTACCAGGAGGAGGTGGCCTCGGCCATCTCCCGCGCCGTGACCCAGTTCGCCCAGGGCGCCCCCCGGGTGGCCCGGGCCGGCCCCGACCCGCGGTAGCGGCCCCACGCCGCCGGGCGGCGACCGCCGCGCCGGCTATACTCCAGGCCAGCATGAGCACCGAAGCCCCGATCATCCTGCCGGTCCCCGGCCCCTACGAGCTGGAGGCGAAGCTGGCCGGCCTGCCGCCCATCTCCGGCGACGTCAAGGCCGACCTGGCCGCCCGCCGCAAGTACGTGGAGTCGGTCCACCGGGCCGGCGCCAGCGGGCGCACCGTGGTGCGCCTGGCCTGCGCCGCCATGGACGGGCTGGTGCTCCTGCTCTGGAAGCGGGCCACCGACGAGGTGGCGCGCACCATGGCCCCCACGCCGGTCGCCCTGGTGGCCCTGGGCGGGTACGGGCGGAGCGAGCTCAACCCGTACTCCGACATCGACCTGCTGGTGCTCCACGGCCCCAAGGGGCCGGACGCCTTCGTCAAGGCCGCCAGCGAGAAGTTCCTCTACTCGCTCTGGGACCTGAACCTCGAGATCGGCTACGGCGTGCGCGACCTCAAGGCCTGCGACCAGCTGGCCAGCGAGGACCACACCGCCCGCACCGCGCTCCTCGACCTGCGCTACCTGGCCGGCGACCGCGGGCTCTACCGCGAGCTGGAGCGGGAGCAGCTCCACGGCCTCTCCCAGGCCAAGGTGGACCAGTTCCTGGGCGACAAGCTGGCCGAGATGCGCGAGCGGCGCGACCGGTTCGGCGACTCGCTCTACCTCCTCGAGCCCAACGTGAAGTCCTCCGAGGGCGGCCTGCGCGACCTGCAGTCGGCCCAGTGGGTGGCCCGCGTGCGCTTCAAGGTGGGCGGCCTCACCGACCTGCTCAACCGCGCCCTCCTGCCGGAGAAGGAGATCCAGCAGATGCGCGCGGCGCGCGACTTCATCTGGCGCGTCCGCAACGAGCTGCACTTCCTGGCCGGCCGCAAGAACGACCAGCTCACCTTCGACGTGCAGCCGCAGGTGGCGGCGGCCATGGGCTACCAGGACGGGCCGGGCGGCTCGGCGGTGGAGCAGTTCATGCGCCACTACTACCTGGCCGCCAAGACGGTGCTGGTGGCCTGCGACGCCATCGTGGACCGCTGCCTGGAGCCGCAGACGGCCACCGGCTGGCGCATGGTGCCGCCGCCGGCCGCCGTGGCCGGCGCCGAGAAGCCGGTGCCCATCCTGCGGGGCCAGCCGGCCCGCGGCGCCGACTTCTACCTGCCGGGGGGCGAGTTCAAGGTCTTCCGCGGCCGGCTCTCGGTGAGGGACAAGGACGTGCTGCGGCGCACCCCGGCGGCGCTGGTGCGCCTCTTCGGCACCGCCGACCGCGAGGGGCTCGACCTCTACCCGTACGCCCGCGACCAGGCCTCGCAGGTGGCCACCGAGCTGGGGCCGGAGGCGGCCGCCGACGCCGAGCTCAACCAGGAGCTGCTGGCCTGCTTCACCCGGGCCGGCACGCGCGGGCGCTTCCTCTCGCGCATGCACGAGCTGGGGGTGCTCCAGAAGGTGCTGCCGGAGTTCCAGCGGGTCACGGCGCGCCGGCAGATCGACGTCTACCACGTGTACACGGTGGACGTTCACTCGCTGTTCGCGGTGCGCCGCCTCCTCGGCATGCGCTGCGGCGACGTGCAGGAGGAGGTGCTCACGCCCCTGGTGCAGGCGCAGGCCCGCCCGCTGGCGCTCTACCTGGGCACGCTCTTCCACGACATCGGCAAGGGGAGCGGCAAGGACCACTCGGTGCGCGGCGCCGAGATCGCCGCCGAGGCCTGCGTGCGCATGGGGCTCGACCCGGCCGACGCCGCCGACATCGAGTGGCTGGTGCTGAAGCACCTGCGCATGGCCTCCATCGCCCAGCGCCGCGACCTCTCCGACCCGGACCTGATCCACGCCTTCGCCGAGGAGTGCGGCACCATCGACCGGCTGGAGAAGCTCTACCTCCTCACCTACGCCGACATCGCCACGGTGGGGCCGCGCACCTGGACCGACTGGAAGAGCCGGCTGCTGCGCGAGCTCTACACCAAGACCCGGGCGGTGCTGGAGCACGGCGAGCGGCGGCCCGAGCCGGGCACCGCCGAGGCGGCCGGGCGGCAGCTGGTGGCGGCGGCCCTGGGCGGCCACGGCCACGGCGCCGCGGCCCCGGAGCTGGAGCGCTTCGTGGCGGCCATGCCGTCGCGCTACTTCATCACCGTCTCGCCCAGCCAGGCGCCGCGCCACCTGCGGCTCCTGCAGCTCGGCAAGGAGCGGCCGCTGGCGGCGGTCATCCGCCACCACGCCAAGATCGGCTACTCCGAGCTGCACCTGGCGGCGCGCGACCGGCCGGGCCTGCTGGCCACGCTGGCCGGCGTGCTGGCCTCCCACCGCCTCGACATCCAGCACGCCGAGGTCTTCTCCACGCCGGAGGACCCGGCCCTGGACTGGCTCTCGGGCCGGGCCCTCGACGTCTTCGAGCTGCGCGGCCCGGAGGGCGGGGTGGTGGATCCCCCGCGCTGGCGCGCCGCCCGCGCCGACCTGCAGCGGGTCCTCTCCGGCGAGGAGGGGCTGGACGCCCTCATGGCGCGCCGCCTCAAGGCCTCCAACCTGCCGGAGAAGCCGCTGCCGAGCCTGGCCACCAAGGTGGTCATCGACAACGACTCGGCGCGCACCCACAGCGTGGTGGACGTCTTCTGCGCCGACCGGGTCGGCCTCCTCCACACCCTCTCGCGCACCTTCTTCGACCTCGGCCTCTCGGTGGACCTGGCCCGAGTCACCACCGAGGGGCACCGGGCCGCCGACGCCTTCTACGTGCGGACCGCCGAGGGCGAGCGGCTGGAGGGGGAGACCGCGCGGGGCGTGGTGGAGGCCATCACCGCCGCGCTCTCCCGCCCCGAGCGCTGACCTGATAGAAGGGGGACCCCATGGCGGTCGCGAACATCGTCGAGATCGATCCCGTCCACCCGCAGCCGCGCGTCCTGGATCGCGCCCTGTCGTCGCTCTCGGGCGGCGGCCTGGTGGCCTTCCCGACCGATACCTACTACGGCCTGGGCTGCGACCTCTTCGACAAGCGGGCCATCGAGCGGATTTATCTGTTGAAGCAGCTCCCGAAGACGCACGAGCTCTCCTTCATCTGCCAGGACCTGGCCGAGATCTCGCGCTACGCCCTGGTGGACAACGCCGCCTACCGGGTGCTGCGCCGCAAGGTGCCGGGCCCCTACACCTTCATCCTGCCGGCCACCCGCCTGGTGCCGGATCTGCTGCTGCGCCGGCAGAAGACGGTGGGCATCCGCATCCCCGACAGCCCCATCGCCCTGGAGCTGGTGAAGCGGCTCGGCCACCCCATCATCTCGACCTCGGCGGCCACGCCGGACGGCGAGGTGCTCATCGACGCCAAGGACATCAAGGAGCACCTGGGCCACGGCCTCGATCTCATCCTCGACGGCGGCTACAAGCCCAACGAGCCCTCCTCGGTGATCGACCTCTCCGGGCCCGAGCCGGTGGTCATCCGCGCCGGCAAGGGCGACGTGTCGGACCTGCTGGCCTGACGCCGGCGCGGGCCTGGACCGCGCGTCCCACGTCCAAAGTGGTGCGCCGCGCCGCGCGCGTCGCAGCGCCGTCTCCCGCCTGAACCGCCGCGGCGGGTGGGTGGGGGTGGTAGGCTCTCCCCCGGGGACGGGGGGTGTTCGCGCTTGGACCTCGACATGCTGCGCCGGCGGTTCCGGCACCTCGGCGTGCGGCGCACGCTCGCCGCCTACCTGGGGCGGGCGCTCTACCGACTCGGTGGCGTCACCGTCTACACCGTGATCTGCCTGGAGCCGGAGCGGGTGCGGACCGACCACGTGGACCGGCGCGGGCTGGAGGTCGCCGAGCTGGACGGCGACCGGCTCCGCGAGGCGGCCCGAGATCCGGCGCTGGGCCTGCCGGCGCCGCGGCTGGCCGAGGAGCTGGCCAAGGGCGACCGCTGCTACGGGGCCTTCGTGGACGGCGCGCTGGCCTGCTACACCTTCGTGGCCGAGCGGCCCACGGTGGTCCAGGGCGAGGTGGTCGTGACCTTCGACCCGGCCTGGGCGCTGACCCGCTGGACCTGGACCCGCCCGGACCGGCGCGGGCGCGGGCTCTACTCGGCAGTCAAGGCCAAGGCCCTCGCCGACGCGACGGGGCGGGGGAGGAAGGGGCTGCTCGGCATGGTGGCCGCCTACAACTTCGAGTCGCTCCACGCGGCGGCCCACCTCGGCTTCCGGCCGGTGGCCACCATGGTGGTGGGCGAGTGGCGGCGGCGCGCCCTGACCTGGTGCAGCCCGGCCTGCGCCACCTACGGCCTGGCGCTCTCCACCGATCCGGCGGGGGTGGCGGCGCGGCACGCGGCCTGACCGCCCGGAACTGGACGGCGCCCGCCCGGGCGATATCGTCCCGGGGTGTCGTCCCTCGACCCCGCCCTCGACCTCTTCCTCGACCACGTCCGCGTGGAGAAGGGGCTGGCCCAGAACTCGGTGGAGGCCTACGGCCGCGACCTGCGCCGCTACCTCGACCACCTCGAGCGGCTGGGCGTGGCCGACTGGGGCGCGGTGGGGCGGGCCGAGATCCAGGCCCACCTGGCGGAGCTGACCCGCCTCGGCCTCTCGCCACGTTCGCAGGCGCGGGCCCTCTCGGCCATCCGGGCGCTCCACAAGCTGCTGCTGGCCGAGCGGATCACCCCGGGCGACCCCGCCGACGAGATCGACTCGCCGCGCAAGGAGCGCAAGCTCCCGCAGCCGCTCTCACCGGAGGAGTGCGCCCTGGTGCTGGCGGCGCCCGACCCGAGGAAGCCGGCCGGGCGGCGCGACCGGGCCATGCTGGAGCTGCTCTACGCCACCGGCCTCCGCGTCTCGGAGCTGTGCGGGCTGCTCCTCAACGACGTGGACCTGGAGTCGCGGGTGCTGACGGCCCGAGGCAAGGGGTCGAAGGAGCGGCTGGTGCCCATCGGCGCGCCGGCCGCCGAGGCCGTGAAGGCCTACCTCTCCACCGCCCGGGAGGCGCTGCTCCACGGCCGGCGCTCCAAGGACCTCTTCGTCACGCCGCGGGGCGGGCGGCTGACCCGCCAGGGCTTCGCCAAGATCCTGGATCGCTGCGCCCGCCAGGTCGGGATCCGGCGGCGCATCTCCCCCCACAAGCTGCGCCACTCCTTCGCCACCCACCTGCTGGCCGGCGGCGCCGACCTCCGGGCGGTCCAGGCCATGCTGGGCCACGCCGACGTGTCCACGACCCAGATCTACACCCACGTGGACGCCACCCACGCCCGCCGGCTCTACGAGCGCTTCCACCCGAGGGCCTGAGGAGCGGAACCCCGCGACGCCACGGGGCTTCCCGGCCGGGATCCGCTCGTTGACCCCCGCGCGCGGCGCTGCTAAACCACGGTCCTTTCGAGAGGTCTTCCCTTTGGACAGCGTCGATTTCCTGTGGCGGCTGGCGTGGCTGCCGCTCTCCATTTTGTCCTTGTCGTTCCACGAGTTCGCCCACGCCTGGAGCGCGTGGAAGCTCGGGGACGACACGGCGGAGCGCATGGGGCGGCTCACGCTCAACCCCGTGTCCCACATCGACCTGCTCGGGACGGTCCTCCTGCCGCTCCTGGGCGTCCCCTTCGGCTGGGCCAAGCCGGTGCCGGTCAACCCCGCCCGCTTCCGGCGGGACGTCAGCATGGCCCGGGGCATGGCCATCACGGCGGCGGCGGGCCCGCTCTCCAACGTGCTGCTCGCCACCGTCTCGGCGGTGGCGCTGGGGCTGGCATTCCGCTTCGCGCCGGACGCGGTGAGCGACCGCTCGGCCGTGACCTTCTTCCTCATCAGCATGGTCCGGCTCAACGTCGGCCTGGCGATCTTCAACCTCCTCCCGCTGCCCCCGCTCGACGGGAGCCGCATCGTGGCCTGGCTGCTGCCGGCGCGGCTGCAGCAGGGGTGGCACGCGCTGGAGCAGCTGGCGCCGCTCATGCTCATCGCGATCTTCTGGGTGGGCGGCCGGATCGTCTCGGGCCCCATCTACTCCGTCTCCAACTTCCTGTTCTCCATCAGCCAGGCCCTGGCCACCTGAGAGGTCCCCGGATGTCCGCCAGCCCCCGCCCCATCGTCGTCTCCGGCATGCGCCCCACCGGGCGCCTCCACCTCGGCCACCTGCACGGCGCCCTCTCCAACTGGGTGAAGATGCAGGCCGAGAACGAGTGCTTCTTCTTCTCCGCCGACTGGCACGCCCTCACGACGAACTACCACCAGACCGAGGCCATCAAGACCGCCGAGCGCGAGATGTTCGTCGACTTCATCGCCGCCGGCATCGACCCGGAGCGGGCCACGCTCTTCGTGCAGAGCCAGGTCAAGGAGCACGCCGAGCTCTACCTGCTCCTCGGCATGATCACGCCGCTGGGCTGGCTGGAGCGCTCGCCCTCCTACAAGGAGGTGCGGGAGAACATCACCGACCGCGACCTCGCGCTCTACGGCTTCCTCGGCTACCCGGTGCTGATGACCGCCGACATCATCCTCTACAAGGCGACCCGCGTGCCGGTGGGGGCCGACCAGGTGGCGCACCTCGAGCTCTCCCGCGAGATCGTGCGGAAGTTCAACGGCCACTACGGGGACGTGTTCCCCGAGCCGAAGCCGATGCTCACCGAGGCCGCCAAGGTGGTCGGCACCGACGGCCGCAAGATGTCCAAGAGCTACGGCAACGCCATCGAGCTGGGCGAGCCGGCCGAGTCGACGCGCAAGAAGATCATGGGCGCGGTCACCGACCCGCAGCGCAAGCGGCGCCAGGACCCGGGCAACCCCGAGGTCTGCGGCATCTTCTACCTGCACCGCATCTACTCCGAGGCCGAGACGGTGGCCTGGGTCGACACCAACTGCCGCACCGCCGGCATCGGCTGCGTGGACTGCAAGAAGAAGCTCCTGGAGAAGCTGGAGCCGGACCAGGAGCGGATGCGCGAGAAGCGCGAGGCGCTGCTGGCCCGCCCCAAGGACCTCGACGACCTGGTGCAGCTCGGCAACCAGAAGGCGCGCGCCGTGGCCGGGGCCACCATGGCCCAGGTGCGGCACGCCATGAAGCTCGGCTAGCCGGGCCACGGGGCGGCGTACGGGACGCATGACCACCGAGCAGGACGAGCCGGGCGCCGCGGGCGCCCCGGGGCCCGAGGCCCCGCTCGGCGCACGCCCGGTGGACGCCTTCCGCATCTCGCTGCCGCCCTTCAAGGCCGGCGAGGCGCCCTTCGAGGGGCCGCTCGACCTCCTGCTGCACCTGGTGAAGGAGCACCAGGTGGACCTCTTCGACATCCCCATCGCGCGCATCACCGAGAG
>WBZM01003489.1_pt1 | contig 12275 bp, 11 predicted proteins | sample 5204271 | NCBI WGS metagenome assembly WBZM01 (sample SAMN12344346, study PRJNA552823) | activated sludge metagenome | biome: Activated sludge suspended growth; feature: Nitrification reactor; material: Wastewater; isolation source: activated sludge from nitrification reactor of wastewater...
AGTCGACGTGGTCGACGACCAGTCCGTCGTCGTCGAAGGTGAGCACGGTGGCCCCCGACAGCGTGATCGGCGTGCCCTCCTCGTCGAAGCACGCCCACCACTCGACCGCGGCACGGCCACCGGTGGTCATCGGCGGCCCGAACCGGCACCACACCTGGCTCTCCTCGGCGAAGGTCCGACTCACGTACGCGAGGGCACCACCCTGCTCGGGTTCGCGATGCGGGTGCGATCGGTACGAGGCGTCGGGACGGTACAGGGCGGCGATCGACGCGACGTCGCCCGCGGTCCACGAACGTTCCCAGGTGGTGGCCCAACGAGTCGCGGCGGTGAGGGTGTCCATGGCGCGAACCGTACGCGCGGGGTGCGCGACGCGACCCTGCGGCGGAGCGATGAGGCCCGCCGTCAGCGGACGAGGCTCAGTTGACCGAGACGGGCGTGACGGTGGGGAAGTGGCAGGCCACGAAGTGGCCCGGGCCGATCTCGCGCAGCTGCGGCTCCTCGGAGCGGCAGATGTCCTGGGCGGCCGGGCAGCGCGGGTTGAACCGGCACCCGGGCGGCGGCAGCACCGGCGACGGCGGCTCGCCCTCGATCGCGGTCTTGGTGACCGCGACCTCGGGATCGGGCACCGGGATCGAGTTGAGCAGCACCGAGGTGTAGTGGTGCGCCGGGCTCTCGTACAGCACGTCCGACGGGGCGACCTCGCACATCTTGCCGAGGTACATCACCGCGACCCGGTCGCTGATGTTCTTCACGACCGCGAGGTCGTGGGCGATGAAGATCAGCGTGAGCCCGTACTCCTGCTTCAGGTCCTCGAGCAGGTTGAGCACCTGCGCCTGCACGCTCACGTCGAGCGCGCTGACGGGTTCGTCGCAGATGATGAGCGACGGGTCGAGCACGAGCGACCGGGCGATCGAGATGCGCTGGCACTGGCCGCCGGAGAACTGGTGCGGCTGGCTCTCACCGGCGCGCACCGGATCGATGCCGACCTCTTCGAGGATCGAGTCGACCTTCGTCGAGCGTTCGGCCTCGGTGCCGCGCTTCCAGATGGTGAGCGGCTCCATGACGATCTGGCGGACCTTGCGTCGCGGGTTGAGCGACGAGATCGGGTCCTGGAAGATCATCTGCATCCGGGTGCGGGCCTCGCGCATCGGGTCGCCGGACAGCTGGGTGAGCTCGGTGCCCTCGAACACGACCGAGCCGCTCGTCGGGCGGGGGAGCTGCATGATCGCTCGTCCGGTCGTGCTCTTGCCGCAACCCGACTCGCCGACGAGCCCGAGCGTCTCGCCCTTGCGGACGTCGAAGCTGATGCCGCTGACCGCGTTGACCTTGAGGCCGGTGCGGCCGACGGGGAACTCGACGACGAGGTCCTCGACGCGCAGCAGCACGTCGGCGTCGTCGCGCAGGTGTGCCTTGCCGGTGCCGGCCATGTCAGTTGCCTCCTGCGGCCGCGAGGGCGCCGTGGTCGGCGCCGCGTGCGGCGATGCGCACCTTGGCCTCGTGGTAGGCCGGGCTGCCCACGGGGAACCAGCAGGCGTACAGGTGGTTCGGGTCCTCGGCGGTCGGCACCAGCGGTGGCTCCTCGTTGCGGCACTTGTCCTGGGTGTACGGGCAGCGCGGCGCGAACCGGCAGCCCTTCGGGGGGTTGACCAGATCGGGCGGGCGGCCGGCGATCGCGTTGAGCCGGGTGTGGCTGCGGTCCTCGAGCTTCGGGATGCTGTTGAGCAGGGCCTCGGTGTAGGGCATCTTCATGTTGGCGAAGAGGCCCTTGGTGCTGGCCTTCTCGACGAGCTTGCCGCCGTACATCACGGCGATCTCGTCGGTGTGGCCGGCCACCACGCCGAGGTCGTGGGTGACGAGCACGAGCGACATGTTGCGGTCGCGGCGCTGCTCGCCGAGCAGGTCGAGGATCTGCGCCTGCACCGTCACGTCGAGTGCGGTGGTGGGCTCGTCGGCGAAGAGCGCCGTCGGGCCGCAGGCCAGCGCGATCGCGATCATCACGCGTTGGCGCATGCCGCCGGACATCTCGTGCGGGTACTGCTCGAGCCGGCGCTTGGCCTCGGGGATGCGGACGTCCTGCAGCAGCCGCTCGGCGGTGGCCCAGGCGTTCTGCTTGGTCATGCCGAGGTGGATCATGAGCGGCTCGGCGATCTGCTTGCCGATCTTCATGACCGGGTTGAGCGAGGTCATCGGGTCCTGGAAGATCATCGCCATCTCCTTGCCCCAGACCGACCGCATCTCCTTGCGCGAGAGGTGACCGATCTCTCGCCCTTCGAACTTGATGCTGCCGCCGCGGACCGTGCCGCGAGGGGGGAGCAGGCCCATGATCGAGCGCGACAGGATCGTCTTGCCCGACCCGGACTCGCCCACGATGCCGAGGGCCTTGCCGCGCTCGAGGGTGAAGCTGACGCCGTCGACGGCACGCACGAGGCCGCGAGCGGTCTTGAAGTGCGTCGTGACGTCGGTGAGCTCGAGGAGCGGACCCTGGATGTCGCGTGCGGATGCTTGGATGAGGTCGCTCATACGCCAGCCTGCCGGATGTCGAAGCGACGGCTCAGCCGGTCGCCGATGATGTTGAACGAGAGCACGGTGAGGAACAGCATGAGACAGGGGAAGATCGTCGCCCACCAGGCGGTGTCGATCTTGTTGCGGTTCTCGTCGATGAGCTTGCCCCAGGTGGGTGTGCCCACCTCGACGCCGAGTCCGAGGAAGGCGAGTGCGCCTTCGGCGGCGATGAGGATCGAGAGACCGGTGAAGGCCACCGTGAGGATCGCCGGGATCAGGTTCGGCAGGATCTCACGGAACATCACGCGGCCCGGCTTGGCGCCGAGGCTGCGTGCGGCGAGCACGAATTCGCGTTCTCGCAGCGACAGCGTCTGCGCTCGCACGATGCGCGTGAGCGGTGCGGTGGCGAGGATGCCGAGGGTGAACACGATCTGCCACTTGCGGCTCAGCCAGCCGAGCCACGACTGATCCTCGGCGTAGTCGGAGAGCCGGTTGACGAGGATGATCGCGAGCAGCAGCGCCGGCAGGGCGAGGAGGCTGTCGGTCACGATCATCACGATCCGGTCGACCCAACCGCGGAAGTAGCCGGCGATCACCCCGAGGGTGCCGCCGACGAGGATCCCGAAGATCGTCGCGAAGACGCCGACCTGCAGCGAGGTGCGGGCTCCGTAGATGGTCTTCGAGAACACGTCGTTGCTCACGCCGTCGGTGCCGAACCACGCCGTCCAGCCGGGACCCCAGTTGTAGCGGCCGACACGGCCGTTGGCGCCGGGGATCTTGGCGTCGGGGTACGGGATGAACGACAGGTAGTCGGCGAAGATCGCCATCAGCGTCAGTGCGGCGAGGAAGGCGACCGCGAACGTGATGCCGAGGCCCGGCCACTTGAGCGAGCGCTTCTTCGGCGGCGGCGTGGGCTCGGCCGGCGGGGTGGCGCTCGGCTCGGTGGTCGCGGCGGTGGTGTCGATGGTGCTGGTCATGGTCTGGTTCCCCTGCCCCTCAGGCCAGTGCCCGTGCGTGGCGGATGCGCGGATCGAGCACGCCGTACATCAGGTCGACGATCAGGTTCACGATGACGACGCTGCCGACGAGGATCGCCGAGGCACTCTGCACCGTGAACAGGTCCTTGCTCAAGATGGCGGTGACGAGCATCGTGCCCATCCCGTCGAGGTCGAAGAAGGTCTCGGCGACGATCGCGCCGCCGACGATGCCGCCGATCTGCAGGCCCACGCTGGTGAGCAGCGAGAACAGCGAGTTGCGCAGGGCGTGCACCCAGAGCACCCGGGCAGGCGACACGCCCTTGGCGCTCGCCAGGGTGACGAAGTCGGCCTGCAGGGTCATCACCATGTCGCCGCGCAACAGGCGGGCGAACACCGCCGCGATCGGCAGCGTGAGCACGAGCGTGGGGACGAAGAAGTTCTTGAAGTGCTCACCGAGGTCCTGCCACGGGTACACCTTGTCGCCGATACGGGGGAACCAGCCACCGATGGTGACCTGGTAGTCGCTCAGCGGGCCCGGCAGGCCGATGGTGTTCTCCTTGATGAGCAGGATGGTGAGGATCGGCGCGAGCACGATGGCCGGCGCCGAGACGAAGGCGAACGAGAGGCCGCTGCCGATCTTGTCGACGAGGCCGTCACGCTTGTAGGCCTGGCGGACGGCGAGCGGCACGGCGAGGACGAGGCCCCAGAAGATGGCGTAGAAGCCGAGCAGCAGCGTGGTCATCACGCGGGTCTTGACGAGCGACGACACCGGCAGCGAGTTGGGCACGCTGAAACCCATGTCGCCGGTGACCATGCCCTTCAGCCAGAAGAAGTACTGGGTGAAGTAGTTGCTGTCGAGGCGGTACTTGGCGGTGGTCGCGTCGATCAGGGTCTGGTCGGCGGTGCCGCCGAGCAGGGTGCGGGCGGGATCGCCCGGTGCGTTCAGGCCGAGTCGCATCAGGATCATCACCGCGAAGGTGACGATGAAGAAGACGATGGCGAACTGACCGAGTTTCTGCAGGGCGTAACGCACGCGTGTTTCCTCGTGAGCAGGTGGTGGTCGGACGGGAGTCGCAGACCGGGGAGCGAGCAGCGCGCCGCTCCGCCGTGTCAGGTCGTGTGGGGAACCGGCTGCGCCGGGCGGCGCACCTCGAAGGGCACGCCACCCGGCGATGTCGAAGGATGGATCAGGCCTCGGGGTCGATCCACATGGCGTGCATGTAGAACTGGCCCGAGAAGCCGGCGCCGTCACGCGCCTTCGTGCCCTCAGGGAGGACCCATTCGCCCAGGCCTTGTACGGCAGGGCTGTGCGGGGTCCCCCAGATGGTCCACGAGCCGGGAAGCTGGAAGCACTGCTCCGCCATGCGTCGATTCACGTTCTCCGCATACTCGCGACGCTTGTCCGGATCCTGCTCTCCTCGAGCGAGCTCGAGGTTCTCGTCGACGACAGGGTCGCGCAGACGCCCGAAGTTCAACGACAACTCTCCCTCAGGACGAGCGCCCGACGAATGCCACCAGAAGTACTGGTTGTCCACCACGGTGCCAGCATGGTTGCGCCAGCCGTACATGAAGAACTCGGGGTCTCCGAACAGCGCCTTGGTGATGGACTGGTCTTGTGGAACCTGGATGATCTCGACATCGACACCGATCTCCGACCAGTATCCCTGCAACATCTCCGCGGTCTGCGCGTTGATCGCCGACACGGTGGTGCCGTACTTCAGACCTGTGACGGGTCCGACCTCGGCCTCGTACTCCTCGATCAGCGCCCGGGCGCCCTCGACGTCCTGAGCGGTGTCCAGCCCGTTGTCCTCGAGGTATCCCTCCTGGCCGGGCGAGAAGAGGCCGTTCGCCACCTGGAGGATGCCGTTTGCCGTGAGATCGATCATCTCTTGACGATCAATCGCCTTGAACAGCGCGCAGCGGACGCGCTGATCCTGCAGTGGGCTGGCCTTTTCGAGGTTCAGGAGAATGAAGTTCGTCTCCGTGAACGTGTCCTGCTCCTGCATCGGGAACTCGTCGGGCACCTCGCGGAACTCGCTGATGACGGCAGCGGAGGACGTGGAGAAGATGTCGATGTCTCCGGCCTCGAGCGCCTCCGCAGCGGTCTCACTGTCCTCGATGACTCGGAACTCGATGCCGTCCAGGTAGGGCAACTGGTTACCAGCCTGGTCCGTCATCCAATAGTCGGGATTGCGCTTCACGACGAGCTTGTCCCTCGGGGCGTAACTCTCGACGATGAACGGTCCGCTGCCGACTGCCATGATCGGGTCGCCCGTGCCGTCCTTCACGGCCTGCAACCACGTGGGCGATGCGATCAGCCCGAGTTGACCACCGAGAGTCGCCGGCAGGTTCGGCCAGGGGCGGGGCTGGCTGAGGTCGCCTCCCTTGCCCGTCTTGATCGTGAAGGTGTACTCACCGGTCGCCTCGATCGCGAACGTTCCGTCCGGATTGCGGCCGTAGTCGGTGATGGCATTCGAGATCAACAGGCCCGCACCCGCTTCTTGCAGGTTGTACACCACCGCTTCGGCGTTGAGGGGGGTGCCGTCGTGGAAGGTGATCCCCTCGCGCAACGTGAACTCGAACTCGGTGAAGTCGTCGTTGTTCGTCCAACTCTCGACGAGCACGCCTTTCACCTCGAGATTCTCGTCGAGCGTCACGAGCGTGTCGTAGAACGTGCGTGCGCGCTGCTGGCAGTACGAGTCGCACTGCATGGCACCAGGTGTCCATGGATTAGCGACTTCGGCTTCTCCCGAGACGCGCAGGATGCCGCCGTACTGAGGTTCCTTGGCCGGTTCGGCGGGCTCGGTTTGGTCCGTGGTCGCCGCCGTGGTCTCGGTGGTGTCGCCGCCCCCGTCGGTCGCCGTGGTGGTCTCCGGTGCGGCGTCCGTCGCGTCCGTGGACTCCTCGGTCGAGTCCGGCTCGGCGGTGGTCTCGTCGTCTTTCTTGCTGCACGCACCTGCCACCAGCCCGATCGAGACGAGCGCTGCTGCGAACAGCGTTCCCGATCGGCGGCGGGTTGAACGGTGTGGTGTCACCCTGGTCCCCCTTCGTGTGGATTCATGTCCGGCAATCGACGTAACGGCGTCAGGTTGTGACCCCCATCACATGCCGGTGCGCTCACCTTAGCCATTCGACTCGGTCTGTCAATGATCGTGAGCAAGTGCTCGCAGATAGGGTCTCCGACGTGCCGCCACTGCGTCCCGATCACCTCGAGCGGCCGCATCCCGTGCGGCTCGCGACGACGCACCTGCGCTTCCGCGAGGTGATGGATCGCCACCGCGAGGCCGTGGCGGCGGGAAGCCCCACGTACCGCGACCCGGCGAGCGGCTACCAGGTGTTCACCGCCGCGTACCTGGCGCAGCGGGGCACCTGCTGCGACACCGGGTGCCGGCACTGCCCGTACGTCGGCGCCTGCGAGTGACCCGGGGCGCGCCGGCCGCAGGGGTAGCGTCCGCGGCATGGCCGGCACGCACGCACACCTCGACGACCTGATCGACGACCTCCGGGTCGGCCCACGCGACGACGTCGACCTGCGGAAACGGCCCACCGACCTGGACTTCGGGATGGACAAGGAGGCGGCGCTCGCGCGGCTGGCCGAGACCCGCTCGCGCATCGACGTGCTGCAGCAGCGCCTCTACGCCGAGGGCACCCGCAGCGTGTTGCTCGTGGTGCAGGCGATGGACGCGGCCGGCAAGGACGGCACGATCCGCAACGTGCTGACCGGGCTCAACCCGGCGGGCATCCACGTCACGAGCTTCAAGGCGCCGGGCGGTCCCGAGGCCCAGCACGACTACCTGTGGCGGGTCCACCAGGCCGCGCCCCGGCGGGGCGACATCGCGGTGTTCAACCGCAGCCACTACGAGGACGTGCTCGTCGTGCGGGTGAAGAACTTCGTCCCCGAACCGGTCTGGCGCCGGCGCTACGAGCACATCCGCCACTTCGAGCAGCTGCTCACCGACGAGGGCACCGCGGTGGTGAAGGTGTTCCTCCACGTGTCGAAGGACGAACAGGCGCGCCGGTTCCAGGAGCGGCTCGACGACCCGGAGAAGCGCTGGAAGTTCCGCGCCGGGGACCTCGACGACCGGGCCCTGTGGGACGACTTCCAGGCCGCGTACGCCGAGGCGATCGCCGAGACCTCCACGAAGGACTGCCCGTGGTACGTGGTGCCCGCCGACAGCAACTCGCGCCGCAACATGGCCGTGGGGGAGATCCTGCGGCGCACCCTCGAGCGGCTCGACCCGGCCTTCCCCGACCCCGAGGAGGGCCTCGAGGGTGTGAAGGTCGTGTGAACGGGCGCCGACCATCCTGCCGGTCGGCGTTTGACGAATTGTAAAGTCGCGCCGATGTCCGTCTCCGTCGTCCACAGCCTCGACGAGGCGCTCGCCCTGCTCGCGGCCGATCCGTCGGCCACCGTGCTGGCGGGCGGCACCGACGTCGTGGTCGAGCTCAACATGGGGCACCGACGCACCCACTCGGTGGTGTGCGTCAACCGGGTGCGCGAGCTGCGCTCGTGGCGTCACGACCCCACCACCGATCTGCTGCGGATCGGCGCCGCGATCACGTGGGCCGAGATCGCCGACGCCCCGCTCGCCGACTTCGCCCCCGCGCTGGCGCAGGCGGCGCGCACGGTCGGTTCGCCGCAGATCCGCCACGCCGGCACGATCGGCGGCAACGTCGGCACCGCGTCGCCGGCGGGCGACGGACTGCCCGTGCTCGCGGCGCTCGACGCAGTGGTGCACCTCGCCTCGGCCGACGGCGAGCGCGACGTGCCCTTCGCCGACTACGCCACCGGTCCGAAACGCACGGTGCGCCGTCCGGGCGAGCTCATCACGGCGGTCAGCGTCCCGGTGCTCAGCGGCTTCCAGGGATATGCGAAGGTCGGCGTGCGCAACGCCATGGTGATCGCCACGGCGAGCGCCTGCCTCGCCGTCGACACCACCACCCACTCGGTCCGCCTCGCGCTCGGCTCGGTCGGCCCCGTGATCCTGCGGGCGCCCGAGGCCGAGCGGATCGCCGCCGAGGCCGCCGACTTCGAGGCCGGCACGATCGGCGTCGACGCGATCGCCGCGTTCGGTGCAGCCGCCGAGGCCGCGGCACGCCCGATCGACGACCACCGTTCCAGCGCCGCGTACCGCCGGCACGCGATCGGCGTGCTCGCCCGCCGCCTGCTCACCCGTGCGTTCCCGGGAGGACCCTCATGAGCGACGCCCCCGCCTCGCCGATCGGCGCCAACCTCGTCTACACGTTGCACGTCAACGGCGCCGACCACGAGGTGCGCGACGCCTGGGTCGGCGAGCACCTGCTGTACGTCCTGCGCGAACGGCTGGGCCTGATGGGCTCGAAGGGTGCGTGCGAACAAGGCGAGTGCGGCAGCTGCAGCGTGCTGGTCGACGACCAGTTGGTGTGCGGCTGCCTCGTCCTCGCCGCATCCGCGGTCGGGCAACGCATCGTCACGATCGAGGGCGTCGCCCCGGTGGGCGCGCCGAGCGACGTGCAGCAGGCCTTCGTCGACGCCGGAGCCGTCCAGTGCGGGTTCTGCACGCCGGGGCTGATCATGGCCACGCACGCCCTGCTCGAGCGCTCGCCCGAGCCGAGCGAGTACGAGATCCGCGAAGAGCTGTCGGGCAACGTGTGCCGTTGCACCGGCTACGGACGGATCATCGACGCCGTGCAGCGCGTGTCCGTCGCCCGCCGCGACGGAGGTGCGGCATGAGCACCACCGAGGTCACCAGCGCACCGGTGACGGGCCGGCTCGGCCAGAGCCCGACCCGACCCGACGGCGTCGCGAAGGTGCAGGGCACCTTCGCGTTCTCCGGCGACCTGTCGGCCGACGGGTTCCTGTGGGGTGCCACGCTGCGCTCGCCGCACCCCTACGCCCGCATCGTGTCGATCGACCTGTCGGGTGCGTGGGCGATCGACGGGGTCGAGGCCGTCGTCACGGCCGACGACGTGCCGGGCAAGCCCACCTACGGTCTCATCGACCAGGACCAGCCGGTGTTCGCGAGCGAGTACGTGCGCTACGTCGGCGAGCCGGTGGCCGCGGTGGCGGCCGACCACCCCGAGACGTGCCGTCGTGCCCTGGCCGCGATCGTGGTCGAGTACGAGGTGCTCGAGCCGCTCACCGACCCCGAGCGTTCACTCGATCCGTCGGTCGCGCCGATCCACCCGAAGGGCAACGTCTTCCGACACCAGCGCATCGTGTGCGGCGATCCCGACCTGGTGGGCGACGTCGTGGTCGAGGGCCACTACGAGATCGGGATGCAGGACCAGGCCTTCCTCGGCCTCGAGGCGGCGCTCGCGATCCCCGATCCCGGTGGCGCCGGCGTCGAGCTGTACGTCGCCACCCAGTGGCTGCACGAGGATCGTCACCAGATCGCGGCGTGCCTGGCGCTCGAGGACGAGCAGGTGCGGCTCACCCTCGGCGGCGTGGGCGGTGCGTTCGGCGCCCGCGAGGACATCAGCCTGCAGGTGCACACGTGCCTGCTCGCGCTGCGCACCGGCCGTCCCGTCCGCATCGCCTACAGCCGCGAGGAGAGCTTCCTCGGTCACGTCCACCGCCACCCCGCCCGCATCTGGATGCGCCACCACGCCACCGCCGACGGCACGTTGCTGAAGGTCGAGGCACGCATCGTGATGGACGGGGGCGCGTACGCGTCGACGTCGTCCGCGGTGCTCATCAACGCCGTCACCCACATGCAGGGCCCGTACCGGTGCGAGCACGCCGTCGTCGACGGCTGGGCGGTGCGCACCAACAACCTGCCGTGCGGCGCGATGCGCGGCTTCGGCGTGGTGCAGGCGTGCTTCGCGCACGAGGGCCAGATGGACAAGCTGGCCGCGGCGTGCGGGCTCGACCCGGTCGAGATCCGGCTGCGCAACGCGATGCAGACCGGCGACAAGCTCATCACCGGTCAGGTGATCGAGAACGTCGCGCCGGTGCGCGAGTGCATCCTCGAGACCGCGGCGTTGCCGCTGCCCGACGAGCCGATCGGCGGGCACGACGGCGACCCGATGCGCCTGCCGGGTGGCGCCGGCCTCACCGCCGACGCGAGCCACGTCCGCCGCGGCATCGGCTGGGGTGTGGCGATCAAGAACCTCATGTACAGCGAGGGCTTCGACGACTTCTCGACCGCGCGGGTCACGTTGCGCGACGGCGTCGCCTCGCTGAAGTTCGCCACGTCCGAGGTGGGGCAGGGCTTCGTCACGCTCGCCGGTCAGATCGCCCGCAGCGTGCTCGGCGTCGACGAGGTCGTCCTCGAGCCGATCGACACCACGGTCGGCTCGGCGGGCTCCACCTCGGCCTCGCGCCAGACGTGGATGAGCGGCGGCGCCGTCGACGGTGCGTGCCGGCTGGTGCGCGAGCAGCTGTTCGCGCACGTGGGGGAGCGGTACGGCATCGACCCGTTGCGCCTGGCGATCGACGGTCGCGACGTGATCGACACGATGGGCGACCTCCGCGTGCCGGTCACCGTGGCCACGGCGGGTCGGGTGTTCGAGGACACCTTCGAGCACCACCACCGGCCGACCGAGGAGCTCGACGAGCACGGGCAGGGCAACTGCCACACGGCGTTCGCGTTCGTGGCGCACCGCGCGGTGGTCGACGTCGATCCCGAGCTCGGTCTCGTGAAGGTGGTGCAGATCGCCACGGCCCAGGACGTCGGTCGTGCGCTCAATCCGCTCAGCGTGATCGGGCAGATCGAGGGCGGCATCGCCCAGGGCATCGGGCTGGCCGTGATGGAGGAGATCATCCAGGTCGACGGTCGGGTGCGCAACGCGAACTTCACCGACTACCTGCTGCCCACGATGCTCGACATGCCCGACGTGGTCGCGACGCTGATCGAGCAGCCCGACCCGATGGCGCCGCTCGGTGCGAAGGGCGTCGGCGAACCGCCCTGCATCTCGGCCACGCCGGCCGTGGTGGCGGCCATCCGCGACGCGATCGGCAAGGACCTCACCCGCACGCCGGTGCGGCCGAGCGACATCGTCTTCTGACGGCTCGCCCGGACGTCGGGGCTTTCCTCGCCGACAGGACCCATCGTCTAGTTTGGGCCTCTCAGCCCCCGTCCCCATCCACGCCCGTCGAAAGCGAGTGAGCTGCCGTGTCCTCCGAACGCGAGATCATGTCCTGGGAGATCTTCGGTACCGCCTCCCGTGAGCTGGCACAGCAGGTCGCCGACGACTACGAGCCCGACATGATCCTCTCGATCGCCCGTGGCGGTCTGCTGATCGGTGGTGCCCTCGGCTACGCGCTCAGCGTGAAGAACGTCTACACGATGAACGTCGAGTTCTACACGGGGGTCGACGAACGGCTCGAGGTGCCCCGCATCCTGCCGCCGGCGCCCGACTTCGTCGATGCGAGCCACTTCAAGATCCTGATCGCCGACGACGTCGCCGACACCGGCCACACGCTGCGCAGCGTGCTCGACTTCTGCGAGGGCAAGGTGTCCGAGGTGCGCACCGCGTGCCTCTACGAGAAGAGCCACTCGGTCGTGAAGTGCGACTACGTGTGGAAGAAGACCGACCTGTGGATCAACTTCCCGTGGAGCGACAAGGACCCGGTCGCGAAGCGCGACTGGAGCGTCAAGGACGCGTGATCAGCCGCCCGGCTGGAGCCGGGCGAGCAGCCGGCCGCGAGGCACCACGCCGAGCAGCCGGCCCTCACGCCACACGGTGACGATCGGTGCCATCGGGTCGATGCGTGGCAGCACGTCCGACAGGTCCTCGTCGAGGTCGGCCTTCGCCACACGCGACATCGGCACCATCAGCTGCGCGAGCGCCACGTGCGGTCGCCGGAGTTCG
>WBZM01003490.1_pt1 | contig 12275 bp, 7 predicted proteins | sample 5204271 | NCBI WGS metagenome assembly WBZM01 (sample SAMN12344346, study PRJNA552823) | activated sludge metagenome | biome: Activated sludge suspended growth; feature: Nitrification reactor; material: Wastewater; isolation source: activated sludge from nitrification reactor of wastewater treatment...
CGTTGGCCGGGATCAATTCCGTCTCCGGGCCAGGCATGCTTGATTACGTGCTGACCTTCAGCTTGCCGAAACTGGTCTACGACGACGACCTCTGTGGGCAGGCGCTGCACTTCGTGCGCGAGATACAGCCCGTGGATGACTTGCCGACCCTGGATTTGGCGCGCGAGGTCATGGCCGAACAGCATCTAATCACGGCCGCGCACACGATGACCCATTGGCCGCAAGAGCTTCACATGCCCTCGACCGTCACCGACCGCGAAAACCGCGAAAATTGGGCCAAGGCGGGTGGCCACGACCTGCTCCAGCGTGCGACCATTGAAGTCGAACGCCGGCTGGCGGCTTATGAACAATTGGAGACCGATCCGGCGATCGTGGCCGAAATGCAGCGCATCATCACAGCGGGCATGAGCGCACCGGCGCCGCTGCCGGAGGTGCCTGTCACGCGCCACCGGGGAGCCGATGCCGGCGAGGAAGGCGATCGCCGTCGCCGTCGGAGGTTCGCCCGGTGAACGCCGACCCGGTCGCCGGTACACAAACGATTCGCCGTGCGGTGGCAATGCTCGAAGCCTTCACCGACGAGCGGTCGTCCTGGAGCGTCAGCGAACTGGCCGAGCGTGTCGGGCTGAACCGGACGACAACCTATCGACTTCTCTCGGCGCTCGAAAATGCCGAATACGTGTACCGCGACCCGAGCAACGAAAGCTATCGACTTGGCTCGGGCCTGATCGCCCTGGGCGGCCGCGCCCAGCGGGCCAACTCGGTCAGATCGGTCGCTCTGCCCGAACTGGAAGTCCTGGCCTCCGAAACAGGCGAAACGGCCACCCTGGAGATTCTGCACGGTGACAACGTTGTCATCATTGAAGAGATCCCCGGCGAGTTCGTGACCAGCGGCAGCCAGCACATCGGCAGCCGCTGGCCGGCATATGCCACATCGACCGGCAAAGCCATACTAGCCACCTTGCCGCCCCGAGAATTAACCACCATCCTGAAACAACAACCGCTCTCTCCCCTGACCGAAAAAACGATTACTTCGGTTGACGAACTGCGGACCTGCCTGGCCGAGGTTCGGCGCGCCGGTTACGCAGTGGCGGCCGAAGAGCTGGAACTGGGATTTATCGCTGTCGGCGCGCCGGTTCTGGATGCGGCCGGGCGTGCCGTGGCCGCCATCAGCCTGGGCGGCACGCTCACGCGCCTGACCGGCGAGCGAATCCCGCAAGTCGGCGCGAACGTTCGCGCCGCCGCCAGGCGCATCTCCCACCGCTTAGGATACCGAGGGTGAAGCCCTTGATCAACGACTGGTCTTTTGATTCCGGAGGAAATTTATGCCATTACCGACACCCTTCCACACGCGGACGTCGGCCGCCTGCGACAGCTTCGAATGGCGCAACTGGTCCGGCTATCTCTCAGCGGGCATCTATGAGATGTCCCACGACCGGGAATATTATGCCATTCGCAACAGCGCGGCGCTGATCGACGTCTCGCCTCTCTATAAGTACGAGGTTATCGGCCCCGACGCTGCCCGGCTGGTCGACCGCGTCATCACGCGTGACGTGACGAAACAGCGCGTCGGGCAGGTATACTATACGCCCTGGTGCGACACTCAGGGCAAGGTGATCGACGACGGCACCGTCTCGCGGCTGGATACAAACCACTTTCGTATCACCTCGGCCGACCCCAACGGCCGCTGGTTCCAGGATGTCGGCTACGGGCTTAATGCGACAGTGACGAACGTGACCGATGATCTGGCCGCGCTGGCGATTCAGGGGCCACGCAGCCGGGCTATCCTGGAAGGGGTGGTGAGTGGGATAGATTTCGATCAACTGAAATACTTTTATCTGTCGCACGGGACGGTCGACGACTTCCCCATCACTGTCACCCGCACCGGTTACACCGGCGATCTGGGTTATGAGCTGTGGGTGCGACCGGAACATGCCGAACGTCTGTGGGATTGCCTCATCGACCGCGGGGCCGGACACGGTATTCTGCCGGCGGGCATCGTCGCCCTCGACATCGCCCGCGTCGAAGCCGGGTTGATCATGATCGCCGTCGATTACGTCTCCAGCCACCATGCTGTCATCGAGAGCCAGAAGTCATCGCCTTATGAGATCGGGTTAGGTTGGGCTATTTCGCCGAACAAGGGAGATTTCATCGGCCGCCGCGCCTTGATGGCCGAGCGTCAAAATGGATCGGTGTGGGGCTTCGTGGGCGTGCAATACGATTGGACCGCGTTGGAGCGGTTGTTTGCCGAAGAGGATTTGCCGCCGCGCGTCGCCGGGCGGGCCTCAAGGTCGGCCGTGCCAGTTTACGAGTCGGGCAACCCCAGCCGTCATATTGGCCAGATCACCAGCCATACCTTCGCACCCATCCTGAAGCAATACGTTGGCATCGGCACACTGCTAAACCCGCACGCGAAACTCGGCAATCAAGTCGATGTCGAGGTGACCGTCGAGTTCAAACGCAAACTTTGTCCAGCCACCATTATACCCACACCGTTCTTTGATCCAGCGCGGAAGAAGGCATAAAGAGGCGGGGGAGTCGGGGAGTATTACAACACTCTCGCGGTCCAATTCTCCCGCCTCCCGAAGGAGAAGAAAGTCTATGAATAACAACCATTACGACGCGATCGTCATCGGCGGTGGGCACAACGGTCTTGTCGCCGCGGCCTATCTGGCGCGAGCAGGCAAGAAGACGCTGGTACTGGAGAAACGCTATCTTGTCGGCGGCGCGTCCGTCACCGAGGAAATCTTTCCCGGCTTCAAGTTCACGGTTTTCTCCTACGTGGTCAGCCTCTTCCGGCCGGAGATCATCCGCGAACTTAACCTGCCGACCCATGGGCTGACGATCTTGCCGTTGGAGAGCACGTTGACGCCTACCTACGATGGTCGTGACTATCTCTATCGCGACGGTGACCATTATCAGACATTGCGCAACGTCGCCCGATTCTCCCAACGCGACGCCGATGCCTACGACGAGTACGCCCGCTACATGTACTTCATGGCCAAAGCCGTGCGCTACATTCTGGGCATCATTCCGCCCGATCCGACATCACTCAATCCCAAGGATATGATGGGACTGCTCGATATGGCCCGCCACTTCCTCGGCCTCAGCCAGGATCAACTTTACGTGCTGGCTAAGCTGATGACCATGAGCGCGGCCGATTTCGTGGAACAGTGGTTCGAATCGGAACCGCTGAAGGCGACGCTCTCGGCCAGCGGCATCATCGGCACGTTTCTCGGCCCGCGGTCGCCGGGCACGGCCTACGTGTTGCTCCACCACTACATGGGCGAGATCGACGGCGCCTATCGCGCCTGGGGCTTTCACAAGGGCGGCACAGGCGGCTTGGCCCAGGTGCTGGCCCGCGCCGCCGAGGCGCAAGGGGCCGAAGTCCGCTGCAATGCCGGCGTGGCCAGATTACTGCTCAAGAACGGCCGCGCGTCCGGTGTGGTTCTGGAAAACGGCGATGAGATTCATGCCCCGCTCGTGCTCTCCAGCCTCGATCCCAAGCAGACGTTTCTCAACTTGGTCGAACCGGGCAATTTGCCTGATGATCTGGTGGGGGCCGTGCGCCGTTTCCAGACTCTTGGCTCTTCGGGCAAGGTCAACCTGGCTCTTGACCGCGCGCCGGAACTAAGGGCCTGGCCGGGAGTCGGTCGCCATCTGGCCGGGGCGATCTCGATGAGCCCCAACCTGGACTATATCGAGCGCGCCTACGACGACGCCAAGTACGGCAATTTTTCACGCGAGCCATACGTCGACGTCATCATCCCCTCCATGATCGACCCCGATATGGCTCCGCCCGGCAAGCACGTCATGTCGTGTTTCGTCCAATACGCGCCCTACAAGCTGGCCGATGGCGAGTGGACGGAAGCCAAGCGCGAGGCATTCGGCGACGCGGTCGTCAACGTGCTGGAGCGCGCTTTTCCAGACATCAAAGACATCATTCTGCATCGCCAGGTGCTGACCCCCCTCGACGTGGAGCGCATGACCGGCATCACCGAGGGCAACATTTTCCATGGCGAGTTGAACCTGTCGCAACTCTTCTTCCTGCGCCCGGCGGCCGGCTATGCCAAATATCGCACGCCCATCAAGGGCTACTACCAGTGCGGCTCCGGCACCCATCCCGGCGGCGGCATCATGGGCGCGCCGGGCCGGTTGGGAGCGCTCGAAGCGCTTAAGGACGTGGGGTAGAAAGGGCGATGAGATGGCGTGAACGGGATCAGGGCGACTGATTGGCCTGGAACGCGCGATCACCCGACTCCTTCACAAAGGACATAATAATCAATGACAAATAACTATGACGTAATCGTTATCGGCGCCGGCCACAATGGGTTGGTCGCGGCGGCAACGCTGGCGGCTTCCGGCAAACGGGTGCTTGTCGTGGAAAAACGGGACGTACTAGGCGGCGCGGCGGCAACTGAAGAGCTATTCGCCGGCTATCACTTGAATACGGGTGCCACGGACGCGGCCCTGTTCCAGGATGAAATCATTCAAAAACTTGACCTGGCGCGCCACGGCTTGAAATTTCATGAAAGCCCGGCGTTGTTATTCGCGCCCCAACCTGACGGCCGCGCGCTGACCATCTGGCGCGACGAAGCGCAGACGGTGGCCGAGATAGCCAAATTCAGTTCGCGGGACGCAGCCCAGTGGCCCGCCTTCCGGGCGCAGGTCGAGCGCTTCGCCGCCATGCTGCGCGGCATGTTGCTTTTGACCCCGCCTGATCTGGGCAGCTTGCACCGGGGAGATCTCATGTCGTGGGCGCCACTGGCGCTCCGGCTGCGGCGGCAGGGTGGCGACGACATGATGGAGTTGTTCCGCGTCCTGCCGATGGCTGTTCAGGGCTATCTGGATGAGTGGTTCGAAAGCGACGCGCTAAAAGGGGCGCTGGGCGGTTCGGCTGTCATCGGTGCGGCGCTCGGCCCACGTAGCGCAGGTACGAACCTGATGTTCTTCTACCAGAACCTGGGCGGGCTATTGGCCCACCGCTTTGTTGTCGGGGGAATCGGACAGTTAGCAGCGGCCCTGGCGGCTGCGGCCAAGGCCGGTGGCGCCACAATCCTGACCGGCGTTGGCGTTGAGCGGGTCCTGATCGAGGGCGACCTGGAGCCGGCGGCCATCGGCGTCCAACTGGAAAACGGGGAGAAGATTCGCGCCGCGGCCGTCCTGTCCAACGCCGATGCCCGACGCACGCTCTTCGATCAGGTCGGTCCGCAACACCTGCAACCGGAGGTCATGCGGCACGTCCGCAACATCGTCTATCGCGGCACGACAGCCAGGCTCAACCTGGTCCTGAACGGACTGCCGGCCTTTGTCGGGCAAGTGAATGCGGCCCAACTAGGCGGCCGTATCCGCCTCAGCCCCAGCCTCGACTATCTGGAGAAAGCGTATGACGCGTCGAAGTACGGTCGCTACTCGGAGCAACCTTATCTTGAGTTGTTTATCCCGACGATTCATGACCGGTCGCTCGTAGCCAATCAAGGTTCCGATCACCACATCCTGACCGCGACGATCCAATACGCTCCTTATGCGTTGCGAGCCGGGGACTGGTCTGAAATGGAAGGGGCTTTTACCGAGTTGGTCATGACAACGCTGGAATCCATCGCCCCCGGCATCAGCCGGCAGGTCATCCATAGCGCCATGGCCACACCGGCCAAACTGGAGCGTGAATACAGCCTGACAGAAGGCAGCATTTACCACGGCCAAATGGGACTGGACCAAATGCTGGTCATGCGCCCCATCCCTGAATGGAGCCGCTACGAAACACCAGTCAAGAACCTTTACCTGTGCGGCGCAGGAGCCCACCCCGGCGGCGGGGTCACGGGTGCTCCCGGCTATAACGCCGCCCGAACTCTTCTCGGTCGCTGATTGTAAAAAATGGACAGGGGTGGGCGGCTCGTCGGGGCCGCCCATCGCTAAAAATCAGTCCATTTTACTTACTATCTACTGACTTACGTCACTATCCAACATTGGCCAACAACAAGCATAATACTAGGGGGTTTTCGGGTCGGGAACTCTTGTACGGGTGTGCCTCGGCATAAGCAGCTATCTGCACCGAGCAATGTCGATCACCACGCAAGGTGACAAAAAGGGTTATCCATCGGATGTCGGTCGAGCAGATCTCATTCGAAAAGGCTTATATGTCCGAAGCATCGAGCTTGCTGCGAACCAAGCTCTTCATGCCGCCCTCACATGCAAAGGTCATTGACCGCACCGCTCTCATCGAACGGTTGAATCGTCTGGGGTGGGCAAAGCTCGTCCTTATCTGCGCGCCGGCCGGATTTGGAAAGACCACCTTGGTCGCCAACTGGTTGGGCGGTTTGCGCGCCCGGACGGGTGACTTCCGGTCCGCCTGGCTTTCCCTGGAAGAAGCAGATAACGATCTCGGTCGGTTCTGGAAATACTTCGTCGCTGCACTCCAAACCATAGACCCATGCGGAGGTTTGAAGCTGACGGATATGCTCAGCCGCCCCAACTTGCCCCCGCCGGAGACGTGGCTACCGTTATTGCTGAATGATTTTGAAAAGGTGCCCGTTCCATTCACCCTGGTACTTGATGACTACCAGACCATACACACCCGCGCCATTCACCAGAGCCTGAACTATTTGCTCCATCATTTGCCGGCCAATGCTCGTGTGGTGATCATCACCCGCGCCGATCCGCCCCTGTCCCTGGCGCGATTGCGCGTATCGGGCGACGTGGTGGAATTTCGTGCCGCAGATCTTTTATTTACCCGCAGCGAAATTGAGGAGTATCTCAACATCAATCTGGGATTAGGGCTTTCGTCGGACGATATCGATCGTTTATCGTTGCGCACCGAAGGCTGGCCGGCAGGGATACAGTTAGCGGCCCGCTCATTAATGGGTTGCGACGACACCAGGACGCAACACGAGTTCATTCGTTGCTTCTCCGGTTCCAACCAATACGTTCTCAGTTATCTTTTGGAAGAGGTTCTGCAGCAGCGGCCGGCAGCGGTGCGAGAGTTCATGTTGCGAACCTCCATATTGTCCCAACTTTCTGTCTCGCTGTGCGCGTCGGTCACCGGGCAATCCATCGAACACGTCACCCAGTTCTTGTCTTCCCTGGAACGCGACCATCTGTTTATCGTGCCTCTCGACGATATCGGCCACTGGTTCCGGTACCATGCTCTCTTTGCCGAGGCTCTGGAAACGCAGCTCAATCAAAGTTATCCGTCATTATGGATCATATCCCACCACCGGGCCTGCGACTGGTATTCAAGAAACGGCTATCCCGAATTAGCCATCAGGCATGCCCTCGCCGGTCATGATGATGAGGCGGCGGCCACACTCATCGAGAACACAGCCGATCCCACATGGATGGCCGGAGATATTTCTTCACCGCTCCGATGGATCCAAGCGCTGCCTTCCTCCATCATCAATCAGCGGATGATCCTTCGTCTTCGCCATATCTGGCTGCTCATCCTCAACGATCAGGGTGAGGAAGCGACAACACAGTGGCGCGAAATCGGGCGGGCCTGGGAAGCGGCAACTCCCCCTCCTAGCGATCCGCAGTTCGGCCTATGGGCGGCGATTGGCGGGGCGTTGGCGGTATTTCGAAATTCCCCCGAAGAAGCAGCCCACCTGGCCCAGCAAGCATTGGATCTTCTGCCGCCCGATGAGAGATTATGGCGAGCCGTCAGCCGGTTCAATCTCGGCTTGGCCTATCAGGCTCAGGGGTTGGCGAACCCAGCGGCCGACACCTTCCGCATGATGATCGATCAATGCCTGGAGCTTGGGATTCCATATCTGGCCTTCGCCGCTCTTGCCCACCTGGTGGAAGTCCATCACACTCAGGGCCGACTCTACGAAGCCCAGGCTCATTGCGAACAATTGGAGGTTATGCCCGACGTCCGAACGTCTGCCTTGCGAGCTGGCGGAACAATATGCCGGGGAAGGCTTCTGTACGAACGGAACGTTTTGGCGGCCGCAGAGCGACTGATGGACGAGGCTATCGATCACATTTGGTCGGGGGGCCAACCCCGCCAGGCGCTCATGGGCTGGCTCATCCTGTCCCGAATCCACGAGATTCGCGGTGATGTAGCAGCCGCGCACCAACAATTGCAGACGGCGCTGGAAATGGCTGTCCGCTTGCGACTGCCCGGAGAAGAGCGAGTGATTCGGGCGGCAATGGCTCAACTGGCCCTCCGGCAAGGGGATTGGGAAGCTGTGAAATGTTGGCAGGCCGCCTGCGGATTAACTTCAAATGATTTACCAGAGTTCCAACGTGAATTCGAGCATCGCGTGCTGGCCGAGGTGCTGCTCGAGGAGGGCCAATATGTTCAGGCCGAAACGCTTATCGCCCGCTGCCACGCGGCCGCTGTGCGGTCCCACCGCGCCGGGAGCGCTCTGCCATTAGCCCTACTCTACGCGATCGTTCTGGCTCGTCAAAGCCGTCTCGCGGAAGCCGATGCCATTATTCGCAGCGTTCTGCCCATGGCCCAGGCGCAGGATTACGTGCGGACGTTCCTCGATGTCGGGCCGCACCTCGAAGAATTGCTTCATCGACCCAGCATCAGGAATCTGGCCCCGACCTACGTGGATCGCCTTTGTTCAGCCTTTGCGGTTGAACAGGGTACTCGCCGACCGGCGACCTCACCAATCGGCAAGTCGTCGAATGGCCACTATGCCCTTTCCCCTCTTTTGGGTGAAGCCGCGGCCGATATCGATCAGTTAACACCACGTGAAACAGAGATCCTGAGCATGATCGCGCGCGGGGCATCCAATCAGCAAATAGCCGACCAACTCGTTCTCAGTGTGGGTACAGTCAAGGGGCACGTGAATCATATTTTCAGCAAGCTCGACGTGCACAATCGCACGGCCGCGGTGGCTCGCGCTCGCTCCTGTAGCCTGCTCGACCTTTAGCCGGACGCCATCAGTCCCAATCCCGGTCCTGGTTAATCTTAATCCCCATATACAACTTAAGTTAGATGACATCCTTCCTTCCGGAGGACTATGCTAGCCGTGTCAACATGGAAAGCGTCTCCGTGTTCGGAGGTTTGCGATGCTGAATCATCTGCGCCGACGCGTGATCGACTTACTGGAACCGACCCGAGTTGTCACCCTTTCCACCTGTGGGCCGGCAGGTATCCAGGCTCAGGTACTGCCTGTTGTGGCAAATGGGTTGCGGCTGTACATCCTCGTCCCGACTACTTCGGAGCATCTTTATAACCTCGAGCAGCAACCAATTGTCGTGGCGACAACGGCCGAATGGCAATTACGAGGACATGCTCGGCGCTTACCCTCATCGGAAATCCCGACCGACATCCCCATCCTTCGCGATGTTCCGGCGAGTAATAACGTGATCATCGAAGTCAAACCCTATCGCTTCGAGGTCGGCCCACCAAACGGCAGCGGATTTAGCGAGACCATCGACCTGGATCAGGAATTGGATTCAAATCGCGATCATTCCGATTGACTGCGCCGATGCCAGCCCTCACCTCGCAACCTCCATTTGGCATCGCGCGTAATGGAAGCAGGATGTTTTCATTTCAAAAGGAGATGCGTTGGTGACACGAAAATTATTGCTGGTTCTGGTCAGTTGCACCCTATTTTTTACCCTTGCCGCCCAGAGTGACAAGTCCTATCGCGCCGAACGATTCGATGTGGTCGTCGATGCGCTGCCGGACGGCTCGCTGAGCGTACAAGAAACGGTCACGTTTCAATTTGCCGGTGGTCCTTTTTCCTACGTCTTCCGCGAGTTGCCGACTGATCACACCGATGGGATCGTCGATATTGCAGCCGGGGTCGACGGTGTGCCCTGGCCAATGGGGGATGGGCCGGGAGAGGTTGAAATTACCGGACGCAATCCGATCGAGGTAACCTGGCATCTTTCGCCCACATCGAACACCACACAGACTTTCACCCTATTCTACCGGCCACTGGGCGTTGTCCGGCGCGGCGATGCGGCTGATGTACTGGATTGGCAGGCTCTGCCGGACGAGTATGACTATGAAATCGATAACAGTCGTCTGACCATCATTTATCCACCGGGCGGCCGGTTGAATGCGGAACCTGAGGTCAGGGCTGGAAATGCCGCCATTACGACGGAGACAGATCGCGTTCACTTTGACATGCAGTCTCTCTCCCCAGGCGATCCGCTGGTGGTTCGTCTGCCCTTTACGCCCGGTGCATTCACGGCTGAGCTTCCAACCTGGCAAACCCGTCAATCGGCCCAGGACAGCCGGGCGTGGATCTGGTTTGTCGCCGCCGCGGCCGTTCTGGCTGGGGGAATTTTGGCGTTCAATCGCGCGGCGCAACCCTTTATTCGCTCGCTGCCCAAAGCCAACTCCTACCTCTACAAGCCGCCCCTCGACCTGCCGCCGGCAATGGCCGGTTATGTGGCTAATCAAACTGTCGGCTGGCAGTATGGCCTGGCGACGTTGTTTGATCTCGCCGCTCGCGGATTTATCCAGATCGAGCAAATCACAGAAAAGACTACATTTCGTTCCCCCGAGTTCACTGTTACGCTCCTGGAGCGGCCACAGCAACCACGACCACATGAGCAGTCCCTGCTGGATTTACTCTTTATCGATAAGCAGGGGGTTGAGCAAGAAGTGGTAACTCTGGGAGAAATGGGGAAGCTGATCACCTCGTCACGGTGGAAGGAGTTCAGCCAATCACTGGAAGACGAAGCCGCTCAGGAAGGCCTACTCGATAATAGCGCCAAAAAGCGGCAAAAACGGATAATCGGCTGGGGCGCGGTGCTGATGGTAGCTGCTATTCCTCTATTGTTAGCCGCCTTCCTGCTGCGTGATACGTTCGGCATGTGGACACTGGTGGCTGTTGGAGCCGTATTCCTGATCGGATTCCTGGGTTTCCTTTTCGGTGCCTCAATATCGCCGCTTTCTAACAAGGGCTTTCAAATCTCATCTGCCTTTGAACCGTTCCACCACTTGTTGAAGGATGTAGCCAAAGGGAAAACTACGCTACCGGACCTCACCTACTTTGAGGCTTATTTGCCCTATGCGACGGCTTATGGTCTTGCCGAGCCGTGGGTCAAAGGGCAAGCGAAGTCCGATTACCAGCAAATCCCGGCTTATTTCCGCGCGGCGGGGGCCAGCGGCGGCGAAATGGCCGCCTTCGTGAGCGTTATCTCGACCGCTTCCCGTTCCGGCGGTGCGGCTGCGGCTTCGGCCGGGGCCGCCGGGGCAGGCGCGGCGGGCGGAGGAGCCAGTGGGGCAGGTTGAGGTATTATCACCTCGATCAACAGGCTGGCTATAGCCAGGTGCCCGAAGGGTAATAACATCATGCATCGACCGAATACTCTACCGATGATTCGTGCCCATCTTGAAGAATTAGTGCGCTCGGCATATGGTCGGCCTGTCGGGTCATCAGCCAACCACGCGGCCGAAGCGTATATCGCCGCTATACTGCGCGACGCCGGATTTGAGGTCGAGCAACAACAGTTTAATTGCATTGATTGGCGCTTGGAGAGTGCAGAGTTATGGCTAGGTGATGGGCCATTGCCCGTGCGGGCGAACCCCTTTTCACCACCGTGCAATGCGACCTGTTCCATCGTATCGGCAGGCAACAAAGAGGAACTTGAGCAAGCGGCCATTGCCGGTAAGATAGTGGTGCTGCACGGCTCGCTGACCGAGTCGCCTCTGTTTCCGAAGAATTATCCATTTTTCACCGTCGAAGAACACAAGCACATCATCGAGTTGCTGGAGGCCGGACAGCCGCAGGCCATCATCGCTATTAGCCCCCGGAGAGCAAATCCCGCACCACTCATAGAGGACGGCGATTTCGCCGTTCCATCAGTGACTGTATCGGCCGACGTCGGCGCCGTACTAATGGACGCTGTAGATCCGATTACCTTGCAGGTGCGCAGCACATCCTACCCGGGCCGCGCGGCAAATGTGATCGGCCGCCGCGTACATCCGGGGCGAGACAAGATCGTCCTCACGGCCCACTTCGATACCAAGCCGGGCACGCCGGGCGCGTTGGACAATGCGGCGGGGGTAGCAACTATCCTCACCCTGGCCCAAAGACTGGCCGTCGAAAATTTTGAGGGAAATCTGGAAATTGTTGCCTTTAACGGCGAGGACCACTACGCTGCTCCGGGCGAGGTGGCCTACATTAAAAGCTGCGGTAGCGACTTTGGACGTATTGCCCTGGTCATCAATGTAGATGGCGTCGGCCTTTGGGACAAGAACGCCACTGTTGCCTTCTTTAACTGTGACGATGAATGGATGTTCAAAGTCCGCGCCGCGATTACCGAATGGCCACGGTTTGAAGAGTCACCGCCTTGGCCGGAGGGAG